>Ga0224508_10001384_pt1 | contig 21842 bp, 15 predicted proteins | sample SF_Jan12_sed_USG_4_FD_170157 | JGI IMG/M metagenome (GOLD analysis project Ga0224508, IMG submission 170157) | Sediment microbial communities from San Francisco Bay, California, United States - SF_Jan12_sed_USGS_21 | ecosystem: Environmental > Aquatic > Marine > Sediment | place: USA... | reverse complement strand
ATTCAGAACCGACCAATCCACGGAAAATTTCTTTTATCAAGATTGCCGGTAATGTAGATATATCTGTAAAAGATAATTTCCTTTATGCCGATAGTCTCACCGATCTGATCGTTCTGGATATTTCTGATCTGGAAAATATTCAGATCGTGAATCGCTTGGAAGATGTCTTGCGAGACAATGTAGTATGGCCTGCCGAAGCTGAGATTTTTGAATGGGAAAACATTGATTATGAGAATGAGATCCTGGTAGGCTGGGAAGTTGTCAGCGAACGCAGGCGTGTTCAAGACGTTGAGCAGCGCTTTGTTGACCTTGCTTTAGCAGAAGCAAATGACGCTGGGAATACGGGCCAGGGAGGTTCGCTTGCCCGGTTTAAGATCGTAGGAGATTATTTATATGCAGTAGACAGTCATACTATTAATGTATTTGGTATTTCCGACCTGGCCAATCCGCAGGATATGGAAGATGTCTATGCAGGTTTTGACATTGAGACCATTTTTAATAGCGGAGATCATTTATTCCTCGGTAGTATGCGGGGCATGTACATATACGATATCACTACCCCTGAAACACCCACCTTTGTATCGGAATTTCAGCACGGCACGGCTTGCGACCCGGTAGTTGTAGATGGCGACTATGCCTATGTGACCCTGAGGGGAGGAAATAACTGCGGTGCACTGGAAAGTGGATTATTCATTGTTGATATCAGTACAATCATGGCCCCGGAACTTAAAACGATCTATCCAATGGACGAACCTTTTGGCTTAGGGGTAAAGGATGAAAAACTATTTATATGTGATGGCGCATCAGGTTTAAAGGTCTATGATAAAACAAATGTAGACGAGTTAGTCTTGCTGGACCACTTTGAAGATATAGTGACATTTGATGTGATCCCTTTAGAAGATCACTTATTAATGGTAGGGGAAGAAGTGCTCTACCAATACGAATATTTACCAACCGGGATCAACCTGCTCAGCAGCCTGGACCTGGATTGAATGTTGTACTAATTAATTGGAAACATCTCCCGTCGTGGAGATGTTTTTTTATGCGCTGTTCTCAACGCCCCGGAAGGCAAATCAAAAAATTCACATACTTTTGTCCTTCTTAAATAGATACATGTCAAAGAACTTAGTCATCGTCGAGTCGCCTGCAAAGGCCAAAACCATTGCCCGTTTCCTGGGAAAGGATTATACGGTTGAATCGAGTTTCGGACATATTGTAGACCTTCCTTCAAAGGAGATCGGAGTGGATGTGGAGAACGACTTCGAGCCTAAATATATCATAGATAAAGAGAAAAAGGCCATCGTTAAAAAACTTCAGGACCTGGCTAAGAAAGCAGATATGATCTGGCTGGCCAGTGATGAAGACCGGGAGGGAGAGGCCATATCCTGGCATTTAGCGGAGACGCTTAAACTGGGGAAGGATAAAACCAGGCGTATCGTCTTTAACTCCATTACCAAGAAGGCCATTCAGAATGCGATCGAGAATCCCAGAGACATCAATTACGATTTGGTTAATGCCCAACAAGCGAGAAGGGTTTTAGACAGATTGGTGGGATATGAACTTTCGCCAGTCCTTTGGAAAAAAATCAGACCGGGATTATCTGCTGGCCGCGTTCAGTCTGTTGCCGTGCGCCTGATCGTAGAACGGGAGCGCGATATTGAAGCATTCACACCTAAGGCGTCTTATCGTGTTGTCGCAGAATTTAAAACAGCGGAAGGAAAAGTGTTTTTGGCCAAATTGGACAAAACGTTTGCAACCAGAGAAGAAGCGCAGAGCTTTCTGGAAAAAAATGTTGATGCTGGCTTTTCAATCACAGCCTTAGATAAGAAACCGGCCAAGAAATCACCTTCAGCACCTTTTACAACCTCTACTTTACAACAAGAGGCATCCAGAAAATTATCCTATTCCGTTGCCAGGACAATGCAAGTGGCGCAGCGACTCTATGAAGCGGGTTTGATCACATATATGAGAACGGATAGTGTAAATCTCTCCGGAGAGGCTATTGAATCGGCAAAAAATGCGATTATAGATCTGTTTGGAGATTCTTATAGCCAGGTACGTTCATATAAAGGAAAAACAAAAGGAGCTCAGGAGGCCCATGAGGCCATCCGTCCAACTGACATGTTGAGGCAGTCTCCGGAAATAGCAAAGGATCAGGCAAGGCTCTATGAATTAATATGGAAGCGCACGATCGCATCTCAGATGAGTGATGCGCAATTGGAGCGCACACAAGTTCAGGTAAGTTGTAATTCACATGACGATGACTTCAATGCCCAGGGTGAAGTAATCAAATTTGATGGCTTTTTAAAAGTATATCTGGAAGGAAAAGATGAAGAGGATGCGACCGATGATCAGCAAGGGATGCTGCCTGCACTTTCAATTGGAGAAGCTGTTAGACCAAATTATATACAGGCTACAGAGCGATTTTCAAGGGCGCCTTATAGATTTACAGAGGCAACCCTGGTTAAGAAGTTAGAAGAGCTCGGTATTGGTCGACCCTCAACATACGCCCCAACCATTTCTACCATTCAAAATAGAGGCTATGTTGAGAAGGGGACGATAGAAGGCCATGAGCGTAAATACACCCAGCTTCGTTTAGAGGGTGGCACTATAACAGCTCTGAATATGAGCGAACAAATTGGGTCAGACAAAGGAAAATTAGTACCGACGGATATTGGTATGATCGTAACCGATTTCCTGGTTGCTCATTTCGCAAATATCCTTGACTACAATTTTACAGCTCGGGTGGAGAAAGACTTTGATGAGATCGCCGCCGGAGAAGAGGATTGGCAAAAAGTGATGCGTACTTTTTATAAGGATTTTCACCCGATGGTCCTTGACGTAGAGGAAAATGCAGAGCGCGCCAGCGGGGAACGCGTCCTGGGTACCGATCCAATTTCGGGAAGACAGGTAGCGGTGCGATTGGGAAGATTTGGACCTATGGTTCAGATCGGTAAAGTAGAGGACGAGGAAAAGCCCTTGTTCGCAAGTTTGTTGCCGGATCAATCCTTGAATACGATCACCTATGATGAGGCAATGGTTTTATTTGAATTGCCAAGAAAGCTCGGGACGTATAAAGGTGAAGAAGTAGAGGCCAATGTTGGGAGATATGGTCCTTACATCAGATTTGGAGAAAAATTTGTGTCCCTGGAGAAAGGGGAAAGTGTTTTTGAGGTTGATATGGAACGTGCCGGAGAATTGATCCAGGCCAAAGAAAAAGCGGATGCACCTATTGCCGTATACGAGGGGAAAGAAGTAACCAAAGGCAAAGGTAGGTTCGGCCCATTTATTAAATGGGATGGCATGTTTATCAATGTGAATAAGAAGTACGATTTTGACAATTTATCTGAGGCCGATATCGAAGCCCTGATCGAGTGGAAGAAGCAAAAGGAAATTGATAAGCTTGTTCAGGAATGGCCGGAGGAAGGGATCAAAATTGAGAAGGCACGATGGGGCAGGCATACATTAAGTCAGGGTAAGATTAAAGTGGAATTAATGAAGGATGTAGACGCCAAGGCAATGACGCTTGAAGAGGCAAAAGCTTTGATCGAACAAAAGACACCAAAGAAAAAAACAAGAAAGAAAAAAGAGTAATTTCGCTCTATGGCATTTGATTTCCTGGTTCCTGTGGGTAAAAAAGTACTGGCTCATTGCGAGCTGCTTCCTCCTCAGGCAATTGGCAAAAACATACAGATCCACACAGAAAAGGATGGACTGCCCGTCCTGGCCAATGCTACCTTTGCCCTTTTGGGGGTAAACGAATCCCGAAATGCATTTGAAAAAAAACCACACCCCTTGGATATAGGCGGTGTACGCCTGGCATTTTATAAACTCTTTATGGGGAATTGGAATGCGACCCTGGTAGACCTGGGGGATATTGACGAAGGGGAAACAGTAGAAGACACGTATTTTGTGGTCAAGGAAATCGTAGCCGGACTCCTGGAAGAGCGAATTATTCCTATTATTATAGGAGCTACCCAGGATATTACCTATCCAACGTATCGGGCTTTTGATGGTATAAGGGATATGGTAGAATTGGTCGCTATTGACAGTCGTTTCGATTTTGGCGCTGATGAGGAGCTTATTTCTTCACATTCGTACATGAGTAAGATCATTACAGACAAACCCAACAACTTATATAATTTTACGAATATTGGGTATCAGGGCTATTACAATGCACAGGAAGAGGTGGATTTGATGGAACGATTATTCTTCGAGGCATATAGACTGGGAGAGGTGGCTGCGGATATTACGAAGACTGAACCTATTCTTCGCAATGCTAACCTGATCAGCCTGGATATGCGTGCTATAAAAGGCGCAGAAGTAGGCCTTGAAACCTCATTTTCACCGAATGGATTTGATGGAAAAGAGATCTGTGCTATTGCCCGTTATGCGGGCATTAGCGACAATGTCAATGTGTTTGGGATCTACGAATGCGAAAATAGTTCCTTGGCCTTCCAATTAGTTGCCCAAATTATCTGGTATTTTATGGAGGGCCATAACTACCGGGTTCCTGAATTCCCAAGTGAAAAAAACGACAATTTTACCAAGTTCATTGTACCTACAGAGACAGAACAGCTTATCTTCTATAAAAGCGATGTCACGGAACGGTGGTGGGTAGAGGTCCCATCTGTTGTCAGCCTGCATACTAAAACCCACTCAAATGCGTTATTACCTTGCACTGAACAAGACTATTTGGACGCATGTGACCAGATCATTCCTGAAAGGTGGTTCAAGGCCTATAAAAAAGGCTTCAATTAATTAAACATTTATTTAAGCGCTAATACTGCTTTTATACAATAATTTATTCAAAACACTGTTTTAGTGAATAATAATTGTAAAAACTGCTATTAGTTCAAATCGAAATTTAACCTGGATTATGAAAAAGCTTTTATTCCTATCTATAGCATCTGCGCTTGTTCTGAGTAGCTGTGGCAACAAGACAAGTGGAGAACTGGTGGGCGCCCAAGGAAAAAAATGGCACCCGGAAAAACCATATGGAATGGAATTGATTCCCCAAGGATCATATATTATGGGAAAAGCAGAACAGGATCAGGCATATGCTCAAAATGCCCCTACCAAAACGGTAACTGTTCGATCTTTTTACATGGATGACACCGAAATAACCAACGCCGAGTACAGACAGTTCGTTGAATGGGTAAGAGATTCTATTGTTAGAACAAAATTGGCCATTCTGGCTGAAGAATTAGGTATCGGTCCTGAAGAAGGCGGGATTGGTGATTATACGTTTAAGGACGCCGATACCACGCGCATGTCTGAATACGATAAATACATGATGGATAACTATTCCGGATTAGGTGAAACAGGATATGAGGGTCGAGCCCTTAATATGGATGAAGACCTCATATGGGATACATCTGATTATCCGGATCAGTACTACGCAGAAATAATGGACTCAATTTACCTGCCGGAGGAAGAATCCTATAACGGGCAGCGTACGGTTGATGTCACAAAATTAAAGTATAATTATAAGTGGATGGATATTGAAGCTGCTGCACGCTCCAGAGAAGGACGCAGAAAAGACTTTATCCGTCAATCTACTTTAGAGATATATCCAGACACCACAGTTTGGATCCGCGATTTTGAATATTCTTATAATGAACCTATGCACAATGATTACTTCTGGCATGATGCCTATAGTGATTATCCCGTTGTAGGTGTTTCCTGGAGTCAGGCAAAAGCATTTTGCCACTGGAGAACGAAGTATAAGAATGACGATCAAAAACAAGCCGGAAAACAATTTGTAAACAGATTCAGATTACCTACGGAGGCAGAATGGGAATATGCAGCACGAGGTGGTATCGAAGGCGGAACATACCCTTGGGGTGGTCCGTATGTAATTAGTGATACCGGATGCTACATGGCCAACTTTAAACCTCAACGTGGAGATTACGCAGCAGATGCTGCACTTTATACGGTAGAAGCGAAATCGTATGAACCCAATGATTTTAACCTATATAATATGGCTGGTAATGTATCGGAGTGGACTAACTCCAGTTTTTACCAGGGATCTTATGACTATGCTTCTACGATGAATCCAAATGCCGATTCGAATAACAACAACCGAAAAGTTATTCGTGGAGGATCCTGGAAAGATGTGGCGTACTTCCTTCAAGTGAGTACCCGCGATTATGAATACAAAGATTCTGCCCGTAGTTATATTGGGTTCAGAACTGTACAGGATTACATGGGTGAAGAGGATACATCACAATAACCAAAGTACATTAAATCAAATTTAACCAAATACTTATTATTAACATTAAACTAAAATTAAATTTAAAATTATGGCACAATCTAAATCAACAAAGAAGTTATTCAACATGGCCTATGGCCTTGGAGCTTCGGTAGTAATTATCGGGGCGTTGTTTAAGATTCTTCACTGGGAATTTGGTCCACTTACCGGTGGTCTTCTCCTTGCTGTTGGTCTTATTACAGAAGCTTTGATCTTCGCGATCAGTGCATTTGAACCAGTAGACGACGAATACGATTGGTCGTTAGTATATCCTGAATTATCAGGAGGTGCTTCTGGTGGAAAAAATGGATTACAAGAGGCTCAAGAAGCTGAAGGTATGTTATCTAAGAAATTGGATGAATTACTAAAAGAAGCCAACCTTGATGTTGAGCTTATGAACAGTCTTGGAGACAGCATTAGAAATTTCGAAGGTGCGGCAAAAGGTATTGCCCCATCCGTTGACGCTATGGAATCTACACAGCGTTATTCTGAAGAAATGTCTGTAGCTGCTTCTCAAATGGAGTCTTTAAACAGCCTTTATAAAGTACAATTAGAAAGCGCAAGCCGTCAGGCTTCCATCAACGAAGAAGCTATTGCTAACGCTGGAGCTCTTAAAGATCAAATGGAATCTTTAGCTTCCAATCTTTCTTCATTGAATGGAGTTTACGGTGGCATGTTATCAGCCATGAGTAGTAAATAATTAGTTCAATTATTGATAACCCAAATCAAGTTAATTTAAAAAACTAATTAGAAACCATGGCAGGAGGAAAATTGTCACCACGTCAGAAGATGATCAACTTAATGTATTTGATCTTCATCGCAATGCTGGCGTTAAACATGAGCAAAGAAGTTTTAGCTGCATTCGGATTAATGAATGAAAAGCTAGAAGCTTCTAATACAAAAACCACTGAGAATAACATAGCTTTCTTAACCGGTTTAGAAACTAAAGCATCTGAAAATGCGGAAAAATATGGTCCGCTATTACAGGATGCCAAGAAAATAAAGGACATGTCTGCAGACTATTTCAATTATCTGGAAAGTCTGAAATCTGAGATGATCAAGGATATTGAAGATCCTACAGATTATCAGGTGATGGACAAGGCCGATTATTTAGATCAAAAATTCTGGCAGGGAGATAACCTGGCCCCTGGGGGTAAAGAATTTATGAAACGATTAAATGACTATCGCGATCAAGTACTAACTGTATTGCCGGAGAAAGGGATGGAAGAAGTGAAAGCTGCTGCCAAAGCCCGATTTGAAACTGGCGATACCAACGGTAAAGTAGAGCGTCGTGATGGTGTAAAAGTAGATTGGCTCAAATACAATTATGAGGGATTCCCTCTGGTTGCCTCTTTGACCAAGTTAACGCAGCTTCAGGCTGATGTTAAGGCCACAGAACAGGATGCATTGAAATCCATGTTAGAAGGTCAGTTGACCAGTGAGATCTCTATGACTAATTATACAACCTTGCTTGAGCAAGAGAAGTCGGCTTTCTATGCCGGTGAACAATTCTCAGGTGCAGTTGTATTAGGTCGTAAAGATGCTACTACACGTCCAAATGAAGTAAATCTAACCCTTGACGGGCGAAAGCTTACAGAAGGAAAAGATTACGAAATCAAGGACGGACAAGTTAAATTAATGGTAAGTGCCGGAGCACCCGGAGATCATAAGATCGAAGGTAATCTAGCATTCATTCAGGATGGAGAGCGCACTGAAGTACCTGTTTCATCTACTTTTGCTACGATCACTAAGCCAAATGCGGCTTTGATCGCTGCAGATAAGATGAACGTTGTGTACCGAGGTGTAACCAACCCAATGTCTATCTCTATTCCTGGTATACCTAACAATAAGGTCAGTGCTTCAGCACCGGGACTTAAAAAGGTTAGCGGTAGCCGCTATGCCATGAATCCAAGTACCGGACGTACTGTAACAATTACTGCCTCAGGAACATTGCCTGACGGACAACGTGTATCTTCTAGATCTGAATTCAGAATTAAAGATATTCCTCGTCCAGCTGGTTCAGTTCGAGGGGAAACCGGTAGTTCGAAGATGCCTAAAAGAAACCTTGAAATCTCTACAATTGGAGCCCTCCTTGAAGATTTTGATTTTGACCTTAACCTTGCGGTTAGTGGATTCAAATTCAAAGTCCCCGGACAGCCAACTGTTAGCGTAAGAGGAAACAAACTGGACGCCCGTGCCAAGTCGGCCCTTAAACGTGCCAAGCGCGGTGATGCCGTTCAGATCTTCGATGTACAAGCATATATTACCAATAACCGAAGTTATAAATTGAAAAAGGTTTCTCCGATAGTTGTGGAGTTAACCAATTAAGACTAAATCGTAAACTCATGAATTGGAAGCATGTTTTAATTAGTGGAGCAGTTGCCATACTTCCGGTAAGTATATGCGCTCAGGCAAATATCCTGAACGCTAAAAAACCGGAGGATATAGGTGTCAAAACCGAAGAGCAAAAAGCTAACGACAATGACACTCCACTGGAATATAGTTATGTTGATGACAGGGATATCCTGTGGTCAAAAACCATTTGGGAAGTAGTAGATCTGGATGAGCGTGTAAACTTTCCACTCTACTATCCCACAGATACCATTGATATAAGTGCAGACAGACGGTCGCTTTATGATGTCTTTATGAAGAACATTCAAAACGGCAAACTGACCGATGTTTATGTAGATTCCTATTTTACTGAAAAACGAAAGTTTGAAGACCTGGAAGCTACCCTGCAGAAGGTGGATACGACAGACCTAGGATACGAGCAGATCAATGCTGGTGAACAGATCTCTGAAGAATTCATTAACCGCAGGTCTCTGACTGCCGCTGATATTGAGGAATACAGGATCAAAGGTATCTGGTATTTCGATAAAAGACAGGGAGAATTAAAATATAGATTGCTGGGTATTGCACCTGTTGCACCTGACGTCAACTTTATTGATGACGACTCTATGGATCCTGCGGACGCCAAAGTAGAATTATTCTGGGTTTGGTATCCAAGTGCCAGGCAGATCCTGCATGATGCAAAAGTGTATAACCAACGCAATTCTGCACAGCCCATTTCCTTTGATATGCTGTTGAACGCAAGACGTTTTAACGGTGTTATCTACAAGGAAGAAAATGTTCACGGGGATCGAACGATCCAGGATTACATTACGGATAATGCCTTGTTCCAGCTTCTAGAAGCTGACAGGATCAAGGAGGCAATCCGCGATCGTGAGCAAGATATGTGGGCCTATTAATTACCTGATCTGAATTCCAATTCATACCAAATTAACATCCCGGCAGATCGCCGGGATGTTTTTTTATACAAGACTTCCAGCCTTAGTACCTTTGCTCTATGCTGGATTATCTAATTGTCGGACTTGGACTAGCCGGAATTTCTGCCTGTGAAGCTCTTGAACAAAACGGACATAGCTTTCACGTCATCGCCGACGGCAAAAAAATGGCCTCTACCGTTGCAGGAGGGATCTATAACCCAGTCGTCTTAAAAAGATTTAAAGCCGTTTGGAAAGGCGATACATTCCTGGATCACGCACTGCCTTTCTACAGGCATCTGGAAAAAAAGTTGGATGCAAAATTTCTTGAGGAGTCAACCGTAAAAAGGCGCTTTGCATCAATAGAAGAACAAAACCGCTGGTTCGAAGCAGCCACTAAGCCCGACTTAAAGCGATTCCTGTCGTCAGACATCTTGCAGAACGCTAATAATGCCTTGATCGCTCCATATGGGCTCGGGAATGTACTTGATACCGGCCGGGTAGATGTACCTAATTTGATCAAAGCGTATCAAGGCTATCTTGACCAGCAGGGAAAATATAGCCTGGAAATTTTTAAAGTCAGCAAACTGAAAATATCACCAGACGCGATCAGGTATGGCAATCTGGAAGCGAAGACGATTATTTGGGCCCTTGGGCACCGCCAGGCTGCGTTCAGCTATTTTGACCATATTCCTTTGGTTGGAAATAAAGGCGAGCTCATCATCATAAAAGCCCCGGAACTAAAACTTTCCTCTTTGATCAAAGGCCCGGTCTTCATACTACCTATCGAAAAAGACTTCTATAAAGTTGGGGCGACTTACGATCGCTCGGATAGAAGTTATGAATCTACAAGCGAAGCAAGGAAACTACTTTGTGAGCAGTTGGAAACGATGATCAGTTGCCCTTATGAAATTGTACAGCAGGAGGCGGGCATCAGACCTACGGTTCCTGACCGAAGGCCTTTATTAGGCAGGCATCCTCAATTCAATAACCTTGTGCTTTACAACGGGCTGGGTTCGAGAGGTGTCTTGATGGCGCCCTGGTTGGGAAGGCATTTATGGGAATACCTCGAAGAAGGAAAAGACTTGATTCCTGACTTAGATATTAAAAGGTTTGAAAAGAGATATCAGCCTGTTTGATTGATAGTGGCTTCCGGATGATAACTGACAAATAAATTGATCCAAATATTTCTTGAGAGCCGGACGATGAAGGGAAGCGTTAAGACCAAGGTAGATACAATGGCTATAAACGTTACAGGTAAAGAAGCATTTAGAATGACAAAGCTTATAATAAATACAGCTATTGCAATGGCAACGCCAACTGCATAACTCACGTACATGGCGCCATAAAAGAAAGAAGGCTCCATCTTGTATTTGGTGTGACAAGAAGAGCAGTGATCATTCATCTTAAAAAGTCCACCTATTCTATACGGATTTCGGAAGATGTACATGGATTCACTATGGCATTTCGGACAAGCCCCGGTAACGATGCTGTAAAGTTTGCTTCCTTTTTTAAACATTTGCAGGATTTTTGTTAAAAATAGCGTATTCTTAATCACCCTATTGTAACTCGTGTAACACATGTTGAGTGTAAATCAGCTTTCTAAATCTTTTGGTGGCCAGGATGTTTTTGATAAGATCACATTTCGGTTAAACCCTGGTGACCGCGTAGGCCTAATCGGGAAGAACGGGGCCGGAAAAACTACATTGATGCGAATGATAGCCGGCCAGGAAACTGGAGATGGTGGGACAATTGCAATCGATAAAGATATTTCCATCGGTTTTCTGAAACAGGATGTGGATTTTGAAGATGGCCGCACAGTTATGGAAGAAACCTGCCTGGCCTTTACAGAACTCCTTGCATTGGAGCAAAAGATAGAAGAGATCAATCAAAAACTGGCGGAACGAAGTGATTATGATTCGGATGGGTATGGACGCTTGATACATGACCTTAGTGAATGTAATGAACGCTTTGAAGTGGCAGGCGGATATACGTATAAAGGAGAAACCGAACGTGTTTTAAAAGGCTTAGGTTTTGAAACTTCTGATTTTGAACGTCTGACAGAAACATTTTCAGGGGGCTGGCGGATGCGGATCGAGATAGCTAAATTACTACTTCAGAAAAATGACATTCTTTTGCTCGATGAGCCAACCAATCATCTCGACCTACATTCCATTATCTGGCTGGAACAATTCCTCGCCCAGTTTGGAGGAGCTGTAATGCTGGTTTCACATGATCAGATGTTTTTGGATCGGGTGACCAATAGAACTATTGAGATCAGCCTCGGACAGATATATGATTATAAAAAATCATATTCAGAATTTCTTGTGCTGCGGGAAGAGCTCAGGGAACAACAACGGAAAACCAAAAAGAACCAGGAAAGGGAGATCCAACAGGCAGAGCGACTGATCAATCGATTCCGGGCTAAATCTTCTAAAGCAGCAATGGCTCAATCTCTTATCAAGAAGTTGGATAAAATGGAACGGATCGAGGTAGATGAAGTAGACCAACAGGTCATGAATGTGAAATTTCCCCAGGCCGAAAGGAGCGGCAAAGTGGTAGCCGAATTAGACGGACTCACGAAACGATTTGATGATAAATTGGTGCTGGAGGATGTGGAGCTTCGGGTAGAGCGGGAACAAAAGATCGCTTTTGTTGGAAGGAATGGAGAAGGTAAGACAACCCTGGCCAAGATCATAGTTGGGGAATTAGGGTATGAAGGTGAATTGAAATTGGGGCATAAAGTCAAGGTAGGCTACTTTGCCCAGGACCAGGCAGATCACCTGGACCCTTCTAAAACAGTGTTGGAAAGCATGACTGCTGCGGCTACACAACACAGCAGGACTAAAGTCAGGGATATCCTTGGGGCTTTTCTTTTCGGCAGTGAAGAAGTAGATAAATATATACGTGTGCTCTCAGGGGGCGAGCGCAACAGACTGGCGCTGGCACGTATGCTGCTTCAGCCTTTTAATGTTCTGGTTATGGATGAGCCTACCAACCATTTGGACATCGCTTCCAAGAATGTTCTAAAGAAGGCACTTAAAGATTTTGAGGGCACATTGATTATTGTATCTCACGACCGGGAATTTATGCAGGGGTTGACAGACAGAGTCTATGAATTTCGGGATCGGAATATTAAAGAATACCTGGGGGATATAGATTATTACCTGGAGGAACGGGAAGCGGAATCATTTCGCGATATCGAAAAACAAGAAAAACAAACAAAGAAAATCGCTGATAAGAAATCAGGGTCTTCTTCCTACCAAGGTCAAAAGCGACTCAAATCTTTAAAGAATAAGTTGAATTCGCTCGAGAAGAAAATAGGTAGTTTGGAATCTGAAATCGCTTCAATGGATCACGCTCTGCATATGAGATATGATGAGGTTGCATCCGATCCATCATTCTTTGATCAATACCAGGAGCATAAAAACGCACTTGAAAAGCTTATTTTTCTCTGGGAATCTGTAATGATTAAAATGGAAAAAAGCAGGAAAAACCTTCACTAATTATCGTAATAAAAAACGCTACACCACAGAATTTGATGGTTTCACAACAATAGTGGGCAAATTTTCGCTAAAAATCTCACTTTGTAGCGTTCTTACTATATATTTGTAAGTAATATCTGATACATTTAAGATGATCGACACTAAACGAAATAACTGGCGTCTTGTTAAAATGCTACTTTCCTTTATATTTAGTGGTGCTTTTCTTATAAACTTCACTTACGCAGAAATACCACAGAATGAAAGACAAGCATTGGAAGATCTGTACCGCAGTACAAACGGAAATCAATGGATCAGGCAATGGGATATGAAGGAAACTGTCAACCAGTGGTATGGTATTACAGTTTTTAATGATCATGTGGTAGAGATTAATCTTACGCGGAATAATTTAACGGGGCCACTACCTGAAAGTATTGGGCAGCTAGCCCGATTGCGTTCCTTGAATTTAACTTTTAATAATATTACCGGAGAGATCCCTGTAGGGATTACAAATCTTACAAGCTTGCGAATCCTACGATTGGAAATGAATAAGATCGATGGAAATTTGCCCGAAGATATAGGGAATATGAAACAATTGGTAGTGTTCTCTGCGTTCAATAATTTCATTACCGGAAAAATTCCAACCAGTATTGGTAAATTAACCAATCTCAAAGAGCTTAATTTATCAAGTAATAAATTATATGGTAGCATTCCGAGTGATGTAGGGATGTGTGTTCAATTAAAAATCCTGGGGGTTTTTGATAATCAATTGGATGGCTCAATTCCATCCTCAATCGGACGGTTAGCCCAACTTCAGGAGCTGGTTTTATCTAACAATCGAATAGGTGGAGAGATCCCTATTGAAATTGCCGATCTTCATAATATAAAAGTCTTTCAAATCCAGAACAACAGCTTTGATTCTCTTGAGAACATGAAATATTTGAATACACAAGATATGTTGGCCATGGATTACGATAAAAACAACGGGTATAAACTAGATTTAAAAACCTTAAAGCTACCTAGAAAGGGCAAGATGGCAGATACAAAATTTGTAGATGATGACAATTAGCAGGTATAACTCTTATTAAGTTGAAATGAAAAATGGATGCTCTCGCATCCATTTTTTTGTCTATTTTTTATCCAATTTACCTTTCTTCTGAACATTGCTCATAAGCTTATAAGAGCGTACCTTTGAGACATGGTTTCGGTTGCTCCTTACACCCCAAAAAATAAGATCAGGATCGTTACAGCGGCTTCGCTGTTTGACGGCCATGATGTTTCTATAAATATTATGCGAAGGATCATACAGGCTACGGGGGTAGAGGTGATCCATTTGGGGCATGACCGAAGTGTTGAGGAAGTTGTAAATACAGCGATCCAGGAAGATGTTCATGCCATATGTATGACCTCCTATCAAGGCGGTCATAACGAGTATTTTAAATACATGTACGACTTATTGAAGGAAAAGGGTCGGCCAGACATTAAGATATTTGGCGGTGGCGGAGGTGTGATACTGCCGGCAGAGATCAAGGAATTAATGGACTATGGGATCACCCGTTTGTACAGTCCGGATGACGGGCGTGAAATGGGGCTTCAGGGAATGATCAATGATCTGGTCTCGAAGTCAGACATACCACTCGGGGATCAACTCAATGGAGAAGACAAGGAACTAAAATCAAAAGATCCGAAAGCCATTGCCCGATTAATATCGGCTGCAGAAAATTTTCCGGAGAATGTAAAGGATATCCTTGAAACCATTCATAAAGAAAACAAGGCGAAAAATATCCCTGTTCTTGGGATCACAGGGACAGGTGGCGCAGGAAAGTCGTCATTAGTAGATGAATTGGTAAGACGCTTTCTGGCCGATTTCCCGGAGAAAACAGTAGCCATAATTTCTGTGGACCCGTCCAAGCGCAAAACAGGTGGGGCTTTGCTGGGAGATCGCATTCGAATGAATGCAATCAATAACCCCAGGGTATATATGCGCAGCCTGGCTACCCGTCAATCCAATCTGGCCCTTTCCAAATATGTAAATGAAGCCGTAGAGATCGTCAAAGCGGCCGATTTTGACCTGGTCATCCTGGAGACTTCCGGGATCGGGCAAAGTGATACGGAGATCATTGAACACAGCGATCTTTCCCTATATGTGATGACACCGGAATTTGGCGCTGCCACCCAGCTTGAAAAAATAGACATGCTGGATTTTGCCGATCTCGTAGCCATCAACAAATTTGACAAACGCGGAGCGCTGGATGCCATTCGGGATGTCAAAAAACAATACATGCGTAACAACCAGTTATGGGATACGCCTCAGGAAGATCTGCCAGTTTATGGCACGATCGCCTCTCAGTTTAATGATCCGGGAATGAATAATCTGTACAAGGCAGTCATGGATATGCTTGTCGAAAAAACAGGGGCGACTCTCCGATCAGATTTCAGCATCAGTATGGCGATGAGTGAAAAGATATATATCATTCCTCCGGCGCGTACCCGGTACCTTTCAGAGATCGCTGAAAATAACCGGAAGTATGATGTGGAAACTTCTGACGCTGCCGAAGTTGCTCAAAAGCTTTACGGGCTTTATAAAAGTATTGAGACGATTAGCAATGAGTCGGTGAGCCTGGATCGCAATGGACTAAGCGTCGGAAAAACAGCGAAGGAAAATAAAGAATTAATATCCCTGCTCCTGGCAGAATTCGATAAAGTAAAGCTAAACCTGGATCCACACCACTGGGAACTCATCCTGAATTGGGAAGCAAAAAAGCAGCGCTACAAGAACCCCGAGTTTTCTTTTAAGGTCAGGGATCGCGAGATTAAAATGGCCACGCACACGACTTCTTTATCGCATCAGGATATACCAAAAATAGCCTTACCTAAATACAATGCCTGGGGCGATATTTTGCAATGGAGCCTCCAGGAGAACGTACCGGGGGAATTTCCCTATACGTCCGGACTTTACAATTTTAAACGCACTGAAGAAGATCCAACACGGATGTTTGCCGGGGAAGGGAGTCCGGAACGCACTAATATGCGTTTTCACTATGTGAGTAAAGAAATGCCAGCTAAAAGACTTTCAACGGCCTTTGATAGTGTAACCCTATATGGCAATGATCCGGATCATAGACCCGATATCTATGGCAAGATCGGGAATGCCGGCGTTTCTGTATGTTGCCTGGACGACGCAAAGAAATTGTATTCGGGCTTTGAGCTGACAAACCCAATGACGTCTGTTAGTATGACCATCAATGGGCCGGCACCTATGTTGCTGGGTTACTTCCTGAATGCAGCTATCGACCAGGAATGTGAAAAGTACATCAGGGAGCACAGCCTTGAAAAAGAGGTCGAAAAGGTACTTAAGGAGCGTTATGATAAGAAGAATTTAGAAAGACCTTCTTACCGCGGTGAGCTTCCGGAAGGCAATGACGGACTCGGGTTGCTTTTATTGGGTATTACCGGCGATGAGATCCTGCCTTTAAAAGTTTATGAAGAGATCAAGGCAGCTACCTTTGCAAAAGTTCGAGGGACAGTACAGGCCGATATACTAAAAGAAGACCAGGCGCAAAACACCTGTATTTTTTCGACAGAATTTGCCTTGCGCCTAATGGGCGATGTACAGGAATACTTTATACAGCAAAAGATCCGGAATTTTTATTCAGTATCCATTTCTGGCTATCACATTGCCGAAGCAGGGGCAAACCCTATTTCCCAATTGGCCTTTACCTTGTCTAACGGGTTTACCTATGTGGAATATTATTTGAGCAGGGGAATGGATATTGATGAATTTGGTCCTAACCTCTCTTTCTTCTTTTCTAATGGTGTAGATCCTGAATATGCCGTTATTGGGCGTGTAGCACGTAGAATCTGGTCTAAAGCAATGAAGTATCTCTACGAGGCAAATCCGCGCGCACAGATGCTTAAATATCATATTCAGACCTCTGGACGCAGCCTTCATGCCCAGGAGATAGATTTTAATGATATCCGTACCACATTACAGGCACTTTATGCTATTTACGACAATTGTAATTCCCTGCACACCAATGCCTATGATGAGGCCATAACAACACCGACTGAGGAATCTGTACGCAGGGCAATGGCTATACAGCTGATCATCAATAAAGAATTGGGATTGGCCAAAAACGAGAATCCGCTACAGGGGTCATTTATCATCGAAGAACTCACAGATCTTGTCGAAGAGGCTGTATTGATTGAGTTTGACAGGATCACCGAACGTGGCGGTGTACTAGGTGCCATGGAGACCATGTACCAGAGAAATAAGATCCAGGAGGAAAGCCTGCATTATGAGACCTTAAAACACAGCGGGAAGTATCCCATAATAGGGGTTAATACGTTTTTGAGTAGCAAAGGCTCACCGACAATTTTACCGAGAGAGGTAATTCGTGCGACCGAGCAGGAAAAACTGGATCAGATCAATACATTAACTCAGTTGCATTCAGCCATGGATACAGACGAACTGATCCTGGAGTTACAAGAGGCAGCTGTTCAAAATAATAATATCTTTGCAGCTTTAATGAAGGCGACCAAAAAGTGTTCTTTAGGGCAGATCACCAAAGCCTTGTTCGCCGTAGGCGGGCAGTATCGCCGGAATATGTAAACACTAACAATATAATTAGATTGTAATATGAAAATACTAGTCTGTATCAGCCATGTGCCGGACACAACTTCCAAGATCAATTTTGCAGAGGGAGATACTAAGTTCGATTCTAATGGCGTGCAATTTGTAATTAATCCCAATGATGAATTTGGCCTTACCAGGGCCATGTGGTTTAAAGAAAAACAAGGGGCCTCTGTAGATGTAATAAATGTGGGCGGCCCTGAAACTGAACCTACTCTAAGAAAAGCATTGGCCATAGGAGCAGATAAGGCGATCCGTGTGAATACCGAAGCCAAAGATGGCTACCAGGTAGCCGGAGAATTGGCAAAAGTGGCACAGGATGGCGGATATGACCTGGTCATTGGCGGTCGTGAATCTATTGATTATAACGGCGGGATGGTTCCGGGTATGGTAGCAGCCATGATGGGAGCCAGTTTTATTAATAATTGTATCGGATTGGAAGTCGATGGAACTTCTGTTACAGCCACCAGGGAGATAGATGGAGGGAAAGAATCCCTCTCCACATCATTTCCATTAGTCGTAGGCGGACAAAAAGGTATCGTCGAAGAAAGTGATCTTCGTATCCCAAACATGAGAGGGATCATGATGGCGCGTCAAAAACCGTTAGAAGTAGTCGACCCCTCAGGGGTTGCTGTAAAGACTGATGCAGTACAATTTGAAAAACCTGCACCCAAAGGGGCGGTAAAATTGGTTGATCCCGAAAATCTGGATGAACTGATCAGCTTACTTCATAATGAAGCTAAGGTCATTTAATTAGTAGAAGTGTTACAGAAATAGAATAAAGAAATATGTCAGTATTAGTATATACAGAAACAGATCAAGGAAAATTTAAGAAATCGGCCTTCGAGGTTGCCTCTTATGGCAGTGCCCTGGCAGAAAAAATGGGAACAAACGTTTCAGCTGTAGCTTTTAATGCAGGAGATGCTGCTACCATTGGCGCCTATGGAGTTGAGAAAGTACTCGATGTTTCAGAGGGCTCTTTTGAAAACTTTACCGCAGCCAAATATGCCAAAGCAATTGCAGCTGCGGCAACCCGGGAAAATGCAACTATAGTTGTTATTGGCTCAAGTGCAAACAGTAAATACCTGGCGCCCTTATTGGCCGTTGAACTTCAGGCAGGATACGCATCTAATGTAATTGCGCTGCCGGACGATGTGTCGAATTTTAAAGTGAAACGCAATGCCTTTACCAACAAAGCATTTACTTACACGGCAATAAGTTCTGATGTCAAGTTAATAGGTGTATCCAGTAATTCATTTGGTGTCACAGAAAAAGGAGGTTCTGCTTCCGTTGAATCTTTCTCACCGGAAGTTGCAACAGATGGCGTCTCTGTCGAAGGACAGGATAAGGCAGCCGGAAAAGTCACCATTGCCGATGCCGATATTGTAGTCTCCGGAGGCCGTGGTCTCAAAGGCCCCGAAAATTGGGGTATGGTAGAAGAATTAGCAGAAGTATTAGGCGCAGCCACAGCTTGCTCTAAGCCAGTATCTGATATGGGATGGCGGCCACATTCAGAACACGTTGGTCAGACCGGCAAACCGGTTGCATCCAATTTGTATATCGCTATCGGGATCTCGGGGGCCATTCAGCACCTTGCCGGGATCAATGCTTCCAAAGTTAAAGTCGTCGTAAATACAGATCCTGAAGCACCTTTCTTTAAAGCTGCAGATTATGGTGTAGTAGGGGATGCTTTCACTGTAATACCAGCCTTAATTGAAAAGCTTAAGGAATTTAAGGCTGCGGGTTAACTTTGATTAAATAGGATATTGAAACCGGCCCCTGTGGCCGGTTTTTTTATGCCCTTCTCAAGCTGTCAGAAAATTCTTTTGTCCTCCTGACATATATCATAGTATATACAGAAATGCAGCAGTAAATTTACCCGCTTGACCACGTATATCCTATTGTATTGCTCAAGCCCATTATGAACATAAACAGAATATACCATGAAAAAGTTAATTATTGGGTTATTTTTTCTGGGTGTAACCGCCCCAATGTTTGCACAAATAGTGCAAACCGAACAATTAGAGGAAGTAGTTCTTACAGCAGTGAACTACAAGTATGTTAGCACTATGGGTGTCACAGATGAGGCGCTGCCCGTCCAGACATTAAGACGAAAAGCGGCTAATTTTGACATCAAGAATTCCGACCTATACCAGGATGATTACGATATGTACCATGTTTCTTTCTTCATCCCTGATGGAAAGATGGTTGTTGCCTATGATAAGGAAGGCAAGATCATGAGAACTATTGAAAAGTTCAAAAATATTGCGCTTCCAAATGCTGTACGAGATGCAGTTACTGAAAGATTCCCCGGCTGGACACTCACCGAGGATCAGTACAAGGTTACCTATCATGATAAGAAAGGGGTTAACAGGAAGTACAAAATTCGTCTGGAAAATGGCGACAAAATGCTTCGCGTTAAATTAGATGAAGAAGGAAATTTCCAATAGGATGTACATGTTTAGTAGGGTGAAAGGAGCCGCGGGAGCGGCTCCTTTTTTTTATAAGATATTCATTATTTAAATAATGCAGTTGTAGTATCTTGAATGTGTTGTCAATTCTATATTCGAGTTATTACATGATTGAACATCACTTTCAATGTCCGTACTGTTGGCAAAACATTTCAGTTTTACTTGATCCTTCTATTCCTCACCAATCCTATATTGAGGATTGCGAGGTATGCTGTAACCCTATCCGTTTTGAGATTCAGTTTAAAGCGCGTGAGTTGATTGCATTTGAAGTAATACAGATGGACTAACTATTCAAAAACCGCCATACCTCTACCGGGCAAATTAGCAGATACTTCAGCGGCTTTTGTAACAATAGTTACATCCTGGTCTTTCTTTTACCTTTAAATTTCATCCTAGCTGCACATAGTGAATTGCTTTGCAGCTCTAATAAATAAGATGAATTATGGAGGTTTCCACCTCTCAATTTCTTAATTAATCCTAGTACTTAAATTATGAAGAAGAATTTCGAAACAAGAGTTACCGGCTGGTTCTTTATCGCCGCAGCAGCATTACTTTGGGTGGGCTGGGCCCTCTCACCGCACCATATTCAAGAGTATATTAAAAGTGAAGATTTCGTAGCTATCGGCGAGGATGTATGGTATTGGATATGGATGTTCCGAATTCACATATTTGGCTGGGTTGCCCTGGCCATTTCCCTATTCGCGCTGATATCGGTAGCTTCAAAAAAACCTTTTGGGGTGCTGATATTGCCTGGAGCAGGCATGGTGGTTGCAGGAAGTTTGATCCTTGCCATTGCCTCTGCATTTTACTATAATTTTGGCGCCTGGGGCGTTGGAAAAACAATGGGTAAGTCTCCTGAAGAGATCCAGCAGTTCATGGATAGCATCCTTTACACCAACCAATATGTCACCTGTTTTGTAAGGTTTGGCCGTGTATTTTCAGGGGTCGGACTTGTCGTGTTAGGGGCCGGCTTGGTAAAATGGAGGATCGTAAAAACATGGCTGGGTTGGTTTACCGTAGTGCTCGGATTGGCAGCCATGGGTATCGTTATGCTGATCCCGGAACACTGGGAGATCTACAAACCCGTTTTCCATGCAAAAGTAATATGGGCACTAGCAATGGGGATTACTATTCTCATTTACGGAATTCATCTGCCCAAATTGGATTCGTCCTCAGATTAAAATTTCTCACTTTGTTCGAAAGCGGCCTTGAGGTGGGCTTTACTAAGAAAGCCAGCACCTTGCTTATTACTAATTGTTCATTGTTAATTGAGAAGGCCAGGATTCTTTTCTCGCTTTGCTCGAAAAGGGCCTTGGGATGGGCTTTACTAGGAAAGGGAGCGCCTTGCTATCGCTTTGTTTATTGCTAATTGTTCATTATTAATTGAGAAGGCCAGGATTCTTTTCTCGCTTTGCTCGAAAAGGGCCTTGGGGTGGGCTTTACTAGGAAAGGGAGCGCCTTGCTATCGCTTTGTTTATTGCTAATTGTTCATTGTTAATTGAGAAGGCCAGGATTGCTTTCTTACTGCGTTCGAAAGCGGCCTTGAGGTGGGCTTACTAGCAAAGCCGCATTGGCTTCGCCAATATCGCGTCTTTTTCATGTCCAATCCCCGAGCAAACTCGGGATTGTCCATTAAAAAAGCCACTAACTTTCGTTAGCGGCTTTGTTAGTAGCGGGGACAGGACTCGAACCTGCGACCTTCGGGTTATGAGCCCGACGAGCTACCGACTGCTCTACCCC
>Ga0224508_10001383_pt1 | contig 21843 bp, 16 predicted proteins | sample SF_Jan12_sed_USG_4_FD_170157 | JGI IMG/M metagenome (GOLD analysis project Ga0224508, IMG submission 170157) | Sediment microbial communities from San Francisco Bay, California, United States - SF_Jan12_sed_USGS_21 | ecosystem: Environmental > Aquatic > Marine > Sediment | place: USA... | reverse complement strand
ACCGGACCTCCATGCCTGTGAAAAAATATTGTTTTCTGTGTTTTGCACCGTATTCAGAGCGCATTATAGCCCTCGGAAACGGCGGCGTTTATACAATCATAACCGTTGCTGTTTTTTTTCACATTACAACATGCGTATTTAACTGTGAAATGCGCGCCGAGTGCTGATACACATCAATGACTGCAGCGCTATAAAAAGCGGACGCAGTAGAACCAGCCAGCCTTGATCAAGAAATATTTTGTTGCAATTTTTGCCTGGTCAGGTACCGACAGCGCCAGTTCGCTGCTGCTCAATCGGCCGCCGCGCTATCTACGATTTTTGTACGAACCGGACTTGAACGGATTGTGGATTGCCAGCAGGATTTACGCGGACGCGTCAGTCTTTGTTTATGGTTTTTTTTCAGCCGCGGCCGGTCACAGGGTAGTAACTCACCGGCAGCCTGTAGGCTGAAATCGAGGTGACAGCATCAACAGTTATGGTGAATTTAGTGCGCCGCCGCTGACGATCACTTAAAGTCACGCGTACGCAGTGACCCACGATCCATCGAACCGGACGGCTTGCCAGCACGCTACCTGCCGATTCTTATGTCGCTCCGACGGCAGCGCCAAGTCGGACGCTACCCGCGCTCAGGCGTGGAAACCGTACCTGGAGACCCATTCGCGCACGGTGTCTATGTGGGCCGTACTCGGGTCGGCGATCTGAAACCCTGTGTCGTAGTACTCGGCATTGACATCCGGGTGGCAGTAGCAGCTGCGGGCGACGAACTCCAGCGCCACAGCGTCGTCCAGCGCTTCGGGCAATTCGACACGCAGATTGTAAACACGATCGATGGCCAGCGGCGCCGGCGATATCACCATCAATCCCTCATGGGTTAGATCGCCGAGGCGGCCGATCATCTCGCCGCTATCGTCGTCGTATACGGCAAGGTTGAAATACAGATGGCGCCGCTGGGTACCGCGTTCGTCGGACTCGTCCCCGCTACGGTGCATGGTGGTGATCTCATCGGCTGCAGGTACTGCGTGTAGCGGCGATGAGCGAGTGATCTTTATGCCCGTCCCGTCAGCCGACATCTGCTCCGCCCTCGGTTTCGCACTGTTCCCGGAATGCTTGCAGCTGCTCGGCGACCCCTCGATCGAGCGGCGGCGGCACGTAGTCGATAAGCGTTTGTTTGTACAGATTGTACGCGCGTCGGGTGGCGTCGACAGCACCTGCTTCGCGCCAGGTCCCTGTGCCATTGGCACGTCGTACTGCAAAGGCGAATTTGCATTTACCACAGTATAGACGCTGGGCTCTCGAGCGAACTGCTCCGGCGATACCTGCCGCACAATGCGCACCATCTCCAGAACGTCTGCGACGGCCTGCTTACCGCGTGAGTAGACGAACGGAACCTTGTCGGTCAGCGTAAGGGTCGCATAGGCGGTGTTCAAATGGCGCACGTTGGTCGGAATGTCGATAGGCTCGACCGGCATGCCGTTCATATGCACCACGTCGAAAGCCTGGGTGAGACGCATGAAGTCATCGAAGTCGGCCAGGGTGCCGGCACGCCGGCCGCGTTCCAGATCGGTGCAATGCGGCGGCCCGCCCACCGCGGCGAAGCAGATGCGATCTTCGCCCATTTCGATATTGTGAGCCGGGTTACGGGCAGGCAGCTTGACCAGCGACGGCGCCGCCGCGATGGCTTCTTCAATCGGCGCCGCGTCGAACCTCACGCTCAGGGTCGTCGTATCGACCTCGGCGCCCGCGCCACGCAGTATGTCTCGTGCTTCGGTGAGGCTGCCGATATCATTGGGCACATTTGGCTTTCGCCGCTTGCGTTTTCATGCTCACCTCGGAACGTTGTACTGTCGCGTTAAGCGCAGTAAAATACACTCCTGTATGGGCCTGAACAACAGTGTTTGGTGATGAATACCGCCGCCCGGGCCAAGGCCTGGACCAAGTCCGACGTCGAGGCTGGCGTCGGCCGACCCCTGCAGCCCTACGACTGGATCAATGCAGCGCTCAATCTGCTGATAAGCCAAGGCGTCCACGCCGTACGCATCACGCTGCTGGCAGAATCACTGGGCGTGAGCCGTGGGAGCTTTTACTGGCACTTCAGGGGTCGCGACGCCCTGCTGGACGTGTTGATCGACTACTGGCGGGACAAGAACACCGCGGCCGTGGTTGCGGCAATGAATGAGGCCCGGGTTCTGGCCGACGGTATTCTCAATCTGTTCGCGGTGTGGATCCATTTCGAACTGTTCGATCCAAAGCTCGATTCCGCCATGCGTGACTGGGGGCGCCAATCGCGCAAGGTGCGCCGTGCAGTGGAGGCTGCTGACGAGGAGCGGCTGTCGGCCATCGCTGCGCTGTTCGAACGTAACGGCTTTTCCAGGAAGCTGGCGACGGTACGCGCGCGAGTTCTGTATTTCACCCAGGTGGGTTACTACGCCATGTCGATCGAAGAGACGCTGGTCGAGCGCATGGGTAACCTGGAAGCCTATTACGAAGCATTTACAGGCCGGAAGCTCAACCCGGCGCTGGCCAAGGCATGTCGCGACCGGCACCTGCGCTGAATGCCGGCCCTGTTGTGCCGGGTTCCGCTTACTCTCCCCATCGAGGCCTTTGCATACGTAGTAGTGGAGCCCTGTTAAGTGTTCCCCCCTTCCGGCAGACGGGGTTGAAGCTGAGGGCTCTTCGCTGGCCGTCCCCCGCATCCCAAACCTTCTCTCGCGAGGGGGGAAGGGCTGTGTTCATGCACCGGTCAGCCGAGACTCGCCACTCGCTCACGTTGCGGGGTGATATCGAACCGTTCGCGGTAACACTTGGTGAAATGCGATTGCGACCTGAATCCCGTCGCCAGCGCGACGCTCATAACCGGCATGCCGGTTTGCCATAACAGGCGCCGCGCGTGTTGCAGGCGCAGACTCAAGTAGTAGCGTTGTGGCGTATGCTGCTCGTGTTTGCGGAACAACCGCTCCAGCTGCCGCACCGATACACCGGCCCGCGCGGCGATCTCGCTGGCGGGAAGGGGATGTTCAACGTGCGACGCCATTATCCGAATCGCACTCGCGAGCTTCGGCGATTTGCGCATCAGCTGTAACTCATTAACTTTACGTTGCTGATCGCCTGGCGTGCGAACGCGGTCGTGGATGAATTGCATCGAGATGGCGTCGGCAAGGTCGCCGCCATGCTCCTTGCTGATGAGGTAACAAATCATGTCGAGTGCCGCGGTTCCCCCGGAGCAGGTATAGCGCCCGCGGTCTATCTCGAATACGTTCTCGGTGGTCTCGATGCCGGGAAAGGTCTCCGCGAAACCCGGCAGGTTTTCCCAGTGAATTGTGCAGCGATAACCCCGCAGCAGTCCGGCCTGAGCGAGCACGTAGGGACCCGCAGCTATGCCTCCCACAGGAATCCCGCGACCGGCCTGCCGGTGCAACCAGCGCAGCATCGCGTCGTCGCAGTAGCGATGCACATCGAGCCCGCCGCACACGAACACCAGATCCGCCCACTGGTCGGTTTCCAGTGCGGCGTCCGGCAGTAACGTCAAACCATTGCTGGCACTGACGGGCTCAGCGTTCGCCGCATATAAACGCCACGCGTAGAGTTCGCGTTCGGACAGACGATTGGCGGCGCGCATGGGCTCCACCGCAGTGGTAAAAGACAACATGGAGAATTGCGGCAGCAACAGAAAACCGACGTGGCATGTCGACATAGACAGCCCCTCAAAACAGCAGCGGTGTCAGACTGCGAAGATACGACAACCGATGTCGTATACACAACAACTTGCCCGTCCGACAAACGGTTAACTCGACAGCGTGAGTACAGGCCAGCGAATTCAGTGAGTCGTACCCGCGGCCAGGCGCGCCGGCGCAAACGCTCGACTGGCTCAGACCCCATTGTCGAGCAGCTTCCGTTTCGGCCGCTGGAAAACCCCTACCCGCCCGTTGCCCTGCTGTCGGCCGATGAGCTGGAAACAATCCATGCGGCATCCTTGCAGGTTCTCGAGAAGCACGGTATCAATTTCCTGCTCGCGGAAGCGCGCGAGATTCTCAAAAACGCCGGGGCCGACGTACGCAACGGCGAACCTCTCGTGCGCTTCGACCGGGCGCTGGTGGAAGAAACCATCCAGCGCGCACCGCCGCAGTTCACCCTGCACGCCCGCAATCCCGAGCACCACCTCGTGTTCGGCGGCAACCGCATCAACATCTCGTCGGTGAGCAGCCCACCGAACTCGACCGACATAGAGCGTGGGCGGCGAACCGGCAACTATGCCGACTACTGCGATTTCCTGAAACTCACGCAGACACTCAATATCGCTCATCTGTCCGTCGGTCATCCGGTGGAGCCCATCGACATCGATCCGTCGATCCGGCATCTGCAGTCCACGCGCGCCAAGATCGAGTACACAGACAAAGTGTTCTCCGGCTACTCACTGGGGCGCGAGCGAATTCTCGATGCGATTGAAATGGCCCGCATCGCGCGTGGTGCCACGCATGAACAGCTATTGCGCGAACCCAGCCTGTTCACCAACGTGAACGCCAACTCGCCGCGCCAGTTCGACGTCGCGATGTTGTGGGGCATGATCGAAATGGCCCGCCGCAATCAAGTGGTGACGGTGACGCCTTTCACTCTGGCCGGTGCCATGGCGCCGGTAACCATCGCCGGCGCCCTGGTGCAGCAGAATGCCGAAGCCCTGGCAGGCATAGCGTTTCTGCAGATGGTGAATCCGGGCACACCCGTGATGTACGGCGGGTTTACTTCCAACGTCGACATGAAAACCGGCGCACCGGCGTTCGGGACGCCCGAAAATGCCAAGGCGACCCTGGTCGGTGGGCAGCTGGCCCGCCGCTACAACCTGCCCTACCGCTCGTCCAACGTGAATGCTTCGAACGCACCCGACGCACAATCCGTGTACGAATCCATGATGTCCAGCTGGGCGGCAATCATGGGCCACGCGAATCTCATTCATCACGGCCTGGGCTGGCTGGAAGGCGGCCTCTCGGCATCGTTCGAAAAATTCATCATCGATGCGGAAATCATGCAGGGATTCGCCGAGTTCCTGCGGCCGATCGAGGTCAGCGAAGATACCCTGGCACTGGAGGCCATTGCGGATGTCGGCCCGGGCGGACACTACTTTGGCACCGCGCATACACTGGCGCGTTACGAGAGCGCTTTCTACCGCCCGCTGCTATCGGACTGGCGCAACTTCGAGACCTGGTCCGAAGACGGTTCGATCGACGCCACGCAGCGCGCCAACCGCTTGTACAAGCAGCTGCTGGCGGAGTACCAGCAACCGCCGCTGGAGCCTGCGATAAAGGACGAACTGGACGAATTCGTCGAGCGGCGCATTGCCGAGGGTGGAGCGCCGGTCTAATCAGCGCTCCCTCGCCCGGGTACATTACTGCGCCGCGCCGCTCTCTTTCAGGAAGCGCGCCATGCCCTGCACATTGAGACCGCGCCACTGCTCGTATGACGCCCAGTCCCTGTATTCGGCCATCGTGACGCTCTGCACGAGATCATCGACGGACTTTCCCGCCTTGAGACCAGCCAGGACTTTGGCCCGCAGTTCCTCCATGTAAACCCGTGCGGTGGTCGCGTCCGCCTTGATGCCCATGGCGCCGTGCCCGCCGGCGAATATCTCGAAGTCCAGGGTCTCGATCTTGCGCACCTGATTCGTCCAGTCATCTACATTTGACCCGGGGAAATCGCGGTACGGCAACCGTTTGGCAGACGCCGCATCGACCACGAATCCGACGTTCTCGGGCCTGATTACCATGGCGATCAGGTCGACGCCATGGCCCGGCCCCAGGTAAGTAAGTGCAAACTGCTTGCCGCCCTGGGTAAACGTCATCTGGTCGCTGAAGCGCATGGTCGGCGCCACGCCATCAATTGCCGCGGGTGCATTGGCGTGGGCGACGACGTTCGGCACATCACCGAATGCGGCGCCGCCGGAGGCGTGATCGCCGTGGCTGTGGCTGTAGACCAGATGAGTTATCGGCTGCTCGGTCAGTTTACCGATCTCGGCCTTCAGCCACGCCGCCGCTTCAGCGTTGATCGGGTCGGTCACCACCACGCCATTGCCGGTGATGGTGAATACGGAAAAGTGGAAATTGTTCTGGAACCGGTAAACGTCACCGGTGATTTTCGTGATCGCCCGTTTGGCCTCCTGTGCAATACCCGTATTCGCAAACAGACCGACGACGAGCAGAGGTACGATTAACAGCAGTTTCCGCATAACGAAGCTCCTCCGAGGTGAAGCGCACTTCTTTTGCAAACGCGCTTGATAGCATTCGAGGTGATCCCAGTGACGACAATAACTGCATGGTTTGGTTTCATCAACCCGGCGTTCCGTCCCAGCGACCCTAGAGGGCCGCCACCCCACACAGCTGCGCTAAGATACCGGCAGCAGCCCATGTGACGCAACGAGCAGCGGAGAACACCATGACTCAAGGTGACGGTAGCTCCTTAGATACGCGGCAATGGCGAGTCGAGCGAGCACAACTGCGGACATCGCGAGCCTGCCTGCTCTGCGGTGGCCGCGATGTGACCACGGTCAATTGTGTGACCGGCGACACACGTCAGCATTGACGTATGCAGAACGTACCTGGCTGTATGAAAGGCGTTAATTGTCGGTGGCGTGGATGCGCGCTGACTGTCGGACTGGTTTGCTCCTTGGCATTAGGTTGGCTGCCCCGCACCAGTTCGGCCGACGCCTGGTTGGCCGCTATCAGCAATCGGGATACACCTGCACTGGCTGCGCTGCTCGATCGACAGGCGGACGTAGACCACAGCGGTGTGGATGGCCGAACAGCCCTGATGACAGCCGCCGGCGCTGGCGATCTGCAACTGCTGGAGCGCCTGATAGCGGCTGGGGCCGGCGTCAACCGGCGCAACCGTGGTGCCGGAACGGCGTTGATGTTCGCCGCGCAATACGGTGAAGCAGCATGCGCCGAACGGCTAATCACCGCTGGCGCGGAAGTGAACCTAGTCGGGGTCAAAGGGTTTACCGCGTTGATGATCGCCGTGTTGAAAGCACGGCAACCCGTCGTCAATCTGCTGCTCGCCAACGGCGCCGACCCGAATCTCGTGGACGTGCACGGCTGGACCCCGCTGCAACGCGCGGTGAGCGCACAGCGCCTGGACGTCGTGCGTCAGTTACTCGCTCACACCGAAACCGATGTCAATCACCGCAACAATACAGGGTCGACGGCGTTGCACCTGGCGGCTTCAAGCGGGCAGCTGGAGACCGTGCGTGCGCTACTGCGGCGCGGCGCCGATCCGAAGCTTGAAGATCAGCGTGGCAGAAGCGCACGCGATTTCGCCGCCCTTGGCGGGCACGCGTTTATCGCCGAAGTATTACGCCAAGCGATGGACGTCGATTTGAACAACTAACCGAACAGCAATTGCGGTACGGCGGCCAGCGTTCAGCGAGTCCGATTGATTCAGGGGCGCCAGGGCTGCAATGCGGCCTTGCGCATGTTGACCTTTTCCTGCGATGACGCGCGCCAGTTGCCACTGTAGATCGCACCTTCCCACTCACCGTACATGGTATTCGGCAATACGATGAACGACACACCGAATCTTTCCCGGTGCGTGTCGACTGCCGCAGCACGCTCGCTGATACTCTTGCCTTTGAAATCGTCGGAGTGATCATTCAGATTGTCGCCGAATATCATCACGACCTCGTGGTCCGCCATGATGGCCTGGCGGCGTTTCTCCTTGCTGGAACTTCCAGAGCGAAGGTACATCTGGCTCTCCACGGCCTGCGGCGCACCGAGTGCCCGCAGATTTTTCAACGTATTCTGCATACCCGGCACAAGTCGGTCCTTGGAGATCTTTCGGTTTGAAAGGTAAAAGATCTTGACGCCTCTGCTGTCGGCGTAGTGTAGAAAGTCCAGAGCCCCCGGGATCGCTTTCGCCTGAGCGGCATCGACCCAGTCGAACCAGCCGTACGGATAGCCTGTCTGGCGCTCGACGGTCATCGCCTGGTAGGGACTGTTGTCGAGTACCGTTTCATCAAGATCGAGTATCACGGCTATAGGCTTTTCAGACGGCTCGGCGAAGTGCAGGTGCATGTCCAGGATTATCTTGGACATGTTGTAGATCGACACGGTGAGCGCCTTGAACTCGGCCGACGACTGGGTCCAGGCGGTCGGCAGTACCATGTGCTGGGGAGCAACTCGACATTCTTGTAGTCTCGCGCGGCAAGGGGCGTAACCGTCGCCCCCCAGACTGCCAGACAGAGAGTCAGGGGTTTGCTGATATTCATTGGATTCTCCGTTGGTTCCGGTCAGAGCGTTGTGGAAGGCCGGCGCCTGATGGAGTGTGTCTCAGCCGACTGTCACAATTGTTTTTTGGATCTGAGCGATCGTATGCCAATACAAGGTCGACGTGAAGGGTTACGGAACCCGCCACAGCTAACGGATCAAATATAACGCCGCCGTCAAGTGCGCGGCTGCCTCGCGGAGTCTAGTGCGGCTGCACGGCGTGAGCGGAATCGGCGGCACCGTTGCCGACCGGTGAACGGCGCGCGAACACATGATAGACCGCCGGTACCAGCACCAACGTCACAAGAGTCGAGAAGCCCAGCCCCCAGACCATGGTGATGGCAAGCGGCTGCAACAATTCCGAACCCTCGCCTAACCCGACCGCGAGCGGCGTCATACCGACGATGGTGGTGAGTGTCGTCATCAGTATCGGGCGCAGGCGCAAGCGTGCAGCGTCGATGATTGCGGCGTCGAGGGCCGCGCCGCGGTCGCGCTCGATCTCGATGTACTCCACCAGCACGATGGCGTTATTCACCACCACGCCGGCAAGCATGATCATTCCGAGCCACAACGGCATGGAGATAGTCAGTCCGGTGAGGGTCACCGCCAATGCCACGCCGATCGCGGCAAAAGGCACGCTGCAGAGAATCACTAACGGTGCACGTAACGATTCGTACTGTACGGCCATCACGACCAGCACCAGAAAGATGGCGACACCGAGCAACGTCAACGCAAGCCGCTCGTTCTCGCGCAGCGTTTGCGCACCGCCGCCGTCATACATCGTATAGCCGGACGGCAGCTCCAATCCCTCCAGCCGCTGCTGGACACTTGCCGTTACCTCGCCCAGCGTCGAGCCGCCAGCGACGCTGCCACTTACTTCGACGATCCGCTGTTGACGGTCGCGCACTATGCTGGCTGGTGCGTTGACCAGATCAACGCGCGCCAGATCGGACAGATAGACCGACTCGCGTCCGCTGGCGGCACCGAACAACAGCACCGATTCAACGTCGCGCGGACTGGCAATGTCACGGCGCGGCAGACGCACCCGCACGTCGTACTGGCGGTCGTTCTCGATGTAGTCGGTAACTACCAGGCCCTGCAGTGCGATGCGCACCGCGCGTCCCACCTCTTCGATATCGAATCCGAGCGCCGCGCTGCGCTCCCGGTCGACGACTACCGCAAGCTCCTGCACGGTATCCTCCAAGGAGTGCTGCAGATTGCGCAGCCCCGGTGTGCCCGCGAGGCGCGCAACCAGTTCATCGCCGAGATGCGCAAGCTCCGTCAGGTCTTGACCCTGCACGCGAATGCTGATGTCGTCGTCGCCGCGGTTGACGCGGATGCCGCGGATGCCGGCACTGCGCAGGTGCGCACGGATGCCGGCGAGTTGCAGTTTGTCGATAGCGGCCCGCACGCGCTTAATCCACTCGCTGCTGCTGAGCCCCCTCTCGGCGAGTGGTTTGAGCTGCACTTGTATACGGCTCCGGTTGCTGCGCTGGTACTCGGAACGGCCAAACACGAACCCGCCGATCTGAGAAAAAGCCGTCTCTACCTCGGGCTGGGCGAGGATCAGTTTCTCGAGCCAGGTCACCGCCTGGTCCATGACATCGAGGTTGATGCCGCCATCGGCGGTGATGTTCACGTACACACGACCGTCGTCGGTACGTGGCAGGAAGACCTGCTGCTCGGATTGAAACACCGGTACGGCCCAGGCGAGCGCGGCGATGAACGGCAGGGGCACCAACCAGCGCACGCGCAACAGCACGCGAACACCGCTCGCATACCCGCGCTGCATGGCGCCAACCAGCGCGTCCACGCCACGTCTGAACGCGTTGGGCTGGCCCACCACGACCCGCGCACCCAGTGCCGGAACGAGGGTCAGAGCCACTACCAGCGAAGCGACGATCGATGCGGAAATAGTGGCAATCAACTCTCTGAACAGCAGCCCAACCAGTCCGCCGATGAACAGGAAAGGCAACACCGCCGCAAGGTTGGTGGTAGTAGAAGCGACAATGGCACTGTTCACCTCGGCGGCCGCATTGCTGGCAGCCTCCAGCGGCGACTCACCGCCGCGCTGATGACGATACACGTTTTCCAGCATCACGATGGTGTTGTCTATCAGCATGCCTACACCGAGCGCCAGCCCGCCGAGGGTCATGATATTTAACGTCAGCCCGGCGCTTGCCATGAGCACCAGTGCCACCATGGTGGCGATCGGAATGCCAGTGCCGATAATCAGCGTCCTGCGCAGATCGCCCAGGAACAGGTACACCACGAGCATAGCCAGCAGTGCGCCGGACACTGCTGCAGATGCCGCGTTGAAGATCGACTGACGGATGTAGATGGACTGGTCGGAGACAGTGTCGATCTGCACGTCTTCCGGGATCAGGTCTTGCGCCTTCAGCCACTCGAGCCGCGCGCGGACTTCGTCCACCACTGCCACCGTATTGGCCGTGGGCTGTTTCTGTACCGACACCTTGAGACCGGGCACACCATTCAGCCGCACGCGCAGACGCTCGTCGGCATAACCATCGACGACCTCGGCCACATCCTGTAGACGCACGATGTTTACGCCGCCGGCGCTGTCGCTGACACCGACCGGGAGCTCGGCAATGCTGCCTATCCCACCGAATCGTCCTGCAGTGCGCCCGCTGAGTTCCTGCCGGGACATGTGCAGAGGTCCACCGGCAACATCCACGTTGCCGCGCCGCAGCGCCTCAATGACAGCGTCCAGCGTGAGGTCGTACCCGGCGAGGCGCGCCTGATCCGGCAGCACCAGAATTTCGCGTACCGGCGCGCCGCCCACCTCGACCGCCGCCACGCCTGGCAGGTTCAGGAACCAGTTGGCGAACACGTAGTCGATCCAGCCGCGCAGCGCCGAAGGTTCGAGCAAGGCGCTGCTGATCGCAAACTCCAGGGCGGGGATCTGTGACGGATCTCGCTTGAAAATTATCGGTGGATCGATGGTGTCGGGCAGAAACCGTTTGGCGCGATCCAGGCGCGTGCTGGCATCACGCAGCGCGACGTCGATGTCTTTTCCGTACGAAAAAGTGAGATCGACGCGGCTGGCACCTTCGGACGTCGAGGATTGCACGCTGATCGCATCCTCGGTGATGGCCAGCTGCTCCTCGAGCTGGCGGGTGATCTGGTCCTCGACAATCGCCGCCGGCACACCGGGATCGAGAATGCGTACCCGGACCTCGGGATAGATGATATGTGGCAACAGATCGACGCCGAGGCGCTGCAGCGAAAACAGTCCCAGTACGATTATCGCCAGGGCCAGCATGCTTACGCCAACCGGGTGTCGCACCGACCACGCCGCAATGCCGCCACGGCGCAGGCGCCCGCTCAAGCTAGACTCCTGCACCGTCGCGCTCATAGCTGCCGTGCAGCCGACACCGGGGTGACGGTGGTTCCGCTCTTGAGGCCGAGAAAGCCACGCATGACAACCTGCTCGCCGACATCCAGCCCCTCTACGACCTCCACGCGATCACCGAGCCGATGACCGCTGCGCACACTGACCTGTTCGGCATGGTTATCGCTGCCGACACGAAACACGTACTCGCCATCGGCATCCCGGCGCAAGGCCGCGAAAGGAATAACCTTGCGGCGCAGCGCATCCACGGCCAGCCTGACGCGCGCGAACTGACCCGCCGTCGCGCCGCCCGGCACGGGCTTCAGCTCGATTTCCACGCGCCCCTGACGGGTGCGCGCATCCAGCTGCGGGTGGATGCGTAGAATACGCCCACCGAACTCGCGATCGCCGAGCGCATCGATGCGCACGGTGGCAACCTCACCGACCTGCAGATGTGGCATGACCAGCTCCGAAACCGCAATGTCGCTCACCAGCGTGGTGGGGTCGACCAGGGTCAGCACATGCGCGTGACGCTCGACGATGTCGCCAGTCTCTGCCAGGCGTGCGGCCACGATGCCGTCGAACGGCGCCGTTACCCGCGAGTAGCCCAGGCGTGTCTCCAGCACCCGGCGTTCGGCCTTAGCCACCTCGAGCACCGTCTGCGCGCGCAGGTACTCCTCCTCGGCCACCATGCCTTTCTTACGCAACCGCTCGAAACGTTGCAGGTTGGTTTCCGCCTGGCGGGCGGTGGCTACGATTTTGTCCAGCTCCGCGCGCAGCAGGCGGTCGTCGAGTTCCAGCAGGACCTGTCCGCCCTCCACCCTATCGCCCGCGTACCAGGGCAGACTTGTGAGCCGGCCTTCTTCCTGGGTAAAGATACGCACGGTGCGCGCATAGCGCAGGGTGCCCGCATACACTGTAGACATGCGCAGAGTGTCTTCCTCGACAGTGGCGAGTTCCACCAGATGGCGTTTCGCTTTCGGTTTTCGCGCCTGCTTCGTTTCGGCTTGCGGCTGACAGGCCGCCTGCAGCAGGGCGAGCACAACCAGCGTTACGAGCACGCCCGGTAAAGGAACCGACCGAGTCCTGTACCCAACTGACGCCAAAGGTGTCCCCATCGGCTGCTAAGTGTGCAGAAAGGATAACCGTCCTGTTGCGGGTAATCGAGCGTCCAGCACCGCCTCAGCGGACCTGAATCGATTGTCCGACGCCGTTTCTCAAGCGCCCTCGCGGACCCGCACTACCAGTTTGCCCAGAGCCTCACGGTTACGCAGCACTTGCAGTGCGGTGAGCGAATCGCGCAAGGTGAACGTCTGCGATATCAGCGGCGAGATTTTTTGCGCTTCAAACAGCGTCATCAAGGCTTCGATGTTCCGCCGGTTGGCTTGCGGGTCCCGTTTGTTGAACTCGCCCAGGAACACGCCGACAATCGAGGCGCCTTTCAGTAACGCGAGGTTCAGCGGCAGACGCGGGATTTCGCCGGCGGCAAATCCGATCACCAGAAACCGCCCTTGCCAGGCGATGGCGCGAAACGCGGGCTCGGCCAGCTCACCACCCACCGGATCGCAAATTACGTCCACCCCCTTGCCATCGGTGTACGCCTTGAGCGCACCGCGCAGGTTTTCCTCACTGTAGTTGACGACCGCGTCGGCGCCATGCTCGCGGGCCACAGCGAGTTTTTCAGCATTGCTTGCACAAGCTATCACCCGAGCTCCCAAGGCCTTCGCAAGCTCCACGCACGCCAGGCCGACACCGCCGCCGGCGCCCAGCACGGCCACGCTCTCGCCGACCTGCAATGCAGCCCGTTGCACCAGCGCGTGATACGCCGTCCCATAGGTCAGCAACAGCACCGAGGCGGTCGCAAAATCCATCGACGCCGGTAGCGGATGTACATTCCCGACATGCGCTACGGCCTGCTCGGCGCAGCCGCCGAATCCCAGCCACGCGAGGACCCGGTCTCCCGGCCGGAACACGCCGACACCGTCGGCAACTTCCGCGACCACGCCCGCCACTTCGCAACCCGGGCTGAAAGGCGGCTCTGGTTTCACCTGGTACAGGCCCTGGACGATAAGCACGTCAGGGAAGTTGACACCGCAAGCATGCACGTCGATGCGCACCTGGTCGTCACCCAGGGCGGGTGGCGGTATCTCACCCAGACGCAGGTTTTCCAACGGCCCGAAGGCTTCGCAGATCAGGGCTTGCATTGTTATCCTCGTCGGCTGCCGCGTGATCGAGCGCCGCTGGATCACCCGCATATGCCAATCGGAAACGGGGATCGGATCGCAGCCCCTCTTCGCCGGAGGGCGATAGACGGCGGTTTCGACAATTCCAGCGGCAGGACTGCATTCTACCAGCGTCACAGTGGCTCGCGTTTTCACGAAGCCTCACGGCCACGCGGCGAAGGCAGTTACAGGTCGGCGGCGCGGTGGCGGAACATAGACATTGCGCTGCCGGCTTCGTCCACCAATCGCTGCAGCAGCCGCGCGGCCGGCATGGCGCGGCTCATGCCGACGCCCTGACCCGACCACAGCGCAACGAAATCCCGCGAGCCGTGCGCGTCACTGGCTTTGCACAGCGGCTGGGTCAGTGTATTCATGATAGGGAATTCCGGCAGCGCGTGCTCATGCAGCGTCATCTCCTCGACGTACCTGTTGATCAGTCCGCGCGCCGGCCGGCCGGTAAACGTTTTGGTCAAACGCGTGTCGTCGTCCGCCGCCTCTAGCAACGCCTGTCTGTGCACGGCGGAGATGCCCGATTCATCGCAGGTCAGGAAAGCGGTACCTATCTGCACGCCGCTGGCGCCCAGTGCAAAGGCAGCTGAAATGCCGCGGCCATCGGCGATGCCGCCGGCGGCGATTACCGGCACGTTGACGGCATCCACGATCTGCGGTACCAGCGCCAGGGTACCGATGCCGCCGCCTTCGAACGACGACAGGTAAGTGCCGCGATGCCCTCCAGCTTCCCACCCCTGCGCGACGATGGCATCGGCACCGCGGCGCTCCAGATCGAGCGCCTCCCTCACACTGGTGGCGGTACACAGCACACTGATCTCGTGCTCCTTAAGCACCGCCATCGACTCCGCGTCGGGCAGCCCGAAATGAAAACTGACCACCTGCGGCCGCACGGCCGTAATCACTCGCAACGTCTCAGCATCGAACGCATGCGCCTTCGCTTTCGCTTCGGGAACATCGCCGAGACCCAGTTGCGCGTAGTAAGGAGCGACGAGGTCGCGAGCATGCTGAGCGCGCTTGAGGTTTTTGCGTGGTATATCGTACAGCAGGAAATTGACATTGAAAGGCCGGTTGGTGGCGCGCTGGGTCGCATCCAGCTCGGCGCGCAACTCGCGCAGGGTCAAAAATCCGCAGGCGAGAGAACCGAGTCCACCGGCATTGGACATGGCCCCCGCCAGAGCGGGCGTGGAGGCACCGGCCATCGGCGCCTGGATGATCGGGTGTTCGATGTGCAACAAGTCGAGCAGCGCGCTGCTGGGCCACATGATGAAACCTTAGTTGTCTGACTTTCTGTACCCTTGAAGCTGCCCGGCGTCGAAAAGCCGCGGCAGTCCTCCTCCCCGGCCAGGTCGCGGACAGCGTCAGAATGTAACACGCAATGCGTGTGCCACCTGCGCCGGGCAGCGGCGCATCAGTGACAGTCATCGCGCAATGCGTTATGTTGAGGCGTCGTTCTGTGGAGATTGGGCGGATGAAATTCGAAGGTATCTATACACCGTTAATCACACCGTACGGCGACGATTTTGCGATCGACTACAACGGCCTCGGAAACATTATCGAGCATCTGATCGAGTCCGGGGTAACCGGTGTGATCAGCGGCGGAACCACTGGCGAATACTATTCGCAGAGCGACAAGGAACGGATTGCGTTGATGCGCTTCGTCAATCAGCAGGTCAAGGGCCGTGTGCGCGTGATGGCCGGGGTCGGCGCGCTGCGCACCGAAGAGGCGGAACAGTTCGCCGAGCAGGCGAAAGCGATCGGCGTCGACGCGATCCTGGTCAATGCTCCGTCTTACGTCTTGCCCACCCAACTGGAACTGGCGGAGCATGCGCTCGCTATCGATCGCGCAGCGAATCTGCCCATCATGCTGTACAACTACCCGGGCCGTACGGGCACCATGATGGGTGCCGAATTTCTCGACCGTGTGTCGGACAGCACCAACTTTGCCGCCATCAAAGAATCCAGCGGCGATATCAATCAATTGCACATGCTGGCACAGGAATACCCGCAACTGCAGCTGTCTTGCGGCATGGACGACCAGGCGCTGGAGTTCTTTGCGTGGGGCGCAACCAGCTGGGTTGCCGCCGGTGCGAACTGTCTCGCGCGTGAACACGTCGCGCTTTACCAGGCGTGCGCGATAAACAACGATTTTGCTACCGGCCGGCGCATCATGTCCGCGATGATGCCTTTCCTGCAGGTGCTGGAACAGGGCGGAAAGTTTACTCAATCGGTGAAATACGGTTGCGAATTGTCCGGCCTGACTGGCGGCCGCGTGCGTAAACCGTTGCTCGAACTTAACGAAGATGACAAGCGCCAGGTGGAACGCGTAATCGATACGATGCGCACCAGGGTTGCGCAAATCACCGACCAGCAGTTGCAAGAGGGAACGAGTGCCGTCGCTGTTTAGCGCGCGCGGTATTGTGCACCACCTTTGCTTCGCGCAATTCCGGGCAGTCGTCTTCAACGAATCTCCGGCTGACAGCCGATTTCTGAATCCCATCGCCGCTGATGCCGACAACCGCACGACCGGCGCAAGCCGGTAAACAGTATCGTTACCGCTGATGCATCTGCTCGCGACACCACTGACGTGAGCGACGATGCAGCGGCGGTCGCGCCTTGTAAAATTGCCCGACGAGATAGAAATAATCTTTCCTCGATATTTCCCCGGCTGCATTAACTCGCGACAATAGTGAAATGACTGTAAAACCTGCCGAAAGAAATCCGCTGACTGACAAATCCGCAAATGTCGAAACCATAACTCACGAACGCATCGGATTCGAAATCGGGTGCTGGCCCAGGTATTCCAGCATTTACATCGCGCCTGGGTGATGTTTCATGGCCCAAGCTAACCAGTATCAACGGCGCGGTCTGTTGCGCACCGCACTGCTGCTGCTCGCGGCGTGGTTGATCACGTTGACCGGGTTGTTTCTGTTGTATGCCGAATACCGTGAATCCACCTCGTTGTTCTTGTGGGGTACTCGCTACCGGGGCAGCGCTGCGTTGTCGATCATGGCTGTTTACGCCGTGATCCCGATCACCTTACTGGCCGTAGCGCTGAAAAAGTTGTTCGAGTACAACCGCTTCAAGCGTTAACGCTGTCACTCTCGGCGCACATTCGGCAGGTCACGGTATCTGCTGGGTGTATCGCCGAAACGGCGCTTGAACCAACGCGTGAGGTGGGCGTTGTCAGTGAATCCACATTCGTGTGCGATAGCGCTCAGCGGCCGGCTGGTATTCACAATGCGCCAGCGCGCGTGCTGCAGGCGCCGCTCACGCCAGTACTCGGCAGGCGACAGATCGAAGCGATCACGGAACAGGCGGGTAAGCTGGCGTGTGCTGACGCCAACTGTCTTGCCCAGCACAGCCAGCGGATGGCTGGTAGCGAGATTTTCCTGCATAAAGGACACGGCCCGCGCCAGGCGCGGGTCCAGGTCTGCCGTGTGTATCTCCTGGAACGAACGCAGCACGTGATGCATACCGCGCTGCTCATCGACATGCAGATCTGCAAGCCCCTTCAACGCCCGCGCGCGCCCGCAGTGTAGCGTCAGCAACTCGACAGCAAGATCGATTGCGGACGTGCCCCCCGGGCAGGTGATACGGTTACCGTCGAGCAGGTACAGTTCGTTGGTGACCGCGCGCACGTGTGGAAAAGTGCGTGCGAACTGTTCGCGATGGCGCCAATGTACGGCGCAGGAACGCCCGTTCATCAAGCCGGCGCCAGCCAGCAGGAACGTGCCGGTGTCGAGCCCGACCAGCGTAACCCCGGCAGTATCCATACGTCGCAGGAACTCGTAAAATCCCGGCGTTACCAGCTCCAGCCCGGCTATCAGTCCGGCGTGCACCAGCAGATAGTCGATGTCGCTTGCGCGCAGTGCCACCAACGTGGCGTCGGGTACCACCTGGCTGCCGCAACTCGATGCAACCGGGTCCATGGTTTCTGCCACCACCAGCCAGCGGCAGTAGCGCTGGCGGCTTCTGTCAGCCTCGTCAGCGGCGTGCCGTACCGTATCCAGAAAACCGGCAAACGGCAGTAAGGTGAACAAAGGCGCCAACGCGATAGCAAATCGCACGTCGGGAATTACGTCTCCCGGCAGCGCATCGGCTGACAGGATATCCAGCTGTTCGGCCACGGTATGACTCTCTTGTGCTTTTATCCGGCTTGATGATACTAGTGAATTTGTGCGTCCCTCACTACCATTCGGTTTGGCGATCAATCCTGACAACCGTGCGGCGAACCGCCGCTTGCGAGCTGCCTAATGTCCACGCCGGAATTCTTCAGCATACCGCTGAGCCGTACCGATCCCCGGGTAGCCGGAGCACTGGCGAACGAAAGCCGTCGGCAAACCGAGCAGATCGAGTTGATCGCGTCAGAAAATATCGTCAGTCGCGCGGTGTTGGACGCACTGGGTCATCAGATCACCAACAAGACACTGGAAGGTTACCCCGGCAATCGTTTCCACGGCGGCGCGCAATTCGTCGACGCGATCGAAGACACCGCCGTGGAGCGCGCGCAACAATTGTTCGACTGTGAATACGTCAATGTCCAGCCGCACTCGGGCACACAGGCCAACCAGGCGGTATTTTTCGCGCTGCTGAGTCCGGGCGACAAGGTGCTGAGTCTGGATCTCGCCGCCGGCGGGCATCTGAGTCATGGCGCGACACCCAACCTCTCCGGACGCTGGTTCGACGCTCGTCACTACGGTGTATCGCGCGACACTGGATTGATCGACTATGACGCAGTCGAGCAGCAGGCTGTGCGGCTCAGGCCCAAATTGTTGATCGCTGGCGGTTCAGCCTATCCGCGGGAAATCGATTTTGCGCGCATGCGTAATATCGCCGACCGATGCGGTGCCAGCCTGCTGGTCGATATGGCACATTTTGCCGGTTTGGTGGCAGCGGGTGCGCACCCGTCGCCGTTGCCCCACGCCGACCTGGTTACTTGCACCACAACCAAGACGCTACGCGGACCACGCGGTGGTCTGATACTGTCCTGCAATCCGGATTGGAAAAAAGTCCTGCACGCGGCGATTTTCCCGGGGGTGCAAGGCAGCCTGCACACGCAGGTCATCGCAGCGAAGGCGGTTTGCCTGGGTGAGGCGCTGCAGCCTCAGTTCAAACACTACGGCGCCCAAGTGAAAGCGAACGCAACGGCACTGGCCGAAACACTCAGACTGCGCGGCATCCAGGTGGTGAGCGGCGGAACCGACACGCATCTGGTCCTGCTGGATCTACGCCGCCAGCATATCACCGGCCAGCGGGCACAAACCGTGTTGGATGCTGCAAACATAACCTCAAACAAAAACCCGGTGCCGTTCGACTCCCGAAAACCTTCCGAGTGGGTTGGCTTACGGCTCGGGGTCGGGGCCGTTACCACGCGCGGCTTCGATACGAGCGACCTGCAACTGGTCGGTAATCTGATCGCCGATCTCATAGAAGCGGCTGCCGATGGTGGACCTGATGCCACCATCGACCGCTGTACCGCGCAGGTCGCAGAACTCTGCCGGGCACACCCGCTTTATCAAGCGGGTTGACGGGCCTCCCTCTGCGTCTCTCCTGGCCTGCCCTTCGAGAATGATCGCCGACAGCGGATAGGTCAGCCCCAGGGCCATCGCAAAAACCCCGGCGATACCAAATGACGGCACCGATAACCGAGGATTGCGAGTGACCGGCGCCGTTATTCATATTTCCTCCGCGGCAACCGGGCGAGCGGTTATCATCGTATGTAACTGTAACGCCGGCCCGAGTAGGAACCCGACAGGCCGGCTCTCAGGTTAAGGAGTGTGTCTAGTGGCAAATGAGCGTCACGGTGGGCGGGTGCTCGCCGATCAACTGAACATACACGGTTGCAAGCGGGTGTTCCTGGTACCCGGCGAAAGTTTTCTGCCCGTGCTGGATGGACTTTACGATCACCCGCATATTGATATCGTCAGCTGCAGACAGGAGGGCGGCGCGGCGATGATGGCCGAGGCGCACGGCAAGATCTCCGCATCCCCCGGCGTGTGCATGGTGACACGCGGGCCCGGCGCGACCAACGCCTCAGCGGGTGTGCATATCGCTCGCCAGGACTCGACACCGATGCTGCTGCTCGTCGGTCAAGTGCCGCGCGAATACCGTGGGCGCGAAGCGTTTCAGGAAGTCGATCTGGTGTCGATGTTCGGTGCGCTGGCCAAATGGGCGACCGACGTCGACACGCCCGCGCGCCTCCCGGAAGTCATCGGCCGTGCCTATCACACTGCAATCAACGGCAGGCCGGGGCCGGTCGTCGTGTCTCTGCCCGAGGACATGCTTTACGAGACGGTCGCGGTGCCCGACGCAACTGCCGTGCAGCCTTCGCCAGTCACCTGCAGCAACGAGGACGCCGAAACTGCTTTGGCGATGCTGAGCGAAGCGCAACGACCGCTGGTCGTCGCCGGCGGCACGCCGTGGGGTGACGATGCGTATCACGCCCTGGCCACGTTCTCCGAGCGATGTGGCGTGCCCGTTTTGAGTTCGTTTCGACGCCAGGACTACCTGCACAACGAACATGAGAATTACGCGGGCTGCTTGAGCGTCGCCATCGATCCGCGACTTTCCGCACGCGTGCAGCAGGCGGACCTGATCATCGCACTGGGCACTCGGCTCAGTGAAATAACCACCGGCGGTTACACTCTACTTAACCCACCGGTCGCGCAGCAAAAACTCATCCACGTGCACGTCGATCCGGCTGAACTCGGTAAAGTCTACACGCCGGCGTTGGCAATCAACGCATCGGCTGTCAGCTTTCTGGATGCCATAAACCAGTTGACGTTTACGCCCCCCAGTGACTGGCAAGCGTGGACTCAGGAGGCGCGCAAGGAGTATCTGACTTATCGAAAACCCCTGCCTATGCCGGGTAAATGTCAGATCGGCGACATTGTCGAACACCTCAATCGCACCCTGACGGACGATGCAATCGTCGCCAACGGCGCCGGAAATTACACAGCTTGGGTGCACAGACATACGCGTTTTCGAGGATTTCCCACGCAGCTGGCACCGACCTCGGGCAGCATGGGCTACGGTTTGCCCGCCGCGATCGCCGCGAAACTGCACTATCCACACCGGCAGGTAATCTGCTGGGCGGGCGATGGTTGTTATCTGATGCACGGCCAGGAACTCGCGACCGCAGTGCAGTACGGCGCGAGCATTATCGTGCTGGTGGTCAACAACAATATGTACGGCACGATCCGCATGCACCAGGAACGCAACTTTCCAGATCGCGTAATCGGCACCGAATTGCGCAATCCCGATTTCGTGGCACTCGCGCGAAGTTATGGCGCGTTCGGCGCGTGTCTAACAGATTCCAGCGACTTCGCTGCGGTTTTCGACGAAGCATCGCAATGCGGCAAGCCGGCGCTGATCGAGTTGCAGGTGGACCCGGACGCGTGCACGCCAGGCAAGGCGCTGCACGAGATCAGGGGTTAGGCACTGTGCACTAGACTCCGGCGCTCAACCCGCCGTCAATTGCCAGCTCGGCACCGTTTATCATGCGTGCCTTGTCGCTTGCCAGAAACAGCACGGCGTTGGCAACGTCGTCTGGGGTGACGAATTCGCGCATCGGAATCTGGCGGCGCATCTTGTCTTTCATCTCGTCGCTGCCGCCGGTAAGGTTCTGCAGCATCGCGGTATCGACGAACACCGGATGCACCGCGTTACACCTCACGGGGTACCCGTGCCGCGCGCAATGCAGAGCAATCGAGCGCGTCAGATGACGTACGCCGGCTTTTGCGGTACCGTACGCTGCTGTGTTGTGCGCCGCCACCAGAGCGGACACGGAAGCAATATTGACGATCGCGCCCGCGGCACTCTTGCTCAACAACGGAAGTGCGGCCTGACTGCCGAGAAAGACACTGTCCAGATCGACACGCTGAATTTCCTGCCAGGTCTCATAGGTGGTGTCCTCCACATCACCCAATTGCGCAATACCGGCGTTGTTCACCAGTATGTCCAACTCCCCCGGACTGTCCTGGAGCACCTGCATTACCGCCTGCCAATCCCC
>Ga0224508_10001382_pt1 | contig 21854 bp, 22 predicted proteins | sample SF_Jan12_sed_USG_4_FD_170157 | JGI IMG/M metagenome (GOLD analysis project Ga0224508, IMG submission 170157) | Sediment microbial communities from San Francisco Bay, California, United States - SF_Jan12_sed_USGS_21 | ecosystem: Environmental > Aquatic > Marine > Sediment | place: USA... | reverse complement strand
CGGACTCCACATGGCCGGTCCTTTGGATTTATTGAGCATGCGGAACTGAATCATACTCATATCCGACACAATCCCCGATTGCCCCCCCAAGGCGTCTATTTCTCGTACGATTTGTCCTTTGGCTACGCCTCCCATAGCCGGGTTGCAGGACATTTGGGCTATAGTATTCATATTCATGGTGGCCAAAAGCACCTTAGAACCCATATTGGCGGCTGCTGCAGCTGCTTCACATCCGGCATGTCCGGCTCCAACCACTACAATGTCATACTCTGGAAACATCGATTAAATATTTAAAGTGTTCCACGTGGAACACTTTCTTTGTCATTGGATCACTTGAATGTTCCACGTGGAACATTCAGAATTACAAAGATAAGTAAGCTTCCTCTTTTTTTCGCATTTCTTGCTGCTGTTCTGGGGACTGGTCGTCATAGCCCAGTAAATGGAGTAAACCATGTACCATGACACGTTTAAGCTCTTCTTGAGGATCGGTCATGAACTTTCGGGCATTATCCTGAACCCGTTCAATGCTAATATAAATATCACCGGAAACCTGCTGGGGAATTTCGCTATGGTCAAAGGTAATGATATCGGTATAGGTATTGTGACCCAGATAGTCCTGGTTTAGCTTCAGCAGGTATTGATCATCACAAAAAATGTAATTGGTGTCCCCTAGTTTGTGATCTTCACTTCGTACTACCGAAGAAAGCCAGTCCTTTAGTTCATTGGGGTTAGGAGGTTGAAATTCAATGTGCTCGCAAAAGAATTCGATCACTACTTAGTCACGTAAAAGCTCAATTGTACTATTCTTCCTTCGTCCCTGAATTTAACCTCATCGGCCAAGTGCTTCATCAAAAATATTCCCCGGCCACCGGGTTTGTCGATGTTTTCAGGGGAAGTGGGATCAGGAAGGTTTTCATAGTCAAAACCTTCTCCTTGATCTTGAACAGTGAATGTGATGATATTCTGCTCCAAATGCAGCGTGATCAGTACGTTCTTATTGTTCTGGCGGTCGTTGCCGTGTCGAATAGCATTGTTCACGGATTCGGTTACTGCGATCATGATATTGCCGTAAATGTCATCATCGATATTATACTCATCTTTAGCGTTATCAATAAAGCTCTCAATAATTCGAATATTCTCCGTAAGGGATGGGATCTCAATTTTTATGGAGTTCATCAAGGATGCTTTTAATTGCCTATACGTTTAAAGTAATCGTTAACTTCTTGTTTGTAATAAGGATTTAATTTTAATGGTACCGTACGCAGCAACTCTATTTCTTTTTCCTTCGCCTTCAGATACTCCTTGAACGCCGGTGGGATTTTGGGTTCGGTTTGATTGGCTTTTTCAGCTTCTCTGGCTTTGTCCAACTCCCGTTCCCTGATGGATTTCTCAGCCTCCAGCAGTCGAGTCATTATTTCCTTTTGACGCTTAATGGTTTCGGTAGTGATTTGCTTATTTACTAAATCCGTTTCGGTTTGTTCCATTTTCTCGATGATATCCTGATTGCCCAGTTCGCCGGCCTTCTCCAGATCTTTAATACCCTGCTCGGCTTCCTGCAAGGCTTTGCGGATCATTTCCTGCTGTGCTGCAAGTTTAGCTAATTCCTCGCTTAATGCCCTACCGCTTTTGCCGCTTTTTTTAAGATCTTCTATTTGCTGATTTAGCTTTTGCTGTAATTTGCTTAACCCAGGTTTGTTCTTCTGACTCTTATTGCCTTTCCCTCCTTGAGCCTGAGCCATAGCTTGTTGCATCTGTTGCAATACATCACTTAATAATAACGCCAAATTATTAATGGAAGTCATTGTAAGTTGTTGATTACTAAGCGATTGTGATTGATTTCTCTTCTTTAGGCCATCCAAGCTCTGCTCCATGTGTTCGTTCATTTCCTTAACTTCGCGGGTTACGAAAGACTTGATTTGAAAGACCCGGTTGGCCAATGACAACAGACTGTCTTCTATGATCTTGGCGTCGTCCTTAAGTTTCAATTGCTCTTGAGATAGTTCCACGAATCGGGGATCGCTTTGATTGATCTTTTGGAACTCTTTCATTAACTCCTCCTGATCGAACGAAAGCTTGATGAGATTGTCCTCAATGTCTCGTAGGTTATCCAGGTTCTCCTGCATCATTTCCATCTCCATTCCGCTTTGCATCTGTTGAAGCTTCTGGTTTAGTTGCTTCATATTTTCCGAAGCTTTCTTTTGCGCTTTTTGTGCTCCTTTCCTTTTATTGTTTTGCAACTGCTCCTGGCTCTCCTTAAGTCCCTGGTCTATTTGCTGCTCTTCCTCGAAGGTATCATCAAACATTTGTGAGTTTTCCAGATCCTGATTCTTCTCCCGCAATTCATCCAGTGACTCCTTGAGGTCCTCAAACTCCTCTTGAAGTTCGGATTGCTGCTCTCCTAAGTCCTCAGAAGAATTCTCTTTGTCACCAGTTTCTTCAGTTAACTGCTCCTGATCTTCCTGCAGCTCTTGTAAGTCCGATATCGTTTCCTCCAACTGCTGTTCAAACTGCATGCGTTTGAATAGTTCTAAAGTCCGCTCTAACTCCTCTTCGAGGTTTTGCTCTTTGTAGTTCAGTTCTTCCAGAAGGTCCTGAAAGGAATCGGAATTCTGCTGTTCCTCTAAAAGCTTGCGCAATTCCTCGTATAACTGCTTGGTCTTTTCATCCAGCAATTCGTCCATAAGTTGTTGCAATTGATCGATCTTGGTCTTGAGACTTTCACTGTATTCATTGAACCGCTCCTTTTGCAAGTTGTTGTTTTTATTAAGCTCCTTAAGCCGTTCCAGTTCTTTACTCAGGGCATCCTTACGCTCCATGATTTCTTCCAAGAGTTTTTTGTCTTGCCAGTCCAGAGATTTCTTAGTTTTGAGTCGATCTTCGGCTTCCTGAATTTTTTTATTTAGCTCTTGAGCCTCCTGTAAGCTTTTGTCAATTTGATTCTTGGTATTTTCCGCCTGCTTCTCCAGGGCTTCATTTACCTCTTGCTTGGTAGGTAGCTTAAATGAATACTGTGCAGTGGAGGTACCCTTGGAACCATTTACACCATCGTTATCCCAAACTCTCAAATAGTATTGGACTTGGTCACCCTGTTGCAGCTGCAAACTGTCAATGTTCCATTGAAAGAAATAACTCTGATTCTTGTTGTTGGTTCTTAACGCAATGGGGATGCTCTGGTATTTTTTAGGCGCTTTATCCTTTGAGGACTTTTCAATTGCATAGAACAATTTTAATTGCGACAACCCATAGTCATCACTGATATTACCTCCAAATACCATGTAACTGAATAGGGTGGTATCCCTGAACTGGTCCAGGGTGATTTCCGGATACTTGTCCTTGATCACATCGATACGATAGGCGATCTCTTCTTTGTTGCGGCTGTATTTGTTCTGAAGCTCTAAGGTGTAGCGATCACTGGAAAGGGCTCGCATTTTATGGTTAAACACTTGATCATCAACTGTTTCCAGCTCATGCACTTCTTGTTCTTTTTCAAATGCAAGCTTAAAGCTCTCCGTTTCCAATGCCCGGAACGACCAGGTAATCTCTGTTCCTTCCGGAATCCTTAAGTTCCCGGTATTTTGAAGGGTCTCGTTTTGCTTTTGCAAATACCGCGGATAGGCCAGGTCAATATCAAATCCTTTTAAATTAGGCCGGCTGACCACTTTAATAGAATAACTGCTGGATTCGTAACCCGCTGCTTCAAATTCGAAATCGGCATCGCTTTGGATTTTGGTAAAGGTAAATTCAAAGGTTCCCAGATCATTTCTTCGCATTTTTATGCGCCGGTCCTTGGTGCGAAGATATGCGGTATTAGGAATTGCCTCGCCCCTAAAATTCAAGTCCACTTTGAAGTCCTCGTTTTTGAACGCAGTGAGGTTGTCGTTGATCAATATAAATTCAAAAGGAGCTTGTGGTGCATAAGTTTTATTGAAGTTAATGATTCTGGGAGTGCTTTCGGTAAATAACTGAGGGGCTGCCAACAGAATGATCACTCCCGCTGCCAACGGCAATAGTAAAAATTTTAGGTATTTTCGGTTCTCCTGAAAGTTAATGGCGTCTACGAACGGTACAACCGAAACTTCGCGGGTCTTTTGTGAAATACTGGCTTGGATCAGAGCATTGTCCGCAACGCTCAGCTGTTGCAGTTGCAAGGTGTTCAATAGTTTGTCCCGAATTTGGGGAAAATAACGCCCGATCTGACGCGCAGCCTCTTCATTGGACAACTGGCGGTCGAGGGTAAAGAGTTTCCACATAGGAACTACCATCCAGTGGTAAAGTGCCCAGCCCATCACCAACAGGAAACCAAAAAACAATACTGCCCGTATGGGTGTGCTTAGGCGGAAACCATACTCCAGGGAATTGACTAAAAGATATCCAGTCACTACGCTGCCAAGCGCCAGTAATACTCCCTTGATCAGTAGATTTTGGTAATACTTCTTTTTATAGGCTCGAAGCTTGCCAATTAATTCCTCATAAACCTGAGCACGTGCCATAGATTAATAACGATCTGTGGATCAAATCTGTTTCAATCCATTCTCCCCTAAACTAAATTAATCAATTTTCATTGACACAAGAACAAAAGGAGCCCTTTTAATTAAAAGGCTCAGGTGTATTCCGTATCAAAGTATTCTAGAATATGCATTTTCAAGAGCTTTTCCTGCTCTAATAGATCGAAGTGGGGGAGTTTCTTTATGGACCTCCAATGTGGCCACCCCGCTTCGTCCAGACCTTCCAGTTGATAAAATCCGGACAGGCTCAGTACTTTGCAAGTGGCAATATGCATTAGGTCCTGCTTTTCTTCTTTGGAGAATTCTTTTACTCCTTGCCCTAGTTCGTTTACACCAATCAGAAACAGCACGGACTCCAGGTCAGCCGGTGTTTTACCTAGCCATGCCTGCAATTTAAGCATTAATCCATGCCAATGTTTTTCCAGTTCCAAATCCTTTTTGTACATGTTTATATTGAGACCGACAGGGCTGATCTTTGACTAATAGCTCAAAGATATGCATTTCACTATTAATAATATGTGCAGAAGTTTGTGGCAAATAACCATACCAGATCCCTGCTGGTTATGCCAAGGACCAAAATGTACCCAGGAGTTTTTTCTTTGTACCCCTTGTTTTTTGGGACTTCCACGAGAATTGAATTTGCGGGATCAATGCCCCCTGCTGATCCGAAAATTTTGGGGTTTGCTACCCATTTCCCGGACCTATGCTTATTTGAAGTTCGCCAAGGGAAACAGCGTACAGCAATTATTACATGCTTTAAAATATCACCATTTGCCGTCCCTGGGTTTTGCTTTGGGAAAATGGTTTGCTGCTGAAATATTGAAACAAACTGCGCCCTTTGATCTTATTGTGCCGGTACCTTTGCATGCCCGGAGGCAAAGGCAAAGGGGATATAATCAGAGTATGGAAATTGCCCGAGGTATTTCGGACAGTACCGGCTGGAAACTGTACCCTTGCCTGTACCGGGCTATGGCTGCTTCTACACAGACAGGCCTTAGCCGGTGGCAGCGTTACGATAATACTCAAAATCAATTTGGGTTGTGCTCATCCAAATCAGTTGCCAATGCCGAGATCCTGCTGTTGGATGATGTGGTGACTACGGGAGCTACCACCACGGCTTGTGCCCGTATCCTTATTCAAGCAGGGGCCAGGGTAAGTATAGCCGCTGTTGCATTGGCTCAGGATCAATAAAAAAGGCCCTGTAGTGTTTACTTCAGGGCCTTTTTTAAAGGTAAATAAAAACTTTCTAGTAGTTGCTACCCGCTCGGATCATAGCGCATCGGAATCCGATGGTGGCGGTAGCGGAATCTTCTTCCAGGAACCGACGTGTACCGGGCGATAACCAGTAAGCAACATCTTTCCAGGATCCGCCTTTGTACACTCGTACTTGATCACTGATCAAAGACTCTCCACCTTCGCTATCATAATAATCGGCAGGGTCCAACAATCCGTTTCGCCGGATAGGGTTCAAATCGTCCACATCCTGGAAGGATAGCGGTCGGTAAATATCTTGTACCCACTCGTTGACGTTCCCAGCCATGTTATACAAGTTGAAATCATTGGGGGGATATTCGTAGATCCCGGCGGTGATCATGGCGCCATCATTTAGCTTTCCAGCGATACCGGCGTAGTCACCACGGCCTCTTTTAAAGTTAGCCAAGAAGAATCCCATTTCTTTTCCGTAAGGATTCCTTAAGGCGTGTCCATCCCAAGGATAAATTCTTTGGTGCGTTTGGTTTTCATCCAGCCACTGGGTTCCAACCAAAGCTTGTGCTGCATATTCCCACTCAGCTTCTGTAGGAAGTCGGTATTCCGGCAGTACTACACCGGATTCCAGAGGAATACGACCGCCTTGCTCGGCAGGCAGATCCTCCAAACCGGACTCCTCCGCCAGCTTTAGGTTTACCATTGAAGTTCTCCACTTACAATAGTCATTGGCCTGTAGCCAACTTACACCTACTACTGGATAATAACGGAACCCGGGATAACGTAAATAATGATCTACGTAGCTGTCGTTGAAAGCCAATTGACCCTTCCATACCGTAGTATCGGGCAATGCAGATTCATAAAATTCTCTAGTGGAGTCTAATTTTACATAGTAAAGATATTCCAACCAGTGAATGTTGGCTACCTCAGTTTCATCCATGTAAAATGACGCTACTGTAACGGTTCTTTCAAGGTTGTCTCTGGTCGTAAGAAGATCTTCTTCAAATGATCCCAAAGTCATTCTACCCCCTTCGATAAATCTCAAGTTAGGACCGTCAGGTTGACCACTGAAGTCATTTACTTGAAATCCTCCATCCTCGTTATAGGCCAAACCGGTAGCGGTACTAGCTTCACCTGGATTTTCCGCGGTGGGATTTTTCTTAAAAATTTTGTTACAGGAAGTGCATAACACTATGCTAAGAGCCAGGATAATAGGCCCACGAAGTTTACTCGCAATTTTCATAACCTGTTTAAATTTACCTTTAATGTCTGTATAACAATTCAATTCCTATTTTTAATGCATGCAATTTGCGCTATTGGGATATAAAATTAAATTTAATAGCCCCTAAAAATCCATTGATGTAAGATATTTAGCCAAAATCAATAACACATCATACACACCTATTTAATTATCGACTGGAACCGGGTTTTATTGTGTGGTTCTGCCATTATTGTGTATCACCAATTTGCTTAAGAACCCGATATGCACTGTCTACGCTGTCTATCTCGGACACCATGAGCAGTATTCTTTTTTTAGTCTCTTTCAACTGACATCTGCGGGGACGTGCGGTTACAAAGGCCAGTATCTTTCCAAACACCTGCGATTGATAATAGGTTTCGTGGGTGGAAGGGAAAAGGTAACATTTCATTGATTCGTTCCTGATCACTAATTTCTCACAACCCAGTTCTTGGGCCAACCACCTCAGGCGTACGGTTTCAATAAGATCACGCACCTCCGAGGGAGGTGGCCCAAAACGGTCCTGTAAAGCATTCTCAAAAGCGGCGATCTCATCTTCCGATTGCAAATTGTCCAATTTGCTGTACAGTTGTAGCCTTTCGGAAACGCTGGAAACATATTGATCGGGTATCAATAATTCCAGATCGGTTTCTATGGAACAGTCTCGCGCCTTTAAAGGCTCCATTTCTGGCAGTTCAGAGGCGAATAGCTCCTTGAACTCTGCCTCTTTTAGTTCCTTAACAGCTTCGTCCAGGATTTTGTGGTACATATCAAAGCCTAGATCTGAGATAAACCCGCTTTGCTCCTTGCCCAGTAAATTTCCAGCGCCCCGGATGTCCAGGTCTCGCAAGGCAATCTTTATGCCACCACCCAGGTCGGTAAACTCTTCCAAGGTGCTTAATCGTTTACGGGCATCGGAACTCAATTGAGCGGTGGGAGGTGTAAGCAAATAACAGAAGGCCTTGCGATTTGACCTTCCTACCCGCCCTCTCATTTGATGGAGATCGGATAATCCAAACATATGGGCCTGGTTTATGATAATGGTGTTGGCATTGGGAATGTCAAGCCCTGACTCGATAATATTGGTGGATACTAATACATCGTATTGACCGTCTATGAACCCCAACATCACTTTCTCCAATCTTTTCCCTTCCATTTGACCGTGGGCGATGGCCAGCCTGGCGTCCGGGACCAGACGGTGGATAATGTTTGACACTTCTTCGATGTTGGCTACCCGGTTGTGCACAAAAAAGACCTGCCCGCCCCGTCGCAACTCAAAACTTATGGCATCCCGTATCACTACATCATCGAAATTATGGATTTCGGTAGTTACCGGCTGCCGATTGGGTGGGGGAGTGGCAATGATACTGAGATCCCGGGCGCCCATCAAACTAAAGTGTAGGGTCCGGGGGATTGGAGTAGCGGTCAAGGTCAGCGTGTCAACATTTACTTTCATCTGTTTGAGCTTTTCTTTAACTGAAACCCCAAACTTCTGCTCCTCGTCGATTACCAATAAGCCCAGATCCTTAAAGCGTACATCGCGATTCACCATGCGGTGTGTACCTATGAGGATGTTGGTTTCTCCAGCGGCCACCCGATCAAGGGTGTTCCGGATCTCTTTGGTTCCTTTGAATCGGTTTATATACTCTACAGTTACTGGGAAATTGGACAATCGTTCCGTAAAAGTTCTATAATGTTGCATGGCCAGAATAGTCGTAGGTACCAGTACTGCTACTTGTTTGCCGTTGACCACACACTTGAAGGCAGCCCTTATGGCAACTTCCGTTTTCCCAAACCCCACATCACCGCAAACCAGACGGTCCATAGGATGGGCCGTTATCATATCTGATTTCACATCTTCCGTGGCTTTGGCCTGATCGGGGGTGTCTTCATATATAAAGGACGACTCCAGCTCGGCTTGCAGGAAACCGTCCACGCTGAAGGAAAATCCTGGAGCGGCTTTGCGTTTGGCATACAATTCTATGAGGTCCCGGGCAATTTCCTTGACTTTACTTTTGGCCCTTTTCTTTTTTTGATCCCACTCCTGGCTACCCAGTTTGTTCACCATAGGTACCGCACCTTCCTTGCCGCTATACTTTGATATCTTGTGCAGAGAATGCACGCTGATGTACAAAAGGTCATCATCACGGTAGACTAGCCTCAAAGCTTCCTGCTCCTTATCATTGACCTGGACCTTTTCCATTCCTGCAAATCGACCTACTCCGTAATCGATATGTACGACATAATCACCCGGTTGCAGAGTTCGAAGTTCTTTCAGGGTAAGCGCTTTGGATTTGGTATACTTGGTCTTAGTATGATAGCGATGAAATCGCTCGAATAATTGGTGATCAGTATAACACACATGCCTCAAATGGTGATCCACATATCCGCCCCTTAAGGTTAGAGGCAGCTCCTCAAATTCCAGTTGGGGATCAAGTTCTTCGAAAATCGCTCGTAGTCTTTGCTGTTGTATGGAGGAATCTGCCAGGAGATAGCATTGATAGTGTTGTGTTTGATATTTCTGAAACTCCGATACCATCAAATCGAAATTCTTTTGAAAAGAAGGTTGTGGTTCACCGGCAAACTCCAGGGTACGTTGGGCTCTGCCATGGTAACGATTTCCAAATTCAACCTGATGGAACTTGTTAATTTCATTTTCTATGGAGCTGGCTGTTTCAAACAGTAGTTTTGGCGATGAGATAACCGAAGTGCCGGCGCTGGCGGCCAATGTGCTATCGTAAACCTTCTGGGCCTTTTGGAAACAATCTTGGGCCACATCTATGATCTGCTGATGATCCTTTACCCAAAGGCAGGCTTGGGCCGGTAAAAAGTTGAAAAAGGATTCCCTTTTTTCTTCAGTCAGCTCAGTTTGCACATTGGGTATTATACTGATTTGAGCCAGAGGGTCTACTGACAATTGACTTACAGGGTCGAACGTTCGGATACTCTCCAATTCTGACCCCAGGAATTCCAGCCGGAACGGCAGTTCATTGGCATACGAGTAAATGTCCATAATGCCTCCCCTCAAGGAAAATTGACCGGCTTCATATACGAAATCGGTTCTTTCGAAACCAAAGTCTTGCAATTGCTCGTTAAGCTCACTCATCTCCCGGGAGTCGCCGGGTTTAAGCACAATAGTATTGCTAGCTAGAGATCGCTTATTGATCACTTTTTCCGCCAAAGCTTCAGCATAGGTGACCAACACAATATCCCCGGGAGTCTGTTGACTGATCTTGTTAAGGATCTCTGCTCGCATCAGGATATTGGCATTTTCAACCTCCTCAAATTGGTAGGGTTTTTTGTAGGAGGTTGGGTACAAAAGGATCTCTTGGTCCGGGAGCAGGCTTTGAAGATCGTTTTGGAAATACGCCGCTTCTTCCCGGTCATTCATCACGAACAACTGGGCTTTTTCCAAAGAGCTCCAGAGAGCAGCTGCAATCACTGCATCCTGACTTCCTTTTAACCCTTTCAGTCTCAGCTTATGGGGTTCAGGTGTGTTAAGATGAGTCAGGATGGTTTGTACCATGCCATCCCTTAAGTACTTCTCAAGAAAGGAATTAAGCTCCAAGCCGTGAAATTTAAGCAACAAAGGTAAAAAAATATCAAAATCCCGACCTCTTTATGATCTAATTATTCCGTTGTTTTGTTATATTTATGGTTAAGGCCTTAATTTATCCGGCACTTCCTTTAACCAGCCGATCGTTGTATATCCTTCTATCTGTAACCAGCTAGAAACAAAGTTTTACACCCAAAAATACGCATGCAAGGCAAGAAAAACCTAAAAGCACAACAGAGGGAAAGTAGCTTCCGGCAGATTGAGAAGATGCATCCCTACAAGATGTTTATGGTTTTGGCCATCATGGGCATCAGCATGCTATTCCTTTTCCTGGTCATCGCCTATTCGCTCAGCATTTCCAACAGTTTACTGATAGACCAGGTAAGTTTTCCCAAAATGTTTACGCTGGGTACTTTTATTTTAGTGGCTTCAAGCTTTAGCCTTAGCGCAGCGGTAAAGGCCTTTGAGAATGACAATATGCGGCGACTTCACTACATGCTGTTCATCACGTTGCTAATGGGTGTGGTATTTGCGGGCTGTCAGGTATTGGGCTGGCTGGAATTAAACGAATCTGGAGTCTTTCTGAGTGGAAAATCTTCCGGGGCCTTTCTTTATGTGATCAGTGGTTTACACATTGCCCACCTGAGCGGTGGTTTGATTCTTCTGGCGATGACTTTCTGGAAATCGTACCGGGTTAAAAGGGATCCTATTAAAGCCCTGGTCATGGTGACCAACCCTTTCGAGAAATTGAAACTGGATCTCCTGGCCACCTATTGGCACTATCTCGGTGTTTTATGGGTAGCGCTGTTTTTCTTTTTCCTATTCACTTATTAAGTACCGGTCCTGTATAGGCCTAGCGAAGATCCTGACCAAAGGGTGCAAAGCACAGGGGCATCAGTTTGAAATGCTGCAACCCAAAAGGAATGCCTACAATGGATAGGCACAGAATAAGTCCCCAGAAAATATGAGTAAGGGCAATCCAGATACCCGCGAATATCACCCAGATCACGTTAAAAAATGTATTAATGAATCCGGATGGCGGAGTTATAGGTACTACCTCCTTACCAAAAGGAGCTAAATGAGCAAAAGCCAACTTAAAACATTGGAATCCGAAAGGAATGCCTATAATAGTAAGGCACAATGCCAAACCCGCGGTGAGGTACTCTAAAAATATAAATACGCCGCCAAGAAAGAACCAGATAATATTACCTGTCAGCCTCATTTTAAAGGCTGAATTCGGAAAGGGACTGAATAATATTAGATGAAAAATCTATAAGCTCGGAAACAGGAGCTGTTTGGTATAGCCAGCTGAAAAGATTCTCGCTGAAACTGTTTTCACCGGACACCGAAAAAGTACCGAAGATCAGCAAAATCGCCGTCAAAATACCTATCCATAAGGTGAAGGTTTTGAGCTTGTCTTTACTAATTGGTTTCATGGTGTTATTAATTTCTTTGTGTTAGTACTTAATCTATGCCAAATCCTGTGCCAAAATGAAAACTTCCCCTATTTGACTAAAAAAGGAGGTTTTGGTTTAATACGTCTAGAAAAAATGTTCAGTTGCGAACAGTTGTGTGCTCGTTAATGAACGACTAATCGGCTAAACCAGCTTTTTCAGTAACCGTACACCCAGATTCTTAAGATCCATGTCTTTACTTTCTATTAAATGGTAAATCAATACAATCTCTTCAAAAAAGAAAGGCGCCAAAGTTAACCTGGTCAGTAGCTCTTGTTCATCAAATGGTCCGTATGCCGTTTCGCCCTGGTCATTGACAAAGTAAACCAGCCAATGATCTCGTGCTGTTTGCTGCAAGAATAATTCAAAGTACTCCTGTGGAAATACGGAGTCAAAGTCGAAGTATGATTCAAGAAATACCGACTTTTTTTTAGCCATGGTATGAACAGATATTCTTCCTCAATTTACGAAATCACTGCCACTATGGAGCACAACCGATAGACTGTGAATAAAAACGTGGAAAAATTGTGGAAAATAGGATCAATTTACGGTTGGCATCTAATCCCTTAATTACTACTTTAACTGCATCAAGTGAGAGATAAGCCAGCAGGTCTTTAAAAGCCGTGCATCGATCAGGTGAAGTTTTATTTAGCTATAAGAAAGAACCTGACTTGAGCAGATATCTCAAAGGTCTATTTTCGGAGAGGCCAAGCGATATTAGCTGGACAACGGTAACTTGACATGGATTGCGGGCCACGGCCTGTAGGCTATGAAAGCGGGAGCATTTCGTTAAGAAATGATCCCGTTTTTTGTTTAAAGAAATTTACTAAAATTGGTTGATTAAAATTCCAGGATCCCTACGATGTCTTCTTGTAGAAATTTACCGCCGGGGGCTCTACCGGTATAATCGAAGTTTAGCCAAATGATGCCGTCTTGGTCTACATGATAATATACACTCTTACCTTTAGACTCACTAATGAAAAGTTTATGCCGGATCAGGAAGATGGCTTTGTCCAACTCGTCTTTGGTACCCACCCGCAATTCCGGATATATGTGATGTGTGGTGCGTACTAGTCTTACCTCCGCTCCTACGAATTTTAAACAGGCAGCCATCAGAATGGCGTGGTCATCACAGTCGCCATTAAACTTGCCATCGATTTGCTGTTGGCTGATGGTTTCACTGGCAGCTGCGAAGTACTCTTCACCTACAGGGTCCGATACATATACCCAATTATTGTTGATTTCCTTAAAAATGGAAAAGCTTTGAATAAGGCTACGGTTGTGCTTGTCGATAAAATCAGAGAAATATTTAGTGCCGATCTTCACTGCATAGTTTCTAACTTCCACCCCTTGGAGATTCACGGCTTCCGCCACTTTGTAAGCATCTTGGAATGGTTCATAGTCGTCGGCCATTAAGGGTACCGCTACGGGGTTGTTCTGTAAATTGTATAATGAAACCACATAATCTTGAAAAGCATCTTGAAATGAATAATTCCCTCTGGAGCTGCTCACGATTATAGATATTAATCCAATACCCAGTATAATTAACACTAAGTGCTTAAGTCGAATTACCACATAGATAGAGAGACCTACCACCAGTACAGAAAACAACAAATGCTCCAAATGGATGCCTTGGCCTAATGGCAAGGCTATATTGGGCAGGTGGGGGCTTAATAAAAAGAAGAGGGGTAAGGCGATAATAACCGCCACCAGATACAACAAAATGTTGATCAGGAAAGTGAAGTCTTTGGCCGTAATTCTTTTATAGATCTTGTTAATCATACAAGATGGATCGAAATACAAAGATAGTAAGAATAAACGATTGAGGATTCCAATTTTACCGCAATATCCCTATGGAACTTACCAGAGTAAAAATTGAAAATATTAAATAGAAATATCAGACTACCTGATCCTTCAGCCGAAGCTTCAAGGTTAGCTTCTTGGCATTTTGCTTTTTCAGGTAATCTTTTAAGTCTTCTGATTTTTCGTAGGTCCAGTCCATTATATCAGTGGCATCTGGAAATTTAAAAAGCAGTTGATCTTTTGCAAAGCGAATATGGACTCCCTCAAACCAGCCGGTGTTTACCTCGCCATTCAATTTGTAGGAGAGATAGAATCTATGAATTTTAATTCCCTCGGGATGTCCTTTCATTTATAAAGGTTAAATCAATCCGGCAAAGCCGGGAGCTTCTCACCCAAATAAATCGAAAATATCACATTTTACAAAAGGAAAATCCAATAATTAATTGAGCGTTAATTCCATGGTCAAAAAAAACAGCCCCAAAAACGGGGGCTGTTTAAATGCTGCGTGGTTTCGATCTATTTGCCTTTTACTGTAAAAGCGAAGGATTGATATTCCCATTTGAAATGCACATTGCCATCGTCCTTTACTTTGAACATCAGTTGTTCTTGTAATTTATCGGACTTGGATGGTTTGACTTGTATGCGAAGGGCATCTTCCTCTTTATTGTAACTGTAGGCTCCCCACTGGTTGGGGTTTTTATTGAAGATAATCGTCCATTCCCCTTCCGTGGGGATGGTGAACAGGGCATATTTTCCAGCTGGTAAAACTTCGCCATTAATGGTGACGTCTTTATTCACACTAAAGGTGGTGGCCTCATTGGCCCCGGTACGCCAATCCTTTCCGTAAGGCGTTAAGCTGCCGTATATTTTGCGGCCTTTTACGGAGGGAGCCCCATAATTTATTTCAATTTTAAGATCACCGACTTGACCGCTGGCTGTCATAGGGGGACTTGGTCTTTTCGATTTGTCACCCTGAGCATATGCATTACTTGCAACCGTAATCACAAACAATGAAATGAGTAAATAGGATAAATTTTTCATAAAGCAAATTTCATTAAATTCTGCAACCCAATGGTATTTTTCACGAAATACTTTCTCAAGGGTTGCAGAATTTAAGACATTAATACAAAAAACCCATTACAAGAGGTAATATGAAAAGGTATTATGAGCTTTTTTCATGAGTCTGATGAATGGGCTGATGTCATCGGACCACCCCTCCCGTAATGGTTTTTCAAGATAAGTATTCACCTCAAAAGCTCTGAGTTAAGATTGGTTAAGGACTGTTAAATGATGTTAAGTGGCACTAATTCAATTCAGGATCTCAGTTTTGGCATACTCAATATAGGTGTCAACCCCGTTCAATATGTCCACCGTATCGAGTTGGAGATAAACGTCAGGCGGTACTCCAGCCTCAAAATTGAATCCATCGGTAAGAGTTCCTATGGTAGATGAGTAATTGCAATACCAGCCATTGGGAAGATCAAACCCAGCAGGAACCCCACTGCCCCCACCAGTTGTGTCACCCACAATCATCACATCCGGAATTGCCTTGATTGAAGCAGAGAAATAGCTTCCGGCACTGTACACTTTTCGATTCGTAAGTACTATAACCTGTCCGGGAAAATGTGGTGAGTCTGTATTGGGATCCAAGAAAATATTTTCCGCGGGGGCAAAATCGGCTGGACCCGGGCCAAATTTTTTCTGACTGGTATAAATGTGGGTTCGCTGGTCGATAAGTCTTGCCGCTAACTTTAACCCATTCTCAGGATTACCGCCTTCATTGTCCCTGATGTCAATGATCACACCCTTGACCCTTTCATGGTTAAATCGGTTGATTACAGTATCTAATTCCCAGTCTTTTACAGAACTTTGGAAGCTGCCATAGTAGATATAACCCACGGAATCAAATACCTGGTTGAGCAGGAATCCTGTAAACCTATAATCAGCTCCCAGATAATTTCTCTCCACAAGATCAAATGAAAAATTTGGTGCTACTTCGAGGTATGGAAAATACCTTGATATATCAAATTGTGATCTTAAATTGACATGCCCATCCTTGAGAGTATTGAGCATCTCTGCCATGACTTCAAAAAGTTGAGCGTCACTGGTGCCGGCATTGACCCTCGGCCTATAAACAGCATACACCGAGTCCCAGTTGATCTGCTTGAATTCAAAAAGGGAATATCGCTCACTCAATGTAGTCCATAGAAAATCAAAGCTGTTCTCAGGATCATTTGCTGCATCTTTCTCGAAAAAAACCTCTTCACACCCTGGGCCAATTAATATGAGTGCTGTGGCAAATATTATGAATAGAACTCTCATTATAAGTGGGTTAAAAGCGTGAATGTGAAGAAATGACCTGCTGATTGTGTTCTGACAGGGTCCTGGTAACTGTAGTAATCCCAGGTATAAGTAAACTTCATCAAATTGTTAGCCGACAATTGCATAGTCAGGTCCAGGGTTGATTTGATCCTGGGAAATCCCCAAAAGCTTTCCCAACTTCCACGTTGGAACATATCGCTTAAAAATGAGGCCTCATGGTCCAGAAAGTCGGGCACACCAGAAAACTCAGGTCTGATAACAAATGCCAGTATGGGAAAGTTAAGCGAGTAAGAGAAAGTAAGTAGCTTCTCCTTCTTTTTAGTAATTATACTTCGTTCAACACGACCTGTCCAAGAAAGTGGTACCAATGCACCTTCATAGTTGATGACACTATTGTCCCATCGTTCGTTATAACGCACATTTCCAAAAATGTAGGCATTTCCCCCCATGAAGAAACGATATTGCTCCGAGTTTATCACTGAAAACTCATGCAGGTAATTATACCCAATATCCGCCCAGTACAATTGAGCTCGAGGCTCGATAAACCTGGATCCAAAATTGTCTACATTGGCCTGTTTGGTTTTGACCCCACCAATCACCCCATTGATATAGACCTCCTGTATGGACAGGGGTTTCGATTTGATATAGTTGAGCTTGAAATTGAAATTAGTGCCCCTGTATCTAACAGGCATGACCAGATCATCTTTTACTTTGATGGATGCCAGGCCCAGTGTGAGTCCCAGGTAGGGATGATTGGATTTGGCTGCTGGGACGTCCTGCGCTTGTGTCAAATACGGACCGATCCAGAAGCAAAAGATGATAAGCAAAATGTTCCTCATAATATGAAGCATTTTTTAAGTATAGATTAACATCTCATTCAACCGGTTGACTCAATGAACAAAAATCTAAATGCAGAGATCCTTCTTCATCCATATAACCCCTGAAATGTTATGAATTACTCCAATGTGCTTCAATCGATCAATCGTTCCATTACTTCACACATGCCCTTTTTTATGAGTCTGATGATTGGGCTGAGGACCACTCCTCCTGTAATGGTTTTTCAAGATAAGCATTCACCTCAAATGCTCAAATGATGTTAAGCGGCACTAATTCAATTTTTCGGCAATCCAATGCCTGAAGTTCAGGTAATCAAGCTGTGAATCGTTTATCAATAGGGGCTCACCGAACAGTTTCTGCTTAAGAGTCTTAAACAGAGATTTGTGGTAGCTGTTGGGTTTGGTGCTTAACTTTGAAAAAAACCCCAATAGTACTTTTTCAAACTCCAGGAGTTTTCCTCTCTTTTTCAAGAACCAGCGGGTGGACTCCACAGCGTATCTCAAAACCGTAATATTGCCTAGTTCATAATGGATTATTAGGTTGAGAAAATGGGCGTAGCCCATAATGTCGTCCCGGATTCCCGAATAGCGTTGAACCAGGATGGGGTTTATGTCCGCCAGAGCGGCCGAAAACGAACCCTCCATAAAATAAAGATAGGCAAACTGGTAACGGAACAGCACGTGATACTCCAGGGGAATATGATCGTGGTATTGATCCAAAAATTTACGCACTTTGGGGATTAAAGCGACCCCTTGTTGATAGTGGCGGCTGTCTCGATAAGTTTCCAATTCCACATTATATGATCTTAACCACAGTTTCATGGTGGTCCTGCCTTTATCCTTTAAGGAGTATTTCTCAGGAATATCCCGTATCAATTGTAGCAAAGGGGGAATTTCACTAAGCCTCTTTTGATTGAGATAAAGACCGATTTTGTTGTTGATGGCGGTGATGTAAGCACCGGGATCTTCTTTCAGCTGATCAATCTCCGATTCCAGGAATTGGATCAAGTGATCCAGAGACTGTTCTGACTTGTCCGTTTCATCCAGGATGGTATGAGTAGTATATAACAGGTGGTAAAACAGGATGCGTGAACGGTAATTAGAAGCATGACGCTCATCGGCCAAATACGGATTTTCCAAAATCTCATGAAAATCTTTGTCCCCAAAACGATTGGCCAAGTTAATGGTGAGCGACCAGTATTCACAAAGATTCTCCAGATGCTGCAGAGCCTGGCGCTCTTGCTCAATCATATCATTGGTTTCCCTTCGACTTTGGGTGGCTCCTTTCCTCAACAACTGTACGCGACGCTTCCATCCCAATATTTCCAGCAAAGCCAATTGGTTGTCAAATTTGCGAGCGAGTTTTTCCGCACTGCGGATCGACTTTAAACACAACTCATATAAGTCTTTTTTGAACAAGATCTCAATGTCTTGCAAGTATCCATGGAGCTTTATTTCGGAGGAGTCCTCACTATAGAAATTTCTAAGGCTCTTTAAGATCAATTTCCGCAGATAGTTTTTTGTCACATGCATTTGACGACTAAACCTGTAATGCTGAAATTTCTTGCGGATCAGGGCTTCGTCAAAGTGGACCATTTTATCCATGGTTTCAAACAATAACCAGTAATTCTGATCGAATCCAGTATGCTGTGCCTGCAATCTGAAATAGCGCTTTTCGGATTTGCTGAGTGATTTGATCAAGGAAAATAAAGAATCCGAAACCTTCATAGAAATTTACAATATATATTATAAAATAGTCCATTAATATACAATATAGCCCGATTAAGTCTATATAGAATGCTACGTTTTTATAATAATTCATGAAAACTTTCGACTAGGAGGCCGTAATATTGAATACCGAATGAAATATCACATTTAACAATTTTAATCATGGCAAATGCAATTAACTGGTTTGAGATCCCAGCAAAAAATCTCGACCGTGCCTGCAAATTTTACGGTTCTGTTTTGAGTAGTGACATTCATAGAGAGGAAATCATGGGAACTCGTATGGGCTTCTTACCTCATGGGCAAGAAGGTGTTGGAGGTGCTCTGGTAGAAGGAGAAGGTTACGAGCCTTCTGACCATGGACCTCTGGTATATCTCAATGGAGGAGGTGATTTGGCCGAACCCCTAGCGAGGGTTGAATCCGCTGGAGGCTCTGTCATCGTTCCCAAGACTAAGATTTCTGACGAAATTGGCTATTTTGCCATTATCAGGGATACCGAAGGCAACAAACTGGCTCTTCACTCTCCTGCATAAACTTAACTGGTTGGGGTATACTTGGGATACTCCAACCATAATTTGCTAACCTATGACCTACTTCAACAATGATTTTGTCAAATTCTTCAAGGACCTGGAGAAAAATAACCATAAAGAATGGTTTGATAAGAATCGCAAGCGTTACCAGTCAAGTGTCAAGGATCCGTTTTATACCTTCGTGGATGAAATGATCACCCGCATTAATGAGCGGGATCCTAGCGTACAGATTACCGCCAAAGATGCTGTTATGCGAATAAACCGGGATATCAGATTTTCACCTGATAAAACTCCATATAATGTCCATTATGGGGCTATCATCTCGTCATCCGGTAGAAAGGACAAATCAGTACCTGGTTATTTTATAAGGTTCAGCCCTAAAATGATCGGAATATTTGGCGGTGCTCACGGTATTGACAAACATCAATTGCACAAAATACGCAGTGCTATTAAAGATGATCTGCCGAAATTCAAGAAACTCATCAGTCAAAAGCAGTTCGTGGAAAAATACGGTGAAATCCAAGGCGAAAAACATAAGCGTATTCCCCCTGAATTTCAGGAAGCAGCTTCTAAGGAGCCCTTGATTGCCAATAAGCAATTTTACTATATGGCAGAATTAAGCCCTAAGCTGATCGTGCAAGAAAACCTTCCGGATATATTGATGGACTACTGGGATGCCGCTCAGAACGTCAAGGACTTTCTGACAGAGGCAATGAAATAATGGAAGAGGTATTCAACGGTATTCTTATGGAAATTACCAAGGAATGTCCTCAAGTGCATCTGGGAAATATGATGCGCTCCCCGGCTTTGGCCTTGGAAAATAAGGTTTTTGCCTTTTATCACCGACAGAGCATGGTGTTCAAGCTGGACGAGCATGCCCCTTTTTATATAGAGAAGTTTCCTGGTGCTGACTATCTCAGTCCCTTTAAGAACAGGCCCCCCATGAAAGGTTGGGTGGTAGTACCGGCAGATTACCAGTATCATTGGAAGTCCCTTGCCGAGGAGGCTTATACGAATTTAGTGAGCTTAACAAAAAGATAATACCATGCCCATTATAGAATCTCAAATTACCATATTGGATCAGTTAAGTCTTCTTGAATCTGTAACGCCCAAAAGAATGTTTGGAGGAGTGGGCTTTTTCCAGGAGGGAAAAATGTTTGGCATGCTCAACAGCAAGAGTACTTTTTTGCTTAAAGTTGATGATAGTAATCGTGAGGATTATTTAGAGCTGGGGATGGCCCCATTTTCACATAATATGAACAAAAAGGGATCCATGCCTTACTATGAGGTGCCCCTGGATGTAGTTGAAAGCAAAAAGGAAGTTACCGGCTGGGCTCGTAAATCTATCAACATTGCACTGAACACTTAAATCGACCACTATGAAATTAATAGTTATTACCTCATTGTTTGTGGCATTCACAGTAGTACTATGCGCTCAACAAAAAGAATCTTTGAACACCGTAAGGAAAGCGGAAATTAACACTTTACACCAAGAGAAGGACGGGGTTTTATCCCCGGAAGAAAAATCTGAAATTGCCCAATATATGGCCACCACATGGGATAAATTGGAGTCCAGTGTACGCGATCTAAGTGACGCACAATGGTCGTACAAATCTGTAGATAGCGTTTGGTCCATTGCTGAAATATGCGAACATCTGGAAAAGTCAGAGATTGAATTGTTCAGTTTATTGACCGAAACCTTGGTAGCCTCTGAGGCATCACCTGATAAAGCTCCTGAGGTAGGACCAAAGACCGATATGGTGATGGAAGCGATCACCTCTCGGCAACAAAGAATTAAAACCCGTCCTAATCTAGAACCCACTGGAAAGTATGCTACTCCCGAAGATTTTCTGAAGAATTTCAAAGTATTACGCGAGAAGACTTTGAGTTATGCACAACAAACGGACCACGCCCTCCGCCATCACTTTGTTCCTTTCGGGCCTTTAGGTGACTTGGATGGCTACCAAATACTAATGTTCATGTCAGGTCACTTGGAGCGTCATAGCCAACAAATTGATGAAGTCAAAGTAGATCCAAATTACCCTCCGGCCTGATTATCTGTCGGCAATGACCATTTTGCGCATTTGGCTTTGCTTAGTGTCCTGTAATCGCAGGAAATAAACACCAGCGGCCAATTCCCCACTATCAAACGGTATTTCGTGCGTTCCCGGACTGTAGGTTTGATTGGTGATTTCCTGTATCTGAGCACCTTGCCCATTGAAAATACTAAGCCGCAAGGGGACACCTTTGCTTTCAAATCTAATAGTAGTCCTACCTACAAAGGGGTTAGGGTAGTTGTAGAGTGATAGCGAAGAACCTGGTGGCTCGGGAATTTCGGTAATGCGACCGATAATAGGCAAGTGCTGAAACTCTCCGAACATGACATTTTGTAAATCTTCACCAGTCACCTCAAACCAATCGGCCAGGATACTGGCATAAAGCGATCGGAAATCGTACTGCATGGGAATATTATCTTGAGGACCCACTTGGCTGGGAATCTGCGGATTTTGCCCCAAGATTATGGGGTTGACATTGGTGCCAAACAGAAACTGTGGTGCGGCCGCTCCATGATCCGTTCCAAAGCTGCTATTAGATCCAATGCGTCTTCCAAATTCCGAAAAGGTCATCCCCAGAACTCGTTCTTCTACCCCTAATTTGTCCAGGTCGTCCTGAAAAGCA
>Ga0224508_10001381_pt1 | contig 21856 bp, 16 predicted proteins | sample SF_Jan12_sed_USG_4_FD_170157 | JGI IMG/M metagenome (GOLD analysis project Ga0224508, IMG submission 170157) | Sediment microbial communities from San Francisco Bay, California, United States - SF_Jan12_sed_USGS_21 | ecosystem: Environmental > Aquatic > Marine > Sediment | place: USA... | reverse complement strand
CTTACGCATGATCCCAGCCTTCTCGATTCCGATAGTGTCGACATCTTCCCCGAGCCAGTCGCAGTGATCGAGCGACACATTCGTAATCATGCCCGCAGCTGGCTCTACGGCATTGACGGCATCGAGGCGGCCGCCCATACCGACTTCCAGAATTGCGATGTCCGTATTAGCCCTGGCAAACACGGAAAGCGCCGCGAGAGTTCCAAACTCGAAATACGTCAGCGGCACATCGTCGCGGACCGACTCAATGTGCTCGAACGCGCTAATGATGTCTGCATCGCTCGCCTCGATGCCGTCAACCCGAATTCGCTCGTTGTAGCGACGAATGTGCGGCGAGGTGTAACTCCCGATCGATGCCCCGGTTGTGCGCAAAAGTGCCTCGAGCATGGCGACGCTCGACCCCTTGCCGTTCGTACCGGCAACGTGCAACACCGTTGCCGGCATTTCCGGGTCCAGCCGCTCGAGCAGGATCTGGACGCGCTCGAGTCCAAGCTCTATTTCTGCCGGCGTAAAGGACTCGATCCGGGCCAGCCAGTCATCGAGCGACAACGCTGCAGACGACACGGTGCGGGGTTACTGCTGGCGGGCGCTTGGACGGTGCTCGAACTTGGCAAGCAGGTCAGCGATCTGCTCGCGCATCTCGCGACGGTCGACGATCATGTCGATGGCGCCGTGATCGAGCAGGAACTCGCTGCGCTGGAATCCTTCGGGCAGCTTCTGCCGCACCGTCTGCTCGATGACGCGCGGACCGGCGAAGCCGATGAGCGCATTCGGTTCCGCGATGTTGACATCACCCAGCATGGCGAGGCTTGCCGACACGCCGCCCGTGGTCGGGTCGGTCAGCACGGATACGTACGGCACGCCTTCGGCACCAAGTCGCGCCAGCGCGGCCGACGTCTTGGCCATCTGCAACAGCGAGAACAGGGCTTCCTGCATACGCGCACCGCCACTCGACGCAAATGAAACGAGCGGCATCCTGTTCTCGGCGGCATGGTTGGCCGCGCGGGCGAAGCGCTCGCCGACGACCGAGCCCATTGAGCCACCCATGAACGAAAACTCGAATGCGACGGCGACGATCGGCCGTCCGAGCAAGGTGCCGGTCACCGTCACGAGCGCGTCCTTCTCGCCGGTCTTTTTCTGCGCCTGGCTCAACCGGTCCCGGTAGCGCTTGCTATCACGAAACTTGAGCGGGTCCTGGGGTTCCAGATGGCCGGACAATTCCTGTTGCGTCTCGGGATCGAGGAAAAAATTTAGTCGCTGGCGCGCGCCGATGCGCATGTGGTGTTCGCACTTCGGACACACCTGGAGATTGCGTTCCAGTTCATTGCGATAAAGCTGCGCATCGCATTTCGGACACTTGATCCACACGCCTTCGGGAACCGAACGCGTGCGTTTCTCGGTACTGATGCGCGACGGCATCAATTTTTCGAACCAGCTCATGGCTGCATCTTATCTAAAAAAGCCCGTAACACACACCTGTTGCCGCATTCGGTCCGACAGGCACCCCATACTTATCCGGATAACTGACACCAACGAGAGTCAGGCCATGCGGCGGTGCTGCAATGCCGCCCTGCTTGCGGTCGCCGCTCGCGAGGACCGTGCGCAGCCAGTCCTCGTCCTGGTCGCCACGTCCGATCGTAACGAGCGTTCCCGTGACGTTGCGCACCATGTGCTGCAGGAATGCGTTGGCCGTGACCTCGAGCCCGATCCAGTCGTCCTTTTGCCGGACTTCGATAGCCGTTATTTCCCGGGTGGCTGTCGGCGCCTGGCAGCCGGCAGCACGAAATGCCGAAAAATCATGTTGGCCGACGAGTGCCTGGGCGGCGCGGTGCATGCGCGCCGCATCGAGCTTCTCGTAAACCCACCAGGCGCGATCACGATGCAGTGCCGAACGCTCAAGGCGATTGAGAATAAAGTATCGATACGTGCGGGAGGTTGCGGAGAATCGGGCGTGAAATTCGTCATCGACGGGCACGGCCCACGTCACATTGACGTCATCCGGCAGGTTGCTGTTGGCGCCCAGCAACCAGCCGCGCGGCGTCCGCTCGCTGGCGGTATCAAAATGTACGACCTGCCCGGACGCGTGTACACCCGTGTCGGTGCGGCCCGCGCAGATGACCTCGATATTTTCATCGGCGACGCGCGTCAGCGCGGCCTCAACACGCTGTTGGACGCCGACGCCGGTTCGCTGGCGCTGCCAGCCGTTGTACGCCGTGCCGTCGTACTCGATGCCCAGGGCCATTCGCATGTCATGGAACTCGGGAACGGCCGCCCGCACCAGGCGGCCGGCGGGTCAGGACGGCAGTGAATCCAGCAATTGTTGCGCCTGCTGGCGTTGCGCTTCGTCCCCTTCGTCGAGCACTTCCTCGAGGATCGAGCGAGCGCCCGCGGGGTCACCCATGTCGACATAGGCGCGCGCAAGGTCCAGCTTCGTACCAACCTCCGTCATCGTCCGCGCGTCGTGCAGGTCCTCGCTCATATCATCGGGACCCAGCGACACCGTCGATGCCTGCTCGTCGTCCTCAGCCGGGCCCGGCACTACGGGTCGCGGCTGTTCGACAGTCTCATCGTCACGCAACTGTTCGATCGTATCGCCAGCGTCGCTGACTTGCAGCGCGGCGGTCAGGTCATCGAGATCGAGATCGACATCGGTGCTCGCCACAGCGGGCAATTCACCGGTTTCGTCGAGACTCGCGTCGCCGGTGAACACGTCGGCCGGCAGCGCTTCTGTCTTGGCAAAATCGTATTCACCATCATCGTCGTCATCATCAAGGCTGGCGAGCAGGGTTTCCTGATCGTCGCCAATCGCTGCGTCGGAATCGCCATACCCGGCCGCCAGCATGGTCGCATCTTCGTCGCCAAGGGCGGGCTCAAGATCGGAAATCGTCTCTACCGCGAGGTCCTCAGGCAACACCTGCGTGACTCCCGTAGCCTCGAGCAGGGTGTCATCGATATCGACATCGGTCGCGATTCCCGTTCCCTCGCGTATTCCGGTCGAATCAAGGTCAATGGCTTCGTTGATGCCGGTATCGTCGCCACTTAACGCGACCCTGACCCCGGTGGCATTCGGGTCGACCTCGGGGTTTTTGCCGGTGACATCACCAAGCGCCTCGTTGATGCCGGTATCATCAGTGAGTGCCGGTGTTTCCGCGGTGGAATCAAGATCATCGAGCGAAGCCAGTTCGGTTTCCTCGAGACCGTCAAGATCAAGACCGAGGTCGTCAAGATTGATCTCGGCCGTTGCCTCCGATGCGGCGCCAACGGCGGCGGCTACGTCCTCTCCGACGTCGTCGAGCGAAGGCAATTCGGCGGTTCCGCCAAGATCATCGAACTGCTGTTCGATTGTCGGCGTCTCAACGGTAGGTTCGGGTGACGGCATCTCGGCCGTGTCATCGGCAGACGGCATTTCGGCCGTCAGGTCGAAGTCGGGTTCCTCCGCGGCCGGCGTTGCCGCCGTGATATCGAGATCAGCAGCGGCGACCTCTGCGGTAACATCCGCCTCGCCGCCTGCGAAATCGAAATCAACGGCATCGTCCCCCGCGTCGAAATCGCCGCCGAAATCGGAACCGAGGTCGACAACGTCGCCCGACATTGAATCGCCGGATTCGGCTGACAGCTCCATATCGAGCGCGCCCGCCTCGTCCATACCTGCGTCGAAGGACAGGTCGACTTCCTTGGTCGCACCGGCCACGCCAGCGCCGGCGAACAGCGCATCATCTGCAGCAATCTGCTGGCCCATGATGACGATCTTGTCCCAGTCCGCACTCTCGCCGCCGCCGACTACGCCCTTGAGGCGACCTGCGGCGTCTATGAAGGCGTCGCGATTGCCCCAGACGAAGTAGATCTCGCATAGTTTCGTCAGCAGATCGCTGCGCTCAGGTTCGATAGCCAGCGCACCATTGACAAGGTCAGCTGCCTGATCATACAAGCCATACGCCATGTGGAAATCGGCTTCCGCCATCGGATCGGACTGGTCAAGATTGACAGCCGTTTCGCTGCTGAATGTGTCCTCGAGCGAGCCGAATTCGCCGGTTGGCTCCTTGTCATCCTCGATCGCTGCGTATGTGCCCGTGCCCATACCGAGATCCGGACCAGGCGTGTGGGCGGTTTCGTCGGCGCCACCCAATGACGATTCCTGCTCGACAACGACAAAGGACTCATCCTCCGGCATTGGCGCACGCAGGCTTTCGGTCGCGCCCATGTCGCCCTCGCCCAGATCATCCGCATCAAGAGAACGCCAGGCCTCCGGCTCATCCTCATCGTCTCCGCCACGCCGCATGAACCAGAACAGGAGACCGCCCACGATGACAAGCGCACCGGCGATCCAGGTCCAGAAGCTCATCAGTATGTCGAGCCCCTTGTCGACAAGAGTCTGTTCAGGCTCGCGACTCGTCGATATCGGAGCGGGATCCTCGTTAACGAGGCTGATGTCGTCATCGACGCCTGCGTCATCGTCGATCGGCGCTGCATCGAGCGGCTCATCCGCCATGATGTCGTCGTCGACAAATACGTCGTCGTCCGACAATGGCTCATCGAAGTCATCGGCAACCGGTTCTTCAACCGGGGGCTCGTAGACCTCGCCCCGGATGTTCGCAAGTTCCTGCCGCAATGCCGCAAGTTCGTTGTCGCGAATCTCGATCAGCGACGGGTCAGTCGGCACCTCGAGCATGAGTTCATTGATGCGCTGCTGAACTTCGTCTTCTCGCGTCAGCGGCTCATCGCCGTAGAGGCTGTCCGATCCGGTACCGTCGTCGAGATAGTCTTCATCGGGCGGCACAAGTTCCAGGCTCGGGCGAGTCGTGTCGGCGACGACCGTGCCGGAACCCCATGCCGCGTGCTGACGCTGCACTTCACTCAGCGCATCGCCGCGGCTGATGCGGAAGATTTCGTCGGCGCTGGGAATGCGTAGCGCAGCACCGGCCTCGAGCAGATTGATATTGCCGCCGAACGCTTGCGGATTCGCCTCGAAGATTGCCAGCATCGTCTGGTTCATCGTCAGTCGATTATCGGGGCGGAACCGCTGCGCGATGCCCCACAACGTGTCGCCACGTTGCACGCTGACATCGCCGCCGGCAGTCGTGTCGTACGGAGAATCATCGACAACGGGCTCGGTCCGCGGCGCAGAATCAGCCGCACGCTCCGCAGGTTGGGTCACACGCGGCGCTGGTGCGGGCCTGGTTTCGGCGCGCTGCGGCGCCGCACGTTCGATGCGGCCGCTGTCCGCAGGTGCGCTGCGTGTCGGTGCGGTTACGGCCGGCGCTGGCGCAGCGACGGGCGGTGCAAATGTTGGCGGGTCCAGCAGCACTGTATATTCGCGTAACAGGCGCCCACGAGCCCAGTTCGCTTCCACCAGGAATGTCAGGAATGGCTCGGTGATCGGCGCGGCCGAGCGCAACTGGATGATGTTGCCCTCAGTGTTGCCACTGCGAACAATATTGAACTGGATCCCCTGCAGGTACACAGGCCGGTCAATTCCGTAACGTTCGAACGTCTCGCCCGACGCCATCATTACCTGCAAGGCGGAGAGCTCTTCCGGCGTTGCAGACAGGAGTTCTATCTCGGCGCGCAGCGGCTCATTGAGCGCTGATTGCAACCGTATTTCTCCCAGCCCCAGGGCCCAGACCTTGCTTGAAACCAGAATCACAAGCACAAGCAAGGTGCGAGAGAGTCGTCTCGACATAATGTTTATCTCCAGCTCCCCAAGAGCCCCGATGTGACGCCGGCGAGGGGCCCAATATTGGTGGGCAGACCCTTTTTACATATGGTCACGAACTATAGCTTATAAATAGTTTTTCGCCAATATTTCAGCAATTTGGACGCTATTTAGAGCCGCGCCCTTACGTATGTTGTCGGCCACGACCCACAGATCTATACCCCGTGGATGAGAAATGTCCTCGCGCACGCGACCAACGAAGACCGCGTCGTTTCCGGAACTGTCGGTCACGGCGGTCGGGTACTCACCTGTTTCGACGCCGTCGAGCAGTGTCACACCCGGGGCGCTGCGCAGTAAATCGCAAACCTTTACGGCCGAGATCCTGTCTCTCGTTTCGATGTGAACGGCCTCGGAGTGCCCGAAGAACGCCGGAATCCGAACGGCCGTCGGATTGATGAGAATTTCGTTGTCACCCAGTATTTTGCGGGTTTCCCAGACCATCTTCATTTCTTCTTTTGTGTACCGGTTATCCATGAAGACATCGATGTGCGGCACCGCGTTGAACGCGATCTGCCGCGCATTGCCATCAATTTCGAGCGGCCGGCCGTTTAACAACGCGGCTGTCTGCCGTACGAGTTCCTCGACGGCGCTGCGCCCTGCGCCCGATACTGCCTGGTAGGTCGCGACGTTGATTCTTTCAATTCCGACGGCATCGTAGATCGGCTTCAGCGCCACCACCATCTGGATCGTTGAGCAGTTCGGGTTCGCGATGATCCCGCGCGTCGTGTAGTTACCGATCTGGTCGGGGTTGACCTCGGGCACGACGAGCGGAATGTCATCGTCATAGCGGAAATTTGACGTGTTATCGATTACGACGCAGCCGGCCGCGGCAGCTTTTGGCGCGTATTCGGCCGAAATCGAACCACCCGCGGAGAACAAGCCGATTTGCACCTGCGAGAAATCGAACTCGGCCAGGTTGTCGACCTTCAGATCGCGGTTGCCGAATCTGACTGCCTTGCCTACGGAGCGCTCGCTGGCAAGCGCGTGGACAGTGCCAATCGGAAACTTGCGCTCAGCAAGAATCTCGAGCATAGCTTCCCCGACCACGCCGGTCGCACCGACGATTGCTACGTTAATTTTATTTGCCATGTAATTCGCTAGTTTGCCTGACTGCACCTGGTTCCTGCGTGCATCGCATTCACACAACCGGTGTACCCGATTCGATGTCCGCATTCTGTGCGCGGTTACGCAAATAATGATCCATCAGTACTAATGCGACCATTGCCTCGGCAATGGGCGTAGCCCGGAGTCCGACGCATGGGTCGTGACGCCCCTTGGTAACGATGTCAGTTTCCTTGCCAGTCTTGTCGATCGTCTTGCCCGGCACCGCGATACTCGATGTCGGCTTGAGCGCTATGCTGGCAAGCAAGTCCTGGCCGGACGATATTCCGCCCAGCGTGCCACCGGCGTCGTTCTTGGCGAAACCGTCCGGCCCGATCTCGTCCCGATGTTCGCTACCGCGTTGCGCCACCGCACGAAAACCGGCGCCCAGTTCAACCCCTTTGACGGCATTGATACTCATTAACGCATGCGCGATCGATGCCTCAAGCTTGTCGAACACGGGCTCGCCCAGACCCGGTGGCAGGTTACTCGCAAGCACGCTGATCTTCGCCCCGATCGAGTCACCGAGGTCGCGCAACTCGTCCATGAAAAATTCGAGCTCCGAAATGCGGCTGGGATCCGCGCAAAAAAATGGATTCTTGTCGACGAATGCGAGGTCGCCCGCCGCCAGCTCAATGGGGCCAAGCTGCGCCAGGTATCCTCGAATCTCGACGCCCAGCTGCTGTTGCAGGTACTTGCGCGCGATCGCGCCGGCGGCAACCCGCATCGTTGTTTCACGAGCTGAAGAGCGTCCGCCACCGCGGTAGTCGCGAATGCCGTACTTCTGCTGGTAGGTGTAGTCAGCGTGTCCCGGGCGAAACTTGTCCTTGATGTCGCCGTAGTCCTTTGAGCGCTGATCCTTGTTCTCGATCAGAAGTCCAATGGGTGTACCCGTCGTCTTGCCCTCGAACACGCCCGACAGGATCTCTACCTGGTCGGGTTCCTTGCGCTGGGTCGTGTGGCGGGACTGGCCCGGCCGGCGCCGGTCGAGATCCTGCTGGATATCGGCTTCGTCCAGCCGCATGCCCGGCGGGCAGCCGTCGACCACGCAGCCAAGTGCACGGCCATGGCTCTCGCCGAACGTCGTGACCACGAAGTTTTGCCCGATGCTGTTTCCCGACACGCCTAAAAACCCCTGAGATCGTCTTTGGTCAGCAAAAATACGCCTGACCCGCCATGCTCAAACTCGAGCCACATAAAAGCAACATCCGGATAGCGCTCCTCCAGCGCTGCCTGGCTGTTGCCCACCTCGCAAACGAGTATTCCACTGTCGCTTAAGAATCGCGAGGCATGATGCAGGATCGTGTTGACCGAATCCAGACCATCGTCGCCGGCGGCAAGGCCGAGCGCTGGCTCATGGCGGAACTCATCAGGCAGCGCGGCCATGTCGGATCGATCCACATAGGGCGGATTGCTGACGATCAGGTCGTAGACCCGGTCCTCGAGTCCCGCGAAGAAATCGGACTGCACGAGCCGCACCCGGTCCTGCATGCCATGGCGTTCTACATTGATTGCCGCCACTGCCAGCGCATCGGACGAGATGTCGACGGCGTCCACGGCGGCGCCGGGAAATGCGGCGGCGACCGCAATCGCGATGCAGCCGCTTCCGGTACCCAGATCGAGCGCGGCGAGCACCGAGTCGGCATCGAGCCAGGGCTCGAATTTTGCGTTGATCAATTCGGCAACCGGGGAGCGCGGCACCAGCACTCGCTCGTCGACATAGAATTCAAGCCCCGCAAACCAGGCCTGCTTGACGAGATAAGCGACGGGAATACGCTCGGTAACGCGCCGCTCTGCAAGTGCCTCAATGCGCGCCGTGGCGGCTGCATCGACCGGTCGCAGGTACACGTTGGCGGCCGCGGTGTGGGAAAGGCCCAGGCTCGCAAAAACCAGCCACGCGGCTTCGTCGACCGGGTTATCCGTGCCATGGCCGTAAGTGAGGCCCGCATTTGCCAGGCGCTCGGCGACCTGGTGGATCAGTCGCTCGACCGTCATCGGGTTCTTTGCCTTTTCTGACATATATGGGTGTGCCGGTATTGCGTCGCGCAATCTATCACTATCGCAGGCACAGTGCCTGTAGAATGGCCGCCTCGAAATGCAGGCGAATAACGTCTTATCAGTCAAATGGGTCTGAGAAATATCTTCATCGCCATCGTAGCGGTTTTCGCGATCGGCATGGGTGCATGGCTGTCGTATCAGCTGGCCGTGCCGCCACCAACACCACGGAGCGCCACAGTATTGCCGGCTACGGCCCCGCTGCCGGACTTCGCATTGCTCGACCAGCACGGCAACGCGGCAACCCGGGACACGTTTCACGGGCAGTGGGACCTCGTATTCTTCGGTTTTACGAACTGCCCCGACGTGTGCCCGCTGACGCTGCAGGCCCTGGCCAGCGCCCGGAAGGAGTTATTGGAGTCGGATCAGGATCCGCTACCGCGCATCGTGCTGGTCAGTGTCGATCCTGAGCGCGATACACCGGCTGTGATGAACGCGTACGTCAGCTCGTTCTCCAACGATATCTTAGGCGTCACCGGCGACCTTGAGGAGTTGCAAAAACTCACCAAGGGCCTCGGGATTTTCTTCGCCAAGTCGTTTGCGGAAGACGGAAACTACTCGATGGATCATTCGGCGGCCGTACTGGTCATCAATCCCGAAGCCGAGCTGCATTCACTATTCAGTGCACCCCACTCTATCGAAGACTTCGTGCACGACCTGCCAATCCTGACGACGGGTATGTGATGCGTAGTGTGTTCGTTTTCATGGCGGGACTGCTGCTGTGCGGATGCTCGGGCGAGCCCGCGCCGCTCGTTGCTGCTGATGTCGTGCTCACCAAGATCCGGCCCGGGGCAGAAGCTCGAGCAGGGTATTTTTCGCTGACGAACACAAGCGGTGAGCCGATCGTCATCACCGCCGTTTCGAGTCCACAATTTGAAGCTGTCGAGATGCACGAATCGGTTCTCGAAGACGGCGTGTCGCGAATGCGCGCTCTTGAGAAAGTAACAATCGCGCCTGATCAGACGATTAAATTTGAACCCGGTGGCAGGCACCTGATGCTGATGCGGCCAACCGGCGCCACCGGGACCGTGACACTGCATTTTCTTGCGGGCGAGGCGCCGTTGCTCAGCGTCACCGCGGCAGTCGGAGGCTAAGACCGCAATGCTCGCCCGCCTGTTTGTCTACCTGCAATACGTGTTGCCGCGATACTGGATGACGGCGCTCATCCATCGCGTGGCGCGGATAAGCGCGGTGCGATTCAAGAACCTGCTGATTACGCGATTCGTGCGCCTGTATCGTGTGGACACCGGTGACGTGAAACTCGACATCCCGGACGGTTTCCCGACCTTCAACGACTTCTTCATTCGCGAACTGGCGGCGGGTGCACGGCCGATCGACACGAGCGCGAACGCGCTGGTTTCCCCGGTTGACGGCACCGTGAGCCAGGCCGGTCCCATCCGCAGCAACCTGGTCATGCAGGCGAAGGGCCACGATTACTCGCTCGAGGACCTGCTTGCGACGGATCTCAAAGACGCAGACGCGTATCTCGATGGCGCTTTCGCCACCATCTATCTCGCGCCCTATAATTATCACCGTGTGCACGCGCCGATCGCTGGCGAACTGCTCGCAATGCGTTACGTGCCCGGCGAGCTGTTCAGTGTGAATACGGCGACGGCTGCCGCGGTGCCGGGACTGTTCCGGCGCAACGAACGACTCATTATGCATTTCAGGACCGCGGCCGGCCCCGCAGTGCTGATTATGGTTGGCGCTCTGAACGTCGGCAGCATAACGACGCCCTGGAGTGGTGAGATTCGGCCGCGCAAGACTGGTGACGTCGCCATCATTGGCACCGGCGGTGCGCCTTTACAGGTCGACAAAGGTGACCTGCTCGGCTGGTTCAATATGGGATCGACGGTGATTCTGCTGTTTCCCAAAGGCGCCTGTGAGTGGTATGACGAACTTGCGCCCGGACAGGACGTGGTAATGGGCCGGCCGATCGCAACGCTGGCGGACAACGCCTCATGAGTGACTGGCGACCTTCGTCGCCAGTCACTGCTGCCCGGCGCCGCGCAGCGCTGCTTGAGCGCGCGCGCGGCTACTTCGCCAGGGAAGACGTGCTGGCGGTCGATACCCCGACGCTGGGCGAGACCGCCGGCACTGACCCCAACATCGACGCGCTCGCGGTGCACACGATATCCGGCGAGCAGTTCTTTCTGCACACCTCGCCGGAATTCTGCATGAAGCGATTACTCGCTGACGGTTACCCGGATATCTATTCAATATGTCGCGTCTATCGCGACAGTGAGTCAGGCCGGCAGCACCTTGCCGAGTTCACGATGATCGAATGGTACCGGCTGGGTTTCGGCCTCGCCGACATCATTCACGATACGACGCGCCTGATCGCAGATTGCCTCGACAAACCGTCGCTGCTTGAATCAACAGACACTTATAACTACCGCGATGCCTTTTTGCAGTTTGCGAATATTGACGTGCTGGATGCCACCGATGCCGAGCTGGCTGCCTGCACCAACGCCGATAGCGAGCTTCGCACAGTCATGGGCGACGACCGGGACGGCTGGCTTGACCTGGTCCTTGCCACCGTCATCGCACCGCAGTTTGCCGCCGATGGGCTTACGGTGCTGCAGCACTATCCGGCGAGCATGGCCGCACTGGCCCGGCGCTGCCCTCTGGATGCGCGTTTTGCAGATCGGTTCGAGGTGTTCATGGGTCAGCGCGAACTCGCCAATGGTTATGTGGAACTGACCGACGCCGACGAACAGCGACAGCGATTCGCGAGAGAGACGGAAAAGCGCCGCCAGGCCGGTCGAGACACGGGTCCGATTGACGAATGCCTGTTGCAGGCACTCGACTCCGGATTGCCGGATTGTGCCGGCGTTGCCGTGGGCGTCGAGCGGCTGCAAATGACTCTTGATCGAACCGATGACATCGGCGACGTTGTGACTTTCACCAACCGGAGGTGATCATGAACGATCCGGACTACGCACTACTGACATCACAGATGCGCGCCGTGCTCGACGGCGAAACCGACGCGCTGGCCAATGCGAGCAACTTTGTCGCCCTGCTTTATGACGCGCTGGACGACGTTAACTGGCTCGGGATATACGTGCTGCGCGACCAGGAACTGGTTCTCGGACCTTTCCAGGGGAAACCCGCATGCGTCCGTATCCCGGTCGGCTCCGGCGTATGTGGAACGGCAGCCGCAATGCTCGAATCGCAGCGCGTTGCGGACGTGCACGCGTTTCCGGGACACATCGTCTGTGACGCGGCCTCGCGCTCGGAACTCGTTGTGCCGCTGCTGGTCGACGACATTCTCGTCGGCGTACTCGATATCGACAGCCCGTCAATCGACCGCTTCAGCGAGAGCGACCAGCAAGGCATAGAGGCGCTGACAGCCGCCTATTGCCAACTGCATGCGGGTCGCAAAGGCTTTATTTGACGCGCGAGACGTATTCCCTTGAGCGCGTGTCGACCTTGATCACTTCACCCTGGTCAACGAACAACGGTACACGCACTACTGCGCCCGTACTCAGGGTTGCTGGTTTGACGCCGCCACTGGCCGTATCACCTTTGACGCCGGGATCGGTTTCGGTAATTTCCAGCTCGACAAAATTGGGTGGCTCGACCAGCAACGGTGCATTGTTCCAGAGGGTGATCTGACAGACATCGCCGTCACTTATCCAGTCCCTGGCGTCACCGATCGCCTTCGTATCGGCCGCGTACTGCTCGAACGTGTCCGGCACCATGAAGTGCCAGAATTCCCCATCCGAATAGAGATACTGCATCTCGGTGTCCATGACGTCTGCAGCCTCGACGCTGTCTCCCGATTTGAAGGTTTTGTCGACCGTTTTGCCGGTTTTCAGGTTGCGAATACGAACCCGACTAAACGCCTGCCCCTTGCCGGGCTTCACAAATTCGTTCTCGACGATGATGCAAGGGTCATTGTCAAGAATGATCCGGAGTCCCGAGCGGAACTCATTGGTGCTGTAACTGGCCATTTTTCCCGACAAACTCCTGTTCAAGGCGGCAGCTATCATACCGGAGTGGCGCCGGACCGCCAGTAAATCATTGAAAAGCGGGCCATTCGGGCTGAAACGCGGCCGAAATTTGATGCCTGTCACGGTTTTGGCACGCCGGTCACGGACTCCGGACGCGGCAGTGCTAAACTCGCTTTTCCTTTACAAAATCTGGGTTCATATGGATGTGCCCAGGGTCATCGCAAGGAACGCATTTGAACGGGCGCCATAGTATTGCCATTGCCGTTCTGACCGAGAATCAGGACGATGTTGCGCTGATCAACGGCACGCTCCGCGACGCCGGTCATGCCGCTCATTGCCATTGGATCAGCAAGCCAAAAAACCTCGGTGAAACGCTGGCGGCCGAGCACGTCGAACTGCTGATTCTGAACTGCGACAGGTACCCCGAATCGATTCGCCAGGTGGTCAAGCACAAAGACCGCTTTAACCCGGAAATTCCGGTTATCGCCCTGCAGGCAAAGGCGGACGAGGCCAGTATCCTCGAAGCCATGAAATTTGGCGCCTGCGACCTTGTTTCCATTGACCTGAAAAAACGTCTCCAGTCAGTCGTTACGCGCGAATTACGCGCGCTGCGCGTCGAACGCGCACTCAATTCGACCATTCACTCCGCGTCCGAATACAAGCGTCAGCTTAAGGACTACATGCGGGAATCGACGAATGCGATTGCGCTCGTCCAGGAAGGCATCATCACCGATATCAACGACGTCTGGTTGACGCTGTTTCGAGCAGCCAGTAACGACGAGCTTACCGGACTGCCCCTCATGGACAACTTTGACCGTGAGAGCCACGCGGCTATTCGCGGCGCCCTGAATGCGGCAATCGATGGGAAGTGGGCGGCCGACGAAAAGTTGATTGCGAAGTCGAATTTAACGACCGGTGATACCGACGAGGTTCACCTCGAGTTTCGCAAATTCATGTTTGAGGACGGGCCTTGTGTCAAAGTTTCCATTACGCCGCCCGCAAAGCAGGTCGAGGAACCGACCAAGCTTGTTCATGAGGCACTACAACGGGACCCGGCGACGTTATTCTTCCATCGCGCGCAGTTCCTGGAACGCATAAACAAGCGCCTGCAGAAAAAGCCCGCGTCAGGCCTGCTCGCGCTCGCGTATATCCGCATCGATAAGTTCGACACTATTTGCCGCAAGGTCGGTATCCTGAACTCGGAAGAAATTCTCACGCAATTTGCCGAATCGATGCGCAAGCGAATGCACCCGCGCGATGTCGCGGGTCGTTTCGAAGGCACAACGATCATGGCCCTCCTGCATCGCGGCAGTTCGCGAGACGCCGAAGTCTGGGGCAGGCAGCTCTGCGAGCATATCCAAAAGCAAAGCTTCGAAGTCGGTGACCGCTCCACCCAGATGACCTGTACTGTCGGCATCTGTGCAGCGAACGAGGTATTCAGCACGCTCGAGGATTTTGTCGCCGCCACTGTCGAAGCCTACAAGATAGGCAAAGAGGCCGGCGGCAACCAGGTCATGCTGAGCGAGGCGGCGAAGGAAGACACGAGGCAGCAGGAATTTGATGCGATCTGGATAAAACATCTGAAATCTGCGCTCATGGATAACCGCTTTCGCCTCGCGCAGCTGCCGATTGCCGGCCTGCGCAGCGACGGTGTAGAAATGTACGACCTGCTCGTGCGCATGCTCGATGAACAGGGTAATTCCGTGTTGCCCTCTGAATTCCTGCCTGCGGCCCAACGCAATAACATGATGAAGAACATCGACCGCTGGATGATCAAGGCAGCGATCGATTTTTGCGCAGAATCCGAGGCGGATCGGGTCTTCGTACGGCTATCCAGGCAGTCTATCCTGGATCCGTCCACGGTCGCCTGGATGGACCAGGAGTTCGACAACAATGAGTTCGACTGTTCGCGCCTTGTCATGCAGGTACCGGAACGCGACGCAGCCAAGCACATCAAACAGACCCGGGTCATCGTCAAGAAATTACGCAAGATGGGCGTCGGCTTTGCCCTCGAACACTATGGCATCGATCAGGAGCGGTTTCAGATTCTCGACATACTGAAGCCCGATTACATCAAGGTCGACGGCGAGCTCATGCATACCCTGATGACCGATACGAACGTGCAGAAGAGCGTCGAGAATATCGTTCGCGCGGCGGCCGAGCGGAATATCAAGTCTGTTGCCGAGCGCGTTGAGAATGCCAACGCAATGGCCGTGTTGTTCCAGCTCGGACTGGATTATATGCAGGGACATTATGTCCATGAACCGGAAGTCGTTCTCCAGGACACGGACAGTGGCAAACATACGTCGCTGGCCGAATTGGCGGCAGCAAACGCCAACTGACGGCTTCGTCGGCACGGCAAAGTGTGACGTACGTCACACTTTGTAGCCGGAACCATACGCTATCGGGTAATTCTCGACACACCTAGAATAGCGTCATCCGGTTCAACCGGCCGCAGTGACGCGGAGCGATGAGGCAGAAATGGAGAGTCAGCAGTGAAAACATCGTCGATTAACAAGACTACTCGTGTGGCGCGGTCGGACGCAGGCCCCGGCAGCCTGTTGCCAGCGCTCGTCGCTGTTGGCGGCGGCATCGCCGCGCTGCCTGCTGCCGCTCTCGAACTGGGTGACGTCAAGGTCAATTCATCACTCGGCCAGCCGCTGCGGGCGAGCATCGCCTATGCACTCGGGGCCAACGAGGCAATCAGCGGTACCTGCGTCAGTCTTGCGGCCGCGACCCAGGGCGGTGGCTTACCGTCAATAACGCGCGGGTCTGTCAACGTAGCTAACGGTACTATTACGATTACCAGCCAGGCCGTTGTCCGCGAGCCGCTGTTGTCCATGCGGATTAACGTCCGTTGTCCTTACACGCCGCGACTCAGTCGCGACTACATGCTGTTTGTCGATCCGGCACAGCCAGTCACGTCAGTTGCAACGCTGACGCCTGTGGCCGCACCGCAGCCGGTTGCTGCTGCGGTGGCACCTGCGCCGGCTGTCGTTCGTCGCCGTTCAGTCAATCGCGAGCCAATCGCTAACGCCACGCGCTACCGTGTGCAGCCCGGCGACTCACTGTCGCAGATTGCAGAACGTATTGAGAACCGCCCGGTCGGTCTTTGGGATGCCGTCGGCGCAATCTTTGACGCCAATCCGGACGCGTTCATCGCTAACGACCCGAACCAACTCAAGGCGGGCAGCTGGCTCGCAATTCCCGATTTTGGTGCCGGCGAGCCGCTGACGGTTGCCGACAACCGGGTATTTCCGGGCGCGTCTGAGGATCCCGCCGCCGGCTCTGCGACGGCGTCCTCGTCCAGCTACGAGCCAGCCACACTTGAGCCGGCCCAGGTCACCCCGGAGCCAGAGCCTGTGGCGGAGCCCATCGAGGTGCCATCTGACGCCGCCTCCGGTCTTGCCGATCTTGAGCCCGGTGACATCATCCTGGATAACGACAATTCGTTCGCAACGAGCGGCGAAACGGTCGTTATTCCCGACACAGTCCTTGAAGGGCCGGAAACGACGTCTGCGTCGCCTAACGTTCCCACCGCGACGATTCAACCGGCCGAGCCCGAGAGTTCATCGAGCAACTGGTTTGTCTGGCTCGTCGGTGCAGGCCTGGCAATTATCGTCGCGCTGTTATTCGGCCGCGGCCTGCGCAGCCGTTTCGGCTCGACGCCGGTCGGCGCCGTCGCAGTTCCGCAGCGCCGCAGGACGGACACGGATTCGCATCGCATGCCGCCGGTCGATGAGCATATCGAGGTCGAGGAAATCACACCTGTTTATGAATCGGTTGAAACCATAGACGACGACTCGCCGACTGAAGAAAACCTGGCGCTGGACGCCGACCTGGCAATCGGTACAGGCCTTTCCAAAGGCACCGATGTCGATCTCGCCCAGGACTTTGGATTTGCGGCGACGACGGACCTGGATCTCGAACTGCCCGAAGAAATGTCGAGTGGCATTTACGAAGAACCTGCAACAGACGTCATTGCGCCGCTGAACACGGAGATGCAGTCGATTCTCGAAAGCGAGGTGCTGCCGAACACCGACGACGAGTACGATATGTCGGTCATCGTGGACGCGACCAAGATGCCGCATCCCGACGATGTCACGCAACGCGATCTCGAGGCGATCGAAGTGCCGGAGATTAGCGACACAATGATGAGCGATGACTACACGGTCAGCCAGGAAGTCGACTACGAGATACTCGAGCAGGATTACGAGGATGAAATGACAGCAACGCAGGTGCTCAACCAGGAAATCGCCCGTGCAGCCGAGGAACTCGCGACACGCATGGACGACCTGGATGTCGACGACGAAACCTCGGAAATGTCGCTGGCATCAGTTACAGCGCTTGACGTGACGGCTCAACTCCAGGCGAATAACGACGACGACGGCAGCGATCTCGACGACACTGGCATCAACGACGCAATCACCACGGTCAATATGGACGCTGACGAGAAGACCGTTGAGTTGGTCGGCGACGAGAAGACGGTCGAGATGCCGGCCGACGACAATACTGTCGAGATGCCCTCGAAGAAGGCCGGCAAGCGCTAATCGGCTCCGGCCTGCTCCGGGGCCAGGCCTACGAGGCGATCGACGGAGCGCCAGCCGCGCGGCAACAGGCCGCCGCGCAACGCGCGCTCGCCATAGTACGGATCCGAATCGTCCCACTTGATCGTCATCATCCGACTGCCGCTGTAGACCTGCAGGTCGCCGTTCTCCGGCACTACAGCCGCGGCGACGAGTTTCTCTTCGCCAGACTGGTATTTTTTACCCGGTATATTCAGGAGCTTGTTGCCCTTGCCCTTGGCGAGCTCCGGCAATTCGTCCATTTCGAACATCAGCAACCGGCCGATTGAGCTGACCGCTGCGATCAGGCATTCGACATCGCCTGGTACCGGTGCAGGAACGACCGCGCGGCCGCCCTGCGGTACACGCAGGATCGCTTTACCAGCCTTGTTGCGCGTGACAAGGTCTTCGAGCTTCGCAACGAATCCGTAGCCCGCGTCGCTTGCCAACAGGTACTTGTCGTCACTCTCACCGATCATCGCGCCACAGAACTCTGCGCCATCGGGAGGCTTGAACCGGCTGGACAGCGGCTCGCCCTGCCCGCGCGCCGTCGGGAGTGTACCGGCGATAACGCTATACACCCGTCCCGTGCTGTCGATGAACATCGCCAGCTGGTTACTGCGGCCACGTGCAGCAGCCAGGTAGCCGTCACCCGACTTGTAACTCAACGCGAGGGCATCGACCTCATGGCCTTTCGCTGCCCGTGCGAATCCGCGTTGCGACAATATGACTGTGACGGGTTCGCTCGAGACTAGCTGCGTTTCGTCAAGTGCCTGGGCTGCATCTCGCTCGACTATCGCGGTGCGACGATCGTCACCGTAGGCTTCCGCGTCCTCGAGAATCTCATTCTTGATCAGCTTCTTGAGGCGCGCAGCGCTTTTGAGCGTCTTCTCGAGGACCTCACGTTCCTCGTTGAGCTCATCCTGCTCGCCCTTGATCTTCATCTCCTCAAGCCTGGCAAGATTGCGCAGCCGCAGATTGAGAATTGCTTCAGCCTGGATGTCGCTGAGTTTGAATTTTTTCATCAACACCGGTTTCGGTTCGTCCTGGGTGCGAATGATCTTGATGACCTCGTCGATATTCAGGTAAGCAATGAGCAGGCCATCAAGAATATGCAGCCGGTCGACGACAATCTGCAGTCGATGCTTGAGGCGACGTTTAACGGTCTCCTTCCTGAATTTGAGCCACTCGGAGAGCAGTTGGACCAGGTTAAACGCCTGCGGCCGGCCGTCGAGGCCGATAATGTTCATGTTGACGCGGCAGGTTCGCTCGAGCGACGTCGTCGAGAACAGGTGCGACATCAGCTCTTTCTTGTTGACCCGGTTAGATCGCGGCGTGATGACCAGCCGCGTCGGCTCCTCGTGGTCGGACTCGTCCCGCAGGTCCTCAACCTGCGGCAACTTCTTGTTGCGCATTTGTGTCGCGATCTGTTCGAGCACCTTGGCACCGGAGATCTGGTGCGGCAGCGAATTGATCACGATGTCGCCGTCCTCGAGTTTGTACGATGCCCGCAGTCGCAGCGTGCCGCTGCCTGTCGCGTAAATCTGCTTGATGTCGGCGCGTGGCGATACAAGCTCGCCGCCTGTCGGGTAGTCGGGACCCTTGACGTGCTTCATCAATGCCGCGACGGTTGCTTTCGGGGTGTCAATCAGGTGAATCAGTGCGCTCGCGACTTCGTTGAGATTGTGCGGCGGTACATCGGTTGATAGGCCGACAGCAATGCCAGTCGTGCCGTTAAGCAACAGGTTTGGCAAGCGTGCCGGCAGTACGACCGGCTCATTCATCGTGCCGTCGAAATTCGGCACCCAGTCGACGGTGCCCTGCCCCAGCTCGGCGAGCATGCTCTTCGCGTAGGGTGCAAGTCGCGACTCGGTGTAGCGCATGGCTGCGAATGACTTGGGGTCGTCGGTCGAGCCCCAGTTACCCTGGCCATCGACGATCGGGTACCGGTACGAGAAGTCCTGCGCCATCAGGACCATTGCCTCGTAACAGGCCGAATCGCCGTGCGGGTGGAATTTGCCGATGACATCGCCAACGGTGCGCGCAGATTTTTTCGGCTTCTGCCCGGCCGAGAGGCCGAGTTCACTCATCGCGTAGATGATGCGCCGCTGTACCGGCTTCAGGCCGTCCCCGATCTGAGGCAGCGCACGATCGAGAATGACGTACATTGAGTAGTCGAGGTACGCCTTCTCGGTGTAGTCCTTGAGTGGCTGTTGCTCGACGCCCTCAAGATTCAAACTGTTTTGCATGAAAAAGAACCTCTGAACCTATACCTCGGCAAGATTGCCTTTGGTTTCGAGCCACTTGCGGCGATCCTTCGCCCGTTTCTTGGCCAGCAGCATGTCCATGGTCGCATCGGCCTTGTCCTTCCCGCTCACCGTCAATTGCACGAGCCGCCGCGTGTCGCGGTTCATCGTCGTCTCACGAAGCTGTGATGGATTCATCTCGCCGAGGCCCTTGAAGCGCGTAACGGTGACCTTGCCGCGCAGTTTCTCGGCTTCGATTCGATCAAGAATGCCTTTACGCTCGCTGTCATCGAGCGCGTAAAAGACTTCCTTGCCGACATCGATGCGATAGAGGGGCGGCATCGCGACATAGACGTGGCCGGCGAGCACGAGTTCGCGGAAGTGTCGCAGAAACAATGCACAGAGCAGCGTCGCAATGTGCAGTCCATCCGAGTCCGCATCGGCGAGAATGCAGACCTTGTGATAACGCAGGTTGTCGAGGTTCGTGTTCCCGGGATCGACGCCGAGTGCGATGCTGATATCGTGCACTTCCTGCGACGCAAGAATCTCGCCCGAGTCCACTTCCCAGGTATTCAGGATTTTGCCTCTGAGCGGCATGATGGCCTGCGAATTACGATCACGCGCCTGTTTGGCGGAACCGCCCGCCGAATCGCCCTCGACGAGAAACAGCTCGCAGAGCTCTGGCTCCTGCAATGTACAGTCGGCCAGCTTGCCGGGTAATGCGGGACCGGCGACGATCTTCTTGCGCACGACTTTCTTCGCCGCCTTGAGGCGCTTCTGCGCTTTCGCGATAGCGAGCTGCGCGATCTGATCGCCGGTTTCCGGGTGCTGGTTGAGCCACAACGAAAAGCTGTCTTTGATAACGCCCGTGACGAAGGCCGCCGACTCGCGCGACGACAGGCGCTCCTTGGTCTGTCCCGAGAACTGCGGGTCCTCGAGTTTCGCGCTGAGTACGAAATTCAGGCCATCCCAGACGTCCTCGGGGGCCAGCGACACGCCGCGCGGCAACAGGCTGCGAAAATCGCTGAACTCACGCAACGCGTTTGTCAGGCCGGTGCGCAGGCCGTTGACGTGCGTACCACCCTGCGGCGTCGGCACCAGGTTGACATAGCTTTCGGTAACAGCATGCCCACCGCCATTCGCCTGCCAGGCCAACGCCCAGTCGACAGCTTCATTGTTGCCCGCAAGGCTTCCCGCGAACGGTTCGGCGGGCAACAATTCGCCGCCACCGATTGATTCGACGAGATACTCCTCGAGCCCGCCCGAATAGCACCATTCGATCTTCTCTTTGGGCTTTTCGACCCTGAGCCGGACCGTCAGGCCGGGACACAGGACCGCCTTGGCCCGCAGCGCATGCTTGAGGCGCGATACAGAGATCTTGGCAGAATCGAAATATTGCGGATCCGGCCAGAAACGTATCGTCGTGCCCGTGTTGGCCTTGCCGACCTTGCCGACCTTCTCGAGCTTGCCGCGCTTCTTGCCGCCCGCGAAGCTCATGTTGTACTCGATGCTGCCGCGCCGGATCCAGACCTCGAGATTCTTCGACAACGCATTGACGACGGATACGCCTACGCCGTGCAGGCCACCCGAATACTGGTAGTTCTTGTGATCGAACTTGCCGCCCGCGTGCAGGCGCGTGAGGATCAGTTCGACACCGGGAATCTTTTCCTTGGGGTGAATATCGACGGGCATGCCACGACCGTCATCGACAACTTCGAGCGAGCCATCCTTGTAGAGCGTCACTTCGATCTTTTTGCAATGCCCGGCGAGCGCTTCGTCGACGCTGTTGTCGACCACTTCGTGCGCAAGGTGATTCGGCCGGGTGGTGTCGGTATACATTCCGGGCCGGCGCCGTACAGGCTCCAGCCCGCTCAGGACTTCTATGTCCGCCGCGTCGTATCGTTTCGCCATCTATCCTGTGCCAGAGGTTGCCCAAGCGATGCTGGCAGGATTCTAGCTCGATTAACGGGGGCATGCACCCGTTGAATTTGCGGTTCGATCCGACTTAGTCGAGATCGGCGAGCAGGGAGTCGCGAATGTTAATGGCAATAGGGGAGATCTCGACGATATAGGCGTCGTGGTCGATGCCGGCCGCGAGCGGTGCGCCACCCTTGAGCGCAGCGACCTGCTCCGCGTTCAGCTCGAAACGCAGGAAGTGCACCGCCGAAGTCTTGGCTTCATCGGAGCGCTCCAGGTCTTCGTCCGCGATTGCATAGATCC
>Ga0224508_10001380_pt1 | contig 21871 bp, 18 predicted proteins | sample SF_Jan12_sed_USG_4_FD_170157 | JGI IMG/M metagenome (GOLD analysis project Ga0224508, IMG submission 170157) | Sediment microbial communities from San Francisco Bay, California, United States - SF_Jan12_sed_USGS_21 | ecosystem: Environmental > Aquatic > Marine > Sediment | place: USA... | reverse complement strand
GCGAGAAGATCGGACCGGTGGCGGCGTTTAAACAAGCCGTCATTGTGAAACGACTGCCGAAAACCCGCTCTGGCAAAATCCTGCGTGGCACCATGCAGAAAATGGCCGACGGCGACGAATGGAAAATGCCCGCCACTATTGATGACCCGGCAATACTGGACGAGATCACAGAGTCGCTTAAAGGTTTGGGTTATCCTGCCAGCTCGTAGTCAAACTTTATTGGGGCGTGTAGAGCTTGGTATCCGCATCGTAGGTTAATTCGAGATGCTATGGATTCGATAAATATTCGAATGGGTTGACAAGCTCAATATCGCAGTCCTTAAAATCTTTTATATTTCGCGTCGCGAGCGCGCAGCAATTGGCCCGGCAAATTCCCGCAATTTGTGCGTCCAGCGTGCTGATGGGCCGACCAAGCTTGCGCCGGATGGCGCGGCAGCAGTAAATCTCAGTTTATCTGGGACTCACTTATGCATGTTGTGAAAAGGTTTTGGCTGTGATTACAAAAAAATATGCAGACCGTTGTGCAAAAATTATCAAGCGCTAGATCCCGCCGTTGTAACGCTTCGTAGTTCGCTTGAGGAGCACAAGATTATGTCCACAAATATCGATTCAGCGCTACGGCAATATTTTGGCTTCGACAGCTTTCGTCCCGGCCAGTGTGAAGTAATCGAGCATTTGCTGGTGGGGCGTTCAGCCGCGGCCGTGTTCCCCACCGGGGCCGGCAAGTCGCTGTGTTATCAATTACCGGCGTTATTGTTGCCAGGCGTTACGCTGGTGGTCTCGCCGCTGATTGCATTGATGAAGGACCAGATCGACGCCTTGGCAACGCGCGGTATCGCGGCGCGGCAGTTGGACTCCACGCTGGATGCGCAAGCCTATTGTGAGGTGATGGCGCAACTGCGCGCCGGTGAGTTGCGCATGTTGTATGTTGCGCCTGAGCGGTTTAATAATGAACGTTTTCGCGAAGCGATTCGCGGGTTGCGTATCTCGCTGTTTGCGGTGGATGAGGCGCACTGTATTTCGGAGTGGGGGCATAATTTTCGCCCGGATTACCTCAAGCTTGCCGGTTATACGCGTGAGTTCGGCGCCGAACGGGTGTTGGCGTTGACGGCAACAGCGACCGAACCCGTGCTTAACGATATCCGCGCGGGGTTTGGTATCGAACCGCAGTGCGCGATCAGAACCGGATTTTACCGGCCCAATCTGACACTTATGATGACGCCCGTGGCAGCATTGGAACGCGATGATTTGCTGCTGGCGCAACTACGTGAACGTCCTGCTGGCGCTGCGATAGTTTATGTTACGCTGCAGAAAACCGCTGAAGCCGTGGCCGAACGCTTGAGCGCCGCGGGTCTGTCCGCGCGCGCTTACCATGCAGGCATGAAAGACGATGCGCGCAGCAATATCCAGGATTGGTTTATGACATCCGATGCCGCGATTGTGGTCGCTACCATCGCGTTTGGCATGGGCGTGGACAAGGCAAATATCCGTTATGTTTATCACTACAATTTGCCGAAATGTCTGGAAAACTTTTCGCAGGAAATCGGCCGGGCAGGGCGTGACGGTGAAACCTCAATCTGTCAGTCATTCATTTGTTCGGATGATCTCAATGTTCTGGAAAATTTCGTTTACGGCGACACGCCAACGCTGGACGCCGTGCGCGAGTTACTCGAATCACTGTTTTCACAGGAGAAGCAGTTTGCAATCAATTTGTATGAATTATCGTATGCGCATGATATTCGCCTGCTGGTGTTGCGCACTCTGCTGACTTATCTTGAACTGGACGATTACCTGCATGGCGGCACACCGTATTATGCTGACTACCAATTCAAACCACGCTTAAGTTCGGCCGAAATACTGGCGCGGTTTAAGGGTGAGAGGCGGGAATTTCTTGTCGGCGTATTTCGTCAGGCGAGTAAAGCGCGCACGTGGTTCCATATCGACCCCGCTGTCGCCGCCGAGACCTTGCGCACGGATCGCGAACGCATTGTCCGTACACTCGATTGGCTGGGCGAGCAACAGATGTTGGAGGTCAAGGTCAGGGGAGTACGTTATCGTTATACGCGCTTGAAGTCATCGATCGATATGGATGTCCTCGCCAATCAGCTCCACGAGCGCATGTTGCAGCGGGAACAGGCTGAGATAAACCGTCTGCAACAAGTGCTGGATGTGGCAGGGGCGGACGGTTGCCAGACAGCTATGCTCGCCGCTCATTTCGGCGAGACACTAGGGCAGTCCTGTGGCCATTGCTCATGGTGCCTGGATGGAAAAAACGTTATTCCTCAACGCACTGACCGGCCCATCCCTGCCGAACTAACGGTGAAGATCCAAAATCTGCTGCAAAAAGATGATCCCGATAACATTCTGCGCAATCCTCGATCGCTGACCTGTTTCCTTTGTGGTGTTATTTCGCCGAAAATCAGTCGTGCCAGGCTTACCGGCCATGCGCTATTCGAAGTGCTGGAACGCGTTCCGTTCAAGCGGGCGCTGGCGTGGGTGGAATCACGATAATTCGCCGTATTACTCAATTCGGAATTCAAGACATTTCAGGGTATAATTGCTGCATTGCACCATAATCGTTGCGTCCCCCACCATTGCGGAGAGTGCGGCAGTGAATGAGTTTCCCCCCAAAACAATAAAAGACTGGGAGGCCTTAGCGAAAAAAGAATCGCAGGGCAAACTAGATGATCTCAACTGGCAAACTGCCGAAGGCATAGAAGTCAAAGCGCTTTATACCGCCGAAGACCTCGACGGTATCGCGCACCTGAAAAATCTACCCGGCTTCGCGCCATTCACCCGTGGGCCGCGCGCAACCATGTATGCCGGGCGACCGTGGACCGTGCGTCAATATGCTGGTTTTTCCACCGCCGAAGAATCCAATGCGTTCTACCGTAAAAATCTGGCATCGGGACAGGCGGGATTATCGATTGCTTTTGATCTACCGACGCACCGTGGTTATGACTCAGACCATCCACGGGTGGTCGGTGATGTCGGCAAGGCTGGCGTCGCAATCGATTCGGTGGAAGACATGAAAATCCTGTTCGATCAGATTCCGCTCGATCAAGTGTCCGTTTCCATGACCATGAACGGTGCAGTGCTTCCGGTGTTGGCCATGTTTATTGTTGCCGCCGAAGAGCAAGGAGTTAAACAAGAACGATTGGCCGGTACCTTGCAAAACGACATCTTAAAAGAGTTCATGGTACGCAACACGTACATTTATCCCCCAGATCCGTCCATGCGTATTGTTGCTGATATTATTGTATATACGGCGCAACACATGCCGCGCTTTAATCCAATTTCAATTTCTGGTTATCACATGCAGGAAGCAGGCGCGACTTGCGTGCAGGAATTGGCTTTCACCTTGGCCGATGGCATTGAGTATGTGCGTGCGGCAATTTCCAGCGGTATGGATGTGGATCAATTCGCGCCACGCTTGTCGTTCTTTTTTGCGATTGGCATGAACATTTTTATGGAGATTGCCAAGCTGCGTGCAGCGCGAACCTTGTGGGCTGAGTTGATGCAATCGCACTTCACACCTAAGGACACGCGTTCGCTGATGTTACGCACCCATTGCCAAACATCCGGTGTGAGTCTTACCGGCCAGGATCCGTATAACAACATCGTACGCACCGCGCTCGAAGCGATGGCGGCAGTGTTGGGTGGCACACAGTCTTTGCACACGAATTCTTTTGATGAAGCGCTGGCATTACCAACAGAGTTTTCCGCGCGGGTTTCACGCAACACACAATTAATCTTGCGCGAAGAAACCGGTATTACAAATGTGATCGATCCGTTAGCTGGCTCGTATTACATCGAGAACTTGACGAATAGTCTGATCAACAAAGCGCGGAAACTTATAAACGAAGTAGAAACGCTGGGCGGTATGACTAAAGCCGTTAATTCAGGCATGCCGAAAATGCGCATAGAACATTCTGCTGCGGAACGTCAGGCGCGAATCGACCGTGGCGAAGAAGTCATTATTGGCGTAAATAAATATCAACCCGAAAACGATGATCATGTTGATATTCTGGATATCGACAACACGGCGGTGCGTGAAGCGCAAATTGCACGGCTTGAACGTGCTCGTGGTGAACGTGACGAAAATGCATGCCGTGTCGCGTTGGATGCGTTAACTAACGGTGCCAGTGATGAGTCCGCCAACTTGCTGGCATTATCTATTGAAGCGGCACGGCAACGTGCAACGGTAGGTGAGATTTCCGATGCGTTGGAAAAAGTCTTTAACCGGCACCGCGCAACGATTCATTCCATTTCCGGCGTATACGGTTCGGCGTACGATGGCGATGCGGGTTTTGAAAAAATAAAGCGCGAAGTCGACGTGTTCGCCGAAAGTGAAGGGCGACGGCCACGTATGCTGGTGGTTAAACTCGGCCAGGATGGACATGATCGTGGTGCAAAAATTATCGCAACGGCGTTTGCCGATATCGGTTTTGATGTCGATATTGGGCCGTTGTTTCAAACACCGGATGAAGCGGTACGTCAGGCAGTTGAAAACGATGTGCATGTTATTGGCATTTCCTCGCAAGCTGCGGGTCACAAAACACTGGTACCAACAGTGATTAAAGGGCTGCAAGAGCAAAACGCGGGCGATATCCTGGTCGTCTGCGGTGGTGTTATTCCGCCACAAGACTATGATTTTTTATTGGAGCAAGGAGTTGCCGCCATTTACGGACCGGGAACGAACATCCCGGTCGCCGCAAGCGAAGTACTAAAGCTGATAGAGCGGCAGAAATTGGCGGCATGAATAGCGTTTAGCTGTCAGCGTTTGGCTATCAGCTAGAATACCGAATCAATTAATTTCCACCGACTGAAGGCTGACGGTCGAGAGATAAAAAAATGCAAGAAATCATTCAACAACTCGAACAAAAACGCGAACGTGCGAAATTAGGTGGTGGACAAAAACGTATCGATGCTCAACACGCCAAAGGAAAGCTCACCGCACGTGAACGCATAGAGGTTCTGCTCGATCCCGGTAGTTTCGAGGAGTGGGATATCTTTGTTGAACACCGTTGCACTGATTTTGGGATGGGTGAAAACAAAGTGCCTGGCGATGGTGTTGTGATCGGATATGGCACCGTCAATGGACGTTTGGTGTTTATATTCAGTCAGGATTTCACCGTTCTTGGCGGTTCGTTGTCGGAATCCCACGCGGAAAAAATTTGCAAGATCATGGATCAGGCAATGGATGTCGGTGCGCCGGTGATAGGTTTGAACGATTCCGGTGGAGCACGTATTCAAGAAGGCGTAGCATCGCTCGGTGGTTATGCCGAGGTGTTTCAACGCAACGTACTGGCGTCCGGTGTGATTCCGCAAATCTCCTTAATTATGGGTCCGTGTGCCGGTGGTGCGGTGTATTCACCCGCCATGACGGACTTTATTTTCATGGTGCGTGATACCTCTTATATGTTTGTTACCGGACCGGAAGTGGTGAAAACTGTAACCCACGAGGAAGTTACGCATGAAGAACTCGGTGGTGCATCGACACATTCGTCGCGATCCGGTGTTGCGGACGGCGCGTTCCAGGATGATGTCGAAACCTTGTTGATGACAAGGCAATTAGTTAATTTTCTTCCCGCGAATAATCGTGAGAAACCACCATTGCGCCCGACACCGGATAATGCCGATCGCGAAGAGCTTTCGCTGGACACATTGGTTCCAGACGATACGAACAAATCTTACGATATAAAGGAATTGATTCTCAAAGTAGTCGACGATTACGATTTCTTTGAACTACAACCAGACTTTGCCAAGAATATCGTTACCGGATTTGGGCGTATGGCAGGATCGCCCGTTGGTTTCGTGGCAAATCAACCCTTAGTATTGGCCGGTTGTCTCGATATTCAGTCATCCACCAAAGCGGCGCGGTTTGTGCGTTTTTGTGATGCGTTTAATATTCCCATCGTAACCTTTGTCGATGTACCCGGATTTTTACCTGGCACTGCCCAGGAATACGGTGGCATTATCAAGCACGGCGCGAAATTGCTGTACGCGTACGCGGAGTGTACCGTGCCGAAAATCACGGTAATCACGCGCAAGGCCTATGGTGGTGCCTACGACGTTATGGCATCCAAGCATTTGCGTGGCGACGTGAATTTCGCCTGGCCCAGCGCGGAGATTGCGGTGATGGGACCCAAGGGTGCGGTAGAAATTATTTTTCGACAGGACATAGGTGACGAACAAAAGATTGCCGAACGCACCGAAGAATACCGCGAAAAATTCGCTAACCCGTTTATCGCGGGTAGTCGTGGTTATATAGACGACGTTATTGCGCCTCGCCAAACCCGCAAACGTATTTGCCGGTCCTTAGCCATGTTAAAAGACAAAAAACTCGAAAATCCCTGGCGCAAACATGGGAATATGCCTTTATAAGTTGTTAGTTTTTAGTTATTAGTATTTACGGCGTTTTTATTATTTGACTAATTCTTGACTAATAACTAATTTCTTACTGAAAGCGCGCAAACTAGGTAAATAGACTAGACAACAAAAATCTATGTTCAACAATATCCTCATTGCCAACCGCGGCGAAATCGCCTGCCGCGCTATTAAAACCGCGCGCAAGCTAGGTATAAAAACCGTCGCTGTGTATTCCGAGGCGGATCGTGACGCCTTGCATGCGCGACTTGCGGATGAGGCGGTATTCATAGGTCCACCGCCTGCGGCGGAAAGTTATTTGCTGATCGATAAGATTATCGAAGCCTGTAAACAAACGAACAGCGAAGCGGTTTTTCCAGGTTACGGTTTCTTGTCTGAGAATGCGGATTTTGTTCGCCGACTTGTTGAAAACAACATTGTGTTTATCGGGCCTGGCACTAAAGCGATTGAAGCGATGGGTGACAAGATTCAATCCAAGCTAATCGCCGATCAGGCTGGCGTCAACACCATCCCCGGATTCACTGAAGCAATAACAGATGCGGAACATGCAGTGTCCGTTGCCAACGACATTGGTTTTCCTGTCATGTTGAAAGCGACTGCCGGTGGCGGAGGTAAAGGGATGCGCATCGTACGTGATGACGACGAATGCCGCGAGGGTTTTGAACGCGCAACCAGCGAGGCGCGTTCGAGTTTCGGAGATGATCGCGTGTTCGCCGAAAAATATATCGAGGAGCCGCGCCATATTGAGATTCAACTCGTGGCGGATAGACACGGTAACGCCGTGTATTTGCAAGAACGGGAGTGCTCCATACAACGCAGACATCAGAAAGTCATCGAAGAAGCACCATCGCCGTTTATCGATGAAGCGACCCGTAAAGCGATGGGTGAACAAGCTATTGCGCTCGCCAGGGCGGTCGATTACGAATCCGCCGGCACGGTGGAATTTATTGTCGACAAGCAACGCAATTTTTATTTTCTTGAAATGAATACGCGCTTGCAGGTCGAACATCCGGTGACAGAGATGATAACCGGTGTCGATCTGGTCGAGTGGATGTTTCATGTCGCGAGCGGCGGCGGGCTTCCCATGACACAAAGCGATATTCCCATGCACGGTTGGGCAATGGAGTCGCGTATTTATGCGGAGAATCCTTATCGTAATTTTTTACCTTCGACAGGCCGGCTGGTGCGTTATGTCGCTCCTGAGGAAAGTGAGTCGGTGCGCGTTGATGCGGGTGTTGTCGAGGGTGGTGAAGTGTCGATCTATTACGACCCTATGATTGCAAAATTAGCGACTCACGGCGCCGATCGCACTACGGCGATTCGGGCTATGCAACAGGCGCTTAACCAGTATTACATTCGCGGTGTCGAAACCAATATTCCATTCGTCGCCTCTGTAATGGCGCATGCGCGTTTTAACGAAGGACGATTATCGACTAATTTTATCGAACAGGAATATCCAGATGGTTTTCATTCGGTGGATGCGTTGCACGATGATCCGGTCGAGCTGGCGGCGGTTGCTGCCAGTATTCATCGTGGTTATATGGACAGAGCGGCGGGTACCAGCGGGCAGCTAAGAGGACACGAACGGGTGGTGGACGCGGAGTACGTGGTGCGAATTGATACCCATTCGGTCGAGGTGTCGGTGCATCCCGTCGAGAATGGTCACGAAGTCGTTTGTGGTGGCAGGACTTTTACCGTCGTGTCCGATTGGCAGTTCGGGCAGCCATTGTTTAATGGTACGGTCGATGACAACCCGGTTTGCGTACAGGTGGAGCGACAAGGTGTGCGCTATCGTTTGTACCATCATGGCGTAGGTTACGATGTTAATGTCTGGTTGCCTCACGTCGCGCAATTGGCTACGCACATGCCGGTTAAGGCGCCGCCTGATTTATCGAAATATTTATTGTCGCCCATGCCCGGTTTGCTGGTTTCAGTAGCGGTCGCGGCCGGGCAGGAAGTTAAGGCGGGTGAGGCGCTGGCGGTGGTAGAAGCGATGAAAATGGAGAATCTGTTACGCGCCGAAAGCGATGGTGTAGTAGAGAAATTATTGGCGCAACCAGGCGATACGCTGGAAGTCGATCAGCCGATTATCGAGTTTCAGAAATAACCAGATAGACAAAATTTGTATTTTTATTTGCTATTATCTTGATTGGATTGTTTCACTGAACGGATTTTTGGGGTTTAGATATTCATTTGGGGGTAAGGCCGTGTTGAATCAACGTGCCAAAATGCAATTGCAGGAAGAATCGACTGACAATTTAGCAGCGGGCATTAAAGCCGGCGACCGGCGTGCTTTGGCGCGGGCCATCACTTTGATGGAGTCTACCCGGCCGGATCATCGCAAGCTGGCGCAGTCATTGTTAACCGAATTAATGCCGTATACCGGAAAATCCATTCGTATTGGTATATCCGGCGTGCCGGGTGTCGGCAAATCGACATTTGTCGAAGTCTTCGGCAATCATATTATCGATCAAAGTCATCGACTTGCCGTTTTATCCGTAGACCCGTCTTCCGCTATCACCGGCGGCTCGATCCTTGGCGACAAAACACGCATGGAAACTTTGTCGCGTCGTTTGGAAGCATACATCCGGCCATCGCCTACCGGGCGCACACTCGGGGGTGTCACACGCCGCACTCGCGAAGCTATTCTGCTATGCGAAGCAGCGGGTTACGATGTGGTGATTGTGGAAACCGTCGGAGTCGGTCAATCCGAAACTGCGGTTGCGGACATGACTGACATGTTCGTGTTGATGTTACTACCCGGTGGTGGTGATGAACTCCAGGGAATAAAACGCGGTATTGTCGAGCTGGCGGATTTAATTCTCGTGAATAAAGCTGACGGTGATACCGAAACGATTGCTGGTCAAACCGCAACGGAGTATCACCATGCATTGCGGTTATTACAACCGCGATCAAAACAATGGAAGGTGCCGGTGTTGACATGCTCGGCGAAGGAAGGGCGCGGTGTTGAAAATACCTGGCAGACAGTGGATAAATTCCGAAAAGAACGAAAGCGATCAGGCGAGTTTAATGCACGCCGTTCGAGCCAGGCACGTTCATGGTTGTGGTCGGAAACCACGGAAAGTATTTTAAATGATATGCGTCAACATTCAGCCGTGAAAAAACGCATACCACAACTTGAAACGGAAGTGGCGAGTGGTAAGCTGCCAACATCAGCGGCGGCAGCGGAATTGATAGAACACTATCTTGCCGGAAAAACGAGAAGCTAATATCTAATATGATTGGACGGCTTAATCACGTCGCCATTGCAGTGCCGGATCTTGATGCGGCAACTAGACTTTATCGCGACACATTAGGCGCCAGTGTCTCCGAGCTGACGGAAATGCCCGAGCATGGTGTTACCACGGTATTTGTCGAACTCCCCAACACCAAAATCGAATTACTCCACCCGCTCGGCGATGCCTCGCCCATCAGAAAATTCCTAGAACGTAATCCCGACGGCGGCGTCCATCATGTTTGTTTCGAAGTCGAAAAAATAAATATTGCCCGCGATAAGTTAATCGCCGATGGGGCGCGTGTATTGGGTAGTGGAGAACCAAAAATCGGCGCCCACGGCAAACCTGTACTATTTCTTCACCCCAAGGATTTCTGCGGTACGTTGGTGGAGTTAGAAGAGGTTTGAAAGTGATTTCTTCGTACGGCGCAATACATTGCATTCTCCACTTGTTCATAACAAACTAATTTGCATGAGTTACGATCACTGGTTGTACAAATCGACGGAAGGGAGCGTCGCCCGTCAAACTAGAAAATCACTTATCGCTTATCTTTTCGGTCTTTGTCTCGGCAATCAATAGGCAAACGGGAACGATAACGCGAGTAGGAGCGAGCCCCTGCCTGCGCAGGGACAGGCTTGCTCGCGAATTGATTTGGCTGGGGAGTTTCGTTTCACTCAGCATGGTAAAAATAATAACCACATTCCCCGAAGGCAAAACAATATTTGTTTTACGTTAGTGCTTGCACGGTTTTTTCCAGGCTTTCGATATTAATGACCGAATGGTATTCGGGTTTGTGTTCGGAACGCCGGAATGTCTTTTTAACAATACTTTCAAGGTTAGGTCGCTTCTCGGTGGGGGATTCGCCTTTGCCCAGTCCACCACCGAATTCGATTATCGTGTTCGCGCCATTTTCTGCCGCAGTCTGTAGGTTTGCATGCCATAACACCGGGTAAAACAATTGCAGAAATAATTTCGCGCGGATGCTGTCAGATTCCGTATCGTGCAAGCCGCCTGAATAATTAGACAACACGTCAATTTCTGGTGATGTAAATTCCGCTGCGTCGAGGTGTTCACGAAATAGCTGTGCTGCTTTGACCATGTAATAGGTGTGAAACGCGCCTTCTGTTTTCAATCGAGCAGTGCGCTTGTTGGGAAAGTTTTCGTTGATATCCGCAACCAGATTGTCCAGGTCTTCACTACGCCCGCCAGCGACGGTTTGTTCCGGCAGATTGCAAGCTGCTACCGCGCAATAGTGTTTTTCGGCCAATGTCTTTGCAGTTTCCAAATCGAATGGCAATGCTTCCATCTCGCCTTCACCGTGTTCGCCCATCAGTTCGCCACGGGTTTTTACCAAACTCAATGCTGTTTCAAAGGTGATTGAACCGGCCGCGACCAGTGCGGAGTATTCGCCCAGACTATGACCTGCGGCTAATTGCGCCTGAACAGTGTTATCGGTTAGTTGTTTAAATACCTCCAGGCAAGCGATTGAATGAGTTAGTAACACCGGTTGTGTGAATCGCGTCAGGTTGATTTGATTGTCGCTGTCATTGAATGACAACTCTGCGATGTCATAGCCTAAAACAGCGCTTGCCTGTTGATAAATATTGCGTGCTGTTTCAGAAGTTTTATATAAGTCACTGCCAATGCCGGGATACTGGGAGCCTTGTCCTGGAAAAACAAAAAGTGTTTTGGATTCGTTGTTGATCATCAATTTATATGTTTTTTGTTTCAGCGTTTCAGGAGCGACTTCACGTCTGATGAAACCGTCGTTTCGCCAGTGAGTCGGTATTTTTCGTGATGTTGTTCAATATTCGATAGATTGTAAAGATAGTTCACCATAATACTTCCGGATTCCTTTAATCCTTTATTCGAAGTGTCCGCCAGCCAGTTCATGCGCTCCAGACGTGCACCATTATTTAGATGAAAATTCGCCACTTGATCGACCGCTCGTCCGCGATGTTTTTGTTTCATGAGATATTCCGCGCAGGCACGCCTTAAGGGTTTCTTCAGAACGGTTGTTGCTTTTTCCACCTTATGCCAGTCAGGCAACGATAATATCTCGCCTAATAACTTGTCCGGGAATATGGCGTTAATTTTCTTTAATTCATTATCCGTGGCTATGTCTTCGGGTTTAGTCTTGGAGATAAAGTTATACAACCCAGGCACCGGCGATAATGTCGAGTACGTTTTCAGGTTGATCAGTTCATGGGCGAGATCGTCGACGACTTGTTTAATAAGAAAGCTGCCCAGATGGACGCCCTTAAGACCACGTTGCGTACTGGTGATGGAATAAAAGATCGCGGTGTCCGCTTTTTCCGCATCGATAATAGGCGCATTTTCGTCCAACAAAACCTGAATATTATTTGCTACGCCTTTAACCAATGCAACTTGAATAAAGACCAACGGTTCGTCGGGAATACTCGGATGAAAAAACGCATAACAACGGCGGTCGGAGTCCAACCGATTTTTCAAATCGTCCCAGGACTGGATTTCATGTACCGCTTCGTAAGCAATCAGCTTTTCCAGCAATGATGCCGGCGCATCCCAGGTAATACGCTTTAGATCAAGAAAACCTACGTCGAACCATGAGCGTAACAACGCTTTAAGGTCAGCCTCAAGATCGCGCATGAGTGGATCGTCGTCTAGAAAACGCAACAAGTCAGCGCGCATATTGGTGAGAAACTCGATGCCACGGGGGAGTGAATTGAATCGAGTCAGTAAACGAATTCTCGGAGCGGTTAACGATTTGCGCAGCCTTGACTGGTACTCAAGTTGTTGTTCGAGGCTGGCGTCAAAATCGATGTCCTGAGCGGTTTCGACAACAGTATCCTGATCAACACCAAATTCGTGTGCCAGTATTTCAAGATAGCGTTGGCGACCAGTGTCATCGAGACTGAGGTACGCTTCGCCTAATGCGGCTGCGCGTGCGCGTCCGGATACCTGACCGCCTTTCGCTTTGAGACATTCCTGAATAAGTTTGCGTAGTTCCGACCGGTCGCTGTCAGGCAGATGCGGGCGGATTGCTGACAATTTCCCCGTCGTTACGCCACGCCATGCGCTGCGTATGTTGCTTAAAGTGCGGCCAAAAATATCTGAAGAATTGTTATCACCCATGGTCAATAATCATACCAGTAATGCCGTCACGCAATTTCCTTACTGCGTGAATACCGGTTTCACGAATATTCAAGGCAAAAAAAAGCCCGCTTCCATTGCGGTAGCGGGCAACCAAGGAGGAGGATATAAAGATGTAAAATCTGTCGTTGGCTATTTTCCTGTTATACGATTCGTGATTATTAGGCTTTTTTCGTTGCTCTCTTTTTGCGTACCGCAGTCGGTTTGCGTACTGCGGTCGGTTTCTGTTTTCGCACCGCAGCCGGTTTCTGTTTTTGTGTGGCAGTTAGTTTCTGTTTTGGCTTTTCACTGCTCGCGGTTTCGGAGTAAGTCTGGTTCGAACGGTTCATTATTTCCATCGTTGACTGAAAATGGTTGACTGCGGCTTGCATCGAACTCATCCAACAGACTGATTGCGCATTCAAAATATCTACCGCGTTTTTAGCGTCGCGAAAACGTTGAAGGTTTTCCACACCACTTTTTGCGGCGTCCTGGGCGAATTGAACTTGCTTCGCATACAGCTCGTTCGCCAACTCATAGTTTGTGCGCATCATCTGGTTCGCCGCTTCAACGAAGTTATTGTTTGTAAATTGGTTCAAATATTGGTTCATTTTGTCCTGCGTTTAAATTTTGTTGCGTTGCACCATTTGTTGCGCTGCAGCATAAACAGTCATCAAGTCCTTGTCAATACTAAGGCAATCAAAGCTTTTCATTAGAATATGCGATATCGCTTATATAGCTCATTGATCTATATCAATTTTTATAAAAAATGAGTGGGAAACCGGAAAAAGATAAATATTATTAAAATCTTATATACCCCAATATACGCGTCAAATCACACCAAAAAGGCAGGAAATCAAAAAGGCTTTAGCTGAATTTAGTAGATTTTGGGGATAAAACGGGAAGTGCTGTCGGCGTAGTTACGGTAATTCGCGAATTTTCGTACAAGATGTTGCTCCTCAATACCAGCTTTGGTTAATACCACGAAGGTAACCAGCACGCCGCCCAGAAAATTCATCCAGTGGCCATTATACAAAGCAATACCGAACATCATGGTGCACAACGCCACATACATAGGGTGGCGTACGTACCGATAAGGGCCGCTGGTTACCAATATAGCTTGGACCCGCGGTTCTGGATATACACTGAAATTTCCGATCTTGTTATGCAATAGGGTGTAAACGCCGAGCGCACCGCCTAGTACACACAAGACAAGTGCAGTGACGAATCCTCGATTTTCCATACCGACAGGATAACAACTGATCGCAACGCCGATCAGTTGCAAAGCGACCAGAATATGAGATCGAAGTTGTCGTTGCATGGCTTGTTAAAGAGTCGGAACCAAAACTCGATAATAAAAACTACAAACGTCCAAATCCCCAGGAAAAATCCTGCTTAAACATTTCATGCCCGCCGACACGCACACCGTGGAACATGGTCTCCGCCATTTTGGTGTCATTCAAAATTGCCGCTACGTCGATCATCAATTCCGCATCAGCTTTCAGACGCGCAACGTCCTCGCCGGGATACCCCGCCCAGTATTTTAAGTCGTGAAAAAAACAAGCGGGATACATTTTCTTTCCTTTCCATTGGTTAAACCACATGGAACAACCATCGCTTTTAAACGGACGCGCAGGGGGATCTTTTTCGATCTTTTCCCACAAGTCCATTAGTTGAAAATGTTCGCAAATCTGCTTGATGCATTCGAATGATACTTCTTTGTTTTTTGCGGGTAGTTTCATGATCTTAAACTTGTATTAAACGCTTAACTCAACGCGCTAACCACACGAAAGCTGGTTATCAAAACAGCGACGGTAACGCCGGTTGCGGCAATCGCCAGAACCCATCGTGTTGCCTGTACAAATCGCTTTTTTATGCGCATGAAAAAACCATCGCACGATTCGACTGCGGGAACCACGTCAACAAATGTCATTTGAATGCCCAATGCGCATAGTGACCATAAAGCCGTCAGTAGCGACAAGGTTAATAAAGTTTCATTGTGTTTATCATTTACCGATAGTAACAGTAAGCCAAATCCGGCCATCGACACGACCAGGATAATCCACAATAAATAACGAATGCGATGCAGGCGCTTTCCGAGCCTGGTATAAAAAGCCAGCATCGCGTGTCGTTAGAAACGCTGTTCGTACTATTACTCGGGTGGTGCCGTGTGATACCGGCTGTCGGTGCCAAAATATTCCGCACTGTTGTTTTGGTAGAAGCTGTCATTGCCCGAATCCGCGAGTAATTTAAGCATACGCGGAATTTCTCGTTGTTCGCTATTCAAACGTTCGATTACGTCTTGCGGGCCTAATGCATCCAGCATCTCAAATGGTCCACGCGCCCAGGCAAAACCCCAGCGCATGGCGCGATCAACATTGACAATGTCATCGGCAATTTCCGGCACTAAATCTGCCGCGTAACACAAAGTCGCCGACATCACATCCCACGCGATTCGTCCTTGTTCATCGTTTGAAAACATGAGTGATTTAAACTCGCTATGAGCAGCATCCAATGTGGATGTCTGCGCCACCGCCCATTGTTTTGTGTCCGGATTAAAGGTTTCTTTGAGTTTGCTGCCATCATCATTTTTAGTAACACGATAAAAACCGCCGCCGGTTTTTCGTCCCAACTGCCCATCGTCCAGCATGGCTTGTTCCTCCGCCGGTAGTGAGGTGAACTCACGACCGGAATCATCTTGCGGCAGGTTCTCGACCAGATTCGCGGCCACCAGACCCATGACATCCAGCCCGATCAAATCGGCCAATCCATACAAACCTGTCGGCGGAAACCCCATCGGCGTGGACATCAGAGCATCGATAGTTTCGATATTCAGGCCTTCTTGGCGGGCGATTTTCCCTTTGTGTAAACCGGCCAATATCCAGTAACAACCGATGCGGTTACCGATAAAGTTCACTGTATCTTTGGCATGCACGACCCCTTTGCCGAGTTTTTTACCGAGAAAATCCAACAAGACTTGCTTGGTTTCATCAGTCGTGTCTTCGCCGGGCACCAGTTCGACCAGACGCATGATCTTTACCGGATTAAAAAAGTGGGTGACGGCGATGTCGTTACGCAAGCGTTGCGGCATACCTGCAGAAATAGCGCGCAATGGAATACCCGACGTGTTGGTGGTGACAATGGAACCGTCACTGCGCGCGTTTTCAAGTTTCGTGAATATGTCACGCTTAATATCCAGGCTTTCGACCACCGCTTCGCATATCCAGTCGTAGTCCGAGATCGCATCGAGATTGTCGTCGATACTGCCTGTGTTCAGCAGTTCGAGTGCTGCCGGGTCGTCCAGCATTGGCGAGCGACCGCCCTGCATGCGTTCCACCGCTTTATCGGCCAGGGACTTGTCGATATCCATCAGCAGTGTGCGGCAACCTGCGCTGGCGCATAAGGCCGCGATACCCGCCCCCATGGTACCGCTGCCAATAACCGCGATATTTTTTATAAATCGTTGATTTGTCAAAAGAATTCTCCTGTTATGCGATTGCTGATGAACATCCTGGCGCCTGTAATTCGACCCCGTCCGTCCAGGGGCCGGGTACGCTATTCAATTCTGGCGTCATTGTAAATAGCACCCGAATTTTTATGCATTGTAATTATCGCAAACAAATTATGTGAATGGGTTCACAGAATTGAAGCGTTCGAATGGAGATAATGTCTCTACGTTAGGGATGCGGGGGCAGGCAAAGGGGTTTGTCGCAGGTTGGGTGCGGGCGCACCGACAGGAGGTCTTCTGAGATGGATTTACTTTCTTCGGGTATTTCTGGGGGGAAAGGACAGCGATACCGGAGGTATTTGCGCCAAGGACACGCACCCACCACGGAAGGTTCAATAGATGGCTAAATCAGGGCATCGATCTCATATTAATGTTGTTATAGTCGATTGACGATTGGCGTGTCGTCGTTCAGAATTCCGCGCCTTATCTGACTTTCGACGGAGTTCCCACAATGGGTTTCAATACCAAGCAAGTTCATGCCGGCGTCTCACCTGATCCGGTTACCGGTGCAATTCTCACGCCGATTTATCAGTCCACGACTTATGTACAGGAATCCGTCGATCAGTATTTGGCCAAGGGGTATTCCTACACACGTTCCGGAAATCCTACCGTGCGTGCGCTGGAAAACAAGATTACCGCGTTGGAAGGCGGCTCAGACACGGCTTGCTTTGGCACCGGTATGGCAGCGACCCATGCAGTCATGATGGCATTGCTAAACGCGGGTGATCATGCGGTGTTATCCGACGTTGTTTATGGCGGAACACACAGACTCGCGACTCGGGTAATCTCGCGTTTTGGCGTGGAGTTCACTTTTGTCGACACGTCGAATCCCGAGAATGTCAGTAAGGCGATTAAAGCGAATACGAAACTGATTTTTACCGAAACGCCCGCCAATCCCACACTGAAACTTACTGACATTCACGCGGTCTCCGATATTGCGCAGGACAAGGGCATCATGCATGCGGTGGACAATACATTCCTGACACCTTATTTCCAACTGCCACTCGATTTGGGTGCGGATTTGTCGGTACACAGTACGACCAAATACATGGATGGGCATAACGCCACCGTCGGTGGCGCCGTCATCTGCAAGACCAGCGAACTGCATGATCAAATTGCCTTTCTACGCAATTGCGCGGGTTCCATTATGTCACCCATGGTGGCATGGCTGACCATGCAAGGCGTTAAGACTTTGTCCTTGCGTATGGAACGTCAATCCGCCAATGCTATGCACATCGCCGAGTTCCTGGAATCACATCCGAAAGTCGAGAAAACCTGTTATCCGGGCCTTGCATCGTTTCCGCAATATGAATTAGCCAAATCCCAGGCAACCGGCAACGGTGCGATGTTGTGGTTTGAAGTTAAAGGCGGTGTTAACGCGGGAAAAACGTTAATGGATAACGTCGAGTTATGGGGGCTGGCGGAAAACCTCGGCTCGGTCGAATCGCTGATCACCCACTCAGTGACCATGACTCATGCCGATATCGATCCCGTGGAACGGCAACGAGTCGGTATCACCGACGGTTTAGTGCGATTGTCTACCGGTTTGGAAGATGCGGAAGATTTGATTGAGGATTTGAAGCAGGCGCTGGACAAAGTCTAAGGAATCGGATCGATTAGTGGCAACTCGGTCAAGACGAATGGAGCATCGTCCAGGTTCGATTGAGGTTATCATTACAGGTGTTCGTTCCGATCAACTTCTCCGCTGGATATTGATCACATTTGAATGACAGGGAAAGGCGGGGCCGCCAACAAACGGAGTCAGCAGATAAGAGAATGATCACCATTGTAGATCGTCTTGGATTATGTGATTTGGATGAGGAGGAGGAGGTGGAAGCGGTTGCACAGCACAAGCACATCCCCGTAATTGTTGCGATTGAGATGGTCGAGAAGCTGGTGCATGAAACAGACGGTCTTCCGAAAATCCGGCAAATGATTGTTGACGGTCTTGTGCAAGCACAAAACATCGGCCACGAAAAAGAGATCAAACACTGGCAATGCGTGTTACAACGCTTCGATGAAAATCATCGGTTGCATCAAGCTTAGTCTTATTGCTGCGTTGTTTGGTCATGGCGGCGCTGTCTTGGCGGCTGACGAATGCAAAGTGCAGCGGATAGACTGTGACATTGCCGATAGCACACAAGCCACGCCGGACACAATTCGATATTTATTGCCAAACGACATAATAGCGATTGGTTTAGATTCGGGTAGTGCTTCATCGCAACAGTTGCCTGAGTTTGGGGGCGCAAATCAGTTTAATAACGTTGGTTTGGATAAACAGCGTGCCGACTATGCTTTGGGCACGCAATTCGAGACGTTTGCGCAGGATCCGATTGGTTTATATGGCATGAACAAGGATCTAAACGGCGACAGCCTGTACGGCGCTTATGTCAGACGCAAGCTGCCGGTTGGTGAGTCGGTCGAGTTGTCGGGTGCGGTCGGTTACAGTGCCGTGGAACGCAATAGCAACGAAGCTGACCTTGAATCCGATGTTTCATATCGTATTGGAACGGGATTCGTATCACCGACGATGTATCCGTGTCGGTCGACTATATGCAATACGTCGAGGAATCGGATTACGAACGCACGGAGATAAACCTCGGCTTGAAAGGGCGGTTCTAGCCAGTCCTTATCCGTTTGTTATTTTTGGTCTAATATAAGAGTGAATTTACTGAACTGCATCGGATGACTTCAGACACCAAGCTGGACCGCCAATTCGACAAAATCTTTGGCGACGAAATTAAGATCGCCTTCGGCTTGTAAATCCTTGTTCTGATGCGGTCCATATTCGGTGGGCCGGGCGACAAATGCCGTGTGAAATCCGAGTTTGGCCGCGGCGAACAGATCATTGTTGTGTGCGGCGACCATCAAACACTGCTGCGGTTTTAAATCGAGTGCCTGCGCGCTCTTCAAAAACGCGTCGGGTAAAGGTTTGTAACAACGTGCGACTTCTGCACCAAGAATCACATCCCAGGGTAAACCACTGTGTTTTGCCATGTTAATGAGTAAAGCAATATTCCCGTTGGATAGTGTGCCGATAATAAATTTACTTTTTAATCGTTTTAATCCCTCAACAGCATCCGGCCACGGCTGTAACCGGTGCCAGGCACGGTTGAAATGATCGATTTCTGATTCGCTTAAACCCGTAATAGCAAATTCTTGTAACAACTGTTCAAGACTTTCACGATGTAGTTGATCGAGCAGGGTCCATGAGCGATTGCCCGAACGAACTTTTTCCATGGAAGGTTGGTACAGATCACGCCACGCATCGGCAAATTTTTCCCAGTCGACGTTTAAGTCTTTTTGTTTTCCCAGTGCGCGGCCTTCGTTGATAATGCTGGTACGCCAATCGACCACGGTACCGAAAACATCGAACAACAACGCTTTGATTTGCATTGGTGAAATTTTAGCACAGTAGAGAATTAACTACGTCGCAGTTTAATGTGGTCAAATATCTTTTTCGCTATCAAGGGGAATAATCCGAACAATGCGAAAGAGAATATTAGTCGTGGCGATAAAATATCGCTGGTGGATTCAATTCTGCCTAACTCCATGCCCGCATTGGTTATGATGAGTGTTATCGGTAGCATACCAACGAGCGTAGTAAATAAAAACACCATTGTACGCATTGGCGTCAATCCCATTACCGCGTTGATAACAAAAAACGGGAAGATAGGAATAACCCGCATGGTAAAAAGATAGAATGCGCCGTCGCGTCGAATGCCTTCATTTACTATAGTCAGATTTTCGCCGAATTTGCTTTGTACAAAGTCATGTAACAATGTTCGTGCGACCAAAAACCCCAGTGTCGCGCCAAGCGTTGAGGCGACGACAGCGAGTACAGTGCCCCACAGGACGCCAAAAATAACCCCGGCGGTCAGCGTCATTACGAACGCAACCGGAAGTGACAACATCGCCATGATGACATAGCTTGCGACATACACAAGACTGACTTTGACCGGACTGGATTCGTACAGCGCTTGCAGCGCTGACTTTTGCTCTTTTAAATATTCGAGGCTGATATATTTGTGCAGGCCCAACACCAAAAACGCCACGAGCAGCAGCGCAATGATGATGATAATGGCTATTCGAGTCGGTGTCATGGCATTAGAGGCGTCCGGGCGCGATCATACCTTACTTGGAATCCGGTGATTGTCTATTTGTTTAAATTCCAAGGACTTAAAGACAGGTGCAGGAAGTCAGCGGACGTGATGCAGAATTTTGTCGCGTGTATCTTTGCACTTTTCTGTTTCGCGGATAAACTGAAATAGTCACTCGCCGTAGAGGCCAAAATGATTTCTATACATCAATCTGCACATGCAGTTTTCTCGTTGGCTGGCAGGTAATACGAATAAACTGAATAACAAAAAAATACGGGCGCATCCACACATGGAGCGCCCGTTAGTGACACATGACTCCAGTCCCCCTTTCCGCTGGTGTCGAAAAATTTCCCTCCCTGGACCGAATACTCGTCCTTGTCTCTGATCTGAAACCTGTTACAGGTTTCCTCTCCCCCGAGACCAGTGCCAGTCACACGAAATCGTGATTCCTGGTCAGCCTCCTTGCTGTTTGTATTCGGTACGTGCAGTGAGTGCTGCACTACGCTTCCTAGCGTGAGTGCATTTTGATTGGTTGGATCGTTAATTTCTGTGAACTAATTCACAAAAGTGAATTTTTTTTAAACTTTTATGCTACTGCTGCAACGTCGGGTATGTCGTCGTTAAATCGTTGTTTTTGTTGATGTTGATTATAGAATCGGATGGATTCCGGATACGGAAACACATCGGCTTGTTGGCCGCTGGTGATTTTTTCCTGGTGTTCGCGCCAGAATTCCGGCTCTGTCAGTTCGCCATGTTCTTGTTGAAATATATCCTTCGAATCAGCATCACTAAAGAAGAACTCCGTAAACTGTTCCGGAAATACGTCATTCGGACCGACCGAGTAACAAGGTTGTGAGGACATCTCGTCTTCGAATGACGTAGCGGGTGGAATACGGCGAAAATTGCACTCAGTCATATAACAAATCTCGTCATAGTCATAAAACACCACACGATTGTGCCGGGTTAACCCGAAATTCTTTAGCATCATATCTCCGGGAAATATATTCGCTCCGGCTAGATCGCGTATCGCGTCACCGTAGTCGATAATGGCATGACGCTTTTGTTTTTCATCCGCTTTAGATAAATATTCGTTCAACGGTGTCATGCGCCGTTCGATATAGACGTGTTTCAGTATCAGCACTCCGTCGTCAATCTCGATACTCGATGCGGTTTGCGATTTCAGTTCTTCAAGCAGTTCGTTATCAATTCGGTCGAGAGGCAGAGCGACGTGTGAATACTCAAGCGTATCGGCCAGCCGTCCGACGCGATCATGGTGTTTGACCAGTAAATATTTTTGTTTGACAAGATCGCGGTTTCCTTCTTTGGGTGGTTCAAAGTGATCACGGATGATTTTGAACACGAATGGAAACGACGGCAGGGTGAACACCAGCATTACCATTCCTTTAATACCGTATGACTCGATAAAACTATCGGAGGAGTATTTAAGGTGATGGTGCAGTTCCCGATAAAACATGGTTTTACTTTGTTTCTGTAAACCGAGCATTGAATACAACTCGAGTACAGGC
>Ga0224508_10001379_pt1 | contig 21877 bp, 20 predicted proteins | sample SF_Jan12_sed_USG_4_FD_170157 | JGI IMG/M metagenome (GOLD analysis project Ga0224508, IMG submission 170157) | Sediment microbial communities from San Francisco Bay, California, United States - SF_Jan12_sed_USGS_21 | ecosystem: Environmental > Aquatic > Marine > Sediment | place: USA... | reverse complement strand
GCTTGCTCGCCTACACCAGCCGGGTCACCACCCAGCGACGTGGCGGTGGTGGTCGCGGTCGTGACGACCGCCCGCCTCGGGGCGACGGCGACGGCCGAGACCGGGACCGGGACCGGGAGCGGGAGCCCACCGAAGCTGTCGCCGAGGTCGAGATCGAGGCGGACGGCGTCGAGAGCGTGGAGGCCTGATGCGAGTCGTGCTGCACGAGACGATCAGCGGGCTCGGGAATCGGGGCGACATCGTCGAGGTGTCGGACGGCTTTGCCCGGAACCTGCTCATCCCCAAGGGCCAGGCCCAGCAGGCGACGGCCGGGGTGGAGGCGCAGGCCGCCACCATGAAGAAGTCCTGGCAGGCCCGCAACGCCAAGGAGCGCGAGGCGGCCGAGGAGATCGCCAAGGTCCTCGTGGCCAAGACGGTCGAGATCTCGGCTCGGGCCGGGGCCGAAGGCAAGCTGTTCGGCTCGGTGACGTCGGGCGACGTCGTCGAGGCGATACAGGTCCAGTCCGGCGTCGAGCTCGACCGGAAGATGGTCGAGCTCGAGGAGCCGATCCGTTCGGTCGGCATGCACGCCGTCACCGTGAAGCCGCACAGCGACGTGCAGTTCCCGGTGAGCATCTCCGTGGTGGCGGCCTGATCCCAGGCCTCTGACCGACCCGACCATCCCCGGGTCCTGTGGATAAGAGCCTTACTCTGTGGATTTGACGCGCCCGTTATCCACCGAGTTGTCCACAGGCCTGGGCGGGTCGAGGTTCTTCACATCAGTATGCACAGCTGATCCACCAGCTAAGAGCGGCAATTCACAGGTTGCTGCCCTAGTGATTCACAGGCGGTAGCAGACAGGATTCGTTCATGCAGGATGGTTCCCGACCAGCTGCACTCGCACGAGTGCCGCCCCACAACCTCCGGGCCGAGGAGTCGGTGCTCGGGGCGATGCTGCTCAGTCGTGAGGCGATCGCAGAGGTGGTCGAGCTCCTCGAGCCAGACCACTTCTACAAGCCCGCCCACGGCCATCTCTACGACGCCATCCTGAGCCTCTACAGCGGCGGCGAGCCGGTCGATGCGGTGACCGTGGCCGACGAGTTGAAGCGGGCCGGGCTGCTCGACGAGGTAGGCGGACAGGCGGTTCTGCTGGATTTCCAGGCGACGACTCCCGCGATCAGCAATGCCGCCCACTACGCCAAGATCGTCGAAGAGCACGCCCTGCTTCGCCGGATGATCGTGGTCAGCAACGAGATCGCTGAGAACGCCTACGGGATCCCCGACGATGTGGTCAAAGCGGTCGACGACGCCGAGGCCCGCATGTTCGATGTGGCCCAGCGTCGGGTGGCCAACACGATGGCTCCGATCAAGGACCTCCTCCCGGCGAACCTCGACCGTATCGAGATGCTCTACGACCGGGGCGAGTCGATCACGGGATTGAGCACCGGCTATCTCGACCTCGACGAGAAGCTCGCCGGGCTCCAGCCCAGCGCCCTCTACGTCGTCGGGGCGCGTCCGGCGATGGGAAAGGCACTCGCCGTCGACACGCCGATCGTCACCGCCGACGGCTGGTCGACGATGGGGGATCTCGGGGTCCGCGACACGATCTTCGACGAACGCGGTCAGCCTTGCACCGTCACCTACAAGAGTCCCGTGTTCACCGATCACGATTGCTATGAGGTCTGCTTCGACGATGGCTCGGTCATCGTGGCCGATGCCGAGCACCAGTGGTGGACGTGGGATCACCGTGCCTGGAAGTCGGAGCGCGAGCGCGACACTCGAGCTCTCCCATCGTCGACCAGCCGTCGGGTGTCCGATAGTCCCAGCCTCGCTCGCGATCAGAGCTACAAGCGAACCTGGCCGACGACACGCACCACCCGTGAGATCGCAGCGACGTTGCGAGTCGGCCGGGATCGCAGGCCCAACCATCGGATCCCGGTGGCGGAGCCGCTCGACTGCCCAGAGGTCGATCTCCCCCTCGATCCGTATCTCGTTGGTGCCTGGCTGGGCGACGATCACACGGGCAGGCCTCGGTTCACGACGATCGACCGCGAGACCGTGGCCGCGTTCGAGGACGATGGTTGGCAGAGGCTCCGTGATGCCGGCATCTGGCCCGGGCCCAAGCACATCCCTGCCCGGTACCTCCGAGCCTCGTTCAAGCAACGTCTGGCCCTTCTCCAGGGCCTCATGGACGCCGATGGCTGCGTCGTCGCCGGCCAGACGACCTGCCAGCTCAGCCTGTCGAACGAGCGACTCCTCGGCCAGAGCCGAGAGCTGATCTTGTCGCTCGGCTACAAGGCCGGTCGGGTCGGGCACAAGGTGTCCAACTTCGGGACCGAGGTCTGGACCGTCAGCTTCTCCGCCCCCGATCCGGTGTTCCGCCTCTCTCGCGAGCTTGCGTCCCAGCGGGTGGTGACCCGGCCGAACAGCACAACCCGATGGCGCACGATCGTCGACGTCAGGCCGGTCCCCTCCGTCCCGACACAGTGCATCACGGTCGACTCTCCTTCCCACCTCTACCTCGCCGGGCCGGAGATGATCCCGACCCATAACACGGCCTTCGCCCTGGGTCTCGCCGCCAACTCGGCGATGAAGGACGAGCGGCCGGTGCTGATCTTCACCTTGGAGATGAGCCAGCTCGAGCTGTCGCAGCGGCTGCTGTGCTCGGAAGCCCTCGTCGACGCCGGCCGGGTGAAGACGGGGCGGTTGGAGGAAGGCGAGTGGAACCGCATCAGCCACGCGGTCGGCCGCCTCGCCGAGGCCCCGATCTACATCGACGACAACCCACATACCTCGGTGATGGACATCCGGGCCAAGGCCCGTCGGCTCAAGAGCCGGGCCGGCGACCTCGGCATGGTCGTCGTCGACTACATCCAGCTGATGACCGGCCGGTCATCGGCCGAGAGTCGACAAGTCGAGGTGTCCGAGATCTCCCGCAATCTCAAGATCCTCGCCCGCGAGCTCGACTCGCCCGTCGTCGCCCTGGCCCAGCTCAACCGCAGCCTCGAGCAGCGCACCGACAAGCGCCCGATGCTGTCGGACCTCAGAGAAAGTGGCTCGCTCGAGCAAGATGCGGACGTGGTGTTGTTTCTCTACCGAGATGAGGTCTACGACGAGAACTCACCGGACAAGGGCGTGGCCGAGGTCATCATCGCCAAGCACCGCAACGGTCCGACCGGACGGGCCCGGCTCGCGTTCCGGGGGCAGTACACCCGCTTCGACAACATGGCTCGCTCGCTACCGCCCGGCAGCGGCCCCAGTCGTACGGAGGGAGGCGGGGCCGACTCCGTCGAGTTCTGAGCCGTCGATTCAGGAGACGATCGTCGCCAGCGCCCAGATCGAGGCCAACCCACCGACTGTGATCTGGATCAGCGACCGCCCGAGCGGTGCCCGCACCAGCTCCCCGTCGGGCCCGGGCCGGGGCCGCAACAGCGCCAGCGCGTTGCCGAGCGCAAGCGCAGCACCGAGAGCGAGTGTCAGGTAGGCGAGGAAGTTGTCACCCAGCATCGGCGAACCTCTTTTGCGCACTGGTGCTCAAGATTTTGAGGGTCGCTGACGATGCTACTAAGGCCGGTGATCATCACCCTCACCGGAACAACAGGTAGAAGCGGGAGCTGCCACTCCTCCACACGCATCGCCACCGGCACCTACGGGTGCTGGCGCCCTGGCGGCTCCCGCTCTACCTTCCAGGCTCACCCTCCAGGCTCACACCCTCCTGGCCTCCACGGCTGGCTTGGAGTCGTGCCGGTCTGGCCCGTAGCGTTGAGATCCGTGATCGGTGACGACGAGCTCATACCAGCGGCGACCGTGCTCTTGATCCGGGACGGCCCGGACGGTCCCGAGGTGCTCATGTTGCGCCGCAACTCCAGGATCGCCTTCGGCGGCATGTGGGTGTTTCCCGGCGGGCGGGTCGATGATCACGAGCTCGACCCCGACGACCACGTCGCCTCGGCCCGGGTCGCGGCGGTCCGGGAGGTGGCAGAGGAGACCGGCCTCCAGGTGACGGGTGCCCGTCTCGAAACCTGGTCGTACTGGATCCCACCGGTGCAGGCATCGATGAAGGCCCCGGGTCCCCGGCGGCGGTTCTCGACCTGGTTCTTCGTGACCCGATCCCCGCAGGGCGATGTGGCGGTCGACGGCGGCGAGATCCACGAGCACCTGTGGCTCACCCCTGCCGATGCCATCGCCAAGCGGCAGGCCGGCGAGATCGAGCTGGTCCCACCAACGTGGGTCACGCTGTGGCAGCTCGGCCAGCACGCCGATGTCGCCGCCGCCCTCGCCTGGGCCCGGACCACCGAACCCGGCGAGTTCCGCACCCGTCCGATCCACAACGACCCGACGACGCTGGCCTGGGCCGGCGATGTCGCCCACTACGGCGGTGGCGCCCACGACGACGATGGTCCCCGACACCGCTTGATCATGGAACCCGACGGTTGGGTCTACGAGCGCAGCGCCAGCTGAGCCCCTCACTACACTCCTGATCACGCTCTCACCGCCCGCACCCACGAGGGCGCTCCGTCTCCCGCCAGCGGGCTACCGAGGTTGTCATGAAGCGACGAGCCATCCGCGAGCTGGAGCTCGCGACCTTCGCCACCCGGCATGGGTGGCCGGCGATGATCGCCGACCACGAGGCCGACGAAGCCGACGTCATGACCACGCTCGACGCGCTGCTGGTCTCGATGCCCGGCCGCCGCCGGGTCCGCGCCCTCGAGCTGGCGTCGATGATCGAGCATCAGCTCCACCCGACGACGACGCAGGGCCGTCGTCTCAACGAGGCGCTCATCGAGAGCCTTCGCGTCGACTACCAGCACGCCTTCCCGGTCCGCCCCCCGCCCCAGCGGTCGGCCCAGGGTCCTTCGGTGCTCCTCGCCGCCACCCCCCGCTCGGGCAACACGCTCCTGCAGCGCCTGTTTGCCGAGCTCTTCGACTACGCCGTGATCGCCGCTCCGACGATCGACGACATCGCAGCCGATCAGGTCATCGCGCCGGTGCTGATGCAGGTCCACGCGGTCAACAACCGTCAGGCCCACCGGTTCGTCGACCAGGTCGGGGCCAGGGTGTTGACGATCGCCCGCCACCCGCTCGACGTGCTGTTGTCGATGCTGCACTTCAGCCGACACGAGCCCCAGATTCTCGACTGGCTGGACGGAGCCGGTGTCCCCGGTCCCGAGACGCTACGGGGCGCCTCGCCGACCAGCTCGCAGTTCGTCGACTGGGCCTCGGGCAGGGGCGCGGCCCGGCTCCTCGCCCTGACCCAGGGGTGGTGGAACGATGCGGTCGCCGTAGGCGTCCGCTATGAGGACCTCGTGGCCAGCACGACCTCCGTGCTCGAGAAGCTGGTCGCCGAGCTCGGCATCACCGCCCGGCTCGACGAAGTCGATCCGGAGGCGACGAGGGAGCAGACGCTGGTAGGCCTGGCCAACCACCATCGGTGGCGGAGCAAGGCCGACGGCTGGCAGGAACTCCTGACGGCCCCCGTCGCCGAGCGCCTCCACCGAGCCCACCGCAAGGTGTTCGACGATCTGGGCTACGACATGCCAGCACCGAGCACCCTGACCGACGATGAGGCGAACCGCAACTGGCGGCAGCTGAAACGATGACCCCTACGGTGAGCCTGCTCACCGCGCTGTGACACCGCCAGGCGGAGGCCCCAGTAGGATTGGCGAGTGACCGCAGTACATCAGCAGGACCTTCCGCCGCTCCTGGAAAACGGCAACCGGCCGCCCGACCTCGTGTCGCGGGTACGCGACATCTGGAACTACCGGGAGCTGCTGGTGAACCTCGTCCGCCGGGAGCTGAAGGTCCGCTACAAAGACAGCATCCTCGGGTTCCTGTGGACGCTGCTCAACCCGTTGCTGTACCTCGCCGTGTTCAGCGTGGTGTTCGGCGTCATCCTTCGGGCCAACGTGCCCCGCTACGGCCTGCTCCTGCTGTCGGGGTTGCTGGCCTTCAACCTCTTCTCCGTCGGCCTCAGCGGGGCGACGGTCTCGATCACCGGGAACGGCCCGCTCGTCCAGAAGGTGTGGTTCCCCCGGGAGATCCTGCCCCTGGCCGCCATCGGAGCCAACCTGATCACGTTCTGCTTCCAGCTGCTGATCCTCATGTTCGGACTGGCGGTGTTCCGCCAGGCCCCCGAGTGGGGGATGCTGTGGCTCGTCATCCCCGCTCTGATCGTCACGTTGATGATCGGCACCGGCCTCGGCCTGCTGCTCTCGGCGATCAACGTGCACTTTCGAGACGTACAGCACTTCCTGGAGCTCGGGCTGCTCACGTGGTTCTGGTTCACGCCGATCGTCTACGTCTACAACTTCGTCGGGCAGGCCCTGATCGATCGATGGGGCCCGTCGGCCGAGCGATTCGCCATGCTCAACCCGATGACCCCGGTCGTCACCACGTTCCAGCGGGTGGTGTACAACCCGACCAACTTCGGTCCCGAGCAGCAGGCCGACTTCACGCTCCTGCTCCGGCCCACGTCGTGGTACCTGCAGAACCTCGCGATCTCCGCGGTCTTCGGTGTCGTCTTCCTCTACTTGGGGTTCAAGGTCTTCACCCGACTCGAAGCCAACCTAGGCGAGGAGCTGTGACCGCGGTGCAACCCAAGTCCAGGTCATCGGTACCGTCGTCGACGGTGGCGATCGAGGTCTCCGACGTCTCGAAGACGTTCAGGAAGCACAGCGAACCGGCCAAGACGCTCAAGGAGCGACTGCTCACCCTCCGATCTTCGACCGTCGAGGACTTCCACGCGCTGCGCGACGTCGACTTCGAGGTGCTCTCCGGTGAGACGTTCGGCATCCTCGGCCACAACGGGTCGGGCAAGAGCACCTTGCTCAAGTGCGTCGCCGGCACGATCCGACCGAGCCAGGGCGTCGTGCGGGTCAGGGGTCGGCTCTCGGCCCTGCTCGAACTGGGAGCGGGGTTCCATCCCGATCTCACCGGACGGGAGAACGTCTACCTCAACGGTTCGATCCTCGGATTCTCCCGGGTCGGGATCGATCGGATCTTCGACGACATCGTGGCCTTCGCCGGCCTCGAGGACTTCATCGACACCCAGGTGAAGCACTACTCCTCGGGCATGTACGCCCGCTTGGGGTTCGCCGTGGCGGTCAACCTCGAGCCCGACGTGCTGCTGATCGACGAGGTCCTCGCCGTCGGCGACGAAGCGTTCCAGCGCAAGTGCATCGAGCGTGTGCGGGGGTTCCAGGCCGATGGGCGCACGATCTGCCTCGTGACCCACTCCCCGGAGCAGGTTCGCGGTCTCTGCGATCGAGCCATGGTCCTCGATCACGGCAGGCTGATCTACGTCGGCGACGTGAGCGAGGCGATCGCCACCTATCGGCAGTCGCTGGCCGAGCAGGGCGAGGAGATCCCGGGCGAGGAGGTCGACCGGATCGAGCTCGTCGATGATTCACCGGTGCGGTTCACCGATGTGTGGATCGACCCGCCCCCCGACGGTCGGTCGGCGTTCGAACCGGGCGACCGGGTCACGATCGGCACCCGGTTCGACGCCCAAGGCGTCGTGCCCGTCCGCGGCCACCTCTGGGTCCACAGCCACGACGGCACGCTGATGGTGAACGTGTCGACCCTTGACCTGATCGGCACCGACGTCTACGCCTCCGGCCCCGGCGGGGAGCTGAAGTTCGTCATCGAGAACATGCCGTTCACCGACGGCCACTACTTGGTGACCATGGTGCTCCAGGCCCCGGCCGAGACCCGCGAATACGATCGCAACGAGCAGCAGCTCACGTTCGAGGTGTTCACCGGCGGCGCGGTCCACGGCCCGGTCAAGCTCGATCTCCGCCTCGACACGAACATCACCACCCCGGCCCCGACCGCCATCTGATCTGTCCGACGTCGGCCCGCAGGGTCGTCGTGATCAGCTGGCGGCCCTGGCGATGATGCCGTACGACGAGCAGACGTAGTCGGCCAGCATCAGCTTCAGGTGCACGTCTTGCTTGTAGGGAGGGAGGTCGACGAAGTGATCCGCCGGCAGCGACCCGGCGGTGAAGTCGAGGGTGATGTCGTGACCGTCGGCGTGCAGGCGGCGGGCGATCTCTTCGAAGTCACGCCGTCGGAACAGGACGGTCCCGCCCTCCGTCAGGGTGGCGTCGTTCGAGGAGCAGTTGAACTCGGTGGTGTGCACGGCGACACCGCCCGGCTTCAGGCAACGCATCGCGTTGACGACGAACTGGATGCCGTGCTCGATCGAACCGAGGTGCTCGAAGGCGCACGACGACCACACGAAGTCGAAGCCGGTGAGATCCTCGGGGATGTCGTTCATGTCGACGGCCCGAAACGAGCAATTCGTACGGAAGACCGAGTCGGGGCACAGGCCCCGATCGTTGAGGGCGTCGATCCCGGCGGCGTGCTGATTGGTGTCGACCCACCCCTTGGCTGCCGCCTCCTCCGGGTCCATGTCGGTGGCCACGACGGTGACGCCACTACTGGCGAACAGGCTCGCCAGCGGCTCGGTGCCAACAGCGAAGCCGAGACCTGTGATCCCGGGCTGGAGCATTCCCCGCTCGGCCAGGGCCTCGGCGATATAGCAGTACTCCCACAGCTTGCGGTGGAGGCGGGCCGGTTCTTCTGCCAGCCGCTCGGCCCAGGCCCGGAACCGGTGTGACTCGAGTTGCTCCTGGGTGCACATCCTCGATGAGAGCGGGGGGTTCGAAACCGTGGTCATTCTACGCCTCCGGGGCGATCTCGTGGTTGGTGGTCAGGAGCATCGTGAATCCGGGACCCGACATCGCGGTCACGTCAGCGTAGGACGCGATGTCGATCAGCGTGCCGGATCCCAGTTCGAGCCCGTACACGAACTTGAAGTCGCTCCTGATCTGCTCGTAGAAGCCTACGGGATCCTCGTACTGCCCAGCGGAGAACTCGATCAGCATCCGGAGCTGGTCTCGGTTCTGGTCGATCACTTGGCTCATGCCCCGGTAGGCCCGCTCCTCGTGGCCCTCGACGTCGATCTTGATCACGTCGACCCGGTCGATGTGCCGGTCGGCGCAGAACTCGTCGAGCGTGATCGACGGGACGGTGACGACCTCGTCGATCACCACCGGCTGATCCAGCGCGGTCTCCAGCTCGGTACGGAACACGTCGTCGAGTGAATCGAGGAACGAGCTACCCCACAGGCCCTCAGGAATGTGCAGGTCGAGCTCGCCTTCGGCGTCGCTGATCGCGTAGTTCGACGCCGTGCCGAGCCCGACGAGCCCGGTCACGTTGAGCGACTTGAACAGCAGCGGCACGAGGTGGGGATTGGCCTCGATGAGGTGGATGGACCCGCCGGCCGACCGGTCGATGATCGTGCCGGCGATCAGCCCGAAGTACCCGAAGTTCGCGCCGATGTCGATCATGCAGTCAGACGGCTGGAGCAGGTTCATCAGCGCTGCGGTCGTCTCCGGCTCCCAGCGGCCGTCCATGATCAGTGCCGGCGACACCGATACGTCGCGGCTGTCGACGAAGATCTTCTGCCCGGTGAACAAGCGGGTCAGGACTTGGTAGTCGCCGAGGTAGGTGGCCTGACCGTTCTTCAGCACGTCGAGATAGAAAAGCGTCTGGTCCTGAGTCTGCTTGAGAGTGGCGGGCAGTTCGTCCATGGTGGCCTCGCTGGCGGGTACATCTTCGGTGAACAGGGCCTCGGCCAGCCGCTCGGCTGCCATTGCGAACGACACGGTCTCGGCGTAGGCGACGGCAGCGCTGGCGTGCTCGTTGCGTCGATCGGTGTCGGTCAACAGATCGGCGATCAGGTCGCCGAGGTCGTCCGGCTCGGCCGAGACGTCGAGCTTGGCTACGACACCGTCGGGGAGCTCGGCCATCGAGCCGAGGTTGCTCACGACGGTGGGAACGCCGCGGGCGAGGAGCTCGGTGACCGCAGCCGACGATTCGCCGTTGGAGAACGCTCGCAGTTGGACGGCGACCGTGGCCTCGTCCTGGGCTCGGGCGAAGTCGCTGTCGCTGAGGGTTCCGGCGAACTCGACCCCATCGGCGACACCGGTGGTCTCAGCCAGCTCCTCGAGCGTTCGCCGGTAGTGAGCCTCGATCGGGCCGACGAAGCGAAGCCGGGCTTCGGGGCAGGTTCGCCGCACCGTGGGCATGGCCGCGATCAGCTTCTCGGGCTGCTTCGATGGGGCGACGACGCCGAACGAGGCGATTACCGGCGGCCCGTCGAAGCTCGGCCTTTGACCCGACACCCTGGGGCAGGGCAGCGGGAAGAGGGCCGTGGCCTCGACCCCGGTATCGAGATGGAGGAGCGTTGCGGCGTAGTTCGAGTGCACGAGTACCCGTTCGGCCAGCCGCGCCGCGTCTCGGGCCATGAGCAACCCGAAGCGATTGGCGACGTCCTGCTCGATGGAGTCCATCGCCTCGACCTCGGCCCGGTAGCGCCCGGGATAGAGGGCCGCGACGGTGGCCCCGACCGAGCGGTCGACGAGCCGATCGGGCTCGAGCCGGTGCATCTCCCGATACAGCTCGGTCATGCGCACGTCGTGGAACAGCACGACCCCGGGATGGGCTTCGAGCAGTCGCATGGCTTCGAGGTGGTACTGGCTGTTCCCCATGAAGTAGAGGATTCGGTCGAATGCACCTCCACCAGCGGCGGTTGACCTGAACTGCCTGGTCGTTTCGACGGTGACACCCTCCGGCGCCCACACGTAGGCGGGGTTGGTGTCGACGAACACGGTGATGTCGCAATGGCGACGCAGCTCGGCCAGCAGGCGGTGGGCGTAGGTGGCCACGCCGCTTTGCTGTGGGGGGAGTGGGCTGATCACGGCCAGCCGGGGCCGGGGGGCGGTTACCTCGAGTCGCCGGTTCTCCAACCGGTCGATGAGCTCGTCGATCACGACACTCGTTCGCTCTGCTGAGAGGTCCCAGGTGAACGGCGGGAGCTCCTGGCTTCGCAGCCGGCGGCGCAGCTCGTGGTCGGCCAGCGCTCGTTCCATGGCGTCGGCGATGGCGGGCGCCGACATCGGGTCGAAGCGCGCCTCGGCGATCGGCTGGACTTCGATCAGCGAGGTGGCATCGGCGCAGATGACCGGGGCGCCGCACGCCATCGCTTCGAGGGCGGGTAGCCCGAACCCCTCGTAGTAGGAGGGGAAGACCACGAGGTGGGCGGCTTGGTAGAGCCGACACAGGGTGGCGTCGCTGACGTAGCCGGTCACGAGGAGCTCGTCGCCGATCCCGGCATCGGCGGCGATCTCGTTGACCGCAGCACGGTCGGGATCGCTCAGCCGGCAGGCGAGCACGAGCTGGTGCTGGCGACGGAGGGCGGGGGAGAGCCGGCCGTAGGCCTGGATCGTGCGCTCGATGTTCTTGCGGGGATCGATCCCGGTCGGAAAGAGGATGAACCCGGGTCCAAGCCCGTCGATGAGGCCGTCGGCGACCAGCTCCGCCGCCGCTTGCTCGGCACCGGCAGGCGGCGGCCGGAACTGGGAGTCGGCGCCCGCCCCGACCATCGTGATGTGGGCCGGGTCGAGGCCGAGCATGTCGACCGCGTCGTCGGTGGTGGCCTGGGAGTTGGTGAGGTAGCGGTCGAAGCCGCTCAGGCCGATCAGGCGGGCCCCGTAGTAGTTCCGGTCCGGGGTGTTGGTGAGGTAGAGCTCGGGGAAGATCGCCGGGATCAGGTCGTGGATGACGGCGATGCTGCGCCACTCCGGCGTCCGGGCGAAGGCGGGCAGCACGAGCTCGGACGGCTGGTTGAAGCACTCGAACGGCGAGCAGGCGATGAAGATCCCGCCGGCGGTTGGCCGCCGGTCGCTCAGGCCCTCGTCGGTCCGAACGACCCGGCCGGTGGCCAGGAGCGGCTCGGCCCCCGCCGGGAAGGGCAAGTCGGGATGCATGAGGTACTGCGTGATGAGACCCGGCCGGCGTCGCTCGAGCGCCAGCCCGAGTTGGAGGACGTAGCGGGCGATCCCTCGCTCGCCGTGGTCGCGGCTCTGGAAGCCGAGCAGGTCGTAGACGACGTTCACGCCGAGGCGGTGTGGGTGGCCGTTGGCCTCTCCGCTTCCTTGGCCCCTACGGCCAAGTCGAGGAACCCGTCGCCGTCGAGGTTGACGCCGAGGCGGGTGACGACGTCTTGGAGGCGCTCGACCTCTGCGCCGAGCGACCGGAGCGTGGCGGCCTGCAACGCCATCTGATCGGCGATCGCTTCGTGACTCGTCGACACCGACCGGTCGACGTCATCGACGCGGGCGTTGACGCGGTCGATCTTGGCCACGAGCTCGGACTTCACCGCGTGGATGAGGTCCTCGAAGAACGTCGTGTAGTGGTTGATGAGCTGTCGGATTGGGGCCCGAACCGGTTCCGACATCCGGCGCGTGAGGCTCATCCGCTCATGATTGCAAATTTTGTCGGTGTTCGTGTGCAGCCTCACGAAGATTCGAAAATAATTCAGTCGAGGATCGAGATCGGTAGATGAACGCTGTTTGTTGTCGTTCCTTGTGGTGAATCTCTCTGCCATTTGGGTCCATCGGAGGTGGCAGACTGGTTGCATGTGTCGGAACATCACCATCCTGCGGGGGCTCGAACCGGCGGCCACGCCGGAGGAGATCGAGGCCGGGGCCCGTCAGTACGTCCGAAAGATCAGCGGCATCCGCCAGCCCTCGGCCGCCACCGAGGAAGTGTTCGAGCGGGCGGTGGCGACGATCGCGGTGGCGACCGCCGAGCTGCTCGACGAGCTGCCGCCCCGGAAGCAGCCGCCGACGACGGTTCCCCCGATGCGCCGCCACGCCGGCCGTCCCTAGCCGAAACCCCCGCGGCCGACGCCGCCGTCCCAACGGCATCCCTCACTGCCCCGGCCCGGCCCTCCCGGGCGGCCATGGCTCAGAGCTCGAAGCGCCAGCCGTCGCCGTCGGCGATCAGGCGGCCGGCCCCGGGCCCGGCGAAGTGGGTGCCGATCACCAGCGCCCCCTCGGCCTCCCACCGGGCGAAGCTCTCCCGCCGGGTGGCGACCGCAGCCGGTGAGTCCGTGTCCGCTCCCGAGACGAGCTCGACCCGGGGGAACTGGATGGGGTGGTGGACCATGTCGCCGGTGATGACGGCGGTCTCCCCTTGTGAGGTGATGCGCAGGCTGTGATGTCCTGGCGTGTGACCCGGAGTCGGCTCCACCCAGACCTCGTCGGTGAGGCGGTGATCCGACTCGACCAGCTCGGCCAGCTCGGCGTCGACGATCGGCGACACCGAGTCGGCCATCACGTCGCCATAGGTCGCGGTCTCGTCGGCGGCCGCCCAGTGCTCGTACTCGACCCGCCCGAACAGATAGCGGGCGGCGGGGAACGTCGGCACCCAGTCGCCGTCGACGAGCGTCGTGTTCCAACCGACGTGATCGACGTGGAGGTGGGTGCACACGACCTGATCGATCTCGCCGGTCGGGAACCCCGCGGCCACGAGATCGTCGAGGAACCCGGTCTGGAGCTTGTCGAACAGGGGAGTGGGCCGGTCCTTGTCGTTGCCGACGCAGGTGTCGACGATGATCGTCTCGCCCATCGACTCCACCACGAGCGCCTGGATCCGAAGGATCATCTTGCCCTTCTCGTCGACGAAGTGCGGCCGGAGCCACGGCTCGCCGGCAACGTCGTCGTCGGTGATGTCGGGCAGCAGCCAAGCGAACTTCCAGTGCTGGTCGCCTTCGATGATGCTGGTGACCGTGACGTCACCGATCTTCCACGTCGGTCCGGTGGGCATCGCCTCATGATGCTCGCTGGCCGGCCTCTCGTCGATCCCGGCCGGGATCGGTTGGGCTTGAGTCGCTCGCTGCGGTGACCCAGACTCCTGCCATGACCGACGACACGTTCGACCCGGTTCTCGATCTCGCCACGAGGGCCGACCGGATCAGAACCGAGATGGGAGGCCCCGAGAAGGTCGACAGCATCCGACACGAGGGCCACAGGACGATCCGGGATCACATCGATGCCTTCCTCGACGGCGGCTCGTTCCGCGAGATCGGAACGTTCTCCCGGTCGATGCGGCTCGCCGATCGGGCCACGACACCGGGCGACGGCAAGATCGGTGGCCACGGCCGAGTCGACGGGCGGCCGGTGGCCGTGTTCGGCGACGACATCACCGTCAAGCGGGGGTCGAGCTCGATCGTCGGCGGTCGGAAGGAGCAGCGGCTCTACGAGCGGGCGATCGCCATGGGTGTGCCCGTCGTCCACTTCGGTCAGACCGGCGGCGGTCGCATCCCAGACCTGATCGGCTCGGAGGGTATCAGCGAGGCCGGGGAGCTGTTCGTCATGGCTCGCCGCCGCCACCAGGTCCCGATGGCCACCGCCATCGTCGGCCAGTCGTTCGGCGGCTCCTCGTTCCTCTCCGCGCTGTCGGACTTCGTGGTCATGACCCGAGGCTCGACGCTCGCGGTCACGTCGCCCAAGGTGTTCGAGATCGCCACTGGCGAGGTGATCTCGTTCGAGGAGGTCGGCGGGGTCGACGTCCACGCCCGAACCACCGGTCAGATCGATATCGGCGTCGAGACCGACGACGACGCCTACGACGCGATCCGCCGCTGGCTGAGCTACCTGCCGACCAACGTGCACCAGCCGCCTCCCCGAACCGAACCGGTCGGCGCTCTCGATCCCGACCCCGGCCTCGGTGAGCTGGTGCCAACCCGACGGACCCGGGGCTACGACATGCGACGGGTTGTCGCCCGGATCTGCGACGAGGGCTCGGTGTTCGAGCTGCAGCCCAACTTCGCTCGCAACGTCTCGACCGGTCTCGCCCGAATCGACGGCTGGTCTGTGGGGTTCATCGCCAACAACCCGATCTTCAACGCGGGCACCCTCGACCCCGAGGCATGCCAGAAGGTCATCCGGCTGGCCACGGTCTGCGACTCGTTCAACATCCCGATCATCTGGCTGGTCGACGTTCCCGGATTCATGGTCGGCAAGCGGGTCGAGCACGATCGGATGCTGCACTGGGGGATGCGGATGATGCAGGCCCTCCAGCTCGCCTCGACCCCGACCCTCACCGTCTGCATCCGCAAGGCGTTCGGCCTGGCGTGGCAGGCGATGAACGGTTCGGGCATGCCGAACAAGGGCCTCTACTCGTGGCCCGGAGCCGAGATCGGATTCATGGATCCCGAGGTCGGAGTCAACGTGGCCTACGGGTCGAAGCTCGACCAGTTCGAGGATCCCGACGAGCGGGAAGCCGAGCGACTGAAGCTCGTCGCCGAAGTGGGCGAGGCGACGTCGCCCTACGAGGCTGCAGGCACGATGAAGATCGATGAGATCATCGATCCCGCCGACACCCGCCGCATCCTCGCCGACGACCTCGAGCTGCTCGGCAATCGGCCGCTGCCGCCGCCCGAGGCCCGAGTACTCGCGTCGTGGCCGACCTGCTGATCGACCGGCTCCACCAGCTCCGGGTGTGCACCAAACCTTCACATCTCCCGAGGGACATCCACGAGCCACGTCTCGTACTCTTGGCGTCGTGGGTACGGTCAGCTCGGGGAACGGCACGTCAGAGGCCACGATTCTCGTCGTCGAGGACGAGCAGGCGATCGCCGAGGCGCTGATCACCCGACTGGCGGCCGAAGGCTTCCGCACGGCGCACGCAGCCGACGGCCCGTCGGCCGTCGACGCCGCTCTCGACTCGCTACCCGACCTCATGATCCTCGACCTGAACCTCCCCGGCTTCGACGGGTTGGAGGTCTGCCGGCGGGTCCATGCAACCCGGCGGGTACCGGTGATCATGCTCACCGCCCGCAGCGACGAGACCGATCTGCTCGTCGGGCTCGGCATGGGAGCCGACGACTATCTCACCAAACCGTTCTCGATGAAGGAGCTGACCGCCCGAGTCCGGGCGGTGCTGCGCCGGGCAAACGAACCGGCGGCCGCCGCAAGCGGGGCGTTGCGGATCGACGCCGCTCGTCGAACCGCCGAGTTCCACGGCGAGGCGGTTCACCTCACGCCCACCGAGTTCGATCTGCTCCGAGCCCTGCACGCCGCCAACGGGGCCGTACTCAGCCGGCTGCAGCTCCTCGACAAGGTGTGGGGCTACCGTGACGGCTCGGTGGCTCGGACGGTCGACAGCCACATCCGCTCGATTCGACGCAAGACTGCCGACGAGGTCGTCCGCACCGTGCACGGTGTTGGCTACAGCCTCGGAGAGGTGGGTCAGCAGATGCACGTCGGACTCGTGGTGGATCGGTGAGCGCGATGAGGCGACCGCGGCCGCTCGACAAGGTCGGCAGCATCAAGGCGAAGTGGTCGATCGTGATCGTCGCCGCCGTCGGCGTCACTGCGGTGGTGAGCCAGGTCGGCTACTACCTCGGCTGGCCGGTGTGGATCCGCCCGATCATCTCGGCCGCCCTGGCGCTGATCGCTGTGCAGTTCCTGGCCCACGGCATGACGATGCCGCTGCGGCAGATGGCCAGGGGCGCCCGGGAGATGGCCACGGGAGACTACAAGCGCCGGGTCACCGTCACCTCGGCCGACGAGGTCGGCCAGCTGGCCGAGTCGTTCAACCGCATGGCCGCCGAGCTGGCCGAGGTCGATCGGGCACAGAAGGAGTTCGTAGCCAACGCCTCCCACGAGCTCCGGACGCCCGTCGCTGCCCTCCGGAGTCATCTGGAGAACCTGGTCGATCATGTCTCCGCTCCCGATCCGGAGACGCTGGCCACGATGCTGGCCCAGGCCGAGCACCTCTCGAAGCTCGTGGTCCAGCTGCTCGATCTCAGCCGGCTGGAGAGCACCGTCGAGGACCGACCCGGTGAGCTGGTGGCGGTCGGTGTGCTGCTCAAGCAGGTGGTCGACGAGGCCGAGCTGCTCCACCCGGCGTCGCTGATCTCGTTGACGACGTCGGGGCCGCTGGGCGTTCTGGCCGATGAGAGCAGGCTCCACCAGCTGTTCACGAACATCATCGGCAACGCCCTCCGGTTCGCCCCGATGGGCAGCGAGGTGTCGGTGCAGGCCGAAGGACGCGACCACGATGTCGTCGTCATGGTCCGCGACCAGGGTCCGGGCATCGCCCCGCAGGATCAGGCCCGGGTCTTCGAGCGGTTCTGGCAGGCCGACGGCTCCGCCCTCACCGGAGGCGGGGGGGCCGGACTCGGGCTCGCCATCTGCAAGCGGATCGTCGAACGCCACGGTGGAACGATCCGGATCACGTCCAACAAGCCCGAGGGGGCCTGTGTGACGGTGACGCTGCCGTCGCGGCCCAACCCGTAGGGCGAACGACGCCGGCCCGGCGCCGGCTCCATGGAGAGGAAGGGGATCGTCTATGTCCACCCGGCCGAACGAGCGCGCCCAGGAAGGCATCGGAACCGAGCCGCCACGGCCTTGGCCGCCACCGCCGTGGTCGTCGTCTGGCGCAGGATGGCTTGGGTCGCCGTCGTCCTCTCCGCCCCCGTGGTCACCAGAGGCGTGGGCACCGCCGACGTCGTCGGGCGCGCCACCGACGTGGCCGCCACCGGGCCGGACGTCGTTGCGGCCGCTGCCACCGTGGCGGCCGTCGCTGGTCGTCGCCATCGGCGCGGTCTGCGTTCTCGGCGACCTCGCCCTCCGGGTGCCGACGGCGTCGTTGGCGGCAGCCCTCACGGTCGTAGCCACCGTCGGTCTCCTGGCGATCGCGGGGCGGCTGGACTCGCTGGCCCAGCGGTGCGGGGCCGTGCTGGCGCTGGCCGCCGGTTCGCTCCTGGCGGTCCGGGCCTCGGTGTGGGTCGTGTCGATGCTCGTGGTGGCGACCCTCGGCCTCGTCATGCTTATTGCCGCCGACGGGCTGGTGCTCGGTCAGCGACGACCATGGGCGAGGGCGACCCGCAACGGCTTCGAGGGGGCGTACGACGTGTTCGGTTGGCTGCGCCGAGGAGGCGGACAGCTGTCGGGTCGGGCTGCGGGACGGACGATGACCTGGCTCCGCGCCGCCACGGCCGCAACCGGCGTGACGCTGGTGCTCGGCATGCTCCTGGCCAGCGGCGACGCCGCGTTCGGCTGGCTGGTGTCCGGCCTCGACCTCGTCTCCTGGACGGGTCATCTCCTTACCTTCCTGGTGCTCGCGGTTCCGGTGTCGGTGCTCGCACTGTTGGCGGCGAGAGCGAATCCCGAGCCGCTGTCCGGTGCCGAGTGCGCTCGAGCCTTCCGGGCCGAGGCGCTGACCGCTCTCTGGGCGACGGCGCTCACGCTGCTGGCGTGGTGCGGGCTGCAGGTGGCGGTGATCGGCGGCGGAGCGACGTCGGTCCTCGCCGATCAGGGCATCACCGCCGCCGAGTACGCCAGGGAGGGGTTCTTCCAGCTCGTGGCGGTGGCTGCCGTCTCGTTGGCGGTGGTGAACGTCGCTCATCGGACGGGCCGCTCGGGGCGGGGTCCGGATCGGGCTCAGCGCCTTCCTGCGGTGGTGATCGGGCTGGCCCTCGCCGTCTTGATCGTGGTGTCGTTCAGTCGCCTCTGGTACTACGTGGGCGAGTTCGGTATGACGATGCTCCGCCTGTCGGTGGCCACGTTCCTCGGCTGGCTGGCATTGATGACGGCACTCTCGGTGGCCCGCGCGGTCGGGTTGCACCACGAGCGGAACTGGCTGCCGTCAGCCGCCGTGCTGTCGGCGGCGCTGTTCGCCGTCGTGTTCGGGGCCGCCAACCCGGAGCGGTGGGTAGCCCAGATCAACCTGGAACGGGCGACGATCGAGGAGCCGGTCGACGTTCGGTACCTGACCCGCTCGCTCTCCTCCGACGCCAAGGGTGTGGTGGCCGACTACGCCTGGTCCCGCCTGGGCGGGCGACCGGACGCCGTGATCGACTGGTTGTGCACCGTCGAGCCCGAGGCTGGCTACGGCCCGTTCGGGTGGAACAGGTCGCGAGCTGCCAGCTACGACGTCGACTGCGAGACATGACCCGCTGATTCGGGCACAGTGCTGGTTCCGTCAGCGGTGCCGCCTGGGGGCTCGGCGACTCGAGCTCGCGCTCCCACGCATCCCAGTCGTCGTCTTCGGCCTCCTCAGTGGCCGTGTCGTCGGTCGTGTCGCTGTCGGCCGTCGGGTCGTCGTGGTACCAGTCGGGGTGCGGGTACTTTCGATGGCAGGCGTGGCACTGGGTGAGCGTCCAGACCTTGGAACAGGCCGGGCACACGCCGCCAGTGTCGAACGTGTTCCACTCGTGCCGGCAGCGCCACTCGCATACCCACCGTGTCGAGGGCTTCGGCCTCCACTCACATCCAGGACACCAGATCTGCATGGTCGCCACCACCCTCACGCTACCGGTGGCCCGTCGTCCAGTCCGCCCGCAGCGGGTCTCGCCCTGGCGGCAGGTGGAGGCTGTCTCACGACCGGCGACGAACCGCCGACGGGAACCCGATGCACCGTCGGTACGAACAGCTGAACCGGGAGTGAGGAGTTGACAGAGATCGTCCCCGCCAGTCCTCGTCTCCAGGCCATCCGGGCTCGGGTCTCGCAGATCGAGCAGACGGCCGGTGCTCCCAGCACCGGTGGTTCCCGCCTGGGGTTCGGATTGGCGCTCCAGAACGCCGTGATCGATGCCGGTCAACCGGCCTCGCCAGCCGCCGGCACCGCCGGTTCGCTCGGCGGTGGTGGCGGCCCTCTGGTCGCGGCTTCGGTCCTCGTCGACGACGGCGCTCATCACCCGCACGGCGTGGAACTGCACCCGGCCCATGCCGACGGAACCCGAGGGCCGCTGGACCCACCGCCCGAGCTCGTCGGCTTCGGCAACGGGCGGGTGCCCGTCGAGGCGCTGGCTCCTGTCGGTGACACCGGCCACCGGCTGTACGCGCCGGCGGCGGAGGCTCTGACGGTGCTGTTGCATGACGCCCAGGCTGCCGGGGTGACGATCGGCCTCACCGACAGCTATCGCTCGCTGGCGGGCCAACACGACGTTGCCGAGCGGAAGGGGATCTACGGCCAGGGTGGCCTCGCTGCTGTGCCGGGGACCTCGAACCACGGGTGGGGTTTGTCGACCGACCTCGCCCTCGACGGACCGGCATTGAGCTGGATGCGGGAGCACGCGTGGCGGTACGGCTTCGTGGAGGATGTGCCTCGCGAGCCGTGGCACTGGACCTATCGGCCTGCCTAGTCCCCGACCGGGGGGCCGCGAGCTGATCGGTCGGCCGCACGCAGCTGCGCGCACGCTAGGGGGGGTGGTTGGTCTCGAGGTACCGACCGCCACCACCGAACGGCACACCAACGCCTCGACCCGGGCCCGCACCCCCTGCAACCCGGCGGCCCACTCCCGCACCGCCTCCGGTGGCTGACACGACAACGCCAAGGCCTCGGCTTCATCCAACACCGACGCCAACCCAGCCAACATCTCAGCCACCGACGAACCCGTGTCCATGACACGCCTGCCCGGCCGAACACACGACCAGTAACAGAGTGGAGTGAGCGGCAGCCGCAGCTGCGAAGAGCCACACCCTACCGAACACATGTACGAGACACGACCACCTGGCCAGGGATTACTCGGCGAGGAGGCACCGGCATGGTTGCCGGTCCTGGAGGGTGGCTCAGTTGGAGGGTGGCACGGGCAGATCTGGGAGACCTGGACCGGTCTGGGCTGCCTCGCGATTGGCGGCCCGAATCTCTGCCGCGACCTCCTCCCGATGGATCGTGACCTCGCGCGGGGCCTTGATCCCGAGCCGAACCTGGTCGCCCTTGACCTCGATCACCGTGACGACGATGTCAGAGCTGATCACGATCGATTGGTTGGGCTTGCGACTCAGGACCAGCATCAGGACGCCCGGAGGAGCTCCCGGGTCGTGTACCGGGTGTCGTCGAGCACGATCTGACGAGCCTGCCGGGTGCGGGTGTTGACCACGATTGGCCCGAGGAGGTTGGCGGTGAGCGCCGTGGCGCCGCCGTCATGGTGCGCGGTCAGAAGGACGAGCACCTCGGCATCGCTCGGATCGCTGAGGCTGATCTCGTCTTGCACGTCGTCGGGCACGTCGAGCTCGTAGTCCGGGAAGAAGTCCCAGGGGCTGGTGACCAGGAACGCGACCTCCGGCTCCTCGCCGCTCTGGAGCCAGGCGTAGTAGCCGGTCTCGGGCACGTCGAGCAGGTAGTAGGTGCCGGACTCGGGGAAGCCGAGGAGGCCCGGCCCGAAGTCGATGCCCTGGGAGCGCTCGAGCTCGAGCGCTCCGAATCTGCTCGACTCGATGGTCACGTCGGCGACCCTAGCCGCCTCCTGTTGCGGCCCCGTGCTTTGTCGAACCGGTTCAGTCGTTGTTGATGTCGGCGGGTTCATCTTCTCCATCCCCTTGGGTTGTGTGTTGTGGTGCGGTTGCAGTGTTGTTCTTGGTCGCGGTGTCGGATTGGTGGTCGCTGGCTCTGGCGGAGAACCGGTCGTACATTCGACCCACGACGAGCGTCCCGGCCACGCTCAGGAGGACGGCCAGGACGAAGTAGCCGAGAGCGGCCTCGAACGCGATGCGGCCACCGGCCGCACCGAGCAAGGAGCGATGTCCGGCCAGGAGTCCGATCAGGAGACCGGCTCCGACTCGGGCCGCTTCCACCTGGCCGTCGTCGCGGGTGCGGATCAGCTCGACCCGCCGGTCGTCGTCAGCCATCGGGCTCGATCAGGTCGACGACCACCCGACCGTCGTAGCCGTTGAGCAGGCGGAGCAATCGGGCGGCCTCGGTCTCGCTCCTGGCGGCGAGGTGGACCGTGCCGGAGCCCAACGCGGCGAGGCAGCGAACCTCGCCAACCACACGATCGCCGAGGGCAGCGTCGATCACTGCGATGCCTCGCCGACGATGCCCGATCCAGGCGAAGAGGCGACCGCTCACTTGTTCGTAGTACGTCCCGACCGTGCCGGCCGGTCGGGCTGCGAGCGGGCTGGCGGCCGGATCGCTCGGCGTGAGGACGACGAGCTCCGTGCGGCCGTCGCCGTCGTCTGCGAGCCCGTGCTCGGTCAGATCCAGCGCCGTCGCCAGCTCGCCGACCACGGTCACGATCGCCTCAACCGGCTCTGTG
>Ga0224508_10001378_pt1 | contig 21895 bp, 16 predicted proteins | sample SF_Jan12_sed_USG_4_FD_170157 | JGI IMG/M metagenome (GOLD analysis project Ga0224508, IMG submission 170157) | Sediment microbial communities from San Francisco Bay, California, United States - SF_Jan12_sed_USGS_21 | ecosystem: Environmental > Aquatic > Marine > Sediment | place: USA... | reverse complement strand
GGATACTTCACGACCCGCTCGACCGGTGGCACGCCCTTCGCCCGCGCGGTCTCGACGTAAGGTTTGTTCAGCTCGTCCATCAGGTTCGCGCGCAGGCGCCGCATCACGGCGGCAGCGGCCGAAGTGCCGATCACGATCGTCGGTACGATCAGATGGGTCAGGATCGAGGTCATCTTGCCCATGCTCATGGGCTGGCCCTCGTATTCCCGCGCCATTAGCCCGCCGATCGGAATGTCGAAATAGCGCGCACCGTAGAAAAGCATGATCAGCGCGAGCAGGAAGTTCGGGGTCGCGAGCCCGATATAGCCAATCAGCGAGGCCAGATAATCGATCCAGGTATTGGCCCGGACCGCCGCGATGGTGCCCAGCGGCAGGGCGACCACATAGACGAACAGAAGCGAGGACATGTTGACCAAAACGGTCAACCAGGCCGTCTCGCCGATCACCTCGGCGACCGGCCGCTCGAGCTCGAATGACCAGCCAAGATCCCCCTGCAACAGGCCCGCGAAACCGTCCGGCCCCGGCATCAGCCCAACCCAGATCAGATATTGCTGCCAAACCGGCTGGTCGAGCGAATATTGTTTGATCAGCTCCAGTGCCTTCTTTGCATCCTCTTCTTGCCCAGTCGCCTGCAACTCCAGAATCTCGTTCGAAAGGTAGTTGCCCGGCGGAAGGTTGATGATGAAGAAGACCAGCGCCGAGATGACCGCGAGCGTCACCAGCATGGTCGCGAAGCGGCGCACCAGGAAGGGAATCACGGCTGGCGTCCCCCTTCGAAGAAGAACTCGTCCATGCGGTGGATGCCCAAATGGGCCCCCGGATCCCAGGCGTAGAGCCCGTCAGCGGGCACGTTGCGCAGCTCACTATCAACGGCAATCGGTAGCGGCGCGCGGCTGACCGTCCCGATCACGAAAATCTGGTCCGCGTGGATCGCCAGCATCTCGCGCCAGATCTCGGATCTGCGCTGCGCATCCGCCGCAAGCGTCCATTGATTGAACAAGCGCTCCAGCCGCTGAGCCTCGGGTAGGTCTATCTCCTGGCCCGCCGAGCCCTTGGTCTGGTGATACTGCCCCCAACGCGGCCACGAGAAATTTGCCTGGTCGACGGGCGCCAGTTCGAATGGCGCGGCGTCGGGTGTCGGGATGCCGTTATTCCAGCCATACCAGGCCACCATCATCGAGCGGCCCGCATAGGCGCGGTTGCGCAGGATGTCCCGGTCCATGGGGCGAACCAGCAGCCGGATTCCGATCTCGGCCCAGGTGGCGGTGATCAATTCCAGGGTATCCGCGACCTCGCGGCGTTCGCCCGCGGTTTCGACGATGACTTCCATCGGCCGCCCGTCCGGCAGCAGGCGGCCGCCCGCCGCATTGCGTTCGTCCAGTCCCAAGCCATCCAACAGCCGATTGGCCTCGTCCAGATCGAACCGGCTCCAGGCGACCGCGTTCTTCTCGTCAAAGAACGGGCTTTCTTCCAGCGCGGCGACCGCGCGCTCCTTGGCCAACCCAAAATAGAGCACCTTGTTGATCGCCTTCCGGCTGATCCCGAGGCTTAGTGCCCGGCGGAAATCGGTACTGTGGAACAGCTTGCGCCAGACCGCGTCGCCGTATGTCAGGTTCGGATATAGCGCGACTTCCGAGCCCGCCCCGGAATGCCATAGATGGGTGACATATCCACCCTGGGCCTCGCTTTTCTTCAAGACCGGTGCATCCGAGAACCCAAGCGAGCGCAATTGCAGTGTCGCCTCACCCAGGCTCACCTTCGCCGGAATCAGCCCGGCCGCCGCTATCTCAAGCTCGACCCGGTCGAGATATGGCAGTTGGCGGCCGTTCGGGTCGATGCGGTGGAAGAAGGGATTGCGCAGCAGAATGTAGCGTTGGCCGTTCTTCTTCGACGTGTTGTACCAGGGCTGGAGGATCGGCAGCTTCGGATTGTCGAACTTGTAGAGGTTGTCCATCTTGTTGTGCAGACGGGACCACTTCTTCGCGCCCTTGTCCTCGACCTTTTTGGCCAACTCGTCCGAATCGGCGTATTTGGCGTGAAACTGCTTCATGTAATGGGCAGGCCTGTAGATATAGACTGGCCGCGCCTTAGCCAGTGCCGGCAGGAACTGCGGGTTCGGAACGATCCAGGTGTAGCGGATCGTGACGTCGTCGATCACCTCGACCCTCGGCCGGCGCCCGACCGCCAGCAGTTCGACCGGCGGACCGCCCGGGGTCAGGTCCTTGTTCAGCGCCACATCCTCCCACCAATACCGGAAGTCCTCGGTCGTGAAGGGCTGGCCATCGGACCATTTGTGCCCGCGCCTCAAGCGCAGGGTGATTGAACGGCCATCCTCGCTGATCGTCACGTCGCGCAGGATATCCGGGACCAGATTGTAGTGGCTGTCATAGGCGACCAGCCGGGCATACCCGTAGGCCGCCATGTAGCGCACGTCCTTCGATCGGGTAACGAACATGCGCATGGTCCCGCCATGCAAGCCCGGTTCACGCCCGCGCACGGCGAGATCGGCCACCAGGGGCTCGTCGGGCACACGCTCGGAGACCGGCGGCACCTCGCCCGCGGCGATCTGTTCCGCGAGGCCCGGAGTTTCGATGAGATCGCGCGTCTGGGAAGCCACGGAGGCCTGAAGCGCCAGCACGAGGGCGGCGGCGAGGACGAGGCTTCCCCTCATGCCAATTGCCTCACCCGGTGGCCGGGCGCGACCTGAACCAGATCCGGCACAGCGTCGCCACCGAACCCATAGGGCGCCGGCCAGGTCACCGGTTCGCCCGCACCGCGCGCAACTGCCGAAAGGTCGAGACGTCGGTCAATTTCGGGCTCCGGATGAGCGGCGATCAGCGCATGGGTATAGGGGTGGCGCGGATCGCCAAAGATGCAGTCGGCCGAGCCCTCTTCGATCACCCGGCCGCCGCGCATGACCATCACCCGCTCGGCAAGCTGAGCGACGACCGCCAGATCATGGCTGATGAAGATGTAGGAGAGACCCAGCTCCTCGCGCAATTCCGCCAAGAGTTCCAAGACCTCGGCCTGGACCGAGACATCCAGCGCCGAGGTCGGCTCGTCGCAGACCAGAAGCTCGGGCTCGAGGGCAAGTGCCCGGGCGATGGCGATGCGCTGGCGCTGGCCACCCGAGAAGGCATAGGGGAAGCGCGCCAGATGATCCGGCGAGAGGCCGACCCGCTGCATCAGATAGGCGGCCCGGTCGCGCCGCTCGGCGGTGGTGCCAACGCGATGCACTTCGAGGGGCTCGGTAAGAATGTCCTGAACCGACATGCGCGGGCTGAGCGCCGCATAAGGGTCCTGGAATACCATCTGCGCCCGGCGGCGGAACGCCTTCAGCTCGGCGCCGGTGAGGCTGGTCACGTCCTGATCGACCCCATCCTTGCCGCAAAACCGGATGGTCGCGCCGGGATCGGGCCGTTCGGCCCGCAGGATCAGCCGCGCGACGGTCGATTTTCCCGAGCCGGACTCCCCCACCACCGCCAGCGTCTCGCCGCGCTCGAGCATCATCGAGCAATCCGCGAGCGCGACCATGGGCGGATCGGGCGGACCGAAGGTGCGAGTGCGCCCAGGGTAGGTCTTAGACAGATTCTCGGCTCGAAGGATCAGGTCATCCTTCGGCGCCGCATAGGCCGCGACCTCCTGTGGCACCTGAGGAGCGGCCGCGATCAGCCGCTTGGTGTAGGAATGTCCCGGCGTCTCAAGCACCGCGCGCACCGGGCCGGACTCGACAATATGCCCGCGCTGCAGAACAACGACCCGGTCCGCCATATTGGCCACCACACCCAGATCGTGGGTGATCAAGATCACCGAAAGCTCGTGGTCCCCCTGCAGGCGCCTGAGCAGATCCAGCACCATCGCCTGGGTGGTCACATCCAGCGCGGTGGTCGGCTCGTCGGCAATCACCAGGGCCGGGTTGGCAATCATCGCCATGGCAATCACCGCGCGCTGGCGCAGACCACCGGAAAGCTCGAACGGATAGGACCGGTAGATACGTTCCGGATCGGGCAGACCGACCTCGCGGAAAATCTCCAGCACTCTTGCCCGGGTATTGCCCTTGATCCCGTGGGTCTCGAGCACCTCGCCTACCTGCTCGCCTACCCGGTGCAGGGGCGAGAGGGCGCTCATCGGCTCCTGAAAGATCATTGACAAGGTATGCCCGCGCAGGTCGCGGTATTTCTCGCGGCTCTGATCCAAGAGATCGATCTCGCGGCCGCCGTGATGGAGCATCGCGACGCCGCTGAAGCAATGCGCGGCCTTGGGCAGCAGGCCCATCAGCGCCTTGCCGATCAGGGTCTTGCCGGACCCGGATTCCCCAACGATCGCCAGGGTCTCGCCCGCCTCGACCGCGAACGAAACACGATCGACCACGGGCCTAACCGTGCCCGGCAGGCCAAAACAGATCGATAGATCCTCGACCGATAAAAGCGTTTCGCGTCCCATGGAACGCCCTTGCCATCCCCGAAAACAGCCGACGAGAGAGATTGAAAGACCCCGGCCCCGCGCGCAACCCCGGAATCGGTCACAAATCGAATGGATCGCCGTGAGCTATTTCGCTGCGAGAGCGGGAATTTCCGGGGAATCCGGCGCAAATGGTTCGCGATGCGCCCGGCGCACGACGTCCCGGGTCGCATCATAATCACCATCGTCCGTAGGGAACGCGGCCCTGGGCACGCCCGTCACCGGGGGCAAGCTCCTGGCGGCTTGGTCAAGCGCTCGGGCCAGCGCACGACGGTGGCGGGCCATGCCCGGTGCGGTCACGAAGGGCAAGGCGGGCGCTTTTGCGGTGCGGTCGATCACCGCGAGCCGTTCGGCAACGCCTGGCTCATGGAGCAGCAAGAGCTCCCACGCAACCCAGTCGAGCGCGGCCAGGTCGGCCTTGCCCTCGGCGACGAGGCGCGCGGACCCGATGTGCCGACCGCTTTGAATGACAGCGCTGAAGAAGGGCGTCTGGGTGCCGTCACGCAGATCAGCCAAATGCGCGCGCAGGGCGATGTGACCGGAATACGAGGCGGGCTCGTTGATCGCCACCCGGCATCCCTGCATCTGAAGCAGAGGTTGGCTTTCGTCGCCGCGGCGCACAACGATCGCCGAGCGATAAGTCCCCTCGTTTGCGCCCTCGAGCCCATAATCCGGGCGCCCAACCAGAACCGCCGCGCCGCAATGACCGGCGACATAGGGCATACCGCAGGTTTGCGACAGCAGCAGGTCCGGATCACGCCAGATCTCTCGGGGCTCGCCCGCTCGCGCCAGCGCTCTGGGCGCCTCGATCCCCGCCTCGTCCAGGCGGCGCGTCACCTCCGCCCAGAGGGCATCGTTCGCGGCCCGGACCCCGGGCCAGTCATACATCGGCAAATCGGCGATCATTGTGGGGTGCTATCGCGGGGCTTCCGGCCCGGCGCGGTATTGCAGCGGATGGACGACCGGCTCGCGCGGACGGAACAGCCAGCGCCGCACGACCTCGCCATAGCCATGGACCAGATAACCACCGTTCTCGGTTAAATATCGATCGCGCTCGGTCCGGTAGAGCACGGGCAGCCGGTACCAGGAAGCCATCGGGCTTTCGTGATGCACCCTGTGCAGATTGTTGTTCAGGAACAGCAAGCTGAAGAACGGGCCGGTCTCGACCACGGCACTGCGTTTCTTCGGGTCTTCGTCTGCGCGGTGCTCGATGAAACTGCGCATCATGATCAGCGAATACCCCGGATACGCCGCAAAGAGCGCGTAGAGCCATAGCGGCACGCCCATCGCCCAGATCAATGGCACGACCAGCAATAGCCCCGCTCCGTGATGGAGCCACGCCTCGATCACCTGCCTGTCGCCGGCGCGGGCCCGGCCAAATTCCGCCCGCCAAAACCCGAACAGCGCCAGCGCCGGGCCGATCAGCATCCGCCCGCCGAAGGTGGCGTTCACGGTGAGAAGGGCGCGCATCGGCCAGCCCAGCCGCGAAAATTCCCCCTCGGCCACATAGAAGCTCTCCGGGTCGTCATAGGGGTCGGTCAGCCGGTTGTCGTTGTGATGGCGCAGATGGGTGTCCTTGAACCGGCGGTAGGGCATGTAGAGACCAACCGGCAGCCACACCAGGGCTTCATTCAAAGCCGCGCTCTTTGTTGGGTGGCCGTGCAGGATTTCATGCTGCAGGGAAGAGTGGAATCCGGCTGCCAGCGCCATCGGCACGAAAGCCAGAATCCCGATATCGTCGTAGACCCACATGGACCCAAGCCAGGCGGTATAGCATCCGGCAAGCGCCAACCAAGTCGGCCACTCTGCCACCATCGCCCGTGCATATCTTGCGCGGCCCGCCATGCCAGTCTATCTCCCTTACGCACGTATACTATTGTACTAATAGGTGAAATTGCGTGTTCACGCAAGCGTCACAAAGCGAATGCGAGCGGCCGTGACCGCGCTGCCCAAGCCTTTCGCGGGGTGGTTCGCTGCGCGCAAATGGGCGCCTCATCCACACCAATTGGCGCTGCTGGCATCGCGCGCCGAGGCACAGCTTCTGATCGCACCGACCGGGGCCGGTAAGACGCTTGCGGGCTTTCTGCCGACGCTCGTCGATTTGGCAGCGTTGCCCGGCGAGAACCCGAAGCCCGGCCTCCATACGCTCTACGTTTCACCGCTGAAGGCGTTGGCCGCCGATATCGGCCGCAACCTGCGCGGGCCGGTGGCCGAGATGGGTCTTGCCATCCGCATCGAGGACCGCACCGGAGACACGCCGCAGTCCCAGCGCCAGCGCCAGCGCGCGGACCCGCCCCATATCCTGCTGACGACGCCCGAGAGCCTGGCTCTGATGCTGAGCTGGGAGGATGCGCCCCGGATCTTCGCGGGCCTCTCGCGTGCCGTCGTCGACGAAGTGCACGCGCTGGCGGGGACCAAGCGTGGCGACCAATTGGCATTGTGCCTGGCGCGGTTGGGGACACTGGCACCGGGTCATCGCCTGACGGCGCTCTCGGCGACGGTCGAGGATCCGGCCGCCGTGGCGGACTGGCTGGCGCCCGGGCGCACCGCAATTCTGCAGGCCGATCCGGGTCCTGATCCGGACATCACAATCCTCCGTGACGCGGGCGACCCACCTTGGGCCGGGATGGGCGGGCGCTATGCGGCAGGCGCTATCATGGACCTGATCCGCGCGCACCGAACCTCGATCGTCTTCATCAACACCCGCGCCCAGGCCGAGCTTTTCTTCCGCGCGCTTTGGGAGGCGAATGCCGAGGGCCTGCCGATCGGGCTCCATCACGGCTCGCTGTCGCTGGCGGCGCGCAAACGGGTCGAGGCGGCGATGGCGGAAGGCCAACTCCGCGCCGTGTTGGCAACCAGCTCGCTCGACCTGGGGCTCGATTGGGGCGACGTGGACCTGGTTGTGCAGGTCGGCGCACCAAAGGCGGTGAAGCGGCTTGTACAGCGGATCGGACGGGCCAATCACCGTTATGACGCACCCTCGAAGGCGGTCCTGGTGCCGGCCAACCGGTTCGAGACACTCGAATGCCATGCGGCGCTGGAGGCGGTGCGCGCGGGCGAACTCGATGGTGAGGGCCTGCTGGATGGTGGGCTGGAAGTGCTCTGCCAGCACCTGCTGCTGACCGCCTGTGCCGGTCCTTTCGACGCGGACGAGGAATTCGGCGAGGTGCGCCGGTCCGGACCATATCGCGAGCTGACCCGGGAAGACTTCGACGCCTGCCTCGATTTCTGCGCCACCGGCGGCTATGCGCTGCGGGCCTACGACCAATGGCAACGGCTGATGCAGGACAAAGACGGCCGGTGGCGGCTGCGCGACCCGCGCTCGGCCACACGGCTGCGGATGAACGCCGGCACAATCATCGACTCCGAGACGCTGGGCGTTCGCATGGGCCGCCGGGGCGGTCCAAAGCTCGGCGAGGTTGAAGAGGCGTTCGCCGCAACCCTGACCCCCGGCGACAGCTTCCTGATCGGCGGGCAGGTGGTGCAGTTCGATGCGATGCGAGAGCTGACACTGCAGGTCAGCCCCTCGCCTGGGCGCGAGCCCAAAATCGCGGTTTTCTCGGGCACCAAACTCGCCACCTCGACAGAGCTCTCGCAGCGGGTGATCGCGATACTGGCCGATCCGGCGAAGTGGACAGATCTGCCAGATGCGAACCGCGAATGGCTGGAATTGCAGCGGCGCTACTCCCGCCTGCCCCGTCCCGGGCACCTGCTGGTCGAGACGTTTCCGCGCGGCGACCGGCACTTTCTCGCGATCTATGCCTTTGCCGGCCGCAACGCCAACCAAACACTGGGCCTCTTGGTCTCGAAGCGCATGGAAGAGGCGGGCCTTGCGCCGCTCGGCTTTGTTGCGACAGATTACGCCGTGCTGCTCTGGGGGCTGAAGCCGGTTTCCACCCCCGCGTCGCTCCTGGACGCGGCGCGGCTACAGGCCGGGCTCGGCGATTGGCTGGCGGGCAACATGGTGATGAAGCGGACCTTCCGCTCGGTCGCCACCGTGGCTGGCTTGATCGAGCGTCAGCATTTCGGCAAGCGCAAGACCGGCCGCCAGACGACCTTCTCCTCGGATATCCTCTACGACACGCTTAGGCGTCACGATCCGGATCACCTGATGCTGCGCATCACCCGAATCGAGGCGATGCGCGGGCTGGTCGATTTCGGCCGGATCGAGCAGATGCTGGCGCGTTCGGCCGCGCGGATCGACCATGTGGCCGCGCGCCGGGTGACGCCGCTGGCCGCGCCGATGCTGCTCGAGACCGGGAAGGTACCGATCAAGGGCGGCGGCGCCGAGGACACGATCCTGGCGGACGAGGCGTCGCTGATGGCCGAGTTGAGGTCGGATGCCTGACAGCCGGGCGCCTCGAACATTGGCTACAAACCGATCCAGAGGGTAGGATCGATGGACACGGCAAACGGGACCGTCTGATGCCATTCCGGAAGATTGTCACCGGCAAGATCTCGAGCGCGGTGACGCGCCAGATCGAGGAACTGATCCTACAGGGTGTGCTGCGCCCAGGCGACCGCCTGCCGGCGGAGCGCGAACTCTCCGAAGCAATGGACGTCTCGCGCCCGACATTGCGCGAGGCGCTGGCGGATCTGGAAGCGCGGGGACTGATCGCGACGCGGCCCGGCGGCGGCACGTTCATTGCCGAGGTGCTGGGCTCGGCCTTCGCGGCACCGCTGATCGAGCTTTTCGCAAGCCATGACACGGCGCTGTTCGATTATGTGGCCTTCCGCCGCGATCTCGAGGGCCTGGCCGCGGCCCGGGCGGCGCGCGACGGAACGCAAGCGGATCACGCGGTGATCGACAGCGTGTTCCACCGGATGGAGGAGGCGGCGCGGAAGCGCAAGCCTGACGAAGAAGCGGCGATCGACGCCGAATTCCATATGTCGATCGTGGAAGCCGCCCATAACGTTGTAATGCTCCACATGATGCGATCGCTCTACGAGCTTCTTGTCAAAGGTGTTTTCTACAACCGGGCAGTCATTTATTCCCTGCCCGAGCGGCGCTCGAAGCTGCTGGATCAGCACCGGGCGATCCGTGATGCGGTGCTGGCTCGCGACGAAGCGGGCGCCCGCGCGGCGGTCGAGGAACATATGGACTTCGTCGCCGAGGCCCTGCGAGATGCCAGCCGGATGCGCTCCCGCGAGCAGGTCGCGGCTTTGCGTCAGCGGCACGAGCAGACGCGGGCAAACAAGCCACGGAACCGCCGCGCCGGGTAGGGTGCGCATTCGTGCGCACCGTCGGGGTCCCAATTTCGTGAAAAAGGTGCGCATGAATGCGCACCCTACGAGCGACCATAATAGAGCGCCTGAACATGCTCGGCCTCGGCAAAAAAGAGCCAGCGCAGCGCAAGCATTCCTACAACGTGGCCAATCAGCGCGAGCACCATCAGCCAGGCGCCCAGCCAAAGTGCCAATAGCGCCAGGATCAATGGCACAAGGTAGCCCAAGATCGCGCCCAAGCGGCGCAGCTCGAATGCGCGCTTGCGGCCGACTTGGTAGGCCATTTCCTTGAGCAAGTAGCTGGTCCCGGTATGCGGCGCCTCGAAGCTGCGCACGCGGCCCATATGCCCCAGGCCCGTGGCCGTCTCGAGGGACGAGCCTTGCGAGCCCCGGTTGGCGCCCGCGGCCGCTGTCTGCCACCAGACCGCGATCCCCGCCGCCGCCAAGACCGCCAGGGCCGCCCACCCTATTGGCGCCGGCGCACCGGTCAGTGCGGCGGCTGCGCCATTGGCGATCAGGCCGCCGGTCAAGGCGGCGGCCAGGAACATGGCCGGGGTCGGCGTCGCGCTCCAGCTTGGCACGGTCTTCAATTGCGCGTAGATCATCGCCGTCGAGTAGACGGTTGCCACCGCCAGCACCGCGGCAAGCCAGCCGAGGATCGCGATCCGCGCGCCGCCCAGGCACCAGATCGCGGCATAGAGCCCGAAGGCCGCCATCGCCGCAGCCATCAGGCAAGCCTCGCGCGACAGCCACGACGAGCGCCACTGGCTAAAGGACCGCCAGGCATTCTCGCGCCGCCCAAGATGGCCTGTCGATGCGAGCCCACCTCCCGCGGTCAGCGCGAATGCCAGGATGGAGGCCAACCACCGGAAGGCACCCGCATCGGACCCTATCCCAAGGCCCAGCCACGTCATCTGTCCGAGACCGATGCCCGAGAGCACGGTGAATAGGATGATCGAGGGCGCGGGATGCATCAGCCGATCCTTTCCAGCGCCTTGTCGAGCCAGCCGAGGAAACCCGTCGTTTCTGCTTCGGCCAGTTCGGCCAGATCGGCCGGCCCGGTCTCGTGTGCATCGCGGGCGCGCGGCGGAAGGTATTTGTTGACCGGCTTGGTCCCCTGCTCGGGCATCAGGTCATAGCCGCCGCGCTCGGCCACCAGATTGCTCACCTCGCTCGCCGGATCGCCCAGATCGCCGAAATGGCGGGCACCGGCGGGACAGGCGCGCACGCAGGCCGGGATGCGGTCCTCTTCGGGCAGGTTCCGGTTGTAGATGCGGTCGGCGCAGAGGGTGCATTTCTTCATCACCCCGGCCACCGGGTCGAGCTCGCGCGCGCCATAGGGGCAGGCCCAGGCGCAGAGCCCGCAGCCCATGCAATGGTCCTCATTGACCAGCACGATCCCATCCTCGGCCCGTTTGTAAGAGGCGCCGGTCGGGCAGACGGTGACGCAGGGCGCGTCCTCGCAATGGAGGCAGGATTTCGGGAAATGGACCAGTTGGGCCGGTCCCTGAGCGGGCTGCACCTCGTAGGTGTGGATGCGGTTCAGCCAGGTACCCGAGGGATCGGCCCCATAGGCATCCTCGTCCGCCAGCGGCGCGCCATAGCCGCCGGTGTTCCACTCCTTGCAGTTCACGGCACAGGCATGGCAGCCAACGCAGATGTCCAGATCGATGACCAGGCCGAGCTTGCGCGGGGTGGAGGCCGGAAGCGAGGTCATGCGCGGCCTCCGTGCCAAGAAATGCGATGTCCCGGGCTTGACCCGGGACCCCCTAGGGCCGTGTGAAGGAGGTCCCGGGTCAAGCCCGGGACATCGGAGCGAAGGGCTGTTGGGGACACATTCACTCCCACCCCTCCCCATATGTCACGCGATCGGGCCCCTGCTCCACTGGTGACTTCTGACGCCCGAGGCGCGGCTCCGAGACCTCGGCGCCCGACTCCGCCTTCTCGATCTTCACCCGCAGGTCGTACCACGCCGCCTGGCCGGTGATCGGGTCCGAGTTCGACCAGCGCAGGCCATCGCCCTTGGGCGGCAAAAGCTCGTGGATCAGGTGATTGAGCAGGAACCCTTGCTGGGCCTCGGGCGCCTTCGGGTCCAATGCCCAGGCGCCCTCCCGCTTGCCGATGGCGTTCCAGGTCCAGACGGTGTGCGGGTTCAGCGCGTCCATCCGCGCCACCGGCACCTTGATCTGACCGTGATGCGATGTGACCCAGGCCCAATCGCCGTCCTTGAGCCCATGGGCCTCCATCACCGAGCCATGAACATAGAGCGGGTTCATGCCGTGGATCTGCCTCAGCCAGGCATTCTGGGTGCCCCAGCTATGATACATTGCCGCCGGGCGCTGGGTGATGGCGTGGAGCGGGTAAGCTTCCTCGTCTACCGCCGCCTGCTCGAAAGGTTTCCACCAGACCGGCAGCGGGTCGAAGGCCTGCGCGATGCCGTCGCGCAAATGCTCGGGCGGCTGGCGCTCCCCATGGCCCTCGGCCGCCAACTGGAACCGGCGCAAAGGTTCGACATAGAGCTGGAAGACGAAGGGTTGGGGCTCGTTATAGAAGCCCATCTGCACCGCCCAGTCTTGATAGGCAGCGTTGAAGGGCTTCATGAACCGGGCCTCGTCCGGCACATGGGCCACGAAGAAGCCGCCATTCTCGATATAGCGCTGAAGCTGGTCCGGGTTCGGATCACCACGCCCCACTTGCGTGCCGTCGCCCCGGAAACCCATCAGCGGACCGATGCCGGGACGGCGCTGGTGGTTCACGATGTAATCCGCATAGTCGCGGTAGAGCGGCTCGCCCGCCTCGTCGACGAAGGTCGGCAGTTGCAGCCGCGCGCCAAGCTCGATCAGCACCGACTGGAAGCCACGCACGTCGCGGCCCGCCCCTTGCGTGGCCGGCTCGACAACTGGCCAGCGGATCGCGTCCGCCGCCGCGTCTGGCTCGCAGACTGGCCGGTCGAGCAGCGAAATGCAGTCGTGGCGCTCGAGATAGGTGGCGTCGGGCAGCACCAGGTCCGCATAGGCCACCATCTCGGAGGAATAGCTGTCCGAATAGATGATCTTCGGAATCTTGTATTCCCCGGTCTCGTCCGTGTCGGTCAGCATCCCGATCACGCTGGCCGTGTTCATCGACGAGTTCCAGGCCATGTTGGCCATGTACATGAACAGCACGTCGATCGGGTATGGGTCGCCCGCATGGGCGTTCGAAATCACCATGTGCATCATGCCGTGGGTCGACATGGGCGCATCCCAACTGAAGGCCTTGTCGATGCGGATCGGCTGGCCGTTCTCGTCCAGCGCCAGGTCGTCCGGCGAGAACGGAAAACCCAGATGCGGTCCGTTCAGCGGCGAATCCGGCATCGAGCGGCTATGGGGAAGGGGATGGAACTTGGCGCGCTTGGGATAGGGCGGCTTGAACCGGAAGCCGCCGGGGCACTCGACGGCTCCCAACAGGATTTGCAGGACATGGATCGCACGGCATGTTTGGAAGCCGTTGGAATGGGCCGAGATGCCGCGCATGGCGTGGAAGCTGACCGGGCGTCCGATGAAGCGCTCGTGCCTCTCGCCGCGGAAATCGGTCCAGGGTTGAGCGATCTCGATTGCCTGGTTGAAGGCCACATCGGCCAGTTGCGCGGCGATCCGGCGAATTGAGCTTGCGTCGACGCCGCAGGTGCCGGCCACCGCGTCCGGGTTGAATTCTTCGCCCAGGTAACGTTGCGCCAGCAATTCGAAGACCGGGACGCCCGTGCCGGCGGGGGTATCGAACCGGCCCTTGAGCGCCGGTTTCAGCCCCGGCTTGTCGAAGGGTTGCGCCTGGCCGGTGACCCGATCCCAGATCAGCGGCCGATCTTGCGCATCGCGCAGGGCCAAGCCGTTATTCGGGCCTTGCGTTTGGTCGATCAGCCAGCCCGCATTGGTCCAGCGGCAGAGGTAATCCAAGTCCACATGGCCGGTGCGCAGCAGCTCATGGATCAGCGCCATAACAAAGAGGCCGTCCGTGCCCGGCGTGATCCCGACCCATTCATCGGCCACCGCGTTGTAGCCCGTGCGCACCGGGTTAACGGCGATGATCTTCCCGCCCCGGCCCTTCAACTGGCCGATGCCGATCTTGATCGGGTTCGAATCGTGGTCCTCGGCGACCCCGAAGATCATGAAGAGCTTGGTGCGTTCCCAATCCGGCGTGCCGAACTCCCAGAACGCGCCGCCCATCGTGTAGATGCCGGCCGCCGCCATGTTGACCGAGCAGAACCCCCCATGGGCGGCATAGTTCGGCGTCCCGAACTGCTGAGCCCACCACGACGTCAGCGATTGCGACTGGTCGCGGCCGGTAAAGAAGGCGAGCTTCGAGGGGTTGTCGCGCCGGATCGGGTCCAGCCATTCGGTGGCGATGCTCAGCGCCTCCTCCCAATCGATCTCCTGGAACTCGCCCGAGCCGCGCGGGCCGACACGCTTCAGGGGTTTGCGCAGCCGCGCCGGCGAATAGTGTTGCATGATCCCGGCAGATCCCTTGGCGCAAAGCACGCCCCGGTTCACCGGATGGTCGCGATTGCCCTCGATATACCGGACTTTCTTTGTGCCATCGGGGTCATCACGCAGATGCACGTTGATCCCGCACCGGCAGGCGCACATGTAACACGTGGTCTGCCGCACCTCGTCCGAGACATGGGGACTGAGCTCCAGATCGGGTTCCGCCATCTCCGCCACTTTCCCTGCCTCGCCACGCGGTATCTGTTGCATTCATTCGGGTTTTTCGGCATGTAGCGCAGGCACCAATTCCCGGGAAGCCTGTTGGCCAGCCGTAACCGATGTAACGCAATGATCACGAGGTCGTGATCGCCTCCTGAATGTGACTATCGTCACAGCTTACGGATCGCCGATTCTGCGAGCCTGATCATGTTAACCGAATGTTAGGGGACTGGTCATGTCGGATGCGTTCGAGAGATATGCGGTTTACTGGGTGCCGAAGCGCGCGGACGCCTTGGCGCATTTCGGTGTCGCCTGGACGGGATGGTGTGCCGATCAGGGCGAGTTGCGCAAGCTTGGCTCGTTCGGCGACCTGTCATTCAATCCGGCCACGATAACCCGCAATCTGCGGCGCCACGGGCTGCACGGTCTGCTCCGCGCTCCGTTCGCGCTGGCGCAGGGGCGTAGCCGTTTCGCCCTCGAAACCGCGCTGCAGCAACGGATCGAGGGCGCGCTCAGTTGCCCGATACCGCGCTTCAACGTGGCGGTCATCGGCGGTCGCGTCTCGCTGGTGCCGGAGGAATACGACAATGGCCTGGGCACGGTAGTCGACCGGATCGACGAGGCCATCGACCCCTTGGCCTCGGTGCGCGCGCAAGCTTGGCCCGACCCCGGCGGACCGGCAGGCGAGGATGTGGTGCAATTGCCCTCGGGCGCCGCGCATCGATTCCATGTGCCGCTCACCGACCAGATGGACGTTAACGATGCGTTCCGCCTGATCGCCGAAATCGAGCCCTTGGTCGCGGATCTGCTGGACGTCCCACGCCGGCTGACCGACGTCGCACTGATGGGCGATCCGGGCGGCGGGCGGCGTCTGCGCATCTTACAGCGCTATGATTTGAGGACGACGCCGGCGGGCAACGCAGCGTCGGCCATGCCGGTGCACGGACCGGATACGCTGGTGCGGACCGAGATCGCCAGTTGACGGCGCGCGCCGCGCGATGACCGAGGCGCCGGGCGAGCCCGGCGCCTTTTTGCTGCCGATAAATTGACCTGCGGCCGGCGCACCAGTTCGGGTCAAGAAGCCGCCTCAGCGGCATTGATGAAGTTCGCAATCGTGCTGGTGGTCTCGGCCGGATGGGTCAGGTTCATCATGTGGCGCGCCCCCGGCAATGACAGCGAGCGTCCGTGCGGCGCTTCCCGGGCCATCCGGTCGGACATGACCGGCGTCGAATTCGGATCGGACACGCCGGTCATGAACAGCGCCTTGCAGGCTAACTGGCCGAGCCGCCCCTCGTAGGCATGGTCGGAGGTCGCGAAGACGCGATAGGCGGCGGCGTAGCCTGTGGGATCGTCTTGGCGCAGCCAATCGGCGCATTTGCGGGCAAGCAAGCCGTTCGGGTCGTCCGGGAACCAGCGTTGGACCGGGCCAAGCGTCTCGACGACCCCCTTGCTCAACTGCGCCGCGCGCGCCTCTACGGCGGCGCGTGTCACTGGGTCACGGCAATAAACGGCGTTCAGGGCGACAAGCGCGGTCACCTTCTCGGCATGATCCAGCGCCAGGCCCAGCGCAACGAGCGCGCCCATCGAATGCCCGACAACCGCCGTGGGTATGATCTCAAGATCGTCGATCAGACCCGCAGCCGCGTTGACGAAGTCGGAGAGCCCCGCCCCGTCCGGCAGGAGGTCGCTCTGCCCGTGGCCCGGCATATCCATGGCAATGACGCGCCTGCGGGACGCCAATGCGGTGATCTGCGGCTCCCAGGCATCGGCATTGAGGCCGACCCCATGGATCAGCAGGATCGGCGCGCCATGGCCAGCCTCGCGCCAGGCGATGCCCCCGGTCATTTGGCGCGGCGCCAGATCCGCGTGCAGGTTCTTCAAACTCATCGTCCCGTTCCAATCATCGCACAGGCTCACATCGGCACACGCCGCTTAACGGTTCTGCTAGGCTGGGCGGGTTGGACGTCTCTGCCGACATGGAAAGCACGCGAATCGCGCCGGGCAGACGTTCCCTGTTGTCTTTTTTCGATAATACATCAAGTTAGCGGCAATTTTGAAGCCATTGACCCGGCAGGAGGCAGAACAGGCATGAATTGGACCGTTTATCTGAGCGGAGAAATCCACACCGACTGGCGCGACGTGATCCGCGCCGGAACGCAAGAGAAGGGCCTGCCAGTCGTTTTTTCGGGACCGGTGACCGACCATGCGGCCTCGGACGATTGCGGGGTCGCGATCCTGGGAGCCGAGCCGGACAAGTTCTGGCACGATCGCAAGGGCGCGGGCGTCAACGCGATCCGCACCCGCACCCAGATCGAGCGGGCCGACGTGGTGGTGGTCCGCTTCGGCGAGAAATACAAGCAGTGGAACGCGGCCTTTGACGCGGGCTATGCGGCGGCGCTGGGCAAACCGCTGATCATCCTGCACGGACCCGATCATGCCCACGCCCTGAAGGAGGTCGACGCGGCGGCCGAAGCGGTGGCCGAGACGCCGGAGCAAGTGGTGGCGATTCTGGATTATGTGCTCAACGGGGTGTTGCCCGGATGATCAGGATGCGCCGCTGGATAGTGACCGCGCTCGACGCGCTTGGCCTGGGGCCGCGCCCAACCCGAATCCGAATGGGCCCGGAATTCGTGGGTGTCGTCGAGGCAACGCTCGCCGATATCCCCGACATCGTCGAGCTGGAGCTGCCAGTCTTCCGCGAACATCGGGAGTACCATCCAGGCGACTTCCAACAGCCGATGAACGCTCCGATGATCGCGGACTTTTATCGCCAGGTCATGTTTGACGATGACTGGGGCATCGCTGTCTTCGTGGCCGACCGCTCGACGATCGGCTATGTCGCCTGGACGGCCTACGAGCAATTCGAGGGGCGCCATGCGCTGATCCATTCGATCGCCGTGAATGAGGCAGGCCGGCGGCGGGGCATCGCACGGGCGCTGCTCGCTTTCGCGGAGACGCAGGCTGACGCCCGTGGCCTCGCCTCGATCCGTGCCAACGTCTGGGCGCATAACGAGGCATCGCGCGCGTTTTTCGCCTCGAACGGATTCTATCCTGTCGCGCAATTGATGGGCCGGTCAATTCGGGCCGAATGAATGTTGCCCACTCTACGGTCCAAGGGGCTTCGTATCGATGCCGAGCGCCGCTCCCGTCTCGCGCAGCACCGCCAGAGTCGCCGGAGGCAGTGGGATCCCGAGCTCCATATTCTCAGTCTCGAGGCGGCGTTCACGCTCGCCCGGCACCTCGACGGCCTCAAAACCCGTCGCTGGCGGACAGGTGCGCACGTCGTTCAGGCAGGCCTCGGCGGCGGCGCGATATGCCTCGGGCGCGGCGAACCCCGCGAGGTCGATGAAGACGCAGAGCCAGTTCAGGCCCAGGATCGCCTCGCCCAGCATTGCACCGCCCACAAGCTCCGCAATCAAGGCCATGCCATAACCTTTGGGCCCCGCCATCGGCAGCAGCGCGCCGCCGTCATAATAGTCCTGCGGGTCGGCTGTCGGATTGCCATCGCGGTCGATGATCAGACCCTCGGCGATTCTCCGCCCAGCATAATGCGCCGCATAGACCTTGCCGCCGGCCCCGGCGGCGGTGGCGAAATCGAGCACTACCGGCCCGCGATCTCCGCCGGGCATGGCGATCGCATAGGGGTTGGTCGGCAGCCTTCCCTTGGCGCCGCCATAGGGCGCGACCTGGGGCCATTCCTTGCGCGTGCCACCACCGAGAATAATCGCAAGGCAGCCCTGGTCGGCGGCCATCTCGGCGAAAGCGCCGATCCGTCCGTATGCCCGACATTTGTAACTGCGATCACCGAAACGCCAGCCTCGCGCGCGCGCCGCACCCCTTCCTCGGCGGCGATCCGCATCGCGGGTATGCCGAAGCCGCAATAGCCATCGACAATCGGCGCTCCAGTTGCGCGGAGCCGGAATTTCGGGTTGCCAGTCGGGTCGAATAAATTCTCGCGCGCCCAGTCAAGATATTGCGGCAAGCGCATGCATCCATGAGAATAAACGCCACGTGCATCGGCCTCGACCAAATGCCGGCCAACCTCACCTGCCACCGCATCGGAGCAGCCCATCGCCGCAAGATAGGCTGTCGCGAAACCCGTCAGCGCCTCCGCCGGGATCCGCGGATCGTCTGTCCTCACCGGCCAATACCAACCGCCCGGGGCGCCAGGTGAATTTTGAACTGCTCGCGCACCGCCCGATCGATCTCGTAGGGCAGATGGCTGGGGAAAAAGCCGTCCAGAATCTCGCGCTTCTTGGCGATTGTCTTCTCGAGAAGATCGGGCCGCCCAAGCTCGGCCCATTCCTTTGGCGACGTGCGGTCGCCGAGCGCCGGGTAGACATACTCGGTCTGCATCAGGCTCAGCGTCTGGTCCGAACCGAGATAATGCCCCGGCCCATCGAGGCAGACTTGGCGCATGACCTCGAGCGAGACGCTGTCCTCGGTCACCTCGATCCCGCGCACGCAGCGCTGGCACTGGCCGAGGATGTCGTCGCCCAGGATCAAGCTCTCGAGGCAGAAGCCGAGCAGCGAGGCGTGCATCCCCACCGACTCGTAGATCATGTTGGCGCCCGAGAGCCCCACCATGACATTCGACATCGCTTGCTCCCACCCGGCTTGCATATCGGGCAGTTTCGCATCCGCGATTCCGGCCGATGTGCCACCCGGCAGCCCGTAGAACCGGTGCATCTGGGCGCAGCCTGCCGAAAGCAACGCCTGTTCGCCCGAGCCGCCGGACATGGCGCCCGTGCGCAGGTCGCTGACGAATGGCCATGTGCCGAAGATCGCCGGGTGGCCGGGCTTCAAGGCATTCACGTAGACCATACCCGCCAGGCACTCCGCCACCGCCTGGACGATGGCGCCGGCGATCGGCGCCGGCGAGGTCGCGCCCGCCTGCCCCGCCGACAACAGCAGCACCGGCATCCCGCCCCGGATGCAGGTCTCCATCACCTGGCATGACTCGGTCGCGAACTTCATCGGCGGCACGACAAAACAGTTGGAATTCGAGATGAACGGGCGCTCGCGCCACTTCTCTTCGCCACCCGCCAGCATGTGGATCATTTCGAAGCAGGGCAGCATATGGCTTGGCTCGGTAAAGCTGGTGCCAATGTGCTTGGTGGTGCCGCGCACGCAGGCATAGATGGTGTTGAGGTCCATCTCCAAATTGTCCGGAATGTCCCGGCAGACCATGGGCCGCTGGAGGAAATGGACATTGTCGAGCGCCTCGACGATGCGCGCTGCGTCGTAGAGGTCCTGGACCATCGAGTCGCGATATTCCCGCTTCTCCACATCGACGATATGAACCGCCGCGCCGGCGGTGCCGTAATGGACCATGGTGCCGCTCAGATGCAGGTCATATTTCGGGTTCCGGGCCGAGAGCGTGATGTCGCGCGCCGCGATCGCCAGCATGTCCTCTATCAGGGCGCGCGGGAAGCGGATGCGGCCGTCATCGCCCAGGATCGCGCCCGCACCGGTCAGGATTTCGACGCCCGAAGGCGGGGCGTCGGCAAAACCGATCTGCTCGCAGGCATCGAGCGCCGCCTGATGGATGCGCTGGACTTCCGCCTCACTCAGCGGGTTGTAGGTGCCGCCCGAGAGCCCCGGACGGACCGGGCGAATTTCCTCGGCCAGGGGTGCCGCGCGCATCGCCTGGCGCGCCGCGCGGCCGCCTGCACGGCGTCCGCGTTTGGTGGTGTCTTCGGTGGTTGCCATGGGTCCTATCCCGTTCCAGAGGCCGGTGTTCCGGCCGCCAAAAACTCCTCGGCCTCGCCGCTGCCCATTGCGGTGCCAAGCGCTAAGAAATCGCCCGGCCCGAACATCGCCCGGGCCGTGTCGCGCACCGCAGTGTAGGCAAGCCGCGACAGCCCGCCACCGACGCTGATCCGGGCGACCCCGGCCGCCGCGAATTCGGCGAGCGTCACTTGCGCGAACTTGCCGGCGGCCAATGCGTTGACCGGTTTGCCGAGCGCTGCGGCTTTCGCCTGATCCTCCATCGGCAGCAACGGCGCGTAGAGAACGTCCGCCCCTGCCTCGGCGAAGGCCGCAAGCCGCGGCAGCGCTTCGGCAGCATCATAGGAACGGGTCAGCACACCATCGGCGCGGGCGGTGAGTGTAAAAGGGAACCCAAGCGCCCGCGCGGCGGCGACCGCCGCCCGCACACGCTCGACCGCCAAATCGAAGGCGTAGGCGTCATTCCCCGGCAGGGCCGTGTCCTCGACCGAGCAGCCCGCGAGCCCCGCCTCCGCGGCCAGCCGCACGGTCTCGGCCACCACCTCGGGCGCCTCGCCATAGCAATTCTCCAGATCCGCGCTGACCGGCAGATCGGTGGCGCCGACGATATCCGCGCAATGGGCCAGCATCGCGTCGCGGCTCACATGGCCGCCATCGGGCAGACCCAGCGTAAACGCATAGCCGCTGGAGGTGGTGGCCAGCGCCTTGGCCCCGAGCCCGGCCAACATCCGCGCCGAGCCCCGGTCCCAGGGGTTCGGGATCACGAAAGGCGACCCGGGCACATGAAGCGCGCGGAACGCCTCAGCCTTCGCCGCTCGGCTCGTCATACCCGCACCCTCTCGGATTTCGGGTCGTAGGCCGGCCGGAGGCTGGCTTGCGCCTCGACCAGGGTGCCCGCGACCTCAATCTGGTAGCCGGACGCCAGCACCTGGTCCGCCTTCTCGCCTTCACAGGGCACATAGCCCATGCCGATGGCGGCGCCGAGGTGATGGCCATAGCTGCCCGAACTCAGGTAGCCCACCACCTCGCCGTCGCGCAGGATCGGCTCGTTGTGATAGAGCAAAGGCTCCGGGTCTGTCAGCTTGAACTGGACCATACGCGTGGCGAGCCCCTTCTCCTTTTTCTCCAGCACCGCTTCGCGGCCGATGAAATCGGGTTTCGAGGTCTTGACGGCGAAACCGAGCCCCGCTTCCAGCACATGGTCCTCGGGCGATATGTCGTGGCCGAAATGGCGGAAGGCTTTCTCGATTCGGCAGCTGTCCATCACATGCATGCCGCAGAGTTTGAGGCCCAGATCCTTGCCCGCCTCGTCTAGTGTCTCGAACACATGGGCAGCCTGGTCGGCGGAGATATAGATCTCCCAGCCGAGCTCGCCCACATAGCTGACCCGGTGGACCCGGGCGGTGCCCATGCCGATCTCGATCTCCTGCGCGGTGCCGAAGGGATTATAGTTGCTGGAGAAATCATTGGGGCTTACCGCCTGCATCAGGTTGCGGGCATTCGGCCCCATGACCGCCAGCACCGCCTCGCCTGCGGTGACGTCGGTGATCACCACATTCGCGTCGCCCGCATGGCGGCGCAGCCAGGCCTCGTCGGCTGGCTGGGTGGCGGCCGGGGTGACCACCAGATAGCAGGTCTCGGAAAGGCGGGTAACGGTGACGTCGGCCTCGATGCCGCCCTTCGGGTTCAGGAACTGCGTATAGACGATCTTGCCCACGGGCACCGACATGTCGGCCCCGCAGATCCGGTTCAGCACGGCTTCGGCATCGCGGCCCTCAACGCGCAGCTTGCCGAAGGAT
>Ga0224508_10001377_pt1 | contig 21899 bp, 18 predicted proteins | sample SF_Jan12_sed_USG_4_FD_170157 | JGI IMG/M metagenome (GOLD analysis project Ga0224508, IMG submission 170157) | Sediment microbial communities from San Francisco Bay, California, United States - SF_Jan12_sed_USGS_21 | ecosystem: Environmental > Aquatic > Marine > Sediment | place: USA... | reverse complement strand
CACTATGGCCGGATTAATTCCCCAGGACTTTATCGACGATCTGATCGCGCGCGCCGATATTGTCGAGGTGGTCGGCCGCCGGGTGCAACTGAAGAAGGCCGGGCGGGAATTCAAGGCCTGCTGCCCCTTCCACGATGAGAAGACCCCCTCGTTCACGGTCAGCCCGGGCAAAGGTTTCTACCACTGCTTCGGCTGCGGGGCGCACGGCACAGCAATCGGCTTCCTCATGGAGTTCGATCACATGAGCTTTGTCGAGGCGATCGAGAGCCTGGCTGCATCGATGGGCGTGGACGTGCCTCGCAACGAAAGTGACAAGCCCGCCCGGCGCTACGACGAGCTTTTTTCCCTGCTCGACTCGATCTCACGCCACTGGCAGGCCTGCCTCAAGGAATCGCCCGCCGCGGTCGAATACGTGAAAAACCGCGGCATCGACGGCAGCACGGCGAAGCGCTTTGGCATCGGCTACGCTCCGGACGGCTGGAGCAATATCCTCGACAAATTCGGCAAGTCTCCCGAAGCGACCGAGCGACTGCTCGCAACCGGCATGATTATCGAGAAGGACAATGGCAAGCACTACGACCGTTTCCGCGATCGCATCATGTTTCCAATTCGCGACCACCGCGGCCGCACGATCGCCTTCGGCGGACGCACCATGGGCGATGGCGAGCCGAAATACCTGAACTCGCCCGAGACCGTCCTGTTTCACAAGGGACGCGAACTCTACGGCCTGTACGAGGCACGCCAGGCGTTGCGGCACATCGATCAGCTCGTCGTCGTGGAAGGCTACATGGACGCCGTTGCGCTTGCCCGGCACGGCATCGACTTTGCCGTCGCAACCCTGGGTACCGCGACCACGAGCGAGCATCTCAATCGCTTGTTCCGACTAACTGAAAACGTCTGCTTCGCCTTCGATGGCGATCGGGCTGGCCGCAAGGCGGCCTGGCGAGCGCTTGAGAATGCCCTTCCGCAGATTCGCGAGGGCCGGCAGATTCGTTTCATGTTCCTGCCGGATGGGCACGACCCCGACTCTTTCGTCAACGAATTCGGCACAGATGCGTTTCTCAAGGCAATGGACGAAGGCATCGCGCTGTCGGAGTTCCTGATCCGGGAGCTTGCCGGACAGGTCGATATGGACACGGTCGACGGTCGCGCGCGTCTCGCCGAACTGGCGCGCCCGCTGGTCAACAAGATTCCGCCTGGCGTGTATCGCGAATTGCTCGTGGACAGCCTGGCTGAAGCTGTCGGACTGACTGCTGCAAAGCTCGACAAGATGCTGGGCAGTGACAAAGGCGGTGGCTCAGGCGTCAGTGCCTCAGGAAGTCGGTCGCGCCTGCGCGCGCAAAAACCCATGAGCGGCCAGCCGTCCGTGATTCGTCATGCGATCACGCTGCTGCTGAACGACCCTGCCGCGTGCCTGAAACTCGACATCGAGAAACTCGTGGACATCAATCGTCCGGGCGTGGATTTGTTACGAGCACTGATTGAAACCGTGCAGGCTGAGCCCAATATAACGACGGCTGGATTGCTGGAACGCTGGCGGCACGACGAGGCCGGCAGGCATCTCGGGAAACTCGTGGCATCCGAGGTGCCGCTGGACGATGAATTCAACGCCGCGGCCGAACTGGGCGACTGCCTGGACCAGATCGAGACAGCCGGGCGCAAGGAAAGAATTACTTTTTTAATTGAAAAACAACGAGTTAACGGCCTCACGGATGAAGAAAAGGCCGAACTGCAGGAACTATTGAAAGCAGCCTAACTCAATGAAATATATGTAGATTCAGCTCTTTCATAAGAGTAGAATTAATCGTTTGCATTTTTTACCCGCAGGAATTTCCGTCTTGACTGAGAAAAAAGCACCCGCACCGATTGTTGCCGTGAGCAAGCAAGCTCAGCAACTCAAAGATCTGATTGCCCGAGGCAAGGAACAGGGTTACCTGACCTATGTGGAGGTTAACGATCACCTGCCGAACGATATCGTCGATCCGGAGCAGATCGAAGACATCGTCAACATGATTAACGACATGGGGATCACGGTGTACGAAGAGGCGCCGGAGACCGAGTCGAAGACACTGACCGATACGCCGGCCACTGACGAGGATGCTGTGGAGGAAGCCGAAGCGGCCCTCGCCAGCGTCGACGCGGAGTTTGGCCGTACGACCGACCCGGTGCGCATGTACATGCGCGAGATGGGTACGGTTGAGCTACTCACGCGCCAGGGTGAGATCGAGATCGCCAAGCGCATCGAAGACGGCCTGAACCAGGTCAAGTACCACATGGTGCATTTCCCACCGACGGTCGAAGCACTGCTCGAAGTTGCGGATCGGGTCATCGGTGGCGAGACACGCATGCAGGATTTCGTCGTGGGCTTTATCGACCCGAACGCGCCTGACGAGATCAAGCCACCTGCGCCGAAGACCGATGATGACGATGACGACGAAGTTGTTGATACCGGTCCGGACCCGGACGAGGTAAAAGCGCGCGTCAAGGTCATTCGCCGGCACTTCAACCGTTCGATGAAGTATCTCGAGAAATACGGCCAGAAGGACAAGCGTACGGCGAAGGCGCAGGATGACTGCGCCCTGCAGATCATGGAACTCAAACTGGCGCCGAAGCTGTTCGATGCCCTGGTCCGAAACCTGCGCGATGTCGTCTCGATTATTCGCAGCCAGGAACGCCTCGTCATGCAGCTCTGTGTTCGTGACGCCGGGATGCCTCGCAAGGACTTCCTGTCGAGCTTCCCGAAGAGCGAAACGGACTTCGCGTGGATCGACAAGCACATCCGCGCGAAGCGCAAGCACTCGTCGATTCTGGCCAAGCTCAAGGACGACGTGCTGCGCGCACAGCGCAAGCTGATCGCCGTAGAAGTGGCAACGCGGTTGTCGATCGCCGAGATCAAGGAGATCAATCGCCAGATGTCGATCGGTGAGGCCAAAGCTCGCCGCGCCAAGAAAGAGATGGTCGAGGCTAACTTGCGCCTCGTTATCTCGATCGCCAAGAAGTACACGAACCGCGGCCTGCAGTTCCTCGACCTTATCCAGGAAGGCAACATCGGCCTGATGAAGGCCGTCGACAAGTTCGAATACCGTCGCGGCTACAAGTTCTCGACCTATGCAACCTGGTGGATTCGCCAGGCCATCACGCGTTCGATTGCCGACCAGGCCCGCACGATCCGTATCCCGGTTCACATGATCGAGACGATCAACAAGCTGAACCGCATCTCTCGCCAGATGTTGCAGGAGATGGGTCGCGAGCCCCTGCCCGACGAACTGGCCGAGCGCATGGAGATGCCGGAGGACAAGGTTCGCAAGGTGCTCAAGATCGCCAAAGAGCCGATCTCGATGGAGACCCCGATTGGCGACGACGAAGATTCGCATCTCGGCGACTTTATCGAGGACCAGACGGTGCATTCACCGGTCGACTCGGCGACAACGTCGGGGCTCAAGGAAACCACGCACTCGGTTCTTGCTGGTCTGACGCCGCGCGAGGCCAAGGTCCTGCGCATGCGTTTCGGTATCGATATGAACACCGATCACACGCTCGAGGAAGTCGGCAAGCAGTTCGACGTCACACGTGAACGTATTCGCCAGATCGAAGCCAAGGCGCTCAGGAAATTGCGCCATCCGACGCGATCGGATCAGCTCAGGAGTTTCCTCCTGGAAGACTAAAAAAAAGGCCGGGCATTGCCCGGCCTTTTTTTGTCTGTGTTCAGAGTATCTCGAGCGCCTTCCTGCGCCGCGTATGAAAGTCCTGCTTGTCGACGAACTCAAGGAACTCACTCTGCGGCATGGCTTTGCTGTAGAAGAAGCCCTGGACAAAATCGCAACCATTGCGTCGCAGGAATTCGAGCTGTTCTCGAGTCTCCACGCCTTCCGCGATAGATTTCTTGCCAAGCTCTTCGGCCATGCGAATGATCGTGCGGCAGATATTGTTCGACGCAACACCGTCCCCAATCTTATCGACAAAGGATTTGTCGATCTTGATCACGTCGAACGGCATCTGTTGCAGGTAACTCAGCGATGAGTAACCCGTACCGAAATCGTCGATCGCGACGCGTACCCCGTCGCTGCGCAGCGATTCGAGCAAGGCGATCGCCGTATCCCGGTTCTGGGCGACAGCAGTTTCAGTAACTTCCAGCTGCAGGTAGCCGGGGTGGATGCCGTAGCGCCGCACCGGCTCCATGATCGCGCGCCGGAATCCCGACTCGCGAAGCTGCCGGGCCGACACGTTGATCGACACCGGTCCTGGATGCAGCCCGCGATCGAGGATGGCGCAGAGATCTTTGCAGGCCCGCTCGATCACCCATTCCCCGAGATCGATGATCAGGCCCGAGTCTTCGGCGAGAGGAATGAACTCTTCCGGCGAGATCTCACCAATCGTCGGATGCGTCCAGCGCAAGAGCGCTTCGGCACCGCTGATCTCACCCTTGACGGTATCGAACTGCGGCTGATAGTGCAGCTCAAGCACCCCGTCATAGTAAGCCTGGCGCAGATCGCGCTCGAGGCCGATCTTGCGGCGACTCTCGGCATTGAGTCGTTTGCTGAAGAACTCGAAACGGCTGCGTCCGGCGTCCTTGGCTCTGTACATGGCCGCGTCCGCGTTCTTGAGCAGGGTCTCGACGCTGTCACCATCCTCGGGGAACATCACCACGCCGATGCTTGCACTCAGGTAGTGATCGACATCGCGCACGGTGAATGCCTCACCAAGTCTCTCGAGCAAACGTCCAGCCATCGCACGGACGATCGACTCATTGCGTACATTCGGCAAAACGACGACGAACTCGTCGCCGCCAAGACGAGCAACAGTATCCCGGTCGCGCACTTCGGAAACGATGCGTTTCGATGCCTGGATCAGCACGCCATCGCCTACCGAATGCCCGAACACGTCGTTAATTTCCTTGAAGCGGTCGAGGTCGAGGAAGAGTAGCGCTCCGCTGTGCTCGTCGATCCGGGCATTGGAGATGTGCTGCTCGAGTCGGTCCTTGAGTAACTGCCGGTTGGGCAGGCCCGTAAGTGCGTCGAAGTGCGCCTGCCTGTACAGAATTTCCTCGCGTTCGACACTCGACAAAGCAACGGCAAACCGGCCCGCCAGGTCCACGACTCGCTGCATGCTGCCCTTCGACATATCGAACTGCGAATCGAAACCGAGTAGCAACACGCCCTTGAGATCGTCATTGAGTATGACGGGAACGAGTACAACGTACCGTTGCCCGAAAGCGTCGAAGCGCGCCTTGTACGGTGTATCGAACTCCTGGACCACCGTAAGATCGACCTGCCGCGGCTGGCACCAGCTATGGTCGACGTTGCCGGGCAATTCGATGCGTTCGTGACAAATTTCTTCCAAATGCCTGGAGATCATTTTGCCCTTGGTCGGCGCGTCGGTATCGCGCGCGATAATGGCGGCCGACTGACACTGGGTTAGTCCAAACAGGTGAGCGACAACGTCTTCGGAGACTTCCTCCAGCTTGCTGCCGGACAAGATCATACGATCAATACCCGACATTGCTTCGAGCGCCGAGATCTGGCGGCCGAGCCGGCCAGCCATGTTGTTGAATGCTTCGGCGAGCCACTCGAATTCGTCACCGGTTCGAATGCGAACTCTCGACTCGAGATTGCCGCCTGCAACCTGTCGCGCGGCGAGCGTGAGGTGCTGCAGAGGCACGAGGCTGCGGGCGATAAGCTTGAGGCTCAGGAACGCAACAAGAACGAGAACCAGGATAACGGCCGGAACGAAGATGCGCCGGAAATCGGTGCCTGACTGCATGGCAAACGACACCGGCTGCACTGCCACGATATCGATACTGGGGGCCCCAAAGGAACCGTCGAGAAAGAGCTGCCAGAGCGCCGCAAAGTGCGTCTCGCCATCGTGCTCCCACTCGCCGAAGACACTGCTCCGCACTTCGGCCTCAGCAACCAGCTTGGCATGGACATCAGGATCGACACTGGTCGTGCAGTAGTACTGCAGTCCGGCATGACCGAAGACACAGAACTCGGTGTTGTACGGAAGGTTCTCGCGGGCTCCCCAGATTTTCGCCGTGTTCAACTGGAACGCAACCGCCGAGTCGCCCGTACCGCGTTCCGCGCTGCGCAACATGATCAGTGAACCCTGCGAGGACAGAACCAGCTTGGTTTCGCCGGATGCGAGGAACGCACGCTCTGCTGGTCCGAGTTCGATTGCCTCGACGTTGTCCTGCAGTGACATGGTTGGTGGAACATTGTCGCCGACAATCCAGACGGCTTCGAAATCGTCAAGCAGGTACTCATGCTCGTTGATCGCTTCAAGCCCACCATCGTTGGCGATGCGAACGATTTCCGCGGCCTTTTCCGAGGCCAGCTGCAATCGCGTCAGGACCTCGATGCCGTATTCCTTGGCGTTGTCCTTGAGAATTCGCGAGGTCTCGCCTTCCAGGGCCCGGGTAAATTCGGACCACGCCAGCCAGACCGTGAACATCATCGGGACGATGGCCGCGACCAGGAAGAACGAGAAGATCTGCCTGCCAACGCCGCGCGCAAGAGTTCGCTTTATGGCGCTCTCGCTCATCAGTAGTCTTCCCCGAGTCCGATGAATGCCCCGTTGTTCGCGCGCACAATATCGTCACGGCTTCGCTCTGCCGACAACGGACCAGCTGACTCTCCGTCCCTTCCAACGCTGTACAGGTCGAAATCGGTGTTGAGAGGATTCAGCTGGCCGTCCTTTCTGAGGGCGCCTACACCACCGCCCGCCGCAGGTATGTTCAGGAACTCATAGGGCTGTCCCCAGGGGTCGAGGGGAACGACCACACCCGTTTCTTCGAGGGTGAGGGGAATGCGGTCGTTGTTGTTGAGCCGGAAGCTTTCGACGGCCAGGCTGAGCTTTGAAATGTCGCCAATAGCGGCCGATACCTTGGCCCGGGTTACGAACATGTCGTAGGTCGGAATGGCGAGCGAGACCAACATCGCAGCGACGACCATCGTCACAACCATGTCCAGCAGTCCGAATCCTTTCGACCGTTGCCCCAGCAATGCATCCACATGTGTGATCCGAGCCCCATTTTGAGCAGCTGAATCACATCCCCAGCGAAGATCCCGGAATCATAAGTGATTGTTTTAAAAAGGTCCCGGACCTGTGTCACGCTCGACTGTGTGGACTCGGTTTCCGATTATGACTGCGACATCGGATTGGCGATTCAGGATCAGAAAGCGCTGGTTCTGGTCGATATTCCGGTTTCCCTGATCCGCGAATTAATCTGCTAGAATCCACGCCCTTAGTGGCCCCGCACCGGGGCAACGATCAGTTTAAGGGCCTGTAGCTCAGTTGGTTAGAGCAGGGGACTCATAATCCCTTGGTCCCAGGTTCGAGTCCTGGCGGGCCCACCACTTCCTATCGCAGTATCGACGCGATCTCGGGCAGCCACGCCTGCCAGTAGTCGATCTTGGCATGCAGTATCTCGACGGCCTGATCCGGGTCGCGTTCCAGGAAGCGCAGGTGATCCCCGGGACGCAGCTGGCCCAGGACGTGCCTGTCGGCTCGTGCGATCTGGGCAATCCGCGGATAGCCCCCAACGGTTCCGCAGTCCACCGACAGGGCGTACGGTGCTCCGTCTTCCGGGCACTGGATCGTCCCCGGGAACGAACCTGCGCTCGGCATTCGACCATCCGACGAGGTATTCAGGGCCGGTCCCTGCAGGCGCAGCCCCATGCGGTCGGCGCGCCGATCCACAACCCAGTTGGTGTCGAACAGGCTGGAACGGCTGGCGTCATCCAACAGCTGCGTTTCCGCCGCGGCACACGCGTGCACGGCCCAACTCGATGACATTGGCAATCGAAACTCGTCCGGTGTTCTTATCCCCACCTGCACGTTCGGCGCAAGGTCCAGCACGTCACCTGCCCGCAGCGCCCTCCCCTGGTGCCCGCCAAAGCCAGCCTGAAGATTGGTCGAAGCAGAGCCCAGAACGTCGTCGACAATTACGCCGCCAGCGAAAGCAAGGTACGCACGAGCACCGGTTCTCATAGCGCCAAGCGAGAGCTCGTCACCGGCTCTTGCAAAGAGCGTCTCATGGAGCGGCTGTTCCTCGTCATTCAACGCAACCAATGTGTGTGCGCCGGTTACAGCAAACGCACAATCACAGGTGAACTTGAGCGTCGGCCCGACCAGGGTCACCTCAAGGGATGCCGCGTCCCAGGTATTCCCGACCAGGGTGTTGGCCAGTGCCAGCGACAGCGGGTCGGCCGCACCGTTCGCCGGCACGCCCATGTGACGCAGGCCAATACGGGGTCCGGCCTGGACCGTTGTCTGCAATCCGGGTTTGACGATCGTTACGCTCACGCTTCAAACTCGGCCGCGTCGATCGCGACGAAGCGCACACGCATTCCGGCTTTAAGCGCAAAAGGGTCCCCGGCGCCCGGATCGAACAGTGGGTACGGAGTACGCCCGATGATGTTCCAGCCGCCCGGACTGGCCAGGGCATACAAGCCGGTACGTCCGTCGGCTATGCCCACCGAGCCGGCCGCGACACGCTGTCGTGGTTCCGTGCGACGCGGTATGTGGAAGCACTCTTCGAGCCCGCCAACGAACGCAAAGCCTGGCGTGAACCCGACCATGTCCACGGTGTATTCGCCACCCGTGTGTGATGCAACGAGTTCGTCGACAGAAAGTCCGGTTGCCGTGCTCAGGTCGCCAAGATCCGGTCCGAATTCACCACCATAGACAACCGGTAGCTCGAGCAACTCGCCGACTTCATCCGACATTTCGGATTTCCTCTTGAGCAGATCTTCGAGCGTCCGGCTCGCGCGCTCACTATCGAGCACCGCCGCATCAAACCGAACGACGACCGATGCAATGCCCGGTACGATCTCCAGCCATTCCGCGGCTCGTCCCAACCGCAGCGCCAGCGCCTGCGCCTCCTGCGGCGTGTCGACCGTAATACAGAACAGGTCATCACCGCATCGCGTGAGCACGAATGTCGACTCCATGAGATTCGAGAACGTCACGTACCGCGCGCGCCTTCTCAGCGGCGCCTGGCGTATCGCCGTGGATACAGAGCGTATCGGCGCGTACCGCAACGACTTCGGCATTTCTCGCCGTTGTCTCACCCGCTTCGGCCAGTCGCACGGCTTGCGTCGTAGCGACGTTGAGGTCCTCGTGTACGGCGCCCTGTTCCGACCTCGGCACCAGCGTGCCGTCGGGCTCGTACGCCCTGTCAACGAATGCCTCCGCTATGAACTCCAGGCCATGCCGTTGTGCAGCAAACTCCAGCTCGGTGTCAGCCATGCCAACGAACGCCGGCGCCCCCGGCGCCTCGGCCGTCACACGGGCAACGATGTCAGCCAGGTCCTTGTCCCTGACCGCATCGTTGTAGAGCGCACCGTGCGGTTTCACATGCGCCAGCCGGGCACCCAGGTGGGCCGCAATATCAGCGAGCTCCGTCACCTGCGAACGCAATGACTCATAGAGGTCATCCCCGGCCAGGAACCCACTCCTGCGACCAAAGCCCTCTCGATCCGGATAGCCGGGATGAGCGCCAACCGCCACGCCGTTGGCGATTGCCGACCGCACTGTCCGGATCATCGAATCGGCGTCTCCTGCGTGTCCACCACAGGCAACATTGCAACTCGACACGATCTGCAACAGGTCCTCGTCGTACGCGTCGCCTTCGCCGAGATCTGCATTCAGGTCAATGCTGGCCACTAGATCTTTCCACCTTTTTCAAGTCGTTTTCCAGACAGTACCGATTTATAAAACTTACCCAGTGACTTGTCGCGCGAACGCCGCTCGGCGATCGATTCGCTGTTGCGGCGGTCCTCCGACTGCAGTTTCCGATAGCGCAGCAGCCGGTCGGCATCCAGCCGGCCGTCCTCGATCGCCGCCTGCACGGCGCAGCCCGGTTCTGTCTCGTGCGAGCAATCGGCAAACCGGCACCGGGCGGCCAGCGCGGTTATTTCCGGGAACACCTCATCCAGTGCATCCCCAACATCGACAAGCTGCAGTTCACGCATCCCCGGGGTATCAATTAGCCATCCGCCCTGCGGCAACTGGTGCATCGACCGCGATGTCGTTGTGTGGCGACCGCGTTGGTCGTCCTCTCGCACTGCCCGGGTTTCGAGATGCTCTCCGGTCAGCGTATTGGTCAACGTCGACTTACCGACGCCCGAGGAACCGAGAAGCGCGACGGTCTGGCCGGACTTACACCAGGGCCGCAAGACCTCGACCTCATTCGGGTCGAGCGCGTTGAGAGCTTCCACGAGCACGCCAGGCGCCAACCCGCTGGCTGCTGCCACGAACTCGTCGGTTGATTCCACCGTGTCGGCCTTGGTGATGACGATGACAGGAAACGCCCCGGCATCGTGTGCGATCGCAAGATAGCGCTCGAGCCGGGCGATGTTGAAATCGCGATTGGCCGACGTGACGATGAACAGCGTGTCGACGTTGGCGGCGATCAACTGAACCTCACCGCCTGTTCCGGCAGCACGCCGCTGGAAGACGCCGGTCCGATCGAGCCGCTTCGTTACATGTTGCGAGCCATCTACCAGGACCCAGTCACCGACAGTAATGCCCATCGCGGCGGCTTTCGGGGACAGTTCAATCGACGCGTGGCCCGTCGCGCCGGCCGTGTCGATCCGGCCGCGGTGAACATTCAGCACGCGTAGCGGGTGCGCCTCCGCATCCAGGTCCACCTGGGCCTGGAAGAACGGCCGCCAACCGAGGTTTTGTAACGAATCAAGACCACTCATGGGATACACTGGATAGCACGTATTTGCCTGCAGGGAAAATCATCATGAGCGTAGTCCTGGTTACCGGCGCAAGTTCCGGGATCGGCGCCGCAATCGCTATCGCTTTCGCGGAGGACGGCTGGGATGTCATGGCCGCTGGTCGCAACGAAGGCCGGCTGGAAGAGGTAGCGGATGTGTCCGAACGCATCGTGACCTGGGCGGGTGATCTCGCGACTTCCGAGGATTGCGCTGAGCTCATCGAGGAAACCATCGACGAATTCGGCGAGATCGATTGCCTCGTCAATAACGCGGGTGTGCTCATTCGCGGTAATGTCGGCGACGTCAGCGACGACGACTGGCGCCACACGATGACCGTAAACCTCGACGTTCCGTTCTTTCTCAGCCGCGCAGCGCTTCCCTACCTGCTTCGGTCAGAAGGCAGCATCGTCAACATTGCATCCGACTGGGGGCTGCGAGGTGGGGAGCGCGCCGCGGCATATTGCGCCAGCAAAGGCGGCCTCGTGTTGCTGACCAAGGCAATGGCCAGGGACCACGCTCGCGAAGGCTTGCGGATCAATGCCATATGCCCGGGCGACGTCGACACACCCATGCTCGCGGCGGAAGCCAAAGCCGAAGGCATGGACATCGATGAATACATGGAAGAAGCCGCGGAATCCGTACCGAGCGGACGCGTCGCAGAACCCGAGGAAGTCGCATCGCTGGCACTTTTCCTCGCCAGCGACGCCGCAACACATATCAATGGCACCACCGTCGTCATCGACGGCGGCGGTAACGCCTAAACGCCCGAGAAGTCTACCCCGCCAAACGCGAGTGACGGCGACAACGTCGACGAGTACGGGTACACGTCGTTGCCAACCAGTTCGAGTTGATTGAACAGGTCGCGCAGATTTCCTGTGACATTCATCTCCCCGACCGGGCGACCGACCTCGCCATTTTCGATCATGTGGCCACGCAAGCCGAGCGAGAAATCGCCCGTGGTCTGGTCGGCATTGCCGCCCAGCCATGACGTCACGTAGACACCGTCGCCGATGTCCTTGAGCATTTCCTCCAGGGACTGCTCACCCGTGGCGATGACCCGGTTTGACGAAGAGCCCGTGGTCGGTTCCATGCCTGCCTTGCGGCCATGGTAGGTGTCGACATACAGGTTCCTGACCACACCGTTCTCCACGATGGGCAGGTATTTCGCCGAGATTCCCTCGCCGTCAAAGAGCCGCGAACCGAAGCCACGCCGAATCAACGGATCGTCGGCAATACTCAGCTTGTCACTGAACGCCTTCTTGCCGACGAGGTCTGCCCAGAATGACTGCCCTTGGTGAACACGACGAGCGTTCGCAGGACCGAGCAGGCGCCCAAGCAACGAGCCGGCGGCTCGAGCATCGACGAGCATGGTGCTTTTTGTCGTCGGGCCCTTTTCCGAATCGAGGCGACTGAGCGCCCTGTCGAGCCCGATCCGCGCCACGTCGGGGGCCGGCGGCAACGATGCCACATGCTGCCCGCCAACGTAGTAACCATCCGATGCACGTTTGTCGCCCTGGTCCATGAGCGTGATGTTGGTGCCATACCAGCAGTAGGTTTCCGCATGGGTCCCGGCAAAGCCGTTGCTGCTCACTGATGCCGAATTCAAACTGCCATCGTAGATTCCGGCGGTCGCCGAGATCACGCGATCGTGCGCAGTCGCAACTTCGTCGAGTGACTTGCACCAGGCAAGCCGCTGCTCACGACTGATACCGCCAACGGCCATATCGACCAGGTCGAGATCGACCTCAGGGCGTCCCTCGAACAACTCCGGCGGCGTTATCTGCCGATGCTCATCAGGTTCCAGCGCTCTGGTTATCGCAACGGCCTCCGCGACAAAGCTCTTCAGCCGTTCGGGATTCAGATCGGTCGTCTGGTGGCTCGAGTAACGGCTACCAGCATAGATATTTATGTTCAGATTGCGGCACGTTGTGTCCTTGACCATTTCGAGCGCGCCATCGCGGTACTCGAACTCGACGTCACGCCCTCGCGACGCGGTTGCCCATGCCTCGGCGGCCCCGGCAGCCTGTGCCATTTCAACGGCCTGGGCGGCCTGATTCTGGAGATCAGCTGACATTCTCGCCTCCCACGGTCATGCTCGAGACAAGCACTGTCGGGATACCCTGCGAGACCGGCACGCTTTGGCCGTTCTTGCCACAGGTCCAACCGCCCGTATCGAGGCGCGCGTCGTTAGCGACCATCGTGATGCGCTTCAGCGACTCGGGCCCGTTACCGATGATGTTCACATCCTTGATCGGCGCCGTTACCTTGCCGTTCTCGACGAGCCAGCCGTTCTTGACATAGAACGTATAGTCGCCGGCGCCAATTTGTACCTGGCCGTTGGTGTAGGTCTCACAGATGATGCCGTGATCGACGGCCGCGATGATCTCTTCCTTCGTGTGTGGTCCGTCTTCCATGAACGTGCAACTCATGCGTGGCATGGGCGAATGCTTGTACGACTCGCGACGACCGGAGCCGGTTGGCTTGAGCCCGTACTGCTTTGCACTGATCTGGTCGTGCAAGTAGGACTTGAGAATGCCGTTCTCAACCATGACGGTCCGGCCTGCTGCGTTGCCTTCGTCGTCGTAGTTCAGGGCGCCACGCTCCCGCGGGATTGTTGCCTGGTCGACGACCGTGACGAAAGGCTCAGCGACTTTCTTGCCGATCATGTCCGAATAGATGCTCGTACCCTTGCGATTGAAGTCGGCCTCCATACCGTGGCCGATAGCCTCGTGCAGGAGAATGCCGCTCGCGCCGGACGCCAGGATGACAGGCATTTCGCCAGCCGGCGGACGCCGTGCTTCAAACTGGATCATCGTGCGGTCCACGGCTTCCTTGACCATCGTGGTCAGGCGGTCCTCCGTGTACCAGTTGAACTCCTCGCGAGCAGCAATGTTCGAGTAGCCCGTCTGTACCTCACCATCCTTGCGAGCCGTGACCACGACCGTGACGCGTGTCATCGGCCTGTGATCGGTCACGAGATTACCGTCGAGCGTCGCGATCATGACGCGCTCATCGGCATCGGCCCAATACACCGCGACCTTGTCGATTGACGGGTCCATCGACTTCGCTTGTTCTTCGACGAACTTGAGCACTGGCAGCTTCTGGTCGATGCCGACGTCACTCCAGGGCACGCTGGTCGTGTACAGGTCGCCCGCGCCGAGGGGATTGAAGGCCTGGGGCGCAACCAAAGCTGTGCCAGTCGCGATAGCCGAGGCCGTGCGGGCCGCTGCGAGCATCGATGGCATCGTCAGGTCTTCGGTGAACGCATAACCTGTTTGCTCGCCGACCACGACCCGCAAACCGACGCCCTGGTCGATGCTGGAATTCGCGCTGCTGACGATCCCGTCCTCAAGTGTCAGGGAATTGCTCCGCGTATGCTGGAAATAGAGGTCCGCCGCATCTGCGCCGCTGGTCGTCAGCTCGGACATGACGCGTGCGGCCGTTGCCTGGTCCACACCAAACCAGGTCATGAATGGATTCTCCGGCGTCGCGCCGGCAACAGTTGTCGCGGTCTGTACGCCGCAGCCCTGCAGGAACCCCGGCATCGTTAGAATCGCGCTCCCGGCCGCCATCTGGCCCAGGAAATCTCTGCGTTTGATTGTCATTGTTACCCCCGGTTGGATTTAGACTTTAGATGCGCCGAAATCAGAAAAAGTTGCATGCTTGCAGGAAGCCACTCGCTGGCAAGGTGCTCACCGCCTCGACAATGCCAGGCTTATGCCGGCGGCTGTCAGGAACGCGCCCGTCAGCCGATTTCGCAGTCTGCCGTAGCGCCCGATGTAGTGCCGGGCGGAAGTCGCGAATGCGGCCCACAGGAGATCACCCACAAACAGCACGGCGAGGAATACGAGAGCAACGAGACCCAATTGCGTCATCATCGCCGCTTCGCCGACCACAAATTGCGGTATGAATGCGGCGTTGAACAGCAGTGTCTTCGGATTGAGCAAGGCGACAAGGAAACCACGCCAGAACATCGCGGGTGCGGCTGCGACGGCAGCCAGGTCGTCGGCCGGCTCTCGCCACGTTTTGATTCCAAGGTAGAGCAGGTAGGCGACGCCAGCCCACTTGATCCACGTCAATGCCTCGGCCGCAATCGCTATCACCGCCGCCAGGCCGAAAACGACGAGCACCAACTGCAGCCCGACGCCAAGCGTCGTGCCGGCTACGGTAGCAACCCCCATCCGAAATCCGTACTTGAGACTGTTGGCCACGATCAGCGCCACATTGGGTCCCGGGATGATCACCAGGACCGACGTTGCGACAATGAGCGCGACCAGGCTATTCACATTCCGATCAACCCGAGGAAAAAGCCGAAAACGACGCCGACCACGGGTCCGACGATCTGCCACAACACGCCGGACACGAGCAGAGCGATGATGATCATCATGCCAAACGGCTCAATGCGATCGAAACTCATCGAGGCGCGCGGCGGCAACAGGCCACTCAGCACCCGGCCGCCATCGAGTGGCGGAATCGGCATCATGTTGAAAACGGCCAGGATCACGTTGAAGAACACGCCGAAATAGGCCATGTACGTCAGCAGGTCAGCTGTTGGCACGGTGCCACGCATCGCGACCGCGGCAGCAAGAATTGCCGTCCAGCCCGCGGCCATCGCCAGGTTGGACGCCGGACCGGCGGCGGCGACCATGGCCATGTCGCGCTGCGGATTGCGGAGATTACGCGTGCCGACCGGGACAGGCTTGGCCCAGCCAAACAGTATCAGCGGGGCGCCGGTCGTCTTGGACATGACGAGCAGGCCCAGCGGCACAAGCACGGTTCCGATCGGGTCGATGTGCTTGATCGGATTTAGCGTCAGGCGCCCGAGAACCTCGGCCGTTCGGTCACCAAAGTGACGAGCTGCGAAACCATGCGCGGCCTCGTGCACGGTAATTGCGAAGATTGCCGGTACTGCAAACAACAGTATCGACTGAATCAGGTTCAGATTTTGCATCGCGCCATCATACGTTATGGAAGCCGGCGGCAGACTCGAATTTGTCGTTTATTCGTAGACAGTCCGGCCGTCGAAGACCGTCATCATTATCTGCGCATCGCTTATTTCTGACGCCGGAATCTCGAAGAGGTTCCTGTCCAGGACGACCAGGTCGGCGCGCTTGCCAACCTCGATGGAGCCCTGCACGTCATCCAGGTTCATCTGGTACGCGCCGTTGATCGTGTAAGCCACGATCATAGTCTCAAGGTCGACACGCTCGTTCGCATTCAGCACCTGCCCCTCGTTGGTCCAGGGGTCCTGCCGTGTGATAGCCGTTTCAATGGCCAGCAACGGGTTGAGATCGGTCACAAAGTAGTCGCTACCGCCGACAATGCGCCCCCCGGCGGCCTGCACCGATGCGATCGGGTACATCTGCCACGTACGCTCTTCACCCAGCATCGGTATATCGAGTTCCATGGCCGCCGGATCGGGATAGGCCCACAAGGACTGGAACACGGCGCCAATATTGAGTTCGCCAAAACGCGAGCGGTCGTCTTCATGGATCAGCTGCAAGTGCACAATCTGGTGGCGGTTATCCGACATGCCGTTTGCCTCACGCATGGCCTCGAACCCGTCGAGTGCCCGGCGAATAGCCGCATCGCCGATCGCGTGCACGTGAATCTGCATACCCAGCTTGTCCAGCTGAATGAAGTAGTCGTTGACGACATCCTGCTCGTAGAAAAACTCCCCGCTGCCGTAGTCGGTATCCTCATAGGGCTCGAGTAGCGGGCTGGTCCCGTATTCGATGACACCATCCATGTATATCTTGACCGAATCGACATCGATATTCGGCCTGCGCCAGGCTTCGCGACCCGCGATAAAGTCGAACACTTCGTCATTGAACACGCCGGCGTGCCAGCCGATGGGCGATAACGACGCAACAGCACGAATCTTGAAATCACCGTCGTCGGCGACGGCCAGCAGCTGTTCGATGTGATCAGGTCCGACGCCTGGCTCAATTACGGCCGTAATGCCGTTCGCGTGCGATAGCGCGATTCCAGCGCGGACGCGCTTCTTGCGTTGCTCGAGTGTGAATGGCGGTATCTTCGAGCTGACCAGCGCCATCGCCGTCTCACGCAGAGTGCCGCTGGGCTCTCCCGTCTCCGGGTCCCGCTCGATGATGCCCGCTTCCGGATCCTCGGTATCCGCGTCGATACCCGCAATCTCGAGCGCCCGGCTGTTAACCCACGCGGCATGGCCGAAGCTCGAGACGAGGTAGACCGGACGATCCGGGAACAGCAGGTCAAGCAGCCCTTTCTGCGGGTTCGCCTCGGGCCACAGCCATTCGCCCCAGCCACCGCCCGAAATCCAGCGATGCTCGCCGTGGCCGCGCAATTCAGCGCATGCCTTGAGTTTCTCCGCGACCTCCTGCTCGGTCGGGATACGGAACACATTGCATTCCTCGTCCGACATGACTTCGGTGAGGATATGAATGTGCGAGTCGTGAAAACCCGGGAGCAGCATCTGGCCCACGAGATCGACGATTTCGGTACTCTCGCCGATGTAACCAGCTGCAGTCTCGTCATCGCCGACATAGACGATGGTGCCATCTCGTATGGCCACAGCCTCTGCCCAGCTACGTCCGGCATCGACGGTATACACTGCGCCGTTCAGGAACACGCGATCGGCGGCTTCAACCACTTGTGCCTGGTGCCTGTCGCCGCACGCGCTCAGGGCCAGAACGATGCCGCAAAGCCCGATAAGCCTGGTCGCCATCACCAGCCGCCGCCTCCTCCGCCGCCACCACCGCCGCCGGACGATCCGCCACCACCGCCACCCGAAGATGATCCGGGCGGCGATACCGACGAACTGACGGCCGATCCGAGGCCGCTCGACAGGCTGTTGGTCGCTTTCGACAGGTTGGATGTATTCCAGTTGCCGTTGTACCAGGACGGGCTGTAGCCATCCCCGTTCGGGCCGCGGATGGCCGCAAGCACATCCGCGAATCGCTCCGACCACGCCTGCTCGACACCGAGCGCAAGGGCAAACGGCAACATCGCCTCGAACAGTTCGGGCGTCTTCTGGGGCGGATTACGGAGGTTCAGTTCGTCCTTTTCTGCAATCTCGAGAAAGTCCTTGAAGCCGAGCATCTCGTCCAGCAACTCACGGCCGCGAATGGTCGGGCGCTTCATGATGATGGCGAAGAACACGAGCGTCAGGAATGACAGCACCAGTGTCGCAATAACGAACGCCGTTGCCCCGCGACCTATGTTGACCGAAATAATCGTTGTCACAATGAGCAGCAGGATTGGTAGCAGATTCAGCAAACCGTTAGTTTTGAAGTAGTGATCCTTGTAGTCCTGGCTGAGCGACTCGCTATGCTGCGAGCGCGCCTTCCCAAGTACCTTGTGATTGGAGTCCTTGAGCGTAACGACGTCGTCCTCTGCGAAGATCCCTTCAAACAACTCCTTTTCGCCGGGCGCCATCGGCTGCTTAAGGGTGCCTGTGTTGAGCTTCCTGAGCGAGTGCGTCTTGCCCTTCTTCTTGATCTCGAGATAGCCCTTCACGGCCAGGTTCACGATGGCGGCCGTCATGACCTTGTCGTCGTAGTACATCTGCCGGATATAACGCAGCGATGCCGGCGAAAACCCTTTGGGTGGTTCGTAACGTGTGACCACGACGCCTTCTACGGGATCCTTGCCGTGCTTGAGCCACGTTGGGATGTAGTAGAGCAACAGCAACAGATAGCCGAATACAGCGACCAGCAGGTTCCTGTTGTCCTTGAGCATCCAGCCAATGCGGTCCTGCCAGGTCGGCTCGTCCACGAGACCCTTCGGCCAGCCGACGACAATGGTCAGGCCGTGCGCAGAAGGCAGGGGGTGATTCGTAGCAAAGTTTATGTCGCCGGAGTCGTCCATGAATCGACCATAGTCCTGGTCTTTGGAACCTGCTCTGCCCGTGTAGCCCTCAACGAGTATTGCGTCCCTGGGCGCGTCGAATTCCAGGCGCACCCGAGCCGTCGCTTTGTCGATCGGGAAATTCCAGTTGTTACCCGTTACGTTCCAGTAAAGCTCGTCGTGCTGTTCGAAGAAACCGAGCATGCGGTTAGCCCGGTAACGGAACACGTAGGTGTGCTCGCCATGTTCTATGAAGTAATTAGAGCGCCCGAAATAGGTGCGGACGTCGCGTCCACTGCTGACAGAATGAAATGCTTCGGGCTGCCCATCGCGCAGCACCGCCTGGGGCTCGAGTTTTATCTTGTAGGTATTGCCAAGGCGATCTTCATATTCGACCGGGAAGTCCCGGTAGATGCCGCGTCGAATCTGTTTCCCTTCGGCACGAACCTTGATCGTCTCCGTCACCTCGATCATGCCGTCCGTAAACACTCGAACATCGCTGTGAAAGCTCAGGATGCGTTCGTCGGCCATGGCTGCTACGGGCAGGCATAGCAGGAGGATCACAATAATCCGTTTCATTCCACTGTCCCGAATTTGGCCAGCGGCACATTGGCCGCTTCGTCCGATGTTTTCTGGAAAAAGTCCCTGGGTTCGAAGTTGAACATGCCCGCAACAATATTGCTCGGCACGCTTTCGGTCATGGTGTTGTAGTCACGAACCGAGCCGTTGTAGTAACGGCGCGCGAACTGCAGGTAGTTTTCCGTCTCCACAAGCTCGTTCTGCAGGTTCAGGAAATTTTCATTCGCCTTGAGGTCGGGGTAGTTCTCGGCGAGCGCAATCAATCGCCCGATGCCGGCGCTGAGCTTCTCTTCCGCCCTGCCCCGGGCACGCACATCCGCCTGCTGCATGGCCTCGGCCCGCAGCTCCGTAACGGCTTCGAGCGTGGCGCGCTCGTACTTTGCGTATTGATCTACCGCAGTGACGAGCCTCGGGATCAGGTCGTGGCGGCGTTGTAACTGGACGTCGATGTCACTCCACGACGTGTCGACGCGATTGCGACTTCGAATCAGGCGGTTATAAATAACGACGCCGGCGACTCCGAGGAGTGCCAGCGTCGCAATGACTACTGTCGTCATGGTGATCGGCTCCACGTTGCTGGAACCAATCCTATCATCTCAACTACTCGCTACCATCGACTCCGTCGTCGTCGAGGTCATTGCCAAAGCCTTCTTCAGCCTCAGCTTCCTCTCGAACATGCTCCTTGACCTTGTGGCGGTCCTTCTCGGCCTGTTCGCGCCGGTCTTGTTCGTGCTCGCGCGTGTGTTCCTTCAGCCGGTGAACTTCCTTCGCGTGATCACGGGCTTGCTGGCCATCGTTGTCGCCCCCGGCCAACGCCGTCGGCGCTGCAATCACCAGGCAGCTCGCTACTACCAGTACGAGTTTCGTATGGGTCATGGGGACTCTCCTTTTGCGAACTTAATAGAAGAAAGAGAAGTACACCTGGATCACGTTCGCGTCAAGTTGGTACAGTGGTTCGCTGCCGAGGACTTCCCCTACCGAGAGGTCTGAAAAATCGTGATATTCGACGTTCAGGATATTCACTGACGCCGTCACCTTGGCTCGCTTGATAAAGCCCCAGGTATCGTTGCCGTCGTCACGCAGGAATTCGTACGCCGCCTGCAGCTTGAACGTATAGCTGGTCAGGGGACTGATTTCCTTGTCTCGCCCGCGGAAATTGGTGGCCTGCGCGCGCGGGAACACGTCTCTGTAAAAATGCGCACCGGTCTGGTCGTGATAGCGGAATTTGCCCGTGAATGTGAAATCCTTCCACGGGTGGATGTAACTTAGCGACGCCGTATGGCCGTCGATGTCCCAGGTATCAGTGAAGAAGCGGTACTCGCCTTCCAGGGCCGCCCGGTACGGCAGGAAGTAGCGCATCCGAATGCCAACCGCATTGCTCGTTCGCGTGTTCGGGTAAAGCTCGGGTTCGAAGCTGTACCCGAGCGCACTGCCCGCATCGAAATAGCGTACAGAGCGGTACGGGTTGTTGAGAAAACCCTCTTCCGTAATCGTCTCGACATTAAGCGAGGAGATGAGGTTCTTCGTGAGAATCTGGGTAATGCCCACACCGTAGATCTGGCGATCGAGGGGTGCCTCGAACGTATCATCATCGGAGCGGCGCACAAGGTCATCGCCGAGCGCATAACTCAGCGTCAGTGTGGTCAGGTCACCGAACATGTCCTGGCTTACCGAGAAGCTGACCGTCTCCGCATCGAAGTCGGACTCTTCACTGCTCGTGTAATTCACGCGCATCGTGGTATTGCCGCGCAGGTAGTCCATTCCCAGCGACCACTGCTTGCGCTCTTCCGTGTAGGGACTGGCTGTCGTGATAACGTCAATCGACGCCGAGCTCACCATGTCGACATAGTAGTTGCCGACGAGCGAAACGCTCTTACCCACCTTCTTGCGCACGAGCACCGACGGCCCATCGATCTCGACGCCACCGCCGTCGTACAGGTGATACAAGACATCAGCACGATCGTCGGGCAATACGCCGGCATTTGCGGCGCCATACGCCAACAGGAGTGCTGCAATTGTCAGGATCCGACGAATCATCAGCTCTTACCGTTAGTTACAACCACAGCCGCCGCCGGCAGCGCCTTCACCACCCCGGGCACCTTCGCGTGCCTCGAAGACGTGTTGGATGTACGCCGTCGAAACCGGGTCGCCGTCGAGCGCCATGATCGGATCAGCCAGCTTGTCGCGCTCGTAGGGTTTGACCCACGGTTCGATACCGCCACAACCGGACAACGCGCCGATAACGAGCAACGGCAACAAGAATCGACCGACTAAAAAGATTCTCTTATCCATAATAAATACTCTAACCCCGGGAGCACCTCCCGCAATGTGACCGCTGCCTCAGAAGAACACCGTGAAGCCGAGGTGGCCTTCAATATTGTGAGCCGTCTTCTCTTCACCAATGACATCGATATCAAACAGGTGATCGCGGAAATCGAGGTGTAATGCCACCGAGTCCGTTAACAGGAAGCGGTAACCCGCACCAAAGTTAACGGTGAAGCGATCATCACCCGCGAATGTCGTCGAGCCGAGGCCCGCGATCAGGTACAAATTGGTGTTGTAGGCGCGGCCTTCGCCGAAGAATACTTCGCCGGGCATGATGTTGTAGCCGACGTTCAGGTTGTAATACGTGAGTCGGCGTTCGCTGTCTGTAATCAACTCCGCGCCGCCCGACAGGACCTCGAAGCTGGTTCGCCCGCCTTCAGTCTGCCCGACCGTCGCTTCCATGAAGAAACCTTCGGTGATGTGGTAGGCAAGGCGTACGCCGTA
>Ga0224508_10001376_pt1 | contig 21901 bp, 22 predicted proteins | sample SF_Jan12_sed_USG_4_FD_170157 | JGI IMG/M metagenome (GOLD analysis project Ga0224508, IMG submission 170157) | Sediment microbial communities from San Francisco Bay, California, United States - SF_Jan12_sed_USGS_21 | ecosystem: Environmental > Aquatic > Marine > Sediment | place: USA... | reverse complement strand
GGCACTCCTTTTTGTTGGGTGTGGGCCCCTGTTGACCACAGCGGGTGAGGCCACCAGGGGCCCAAACCCAAAAACAAGGAGTCGCACATGCAATCAGAGAACGTTTACGTCAGGGCCCGCAGGGTCGTGCGGGAGGTTGCTCCGCTCCTCCGGGTGGTGCGGAGGCAGGATCGGGCGCTTGCGGATCAACTCAAGAGAGCGGCGCGCCTGAAGTGCCTTTTGCTGAACGATGAGTCCCATGAGTGATTTCCTTTCCGAGTGGCTCGGCCCCTCGCAGAAGGGCGAAGCACGGGGGCCGAGCCACTCGGAAAGGAAATCACGATGACCCAAGTTAGATCACACTGGCACTGACGCTGAGACTGACACTGTCGCTGACACTGGCACTGGCACTGGCACTGGCGCTGGCACTGGCACTGGCACTGACGCTGCTTATGTGTCGCGGAAGTCGGCTGCGTTTGCGGCCGACGCGCCGTAGTACTCGCGCTCGGCAAGGTCATCGAACCGGGTGAACTCGTTGAAGAAACGAACTCGACAGGTGCCGGTCGGGCCGGCGCGTTGTTTGCCGATGATGATCTCTGCAATGCCGCGATCGTCACTGTCTCGGTTGTATACTTCATCGCGATAGATGAACCAGATCGTGTCGGCGTCCTGCTCGATGGCGCCTGACTCACGCAAATCCGACAACTGTGGACGTTTGTCTTTGACACCGCGCGATTCGACACCTCGGTTGAGCTGTGAAAGGGCCATGATCGGAATCTCGAGCTCTTTCGCGAGCGCTTTCAAGCTTCGGCTGATCTCGCTGATCTCTTGCTCTCGGGAATCGTTGCGGGAACCCGACCGCATCAATTGGAGGTAGTCGACGACGAGGAGACTGAGGCCGACCTCCGAGCGAAGCCGGCGAGCCTTGGCGCGAAGCTCGAGCAATGTGATCGCCGGCGTGTCATCGATCCAAATCGGAAGCTCGCTCAAGGTGCCTGCGGCATCGGCGAGCTTCGGCCAATCGTCCTTATGAAGCTGCCCGGTGCGGATGCGATTACCGTCGACCCGCGCCTCGGCCCCGAGGAACCTTCGAACCAATTGCCCCTTCGGCATTTCGAGGGAAAAGATCGCCACCGGTGCTTTGGTCGCCTGGCAGGCGTTGTGAGCCACGTTCAGGGCAAGAGAGGTCTTTCCCATGCCGGGACGCCCCGCCACGACGATCAACTCGCCCCCATGCATCCCGGCGGTGAGCTTGTCGAGCTTCGCAAAGCCAGTCGGAAGACCCGTGATCGCCTCGCCGCGGTTGGCCGTTTCGTGGATCTCCTGAAACGTCCGCATCACGACTTCTTTGACGTGCTCGTAGGGATGGCGTGCGCGCTCCCTTGCGACTGCGAAGATCGACGACTCCGCTTGGTCTAAGAACTCCTCGACGGCTCCATAGTCGCCATAGCCACGCGCAGAAACCTCGTGACAAACCTGAATCAAACTCCGTACGACCGACTTCTCGCGGACGATCCGAGCGTGCGTCTTGATGTTCGAGACGGTTGGAATCGTGTTGGTCAGCGACAGAAGGTACTCGTCGCCCCCAACACCCGCGAGCCTGCCGCCGTGAAGGAGCGCCTCGCGGAGGGTCACCTGGTCGACCGGCTGGTTGCGGCGAAACAGCTCGCTCATCGCTTCGAAGATCTTGGCGTTGGCCTCGCTGTAAAAGTCGTCGAGAGACAGCACCTCGAGCACGACATTCATCGCGTCGTTCTCGAGCAGGATCCCGCCGAGCACGGCCCGTTCCGCCTCTAGAGAGTTCGGTGGCACGTACCCGCTTCGTTCCGCTGAAGAAATGGCCCCCTACCTCCCGAGGCTTTGTTCTAGCCAAAATCGACCGACACGCCAATGGGTTTGGAACGTCAGGCGCGGGTTTTGACTTCAAGCTTGATCGTGGCGGTCAGGCCGTACGGCAACTTCACGCCCACCTCGTAACTGCCGACCTCCTTGATGGGCTGATCCGGCATCACGAGCTTCTTCTTGTCGATTTCGATCTGCAAGCCCTTGGCCTTGAGATGCTCCAGCACCTCGCTCGAGGTCACGGAGCCAAAAAGCTTGCCGTCCTCGCCGGCCTCCTTGGCAACCATGACAGTGATTTCTGCGAGCTCGGCGACGATCGCCTCCTGGTCCGTCCGGAGCTTGGCCACCCGTTGCGCCTGAATGGCCTTTTCATGCTCGATTTGGCGCATGTTCCCCCGGCTCGCAACGACGGCGAGGCCACGCGGCAGCAGGTAGTTGCGTGCGTATCCCCGTCGGACCCGCACCACGTCGCCGATCGAGCCCAGGTGCTCGAGACTTTCTTTGAGAACGACTTCTACGGTAGATGACATGGCTACCTCACTTCGTCGCCGTGTAGGGAAGAAGCGCGATATTGCGGGCTCGCTTGATCGCACGGGTGAGATTGCGCTGCTGCTTGGCGCTCAGACCGCTGATGCGCCGGGGCACGATCTTTCCGCGGTCGGTGATGAAGTGCCGCAACTGCTGGGGATCTTTGTAATCAAACCTGAAATCCGGATCGAGCGCGAACCCTGGAGCTCGCTTGCGTCCCGTTCGCCGGCGCGCGCCAGCCTCCACGTCGAAATCCTGCCGAAGCTCGTCACCTCGGCCTCTGTCTCTGTCTCTGTCTCTGTCTCGGTCATCCGCCATCACGCACCCCCTTCGGGCTTGGCGTCGTCATCGTCAGAAGCCTCCGCCGCTGCATCGGCCGCTGCCTCCGCATCTGGCACTGCCGCTGGCACCGACTCTGGCGCTGACTCTGACTCTGGCACTGGCACCGACGCTGGCACTGGCTCTGCCACTGACTCTGCCGCTGCCGCTGGCGCTGCCGCTGCCGCTGTCCCTGACTCTGCCGCTGGCTCTGTCCCTGCCCCCGCCGCTGCCGCTACCCCTGGCGCTGCCTCCGCCGCCGGCGCTCGCGCCGACTCCGCCGGTCGCTCCGGCCGCGGTGTCCTCGGGATCATGCCGAGGCTCCGTGCGCGCTCGGTCTCGGCGTCCTCGGGCTCATCTTCGTCCTCGACGTGGAGGTATTGCACTTCTTCGGGGTCGACCTCGACAGTGGCCGGGTCGATATCCTCGCGAAGAAGCACCGTTTGGAAGCGCACCACCTCGTCGAGAAGACGCAAATTGCGTTCGAGCTCTGCCACGAGGTCGCCAAACCCGACATACTTCAGGTAGACGAAGATCCCGCGTCTGTTCTTCTCGATCGGGTAAGCGAGTCGACGCTTGCCCCAGTTGTCGATCTTGGTCAGCGTGCCACCGAGTCGCTTCACGACATTCCGTGCACGCCCGACCACCTTCTCCGCCGTTTCGTTATCGACATTCGGTCGAAGGATGTAGATCGTTTCGTATTCGCGCGCCCATTGCGTTTTGGGCGCTGCTGCTGCAGTTGCCATCGATCCTCCTGGTCTGACGGCCCCAGCTCAAGGCTGGAGCGAGGGAGGACGGGTGATAGCCGATCTGCGTATGTACGCCAGTCGAACGATCAGGCGCATCCGTGGTGACGGTTCATCGCGGCCCGGGTGCCCTCCCGAATGGCGGTTTCGACCATGTCCGCAGCCAGCTCGAGCACGTCGCCGAGCTCTGCTTTCTCGAAGTTGCTGAAATCACTCAAGACGTAACTTTCGGGCCGGCCGCGCTCGGGTCGTCCAATACCCACCCGACAGCGATCGAAGTCGGGCCCACCGCAGTGCTCCACCATCGACCGAAGACCATTGTGACCCGCGGTGCCGCCACCCACCTTGAGCCGAACTACTCCAAAGGAGAGGTCCAGCTCGTCGTGGACCGTCATCACGTGATCCAATGGAATCCTGAAGAACCGCATGGCGGCCTGCACGGACTCGCCGCTCAGGTTCATGTAGGTCATGGGCTTGAGAAGAATCACGTCCTTCCCACCGAGATCGATTTTGGTGAACTCGCCTTTGAACTTGTCGCGAAGCTCCGGCGCACCCCAACGGCGAACCAGTACGTCGACCACCATGAATCCGACATTGTGGCGATTGCTTGCGTACTTCGGTCCGGGATTTCCGAGGCCCGCGATGAGATGCGTGCTCACGGCCTTTCAGGCTTTCAGCTTCCTGGCTTGTCGCCACCCGCCTCGGGCTCGGATGGCGCCGCACCTTCGGTAGCCGCCTCACCTTCGGGCGCCACGGCACCTTCAACAGCTGCCGCGGCCTCTTCTGCTGCAGCGGCTTCTTCATCTGCGGTCGGCATCCGAGGCTCGAGGACGATCACGAGGGTAAGCTTGGGATTCAGTGGGCACTCGACGCCCTCGGGAAACTCCACATCCTCGACGGCGAGGCTGTCCCGCATGTCGAGGTGGGTCACGTCGACATCGATCGAGACCGGGATCTTGGCTGGGGTCGCACGAACGGGGAGGTGCCTTCGGGTCAGGTTCAAGATACCGCCCTGAACGACACCGACTGCTCTGCCGACGGCGTGGAACGGCACCTCGATCTCGAGCTCCTTGTCTTCGAACACCCGATAGAGGTCCACGTGAAGCAACTGCTGCGTGACAGGGTCGGTCGTGACGTCGCGCACCATCGCCAGCTCGTCCTTACCGTCGACGGTCAGCTTGAAGACCGCATTCCTGCCCCTCTTCCCGCGAAGCGCTTTTTCTAATTCTTTGGGGGATAGGGTCAGCGGCGTCGGCTCGAGACCTGGGCCGTAAAAAACGCCCGGGAGCTTTCCTTGAGCACGCAGCCGACGCACTGGCCCCTTTCCGCGATCAGCGCGGACCTCAGCCTGTAACGTCGTCGTTTCCATCGTCTATTGCTCCATTCATACGAACAGCGAGCTCACCGAGTCGCTGTGGTGAATCCGTTTGATCGCCTCTCCTAGCAAACTTGCGACCGAAAGCACGCGGAAGCGCCCCGACGCTACCACCTCGTCCCGTAGGGGGATCGTATCGGTTACAATCACCTCCTCTAGGGGTGATTTGACAATCCTTTCGAGGGCCGGACCGGAAAGCACCGGGTGAGTCGCGGCGGCCAGAACCCGCTTTGCGCCCTTGTCCTCGAGCGCCCTGGCCGCGTTGGTAATCGTGCCGGCGGTGTCGATCATGTCGTCCAAGATTACGCACTCGCGCCCGTCGACGTCGCCGATGATGTTCATGACCGCGCTGACATTCTTCTCTTCTCGGCGCTTGTCGATGATGGCGAGATCTGCGCCGAGCCGTTTGGCGTACGCGCGTGTTCGCTCCACGCCACCCGCGTCGGGAGACACGAAAACCGGTGGAGTTGCGAATCGCGGCCGCAGATGCTCCAGAAAAACCGGCAAAGCGTAAAGATGGTCGAACGGAACGTTGAAAAAGCCTTGAATCTGCCCAGCGTGGAGGTCCATGGAAACGACCCGGTCAATTCCGGACCCGCTCAACAGGTCGGCGACGAGCTTGGCCGTGATCGGTGTTCGCGGTGCAGCCTTCCTGTCCTGACGCGCGTATCCGTAATAAGGGATGACTGCGGCGATCGAGCCGGCCGAGGCGCGTTTGAGGGCGTCGACCATCACGAGCAACTCCATCAAGTTGTCGTTGACGGGCGCGCAGGTCGACTGGATGACGTACACGTCGACGCCGCGGACGTTCTCTTGGATCTCGGCGAAGACCTCGCCGTCCGAAAACCGCGACACTCGGGCGCGAGCGAGCGGCAATTCCAAGTACTTAGCTATCTTCTCGGATAGCGCAGGATTCGAGTTGCCGGAAAATACGCAGGTCGACTTGAACATCGGCGGTTCCCTCGACTCAGTAGAGAAGTGCGACCCAGGTGAAGGGCGCTGCTGGGTAGCAAAGCGGTAGCCGAGTGTCAACCGCGAGCGCTGCTTGCAAACCCCTTGCCAACTGTAAAGAGTGTACTTTCCTGTCTTCCATGGTTGAGCTTCCGTTCCGAGAAGTGTACACCCATCGCTCCCGAAGACGGAGGGGCGATGACCGTGAGCGTAACACTGTTGACCGAACGCGAACACGTCGCGCAACGATGGGAAAAAGCGTTGGCGAACAACGACATCCAATCGCGGGTTGTCGCGCCAAGCGAGCTCGCAAATGCCGTCAACGGTCAGACGGCGGTGGTCGTCGATATCGACGAAGCGCTCCTACCCGACGACTTGCTTTCGACGCTGGGTTACGTTCGCGCCTTGGGCGCTCTTCCCATCGCACACGTCGAACAGGACCGGGGTTCCCTCGAGGACATCGTCAGCGAGCTCTGCAACGGTCTCGTCACCACGACAGAAGAGGACGTCGCCCGCGTCGCCGCGGCGTTGACGCGTCGGGCGGATTCGAAACGTCACCTTCGTTTCGAGTTCGTAACAGTCTCGCCCTGCGGAGATGACGTGCTCGCGGTGCTAGGCAACGGTGATGCCGCGGTGCACAGGCGTCCCATCGACCGCGCAGACGACGGCTCCGAAATTACGAACATAAGCATCGATCCGAGCGCAACGACCGCAACGCTACAGTTGAAGAGCGGCGTCACCTGCCGACTCGGCGTCGGGGCGGTCCAATTCGGGAGCGGTCTGGCGGAAGGAGAGGCAGACATCGCAATCGATGGGGAGAAGCTCGGTGCGCGTCTTCGCGAGTTGCGTCTCGCTGCAGGCCTCACGCAGGCAGAGCTCGCCCGGCGCACCGGGATCCACCGCCCCAACATTGCGCGCGTAGAAGCCGGGCGGCACACGCCGTCACTCGAGACGTTGGCCCGGATCGCGAGCGCCATCGGCGTGTCGACCACGCATGTGCTGGTTTCCCGCGAGTCATGACCAAGAGCCCCGCTGGCGCGCTGGAAAAACCGATCAAAGACGCGTCGACCGTGATCATCCTCCGCGAAAAGGGGGGTGGCTTGGAGACGTTCATGTTGTGCCGGCACAGCCAGAGCGGATTCATGGGCGGCGCGCACGTCTTTCCGGGAGGTAAGGTCGATGTCGACGATGCGGGAAGCGCTTGGAAAGAGAGAGTCGATCGGTCCAGCGGAGAGATGGCCGATCTGCTCGGCGAGGCGGACCTAGACGACCCGCTTGGCCTCTGGATCGCCGGAGTACGAGAGACTTTCGAAGAAGCCGGTGTGCTGGTCGCCAACACCGAGAGCAGGGTGGATCTCGCGGCGGAGCGACGGCGCCTCGACGCTGGGGTTCCGTTCTCGCAGATCGCCGCCGACATCGGCATGACCATCGAAGCGATGGCCCTGACGCCCTATGCACGGTGGATCACGCCGAAGATGGAGACGAAGCGATTCGACACGCGGTTCTTCGTCGCTGTGCTCCCCGAGGGCCAGCGCGCAACGCACGACGGGACCGAAACGACGTCCGCGACTTGGCTCAAGCCGTCCGATGCGCTCGACCAAATGCATGCGGGCCGGATCAAGCTCGCTCCCCCGACCGTACGCACGCTCGATTGGCTCGCCGCATTCGACACCGCGGCCTCGGCGATCCGAGATGCCTCGTCTCGCAAACCACCCTTGGTGCGCCCGCGGATCGTGACTGGGGACGCCGGCTGGTTTCTCGCGCTCCCGGGGGACCCCGACCACCCAGAAGACAACCCTGTTCTGCCAGGCTCGACCCGGATGGTGCTCGAAGGCGGGGCCTGGGTGGATGCCGCGATCCCTGTTGGCTAAGGCACAGTTTTTCCAGATTTTGCGGCTTTTAGCTTGTGGCCGCGCGAGCCGGCGCGTTACCCAAAAGGGTAGTGCCCACCCCCTCCCGTAAGCCCAAAGAGTTCCTGACGGCATCGCAGATCGCGCGGTTCTGCCAGGTCGATCTCAAGACGATCCATAACTGGGCCGACCGGGGCCGGATCTCCCATTTTCGGACTCCCGGGCGCCATCTTCGCTTCCGGCGTCCCCACGTGCTCGACTTTCTCAGGAAGTACGGATACCCGATCCTTGGGGAGCTCAGCGGAGAGCGTCCTCGAATCGCCGTGCTGGTCGAAGACGCTGGGTCGAGAGACGCTGTCCTCGACGCTCTCAAGAGCACTTTCGAAGTGGTGGACTACTCCGACGCGGCCGACGGCTTGCTCCAGATCGGTGAGCAACCCCCCGACGCCGTCGTGCTCGGCGCGAAGGTCGGTCGATTCTCAGGCGCCGAGATCATCGTGGCTCTGAAACGAGGCGACAGCACACAGCACATACGAGCCGTCCTTTTTTCGAGCACCGACTCGGACAAGGAAGAAGCCCTAGAAGCCGGCGCGTCAGCGCACGTCCGAGTATCGGACGTGCGAGGCCTGCGAGACACGCTGGAGGCCCTCATGGGCGTGGACCGATAGGCAGCCCCAGACACTGGCACCGGCGCTGGCGCTGACACCGGCGCTGACACTGACACGGCCGCTGACACTGACACGGCCGCTGGCACTGACACCGGCTGCTGGCACTGTCACTGTTGCGCGAACTAGGTGACTCGGGCAGCGGCGCGGGATGGGCAGCACAGCGATGGGGAGGAGCCCGCGTCAAGGTCCATACTTATCGCCAAGGGCGACCGGGGCCCCGTCGCGAGCACGCCCGTCCCGCGCCGCGGCCCGAGTCACCGGTTGACCCCTTTACCAAGCGCCTACCCTGGCGTACTCCTCCCGCATGGGCCTCAACGCTCTCAACTACGATGACCAGGGGCTGGTCTCGGTGGTCGCGCGGGAGGCCCAGACCGGCGAGGTGCGCATGGTGGCATATGCCGACCGAACGGCGATCGAGCGCACTTTGAAAACGAGTCAGGCACACTTCTTTAGCCGCACACGTCAGAAGCTCTGGAAGAAGGGCGAGAGCAGCGGCAATACGATGACCGTGCGCGAGGTTTGGATCGATTGCGATGGCGACACCCTGATCTACCTCGTCGATCCCAAAGGTCCCTCCTGCCACACGGGCGCGAACACCTGCTTCTTCCGGGAGCTCGACAGCGCGGGCCGGCTGGTCGAAGGGTCGAGCGTCGGCGCGGCACCGACCCTCCTCCGGCTCGAACGCATTCTCCGGGAACGCCAGGCTTCCACCGCCGAGCGGAGCTATACCAAGTCGCTCCTCGATGGGGGCCCGACTAAGGTCGACGCGAAAGTTCGCGAGGAAGCCGAGGAGCTCGGCCAGGCTCTGATTGGCGAGTCCGACGATCGGGTGGTCTCCGAAGCCGGGGATGTTCTCTATCACCTGCTGGTGGGACTCGCCCTGCGCAACATCTCGCTCCGAGACCTTCTCGCGGTCCTTTCAAAGCGCTTCTCCAAATCCGGCCACCAAGAAAAGGCGTCGCGCTGAAAAAGGGGACAGTCCCCTTTTTCTAGTTCAGGATCTTATCTATGTCGCGCTCGATGGTCTCCTCCCGCACGCGGCGGGCGAGGGCCATCTCGGTGATCAGGAGCTTGCGCGCTTGCTCCATGAGCTTCTTTTCGCCGTAGCTAAGCTCGCCTTTGTCGGAGCGCACCTTGGAGAGGTCACGAAGGACCTTGGCAACCTCGATCGGAGAGCCGCTCTTCAGCATTTCGGTGTACTCGCGATAGCGTCGGTTCCACGGCTGTGAGGTCACGGCCATTTCATCCTTGCTGAGCTCTTCGAGGACGGTCTTGGCGGCCCTGCGGGACATCACTTGGCGGAGCCCCACCCGATCCACCGCGTCCATCGCGACCTTGATCGTGCCTGCTTTTCCGTTCACGAGCTTCAGGATGTAGAAATCGATCTTGTTGGCACCGATCAAGCTTTCCTCGATCTTGGTAATCTCGCCGACGCCGTGGGCGGGATGCACTGCCTTGTCGCCAATGCTGAAGCTCATGAAATCACCTTCCTTTAAGGGGTCCAAACGACAAAACCCGCGCCTTCCGCGCGGGTCGCAAACGGGCTGTCGCTTGGTGTGCAACAAACTGCATGCACGTAATTTATATAGCAAAACCCGGCGGAAAAGTCAACACCTGTTTCGCGGCATACTCAAGTAATTCCAACAACTTAGCCCCCAATTGGGGAAAGTGCTGAAGAGATGTTCCCGGCGACTCGTCAGTTGGGGCGCGGACGCTTGGCCGCGCTCGCTTTGGTGGGCGCGACAGGGCTCGCTTTGTCGCTCGCCCCTGAGGCAGCCTGGCCCTCGGCTTCGGTGTCGGTGTCTTCTTTGAGGAGACCGTGCTTTTGGAGGAGCTTCCGCTCGATCTGAGCCAGCATGTCGGGATGCTCCTCGAGGAAGGTCCGCGCGTTGTCACGTCCCTGCCCGATGCGCTCGTCACCATAGCTATACCAGGCACCCGATTTGTTGATGATGTTGGCTTCGACCCCCAAATCGAGCACGTCGCCGGTGCGGCTGATGCCTCTGCCGAACAGAATGTCGAACTCACAAAGCCGGAAAGGCGGCGCCATCTTGTTCTTCACGACCTTGACCCTGCAGCGGTTTCCAACGGCGGCATCGCCTACCTTGATCGTGCCGATGCGGCGGATGTCGAGGCGCTGTGACGCGTAGAATTTGAGCGCGTTCCCACCGCTCGTAGTCTCTGGGCTCCCGAACATCACGCCGATCTTCATGCGGATCTGATTGATGAAGAAGAGGGTGGTCTGGCTCTTTTGCACGGTGCCGGTGAGCTTGCGGAGTGCCTGGCTCATCAGGCGAGCCTGGAGGCCCACGTGGCTGTCGCCCATCTCGCCCTCGATTTCGGCACGAGGGACGAGCGCCGCCACCGAGTCGATGACGATGACGTCCACCGCCCCGGAGCGAACCAGGGTATCGGCGATCTCGAGGGCCTGCTCGCCGTGGTCGGGCTGGCTCACCAGGAGCTCGTCGACCTTGACCCCCAGCTTCCGGGCATAGTTCGGATCCAACGCGTGCTCGGCGTCGATGAAGGCCGCGACGCCCCCATTTTTCTGGCACTCGGCGATCGCGTGGAGGGTCAGGGTCGTCTTACCGCTCGACTCGGGGCCATAGATCTCGACGATCCGCCCTCGAGGATAACCCCCGATCCCGAGCGCGAGGTCGAGCGAGATCGCGCCGGTCGAGATGACCGGGACCTCGACCTTGGCGCCGGCGTCTCCGAGGCGCATGATCGAGCCTTTTCCATAAGCTTTCTCGATAGTTCCAAGAGCGAGATCAAGGGCTTTTTCGCGGTTCGAGTCGGCCATGGCGTCGGTTCCTCCTGCTGGATCGTGCTACTGAACAACCGTTTAGTCGGCTTCGTCACAGACGTCAAGTTCGCGCGAAGCCTCCCCGAGAGACATCTAGCACGAAGGGGCGTCACCGCTCGCCGAGGTCGAGATTCCGACCGAGGGTCGCACGACGGACCAGCTCGAGAGCTACATAGGCGGAGAGCGTTTGGACCCGGTCGCGCCCCCACGGCAGCTTCCGGTGCCGGGTGATCGTCGGTTCGCCACGTTGCGCCAAGCCAAACCACACGGTGCCGACCGGCTTGTCGTCGGTGCCGCCTCCGGGTCCGGCGATGCCGGTGATCGAGACAGCAATGTCCGCCCCGGCAACCCGCAGCACGCCTTCGGCCATGGCCGCCGCGGTCTCCGAGCTGACCGCCCCATGCGCGCGCAGCATGTCCGGGCTCACACCCAGCACTTTCTCTTTCGCACCGTTCGAATAAACGACAGCGTCCAACAGCAGGTACTCCGAGCTCCCTGGCACGCGAGTCAGCATCTCGCCGACCCGTCCGCCGGTACAGGATTCTGCAACGGCGAGCATTTTTCCTTTGTCGCGAAGCGCCTTGCCGACGACTGCGGCAAAGGAATCGTCTCTTCCCCCAAATACGGCATGGCCGAGCAGGTTTCGAACCTTCTCTGCGATCGCCTGCGCCTCACGTTCGGCTTCGGCGGCCGACTGCGATCTCACGTGCACCTTGACCTCGATCTCGGGAAAGTGGGCACGGAAGCCGAGGGTCAGCCCCGGATGCGCCTCCTCGAGACCTTTCAACGCCTGGGCCACCCCCGATTCGGTCATCCCGAACGTCCGGATGTGAATCTGGTGCGTTCGCCGTTCGGCAAGCCCTGCGATCGCCGGTCGAATCGACTCGACGAAGATGTGCTTCATTTCACGTGGGACGCCTGGGACGAAGAACAGGCGCGCTTGGCCTAGGCCTATCGCGAAACCCGGCGCCGTCCCGACGGGATTTGGGAGCACATCTGCGCCCGCGGGAAAATCACCCTGCTTGGCGTTCGATTCGGGCATCACCCGGCCAAATGCCTCGAACTTGCGACGAATCCCTTCGACGACGCTTTCGTCGCGAACGAGACCCACGCCCGCGGCCTGAGCCGCCGCCGTCGTCGTGAGATCGTCACTGGTCGGGCCGAGACCTCCTGTGACCACGATCACTTGGTGAGTCTCCGAAAAGCGACGAATGAGCGTCACGATTCGCTCGAGGTCATCGTCGACGGTCGCGTGCTCGACGACCTCGAATCCGAGCTGGGTGAGCTCTTCCGAGAGCCACGTAGCATTGGTGTTGACCAACTCTCCACGTGTGAGCTCGGTACCGATCGAAAGAACAGCAGCCGTCATGGGGGCGTGGAGTCTCCGCAAAACACGACGACTCGTCAACCGCTTTGCCCTGAGGGGTGAATGTGGTAGCGACTCCCGAAAGTTATTCTGGTCTTGGCGTGTTGATGGGAGAAACATGAAGCGATCTTTGATGAGCCGGGCGCCCGTAGCGTTCTTCCTTGCCTCGGTGTTCGTGATTCAGCTCGGCTCGTTGCCAGACCATGCAGGTGCCGAGCTCGCGGCGTCTTCTCTTCCGAACCTGAAGGTCAGCCGAGCCACGCTCGACAACGGCTTGCGGGTCGTGATGAGCGAGGACCACACCGTCCCGACGGTCGCGGTGGCGGTCTACTACGACGTCGGGTCCCGCAACGAAACCAAGGGCCGGTCAGGCTTTGCCCACCTCTTCGAGCACATGATGTTCCAAGGCTCGGCCAACATCGACAAGGGCGAGCACTTCAGCTTGATCATCAATCGCGGCGGCGACGCCAACGGCACCACGAGCAACGATCGCACCAACTACTTCGAGACGCTTCCCTCGAACGAGCTCGCACTTGGGCTTTGGCTCGAGGCAGACCGCATGCGCTCGCTAGCGATCACCCAAGAGAACTTCGAGAACCAACGACAGACCGTGATGGAGGAGCGACGACAGCGGATCGACAATCAGCCGTACATCCCCAGCATGCTCCGCATCAACGAGCTCGCCTATGGCGACTACTGGCCCTACGCGCACTCGACGATCGGCGATATGCAAGACCTCCTGGATGCGCCGCTCGAAGCCGTCCAAGAGTTCTTCGACATGTACTACGCCCCCAACAACGCCGTGCTGAGCATCAGCGGAGATTTCGATCCCAATGAAGCCATGCCGTTGGTCGAAAAGTACTTCGGTTCCATCCCCTCGCGCGAGCGCACACCATTCGTCGAACCAGAGCCGCCAAAGCAGACCGCGGAACGCACCGAGACGATGTATGACCCCAACGCTACCCTTCCCGCGTTTCACTTGGCGTATCACATCCCTGCAAGCCGCACGCCCGATCACTATCCCCTCGAAATGCTCAGCCTGATTCTCGGTGACGGCGAGTCGAGCCGCCTCTACCAGACACTCATCAAGGACAAGGAGATCTGCCAAGAAGTATCCGTGGGCACCGACGACAGGCGTGGCCCGGACCTGTTTTCGGTTTGGGCGGTCATGTCGACTGGGCATCCGCCCAAAAAGGCTCAGGGAGTGATCTACTCCGAGCTCTCACGGATCGCGAAAAAGGGCGTGACCAAGCGCGAGCTCGAAAAAGCGAAGAACCGTATCAGCGCTGCGTTCGTGTTCGGGCTTCAATCGAACATGGCGCGAGCCATGAACCTCGCCGAGTTCGAGCTCTATTGGGGCGACGCAAATCTCCTGATGCTGGAGCTCGACCACTACTTGGCGGTGTCGCGTGAGGACATTCGGCGTGTCGCCAAGCAGTACTTCGGCGCCGATAACCGCACGGTGCTCGACGTCTTACCTGGCTCGCGGCCCGCCTCGGAGGAAAAGTGATGTTGCGGCTTCGATCTGCTTTCGTCCCCTTGAGCCTTTATGCGTTCGTCTTCGTCACTGCTTGCGGCCCCAGGGGCGCTGCCCCGCTCGAAACCGAAACGGCGCAGGTCGTCAAGAGCGCAGAGCCATCGACGCGCGAGCCTCCACCGGCTCCAGGTGAGGCGAAGGATGTCTCGCTTCCTCCCGTCGACGTCACCGAGCTCGATAACGGCCTACAGGTCAACACGATCGTCGCGAACGAGCTGCCGGTGGTCTACGCGACGCTGGTCGTCAGCAGTGGAGCCGAGTCTGATCCCGGCACGCTCCCGGGTCTAGCCGGGCTCGTCGCCTCGATGTTGAAAGAGGGCACGACGAAACGAACGAGCGCTCGGCTCGCAGAGGACGTTGAGTTCCTCGGTGCTGATCTGTGGGCCAGCTCGGACGAGGAGAACACCTACGTCGGCATCCGCGCTCTAGCAGGCCAGTTCGATGTCGCGATGTCGATTCTCGCCGAGGTCGCGAGCGAGCCCGCATTCAAGGCCGGAGAGCTCGCCAAGCTGAAGAAGCGCGAGCTCGATCGTCTCGCCCTCGCAGAACGAGAGCCAGGGTACATCGCGCGACGCACCTTTTACCGGAGGCTCTACGGCGATCATGCGTACGCCGCGGTCGACACGACACCAGCCGCCGTGAAGAGGGTCACTCGCCAGGATATGGTGCGATGGCACCGCAATTACTTCGTAGGGAAAAATGCCTTCCTGGTCGTCGCTGGAGATGTCACCCCCGAGCAGGTGGCCACCGCAGCAAAGAAGGACTTCGCGAAATGGAGGCCGGGCAGACGCGTCATCCCGAGTTACGGGAGCATGCCGACACGCAAAGGTCGGGAGATCGTCGTCGTCGATCGACCGGGCTCGGTCCAATCGGTGATCTACATTGGAAACCTCGCGCTCCCGCGGGCGAATCGCGTTTGGATCCCCCTGATGGTGGCCAATCAAGTGCTTGGCGGCTCGGCAGCCTCGCGACTCTTCATGGACCTTCGCGAGAAGAGGAGCCTCACCTATGGTGCGTACAGCGCGATCGTAGAACGGGTGCAGACTGGGCCGTTCATCGCGTACGCGTCGGTTCGGACCGACGTAACCAACGAAGCGGTCGGCGCCTTCTTCGAGCACCTCGAGGTCATCGTCAAAGAGCAACCCTCGTCGGACGAGCTCGCAAACGCCAAGCGCTACTTGAGTGATTCCTTTCCACTGCGGGTCGATACGCCCGGGAAGCTCGCCGACCTCGTCGTGGAGCTTCGCACATTCGAGTTGCCCGACGACTACTGGGACCGGTATCGCAGAGCCATCCGCGCGACGAGTGGCTCAGAAGCGCTCTACGCAGCCCGTGAATACATCAAACCAGACAAGGCGCTCGTGGTCATCGTCGGCCAAGCGGCAGACTTCGCGGAGTCGCTCAGGCAGTTCGGTCCCGTGACCGTCGTCTCGCCAGAAGGCGAGGTCAAAGCCGAGTTTGGTCCGCAGCCACGTTCCAAGAGTTCAGAGCCTCGCGCCAAAGATGCGCCGGCGGCTCCGATCCACTAGATTCGCTCTATGTGCGGGATCGTCGGGTACGTAGGGAACGAGCAAGCCGCGCCGATCCTGCTCGATGGGCTTCGGCGCCTCGAGTACCGCGGATACGATTCGGCTGGGATTGCGGTCCACGATGATGGTCGGATCGAGCTGGTCCGAGCGGTCGGTAAGCTCCGAAACCTCGAAAAGGCCCTGACGGAGAATCCGCTCGCTGGGACGATCGGAATCGGACACACGCGTTGGGCAACCCACGGTGGCCCCTCGGAAATCAATGCTCATCCACACGTCGCGGGCCCGATCGCCGTGGTGCACAACGGCATCATCGAGAACCACCTCGATCTTCGCCAAGAGCTCGAGGCGGCCGGGTTCGGTATGAGCAGCGACACGGACACCGAGATCGTCGCGCACCTCATTCATCGAGAGGTCAAAGCTGGCCACGATCTCTTGGACGCGGTTCGGCGAGCCCTGGCACAGGTAGAGGGCACGTACGCCATCGCTGTCCTATCCACCGAGCAAGTCGATCGTGTCATCGTCGCGAAGAACGCTTCGCCACTCGTCTTGGGCGTGTCGAAGGGTGCGATGTACTGCGCCAGTGACATCCCCGCGCTGCTTTCATACACCGACGAGATGCTCTTCCTCGAAGACGACGAGATCGCCGTTCTCGAAGCGACCCGTTTCTCGTTGTCGACGATCGAAGGAATGCCGGTCGAGCGCGACACACACCGCATTTCGTGGTCTCCGGTGATGGCCGAAAAGGCCGGGTACAAGCACTTCATGTTGAAGGAGATCTTCGAGCAACCCCGGGCACTCGAAGATACGCTGCGTGGACGCCTCGATCGCGAGAGCGCCGACGTGAACGCGCTCGAGATTGGACTGGCCGAGGAAGACGCCAAAGCGATCGAGCGCGTGGTCCTCCTGGCGTGTGGCACGAGTCACCACGCGACGATCGCAGGCCGGTATTGGATCGAGGAGCTCACTGGCGTGCCGGCGGTCGCCGAGCTTGCAAGCGAGTTTCGAGGACGGGACGCCGTCATCGGTGAGGGGGATCTGGTCGTCGCGGTGAGTCAGTCTGGCGAAACGATCGATACCTTGATGGCCGCCCGGGAAGCCAAGCAAAAAGGGGCCAAGGTGCTGGCGATCGCGAATGTCATCGGAAGTGCGATCCCACGGATGGCCGATGCGAGCTTCTACATGCACGCGGGGCCCGAGATCGGCGTTGCGTCGACCAAGTGCTTCATGGCTCAGCTCGCCAACCTGTTGATGTTCAGTATTTGGCTCGGTCGTCGCCGAGGGGTCGTCGATGACGCACAGGCCACCGAGATCGTCGAAGGCTTGGCTCGGGTGCCGCAGTTGATCGAAGAACGACTCCAGCCCACACACGATGCGATCGACGACTTGGTGCGCACCTTCGCGGATGCGACTGACGTGTTGTTTCTCGGTCGTGGCCTGAGCTTTCCGATGGCTCTCGAGGGTGCGCTCAAACTCAAGGAGGTTTCGTACGTGCACGCCGAGGGGTACGCGGCGGGGGAGATGAAGCACGGCCCGATCGCTTTGCTCGACGCGCATGTCCCGGTGATCGTCCTGTTGCCACATGATCGTCATTACGATCGCGTCCTCAGTAACCTACAAGAAGCCCGCGCGCGCGAAGCCAAGATCATCGGGATCACCGTCGAGGGTGATTCCCAGGCGCAGTCCTTGTGCGATGCGTTCGTCGAAATCCCGCCAACCCACGAAGCTCTGACGCCGTTCGTCTCGGTGGTTCCGCTCCAGCTTTATGCCTATTGCGTCGCCGACCACAAAGGCACCGACGTGGATCAGCCTCGCAACCTCGCCAAGACCGTCACCGTAGAGTGAGCGATCGTGCTCCGTGGCAAGATGAAGATCGGAATACTGACGACGAGCTTTCCGCGCTACGAGGGCGATTGTAGCGGTGCGTTCGTGCTCGCCATGGCGCGTGCGTGGGCGGCGGATGGTCATGGGATCCGCGTCCTGGCCCCCGAGCCATCCAGCCGACGTGCGGCACCCCGATGGCCGGGTATCGAGGTTCGATGGGTGCCTTATGCCCGTCCGCGTGGTCTACAACGGACATTCTATGGAAGTGGAGCGCCCGATACGCTGCGAACCCACCCCACCGCGTGGCTGGGCGCTCTGAGCTTCACTGCCGCGCAGTCGGTCGCCGTACGGCTCGTCGATGATTGCGACGCGCTCGTGAGTCATTGGTGTCTGCCATGCGGTTGGGTTGCATCTGCGAATGCGAAGGGCCGCCCACACCTCAGCATCTGTCATGCCACCGACGTGCGGTGGCTTGCTCGACTGCCGGGAGCTCGCACGATCGCTCAACGGATTGCGCAGGGCGCCACTTCGATGTGGTTTCTCACCACGACACTGCGAGATCGGTTTTTTTCGATAGCACGACTCGACCCAGGCTCGAAGACCACGCACATCGGGCCGATGCCGATCGAGCCGCCGCCAATTCTCGTGGACGACCGGGAAGGGTGGCGCCGCGAGCTCGGCATCGAAGACACCACCCTCCTTTTTTTGGGTCGCTTGGTGCCGGTCAAAGGAGTCGATCGCTTGATACGGGCGGTGGCCCGCGTTTCCGAGGATGTCAGCCTTCGAATTGCGGGCGATGGTCCCGAACGATGCCGTCTCGAGGCGCTTGCACGGGACCTCGGCGTGAAGGCTCATTTCGAGGGCTGGGTTCACGGTGCGCGAAAAGAAAAACTGCTCCGAAGCTGTGACGCCCTGATCGTGCCTTCACGCCCAAAAGACGGTGTGCCGACGGTGATCTTCGAGGCGAGCGCAAGGGGCCTGCCCGTCGTCGCGACCCACCTCGATGGCCTCACCCAACACTTCCCGAAAGACGCCCTAGTACCGCAAGACGACCCAGCCGCCCTCACCAGTGCCCTCCGAGAGCTCATGTCCGGACAGTGTCAGTGACAGCGTCAGTGACAGCGACAGCGTCAGTGCCAGCGTCAGTGCCAGTGTCAGTGCCAGCGTCAGTGCCAGTGCCAGCGCCAGCGCCGGTGGGACGATTGCCTACGGGTTGACCTTGTGGGTGCCCTTAGGAGCGCGAAACGTGAAGCGTTTGTCGGAGATGTCTCGGTTGAACTTGATCTTCGAAAAATCGAAGCGGTTGCGATTGCCAGCCGAGTCGATGATCAAAACCCGTTGTACGATGCCGGCGCTCTTTTCACCGGCAGCGACCGCGCGCACGTAGAAGACGAGCTGCTCGTAGCTCGCGCTCGGCTTCCGTGGAATGAGCTGCAGCACGTAGCCGTCTCGAAACTTCTCGTTGTCATGTTCGAGCAATCGCACGTCGAAGTCTCGTTCGAGGTTGCCACCCCCAGTCAGAAATGAGAATGCAGCAGGCAGCTGATCCTCGCCGAGGGCACGCTCGATCAACTGGCCGCCTTTTTCGCCCTCTTCGGGAGGCTGATAGATGAGGAGCTTGTCGCCCTGGGTCACGAATACCTGCCCATTTGGCTGGTCGTAGTCCCAACGCATCTTGCCGGGCTTTTTGAAGACCACCTTGCCTCTCGCACGATCGTAACGGTCGTAGAGCCTCGTGTATCGGGTCTGCTTGAAGTCTGCCTGAAGGGTTTGGGTTTGGTCGTAGAAGCTCTGCACGAGGCGCACGACTGCCGCAGCGTTGAGGGGTTCGGGCGCCCCCGCAGCGGCGCCCCCACCTAGCGCAAGCACAAGCAAAACCAGACCTATCGCCCCAACCCTAGAGGTCATCTGATGTGTTGAACGCTCCTCGGGGGCTAGTATTCATCCTCGCGGCCTCCGCACAAGTCGCCGATAAAACGCCAAAAAACCCCCAAAGTGGGATTGATCATTGCACCACGGATCCGTAGGATGTCTTGGGCGGTCGCTCCGCGGCCCACAGAGCTTGGGTTAGCTTGTGAACTCTAGCAGCACCCCGGAGGTGACATGCCGAAGCACGATGCTCAACCCATCCCGTCAGAGCGCGACGTGACGCGCCTGGAAGAAAAGCATGCAGAGTTGGCGGCGCGCGTCGCAGAGCTCGACAGCCGCCTTAGTCTGACCCCGAACGAAGCGATGGAGCTACAGCGCCTCAAGAAAGAAAAGCTCTGGACGAAGGACGCCATCCAACACGCCATTCAGTAGTCTCAGACCTCCCCCTGCTCTCGAATCGCCCCGCATAGACGGCCCGCCCGACACGGCGGGTCGTTTTTTCACAAATTGGGGCCCTTAAAACAAATGGGCCACCATTCGGTGACCCATTCCCAACGCAAGAATCGATGCTACAGTGAAAAAGCTAGGGCAAGTAAGACAAGCTTCGGATTAAAGTGCGACCCATCGCCGCGCGGATGCCGGGCAAGCTGGAAAGTGCACGGCGTGGGTCTTAAGCAAGCGGTGGAGTACACTGCAATCGCAGTGCCAACCTGTCAGGTGCCGAAAACCCTGCATTTCTTTGAGGGGCCGCGCCTAGCGGTAGGACATTTCTGTCATGGCATCCGCGAGATTGTTGCTTTGCGGTGACAGGTGAGATGTCTGTCTTGCACACATCTCCCTACCGCGCCGGTTGAAGTGGGCGCGCCGTCATGCCTATGATCTCAGCACCGGGTTGGCTGGAACGCGATGCCTAAGTGCCAAAGCTGTGATGGTAAAGTGCTTCGAACCGACGCCTTTTGCGGCATCTGTGGAGAGCCTGTCCCTGGGGGAACGCCCGTCGTGCCAATCGTGCGGGAGGCGAAGACCGACAGTACGCAAAGCACGCCCGAGCCTCCAAGCGGGAAATTCGAGCGCCCCGCGGCCGTTGCAGCCCAAGCGGTCGCAGTCGTGGGGCTCTCCGATCCGGTTCCGAGCGAGATGAGCGAAACCGCGGTGTCCCGCACCGCGATCCGTGAGCGCGAGCACAGTGAGCCGGCGCCCGTCTTGCCGCTTCACCGCAAGAAGAGCGGCCGCACCGAGCACACCGAGCGCCAGTCGTTCGAGGAGCCTGAAGCCAGATCGGCCAGCACTTCGATGACCGAGCCGGGTGAAAGCCTGCCCAGAATCCCTGTACCGCCGGGGCCGCCGATTCTCGCCTCCGACCTTTTGCGGGAGCGGATGCGCCCACGCGCTCCAGGCGCACAGGCGCTTCGTCGCATCACCGCAGCCTTGAGCGCAGCCGGGATCGTGGGCGCCCTGGCAACGGGCGGGGCGCATCCCCTCACGTTCGTCTCCGTTGCTCTGCTGATCAGCATGCTCACGGCCGCGTTCACGCCGATGTCTTACAGAGGGCGCGCGGTGTCGCTTTTCTTGGTGGGCGCCGTGGCCACAGGCGTGGCCCTGTGGCAACAGACTCTCCAAAGCATCGCTCCGGACGGCATCATCCTCGCCATGGCCACAATCTTGCTCAGCGGGAGCCTGCTCTTTCGAGCGTACTACCGTGGCGCACCCCTAGCTCGCGTCGCCGTGACCGCGGGGGCTCTTGCTCTCGGATCCTGGTTCTTTCTGTCGGGTGGCCATGAGAGCCTCGTCAGGCTCGAGGGGTATTGGCAGTCGTGGGGGCCCGCGTCGACCCAGATGGCTTTCGGCCTCTTGGCGTTGCTGTCGCTGATGGCCTTCATGGACAGCAGCACGCGAGCCGGAGCGCACTGGTGGGCCTATTCCTTGCTGGCGCTCTACGCCGTCCACATCGGACTGCTAGTCGCGAGCCAGCTGTGGCCGATTCCCGGCGCCCGCTCAGCCATCGAAGGCCCGACGGTTGCCGCCATCATCACGGGCATGGTCGGCACGGTGGTCGCAGGAGTCGCCCTCGCTCAGGTTCTGGTCGTCGCGAATAACTCCACGACGAACACCAGCAGCGGGCCAGCAGACTGAGCTCAGGGCACCTTGCGAGGCCAGGACGCCAGCAGGACCACCGCACACGTTCGGCCCTTTTCGTCTTTGGCCTTCCCATAGCCGGCGTCGGTGAAGCGTGGATCGGTCACGGTCAGCCTGTGACTCGGGCTGTCTTCAATCGCATGGAGCGCGTCGCGCAGAGTTTGGGCTCGGGCTACCGCCTCCCCAACGACTCGGGCTTCGATGCCCCTTTGGAGAAGGCGCGCCTCTGGATCGCCCCACGGGTCGAGCTCGTGACCGAGCTTTCCAGACTCGCACACGGCCTGTGCATGGCTGGTGGCCTCTCGAGTCAACAGTCGGTTCGGGCGCAGCGACCGAGCCCCCGCTGCACGCCGGAGCTGCATCAACCAGGCTTCTGGTGACTCTGAGCCCCGCCGCGTCGGTTCGTCTTGCGGGATCTTCCCGACCCACCGCTCCGCGACGGGGCGCGGACCGTTCGGACCGGTCGCCACGAGCTGCACGAAAAGCGGACGGCTCCACTCGGGGGGCAGCGTCACGGTGGCGCCAAAGCCTTCACCCTCCACCGAGATCCGCCGAGACATCCCTCTGGAATCACGGACGA
>Ga0224508_10001375_pt1 | contig 21902 bp, 21 predicted proteins | sample SF_Jan12_sed_USG_4_FD_170157 | JGI IMG/M metagenome (GOLD analysis project Ga0224508, IMG submission 170157) | Sediment microbial communities from San Francisco Bay, California, United States - SF_Jan12_sed_USGS_21 | ecosystem: Environmental > Aquatic > Marine > Sediment | place: USA... | reverse complement strand
ATCCGCGGTTGCAAATGCAAAAACGACGCATCGCTTTCATCCGCCTCCGCCACCAGGTATTCACCGGCGCCCAAACGCGCGTTGCTGTCGATGCTATTGACCAAACCACCGACGACAAAAGTTGGATCCAGACCGGCGCGCGCCAAAATATTGGCAATCAGACTGGTAGTGGTTGTTTTGCCATGTGTACCGGCCACGGCGATGCCTTTGCGAAAACGCATCAACTCACCCAGCATTTCCGCCCGTGGTATCACCGGAATATCTTGCTCCGTCGCGGCCTTAACCTCGGGATTGTCGTCAGCAACGGCGGTGGACACCACCACAACGTCCGCCTGACCGATATTAGACGTATCGTGTCCGGTATAAATCGTCGCACCTTTGCGTTTCAAGCGCTCAGTCGCCGGTGTCACAGCGAGATCAGACCCGGACACGGCGTAGTCCAGATTAAGCAATACTTCGGCGATGCCACTCATACCGCTGCCACCGATGCCGACGAAGTGAATGCGATGAACGCGATCACGCACCGAGTACCTCCATGCATCGTTGCGCGACATGTTCGGTCGCTTCGGGTTTGGCCAGAGCACGCGCATTGATTGCCATCTCCAGCACTCGGTCTTTGTTTTCTATTAATGGCAGTAGTGCTTTGTACAAGGCCTGGGCGTTGAATTCACTCCCGGGTAACAATATCGCCGCATCGTTATTGGCGAGAAAAAGCGCGTTGTGTGTTTGATGGTCGTCGATGGCGTAGGGGAACGGCACCAATATCGAAGCCACACCAACAGCAGCCAATTCGCTGACCGTCATGGCGCCGGAACGGGCGACCACAACATCCGCCCAGGCATAGGCCTCAGCCATGTCTTCAATAAATTCATCAACACGCGCGTCAACCGCCACCGTGGTATAAGCCTGTCGCACTTGTTCGGCGCGATCCTTACCGCATTGGTGCCAGAGTTGCAGTGCCTTCTCATCTACAAACAGGCGCAGCGCTTCAGGAACAGTCTCGTTCAACACACGTGCGCCCTGACTGCCACCCACGACCAGAATGCGCAACGTATCTTTATGTTCGCTTATTCGTGTTTGCGGAGTTTCGAGTTGCGCGATACCGACCCGTACCGGATTACCGGTATGCTCCGTTCCTGTGAGACCACGTGGATTAGGAAAACCCGTCATTACCTGTTTCGCCAACTTGGCCAGATAACGATTAGTGGTTCCCGCAATGGAGTTTTGTTCGTGTAGCAACAGCGGCCGGCGCATTAACCAACCCGCCACGCCACCGGGTCCTGAAGCAAAACCACCCATACCCAGTAATGCCCCGGGTTTACGTTTCAAAATAATCAACCCAGCTTGTACTAGAGAAAACATCAACAGGAACGGTGTGACCAACCAACGACTAATTCCGTGGCCACGCAAACCGCGAATAGATACCCAATCGATGGGGAATCCAGCGGTAGGCACAACGCGCGCCTCCAAACCCTGACGTGTGCCTAACCAGGTCACACTGACCCCACGACTACGCAACAACTCCGCCACCGCCAATGCGGGATAAACATGCCCACCTGTGCCACCCGCCATAACCAGTAACGATTTCATCGTTTACCTCCCGAGCGCGGCAGAGTTTCAGTGTGAATTCGCAACAGAAGACCGATAGCAACACAACTCATTAACATACTGCTACCGCCATAACTCATGAATGGCAGGGTCAAACCTTTAGTCGGCAACATCCCCAGATTCACACCCATGTTGATAGTCGCTTGCAAGGCCAACAGGATGCCCACACCCTGTGCGACCCGCGCGGCAAAATGTTTACCACTGATATCCGCCCGGCGGGCTATAGCGAACGCACGCCATAAAACGATGCCGAATAAAACGATCACCGTGGTAACACCAAGCAACCCCAGCTCTTCACCAAGAACGGCAAGAATAAAATCGGTATTGGCGTGGGGCAGATAAAACAGTTTCTGGATACTGCCACCCAGGCCGACACCGAACCATTCGCCACGGCCTAACGCAATGAGTGCTTGCACAAGTTGAAAACCACTGTTGAATGGATCATCGAAGGGCCGCAAAAAACTGACTACCCGTTGCATACGATACGGTGACAACACAGTTAACACCGCCACTAATGCTATTCCGACTAACAAACAAAAACCAAAGTGGGTAATACGCACACCGGCGAGAAACATCATGCCAAAAACCGTAGCCGCGACTACGACAGTGCTGCCGAGATCGGGTTCCAGCAACATCAAAGCCGAGGCAACACCGATAATGATCGCTAAATTGACTATTCCGTCTTTGAATTTTTGTAGGGTTTCAGTCTTACGTGCGAGATAATCGGCGGCGTAAATAAGGATGCAAAGCTTGGCCACCTCCGATGCTTGCACCCGTATAGGACCAAGAGGCAACCAACGGCGGCTGCCGTTCACTTCGACACCGGTACCGGGAATCAATACCAACAGCAATAGCACACCGGCGGCAATCAACAACACACGCGACGCGCTGCGCCACCAGTCAATTTCGATACGACTGACCAACCACATCAAAAACAAACCGAAGGCGATATAGGTCGACTGTAAAAACAAATAATGCGTACTGCCAGCGAACTCGCCAGTCGCGACGGTAGTGGAGTAAACCATCACCAAACCGATACTGAGCAAAGTCAGCACCGCACCCAGCAACCAGTGATCCAAATCAAAGTCTTGCACGTCTTTTTGCGTGCTTACCGGTTTGGCGGGTATAGCCTGGGTGGCGGCGCTCATACTTCGTGCTTCTCTAAAACCAATTGACGAAAGACATCGCCGCGTTGTTCGAAATTATCGAACATATCGAAGCTCGCGCACGCGGGCGAGAACAACACGACATTCCCGGTTTGTGCCAGTTCCCGCGCTTTTTCAATGGCGGATGCAAGCTCATTGACCCGATGGAGTTTGCTTGAGCCTTTGATCACATCTTCGATGGCGTCAGCATCCTGGCCAAACAGAATCACATGGCTTGCCGATTGAGCGCATGCACTGCACAACGGCATAAAATCGGCGTCTTTGCCCAAACCACCGGCAATCAAAACAACCAGAGCATCAAGACCGGTTAGAGCAGCAACCGTGGCGCCGACATTGGTTCCCTTGGAATCGTTAATCCACTGCACGCCATTCCATTCACCGACGATTTCCATACGATGAGGCAAACCTTTGAACGCGGCAATTGCAATACGCATTGCGTCGTTGAATTCAGCACCCGCGCTTTCGGCCAAAGCGATAGCCGCCAGAGCATTCATTTTTCCGTGCAGACCCGGCAACGGAATTTCGTTGAACGGCATCAACTTGCGATCACCGTGTACCAGACACTGCTGGCCATCGACGTCCATCACGCCGTAATCTTTTTGATTGGCCGGCGCATCGCAACCAAATGTTATCGTCGAATCTTCCACACTCATTTTGCGCACGATGGCATCGTCGCGATTGGTTAATGCGACTGTAGCATTGTGAAAAATACGTGCTTTTGCCTTTGAGTAGTCTTCAATTCCAGAATAGCGATCCATGTGATCGGCACTGAGATTGAGTACCGTGGCACAAAGCGGTCTTAAACTGGATGTCAATTCCAATTGAAAACTGGAGAGTTCAGCAACGAATAGTTCCGCACCCGCTTGATCGAGCAAATCCAGAACAGGAGTACCGATATTTCCACCCACGGCTACATTCTTGCCGGCGGCTTTTAACATCTCACCGGTCAACGCTGTTACCGTGCTTTTGCCATTGGAGCCGGTAATGGCAATCACCGGTTGCATCACCGAACGCGCAAACAATTCTACGTCGCCAACAATCTCAAGACCTTTTTCGCGCGCAGCACGTACAATCGGTTCATCGCTTGCTATGCCCGGACTCACCACTAAGAGTTCGCTGCGATCTAGAAGACTCGAATCGAATCCACCCGGATGAATCTCCACATTGGAATCCATTTCACGCAAAGCCGATTCCATCGGTGGTGTCGAGCGCGAATCCGCCACTACCACATCGTATCCCTGGCGCAATAAAAACCTGGCACAGGAAAATCCAGTTTTGCCTAAACCTAAAATCACCACACGTGGTGCGTTCTCAGACTGAGTAATCATTTGTAAGGCTGCCGACACCTCGGTATCACCGAATCTTCAGCGTGGCCAAACCGACCAACACCAGGATGAGAGAAATGATCCAAAAACGCACACTGACACGCGGCTCCGGCCAACCTTTCAGTTCGAAATGATGATGCAGCGGCGCCATACGAAAAACACGTTTGCCGATTAACTTGAATGACGCCACTTGCAAAATAACCGAGACGGTTTCAACCACAAAGATACCGCCCATGATGAACAACACGATTTCCTGACGCACGACCACGGCGACTATACCGATAGCGGCACCCAGGGCCAGTGCGCCGATATCACCCATGAATACCTGGGCCGGATAGGTGTTGAACCACAAGAATCCGAGACCGGCGCCAACCAGTGCGGCGCAAAAGATCAATACCTCACCGACACCGCGTATGTACGGTATGGCCAGATATTCGGCGAATACGCTGTTGCCGGTCAGATAAGCAAAAATTCCTAATGCGCCCGCCACCAATACGGTAGGCAAGATAGCAAGACCATCAAGACCATCGGTCAGATTGACCGCGTTGCTGGAACCAACGATTACAAAATAAGTCAGGGGAATAAACCAAATGCCAATATCCACGGCCACGGTTTTAAAAAACGGAACAATGAGTTGCGTCTCCGCCGGTGAATTCGCGGTGTAATACAAAAACAGCGCGCCTGCCAAACCGACGACACTTTGCGATATAAACTTTGCCGCCGCACCAATGCCACGCGGATTTTTATCGACTAATTTTCGATAATCATCGACCCATCCGATGACGCCAAACGCTATGCAGGTGAACAAAACAATCCAGATAAACCGATTGGTCAAATCCGCCCATAACAAGGTTGCTGACACCACCGCCACCAGAATCAACGCACCCCCCATAGTCGGTGTGCCGACTTTGTCAAAATGCGTCGGTGGCCCGTCCTGACGTATGGTTTGTCCAACCTGGTAATGACTCAGCTTGCGAATCATAAGCGGGCCAAACATAAAACACACAGCCAAGGCAGTCAGCACGCCACAGATGCCACGAAAGGTAAGATAACGAAACACATTCAGCGCACCAAACTGATCTGCCAGCGAATCGAATAAATAGGCCAACATCAGTGACGCGCCACCTTGTGCGCGATACTTGTAGCTGATTTGTCTTGCACAGGCTGTGAACAAATCGCGTCAGTTACCGTTTCCATATGCATACGGCGCGAGCCCTTGACCAAAAGCGTGGTGTCCGAACCCATCGCATCGCGCAACGCGTTAATTAACCCATCGTAGTCGTCGAAATACCTGCCGTTAGGACCGAACGCATCGACAGCGTTGCGCGCCAGTTCGCCGATAGCAAACAAATCGTGTATTCCGGCGTCACGCGCCGCGTGTCCCGCATCGCTGTGCATTGCTTCCGCACCGGTGCCGAGTTCCGCCATGTCGCCCAGCACCAAAATCTTTCGACCTTCGCAACCAGCCAACACGCGAATAGCTGCATAGAGCGAATCGGGGTTGGCGTTGTAAGTATCATCAAACACCATAGCGCCATTAACACCTTGACGCGATTGCAAGCGGCCACGCACCGGTGCCATGGTTTCCAAACCTGTTTTGATTTGTTCTAGGGTTGCACCCGCCTCAAGCGCGGCAGCGGTAGCGGCTAACGCATTCATCACATTGTGCCGACCCGGAATAGTCAAACGAATATCTACTTCGCCAATCGGGGTTTGCAATGTAACGGCATTGACCAAACCGTTTTCCTTGATTTGCGCACCGACATCGGCCGGGTTATCCAAACCGAATGTGACGCAACGCACTGGACTGGCCAGTACACACCAATAGGAAGCGAATGCATCATCCGCATTAATAATCGCGACACCGTCGCTGGGCAGTCCTTGAAAAATCTCCGCTTTAGCACGCGCAACATTTTCCACACTGCCGAGGCCTTCCAGATGAGCATTGGCGGCGTTATTGATCAGGGCAATTTTGGGTTTAACCAGGCGCGTTAGATAAGCAATTTCACCGGCATGATTCATACCCAGTTCAATAACCGCGAACTGATCCGATGGACGCATGCGCAGCAGAGTCAAAGGCACACCGATGTGGTTGTTTAAATTCCCTTGTGTCACCAAACCGTCGCCTGTCTGACCAAGAATTGAACCTAGCATTTGCTTGACCGTGGTCTTGCCATTGCTGCCGGTAATGGCGATAACAGGGATGTCATGCTGTGCACGCCAATAGGCCGCTAACTGGCCCAGTGCACGGGTCGTGTCATCCACCACCAATGCAGGCAATGGCATTGCACATCGCCGGCTGACTAACACAGCAACCGCTCCATTGGCCCGAGCCTGTTCGATAAAATCGTGACCATCGAAATTAGGGCCTACCAAAGCGACGAACAATTCGCCGCCCTGCATTTGCCGCGTGTCAGTGGTCACACGATCAAATTCCACGTCGGCACCCGAATGCTCACACCCGAGCGCGCGTGCTGCTATGCTAAGAAGCATCAATGCACCACCTCTCGTGTCATGTCCTTCAGGCATGTCCGCACCACGGTGCGATCACTAAACTCGTTCACTTGATCGCCGATGGTTTGTGTTGTTTCATGGCCTTTACCGGCTATCAAAACAAGATCGTTGCATTGTGCACTGTTGATTGCATAGGCAATGGCTTGACGACGATCACGTGTCTGTTGCCGCGGCGTGGATTGCATGCCGCTTAAAATGTCTTGAATGATTTGATCGCCGTCTTCAGAACGCGGATTGTCGTCAGTCAATACAACATGATCCGCATACTTTTCCGCTGCCGCACCCATTTGCGCTCGCTTGCCCCGGTCGCGATCACCACCGCAACCAAACACACACCATAATTTGCCTTGCGTGCGTTCACGCAAGGACAACAACGTCTGCCGCAACGCGTCCGGTGTGTGCGAGTAATCCACCACGACATCTGGCGCGCCTGCGGCGCTGCGAAATAGCTCCATACGCCCTGGCACCGGGCTTAAATCAGCCATCGCGACCGCTACTTCTTCAGGTGAATAATCCAGCACAATCAAGGTCGCGGTCACCGCCAGGAGATTGGGAATATTTATCCGATCCAATGATTTTGCATGAAACTCGAGCTCGCCCCGTGGTGTGACGATATGCAATACCAAACCATCGGATTCAACCTTGGCCTTCAACAATTGAACATCGGCATTTATTTCGCCGTAGCTTAAAACTTTGTCGCGTGGAATTTTCTGTAACAGTTCGCGTCCGAAATCATCGTCTGTATTGATAATGGCATGACGAATGGACGGCAACGCAAACAAACCTGCTTTAGCCGCGCCATAGCTATGCATGGTGCCGTGATAGTCCAGATGGTCGCGAGTCAAATTGGTAAATACGGCAATATCAAATGCAATGCCATTAACACGTCCTTGATCTAATGCATGAGACGACACTTCCATGGCCACTGTTTGTGCGTCCTGGCGCAACAAATCAGCCAACAATTCGTGCACCTGCACTGCGTCCGGTGTCGTGAGGGAACCAGGCACGACAGAATCGACCAACCCAGAACCCAGCGTTCCGATCATGCCGCTGGTCTTGTTTAAAGCCTTGAGCGCCTGGGCGATTAAGTGCGCGCAAGTAGTTTTACCGTTGGTTCCAGTTATGCCAATCACAACAAGTTGTTGTGATGGCGAACCGTAAAATCGATCCGCCACCTTACCCAACTGCTGCTGCAAATCATCTACTGCATAAGCAGGCACGGCATAGTCTTCGCCGTAACACGCACCGGTCGATTCGTATAAAACCGCCCTCGCACCTTTTTCGATTGCATTGCCGATAAAGTCGCGCCCATCCATCGTTAAACCGGGGTAAGCGCAAAACAAACTTCCCGGCACCGTCACGCGACTATCAGCAACAAGCCGATCAATATTGCAATCATCACCTTCGTCTACGTCGACAATACCTGCGAGCAGAGGTTTCAAAGAACGAATCGGCGATGAGTTTGTGTGCATGCTCATCCGTGATTGAGCGCCATTTGTTGCGTTTTATCTTGAGTGGCTTCATCGGATATGTCGGGTGCAACATTGCGTAAGCGCAATGCGCCCTTCATAACACCGGCGAATACCGGCGCCGCCACCAGACCACCGTAATATTTCTTGCCACGTGGTTCGTCCACTACCACCGCCATGACGAAGCGTGGATCGGACACCGGCGCAAAACCGACAAACAGGGATAAATATCGCTTCGGTGCGTAACGGCCGTTTTCATCCAACTTGTGCACTGTGCCGGTTTTTCCTGCGACGCGATATTGAGCAAGTCGCGCTAATTTTGCCGTTCCCTCGCTCCCGGCAACGCTTTCCAGCATGGACCGAACCTGCAACGCAATGTCCGATGCTATGACTTGTTCGCCACGCACAACGCCCGTTCGTTTAATCATGGTTACCGGCATTAATTTTCCGTCAGATGCCAGTGCGGTATACGCACGTGCCAACTGCAACGGTGTCACCGACACTCCGTAACCGTAAGACAGCGTCGCGTGTTCGATCTCCCGCCATTTTTCTCGCTGCGCCAGGCTCCCGGTGACTTCACCCGGTAAGCTGCTGCCTGATAATTCACCAAAACCGATGTTTTGATATAAATCAACCAACTTTGTCACCGGCAATTGCAAGGCGATCTTGGCGACACCAACATTGCTCGACTTGGTAATCACACTTGAGACGGTTAACTCGCCATAATCATGCACGTCGCGGATAGTGTTTCGACCGATACGCAACCAACCCGGCGACGTATCAATCGCGGTCGAAGGTGCAAAACGCCCGCTGTCCAGAGCCATGGCAATGGTAAATGGTTTTACCGTGGAACCCGGTTCCAGCACGTCGGTGACGGCCCGGTTGCGGAACTTACCGTCTTTTATTCCCCGGCGATTATTGGGATTAAAAGTGGGCTCATTGACCATGGCCAGGATTTCACCGTTTTTCGCATCCAACACCACGGCGGACGCACCTTTGGCGTTGTGTTCGCGCACCGCCGACTGCAAATAACGATAGGTCAAATACTGAATACGTGAATCCAGACTCAGGGTTAAGTTTTTTCCGTCCTTGACTGGACTAATACTTTCGACATCTTCCACCACATGACCTTTACGATCACGCATGATGCGTTTTTTACCCGGAATACCCGAGAGGTATTTGTTGTAGGTCAACTCCAGACCTTCCTGGCCCTGATCATCAACATTGGTGAATCCCAACACGTGACCAAAAATCGGACCGGCCGGATAATAACGACGATACTCTCGGCGCAATGACACGCCGGGGATTTTTAGTTCGGCAATTTTTTGCGCATCGGGTGGAGACAGATGCCGTTTGAGATACATGAATTCGCGTTCAGCGTATTTCTCATAACCGCTTTCAATACTCGCAAGCTTCACGCCTAACGCCTTGGCCAACTCCGGCCACTGCTCACGCGCCTTGGCGAACGTTCGGGGATCAGCCCACACGGAATCCACCGGCGCGCTGATGGCAAGTGGCTTGCCGCTTCTATCGAGAATCATGCCACGACTGGGCGCGATCTCGACTGAACGCAAGTAACGTGCATCGCCCTGGGCTTGCAGATAATCGGTTGCGAAAAGTTGCAAATAAACCGCGCGACCAAATACCGCGGTGAAACCAATCAACATCAAACCCAGCAAGAACCAATGCCGTCCGGCATACACTTGTTGTTGCTGACGTCGCTTACTCACTCACGCCACCTTGATAACCCAGAGCGGGTACACGCAGCGTCACGGTTTCATCAACCGAAGGTGTCGTCATACCGAGCTTGGTGCGTGCTTCTTTATCTACGACATGATGCAAGGACCAGGTCGCCTGTTCGAGTAATAACTGGGTCCACTCGACGTTTAACTGATCGCGTTCCGTTTGCAGGTTTTGCAACTCAACAAAACGCACACGGTTCTGATGCCGGATGTGCACAACACCGAGTGCGCTAACGATGACCAGCACCAATAGAATAGTGATGCCTCTATTCATGCGTTTGTTCCAACTTTTCCGCAACACGCATAACCGCACTGCGTGCACGCGGATTGTGTTCGATTTCCGCCTTGGACGCTTTAATCGCTCGTCCAATCGCACGCAGACCCGGTCTGAGCTCACTCGCGCGGATAGGCAAGTCCGCCGGATAAGGATCGGCGAGACTGGCATCGCGAATGAAGCGCTTTACGATACGGTCTTCCAGGGAATGAAAACTGATCACCACAAGACGGCCACCGGGACTCAGGCATTGTACGGCCTGGGGCAATGCTTGCGTTATTTCTTCCAGTTCGCGATTGACTTGCAAACGCAGCGCCTGAAATGTACGCGTGGCGGGATGTTGACCGGGTTCCCGTGTAGGCACAGCGTCGGCAACAATATCCGCTAATTCTTTGGTCATGGTAATCTGCCGCTCTTGCTGTTTTTGCACAATCGCGCGCGCCACACGTCGGGCGAAACGCTCTTCGCCCAATCGACGGATAACTTTCGCCAACTCATCCTCATCAACGCCTTGCAACCATTCGGCCACACTCACGCCGCTGGCCGGATCCATACGCATATCCAACGGCCCATCGTGACGAAAACTAAAACCCCGTTCAGCCATGTCCAATTGCGGTGAAGACACACCGAGATCAAACACCACACCCATTACCGGATGCGTCTCGCCATACTGGCCATATTGGGCAACGATCTCCGCCAATTGGGAAAAGCGTGCATGTACTACTCGAATGCGCGGGTCGGATAAAAATTCGTTTTGTCCGCTGGCGACAGCCTGCGGGTCGCGGTCAATGGCCAATACCCTGCCTTTTTCACCGAGTTGCGCGAGGATGGCGCGGGTATGACCGCCGCGGCCAAAAGTAGCATCGACGTAGCTGCCGTCAGATCGTATATTTAGAGAGCGCACAACCTCTTGCGCCAACACCGGCGTATGCTCATACCCTCTCATCGGGCGCCCTAAAGTGACAGCGATTCAAGTTCTATTGATATCGGCTGCGACACCGCCGTGGGTGATAACAACTCGTCGCGCCGCGCCTCCCATAACTCTTCATTCCAGACTTCAAATTTGTTAAGTTGACCGACCAACATGACCCGTTTGTTCAATCCCGCAAACTCACGCAGCGGACCGGCTAACAACACGCGCCCATTGCGATCCAGTTCGCAGTCGGAGGCATGGCCAATCAGGATTTTCTTGAGTCGTTCGGCATTAGGGTCGAGACTTGGTAGAGCAACCAGCTTTTCTTCGATTTTTTGCCAGGCTGTATATGGGTACATCCACAAACAACGTTCGTTTGGGCTTATCGTGACCACCACATGGCCGTCGCCGAGCGCAGCGATGTCATCGCGATATCGAGTCGGCATCGCGACTCGGCCTTTCGCGTCAAGACTAACGGCATTAATTCCTCGAAACATCTCAGCCTAAAACCCTCTCTATTTTCCATTATTTCCCACATATCCCCACATTTCGACACTATATTCATCGGTAACGAACAGTGTCAAGCAAAATATCGGATTTATAAGGGTTTTTTCCCTTTTTACCTAAGAAAAAGGATGAACATTTTGTGCAAAGTTTGCGATTTTTATTAACAAACTGGATTTGGAGGGAATCGCAAAAAAATCAGCGTAAGAACAAGGATGAGAGCCGGTCGATAAGCCGGGTTCTGTCACGGACAGTCATTCATCTAGGACGCGCGTCACCGTGCGCCTCAAGCAACCTACCCGGACCCAGCGCGGACCGCGCCATTGGATCCCTATTTGGTCTTGCTCCAGGTGGGGTTTACCCTGCCATTCGTGTTGCCACAAACGCGGTGCGCTCTTACCGCACCATTTCACCCTTACCCCGCACCCATCTTGATGAAATGTTATACGCCGCGAACTTTTTTATAGCCCGCTACAAACGTTGTAGTCCAAACCTACCATCAAGATGGGTGCGGGGCGGTATATTTTCTGTGGCACTTTCCGTCGGCTTGCGCCGCCCAGGCGTTACCTGGCACCTTGTCCTGCGGAGCCCGGACTTTCCTCCCCGCCACCCTCCTGCGTACTGGCATCACTGAACTACTGAACAGGCCAATAACGCAGGAGGGTGACGGAGCGACTGTCTGACCGGCTCTCGCCACACAATATATCAAATATCGATCAGTGTTTGCCGCCCAAACCGTTCTTAAGCGCCCATTGATACAGCTCACGCCGGGGTTTACCGCTGATTTGCGCGGCCAATTTACTGGCCTGGCGCAATGGCAACTGTTTAGCTAAAACCCGCATGGCTTTAACAGATATTTCGCCCAATTCACTCGAAGAATCGTCGCATCCACGCACCAGTACGACAAATTCACCACGTTGTTGATCGGCATCCGAAAAAACCCATTTGAGCAATTCGACCAAAGGCGCGGTTTTAATAGTCTCAAACTTTTTAGTCAGCTCCCGTGCGAGCGCGGCATCACGTTGCGGACCGAAAGTATCGTGCATGTCCTGCAGCGATTCGACGATACGATGAGAGGATTCGTAGAACACCAGTGTCCGTGATTCATCAATTAATGCTTTTAGATGGTTACGACGGGAGCCGGCTTTCGCTGGCAGGAAACCCTCAAAAATAAAGCGATCCGTGGGTAAACCCGCCGCTGATAACGCCGTGATCGCGGCGTTGGCGCCCGGAACGGGAATAATTTGAATACCCGCAATTTGGGCAGCGTGTACCAGCCTGTAACCTGGATCACTTATAAGTGGCGTGCCGGCATCACTGATCAGGGCAAGCGTGAGGCCTTGCTCCATTTGCTCGACCAACCAGGCAACACGCTTGTCTTCGTTGTGCTCGTGCAGGGAAATCGTCTGAGTGCTGATGCCATAAAAACGTAGCAGTGCATTGCTATGCCGTGTATCCTCCGCCGCAATTTGATCCACTTCAGACAGAATACTCAAAGCCCGTTGGCTGATATCCTCGCGATTGCCAATCGGTGTGGCGACGATGAATAATTTTCCCTTTTTAATATTACCGATTTTGCCCGACACCGGCCTCTCTCGTTATACTAATACCCCGTGACAGTGACATCTCATAACAAATTTTCCAAGCGCTTTTTCACGCAACTGCGTTTATTTGGCATCGTGGCAGCACTGCTCAACAGCTCATGTGTAACCGAATTCGTTTCGGACCGACCGGCGCCGGTCGAATCCTCCACGGCGGAACCCGCGGACGCGCAACGAACCAGCCAACAGTCGTTACCGAGCACTGTTTCGGGGCAGCTCGATCCTGAACTATCGGCCCAAGACTATATAGATAAGGCACAATCGGCCAATTCGCCGTTCAGGGAAACTTATTACCTGCACGCCGCGGAAAAGTTTCTCCAAAACGGCCAGGTATCCGACGCGCGTAAAATCCTGGAAACCCTGGATTTGTCCCGTGTGCCCGAGTTTCATCGTGCACGACGCGATTTGCTACTGGCGCGTTCGTCGCAATTAAACGGCAACCACAACGCCGCCCTCGGCATATTGCGTGATCTCACCGAGAAGCGGCAAATGGCACCGGAATTTTTGAGCCGTGCCTGGTCTTATCGCGCCGAATCGGAATTCGCACTGGAACTATCGCAGGAGGCCTTGCAAAGTCTGCAAACTCGCGCCGGTTTATTATCCAGCGAAGAGGAGCAAGCCGATCACAACCAACAGCTTTGGGGCGTATTGTCGTATATGTCAACGCCGGAGCTAAACAACGCACTTAACGCAACAAGTGATCCAACCATGCGTGGTTGGATTGAATTGGCGCGGGCCAGCCGGGAATTCCGCAACCAACCCGAACAATTAAATGCCGCCTTGCGTCAGTGGCGCGGCCGTTACCCGGAACATCCCGGTCTGGAATCAACGCAGTCGGGTCAACAGGGGCAAACACTGGCCGGCGGCCCGGTCAGACAAATTGGTTTGCTGCTGCCGCTGAGTTCTTATCACGGCTCCGCCGCCCAGGCGTTTTATGATGGCTTTAGCGCAGCCCACGATGCGGATAGCTCATCCGGAAAACCGCAGGTTGTGTTGTATGACGTGGGTGGTCAAACCGATCTTACACCATCGTACTATCAAGCTGCCGTACAGGAAAATGCCGATTTTATTGTGGGGCCTCTGGGTAAACGCGCCGTGGATAGCCTGGTACAAACAACGGAACTGGAAGTCCCGATATTGTTACTCGGCGTTCCGGGTCATGAGTTTGATTTGCCTACGAGTGTTTTCCAATTCGGTTTACAACCTGAACAGGAAGCCGTGCAAGTTGCCGACCGGGCCTATGCTAACGGCCATCGTTTTGCCGGTGTGTTGTATCCGTTATCGGAATGGGGACAACGTATGTTAGACGCGTTCCAACAACGTTGGGAATCCCTCGGCGGTATTTTGCTGGAGTCGCAGATCTATTACGAAGAAGACCTCGATCATTCCGCCACTGTGCGTGAGTTTTTACGTATCCAGAGTATCCTATCGTCGAACAGTTCCGCCAATAAGAAAAATTTTACACCAAAACCACGTCAAGATCTCGATTTCGTATTTTTACCGGCCAAAACCAAGCACGCCCGCTTGATCAAACCACAGTTCGATTATTTTTTGGCCCATGAGCTACCGATCTACGCAACGTCGCATGTGTACGGTGGCCGCGAAGATCCTATCAACGATGTCGATCTCGAAGGCATCATATTCAGCGACATGCCCTGGATGCTGGATAACACGGGCACCTTTATTCACTTGCGCCAATTCGTGCAACGTGACTGGAATGGTAAACACTCGCCGCTGGATCGATTATATGCACTGGGTATGGACGCTTATGCCCTGGTGCCACAACTTGGCTATTTACGTCAGAACCCCGTAGCGCGTTACTCAGGTGTCACGGCGTCGTTGCGGGTTGAACCCAATGGCAAAGTTGCACGGGAAAACCAATGGGCGCAATTTCGTGACGGTGTACCGGTGTTACTCGATGTCGAGATCGACGAACAATCGGCATTGCAATCCTCGGCTGAGTAGTTGGATACCGCGACGGATCGACATTTGCGAACCGGTCGTTGGGCCGAAAAAAGTGCATCCGCTTTTCTACGGCAAGGTGGCCTCAAATTACTGGAGAAAAATTACCGTTGCACGTTCGGTGAAATCGATTTGATCATGCAGGACGGTGAAAACCTAGTCTTTGTTGAAGTACGTTATCGCAACTCATCGCTGTTCGGTGGCGCCCTCGCCAGCGTCGACTATCATAAACAACACAAGTTGCGCGCAACCGCTGAACATTACTTACAGGAACACCCGCGTGTGCGCAACAAACCCTGTCGCTTTGATGTGTTAGGCGTAACTGAGCAAAGCGACCAGCCGGACTTTGACTGGATCACCAACGCGTTCTAATTATGAACATGAATCAAAACGCGCACATTATCGTTAACGATTGGTTCAACGAGAGCCTGCGCGTTACGCAAGATGCCTTGGTCGCTATCACCGAACCCATCGTCAATGCAGCCCAGGCCATGACGGACGCGATTCAAAACGGCGGAAAGATTCTTGTCTGCGGAAACGGTGGTTCAGCCGCGGACGCGCAACATTTTTCCGGTGAGATGCTCGGGCGTTTTATGGGTGAACGCCGCTCACTCCCGGCAACGACACTCACTAGCGACGGCTCGGCTCTCACTGCTATTGGTAACGACTATGAATTTGACCAGGTATTTGCCCGGCAAGTGTCCGGGCTGGGTCAAGCCGGTGATGTGTTGTTTGGTATCACCACCTCAGGCAATTCAGGTAATATCGCCGCCGCGATAAATGTGGCACATGAGAAAAACATGAGATGCGTTATATTAAACGGAAACGACGGTGGCAAAATTCCTGCGCTGCTAAATAAAAACGATATTGAAATTCGAGTAGAGAACGCGTGTACACCTCACGTTCAGGAAGTACACGGTATTGTAATTCATTGCATTTGTCATTTAATCGATTCTCAACTATCCAACAGCTAAACACGACGAGGACTTCCATGCGATCACACTTCAATTCCAGAAACACTCTATTCTTGTTGCTTGCTAATATCGTTTTACTCTCCGGTTGCGTGGCCGCCGCCATTGGCGCCGTGACTGTAACCGCAATCGACATCGCGACCGACCGGCGTACAACCGGGACCTACATTGACGACAACGCTGTCGAACTCAGTATACGCAAAGAGATTTTGGCGGATGAGGGCTTGCGTCAAAATGCGCATATCAGCGTCACGGCGATAAACGGAGTCGTGCTGCTGACCGGCCAAACACCGACCGAAGATCAACGCACCGCCGTGTTAACTATCGCGCGTTCGTTTGAGGAAACCAAACAAGTGATTAACGAAATCGCTATTGCAGGAAAAGCAGGTTTGGGTTCTCGCAGCAATGACTCCGCTTTGACTGCCAAAGTAAAAACCCGTCTGTACCAAAACCTGAAACTGGATGCAAACCTGGTAAAAGTGGTTACCGAAGATCGCACTGTCTATCTAATGGGTTTGGTGAAACCCACCGAGGCCGATGCGGCGGTGGAAGCAGCACGCACCGTGCGCGGTGTGCGTAAGGTCGTGAAAGTGTTTGAGTACATTTAGCCGGTTATTTGAAATTAAAACTGTTTGAAAATACCAATTGTGTGCTGACATGACGGTCAGCACACATAAAATTGTTTCCAGCGTTGGTGAGCTGGCGCAACGATTTTCAATTCTTGATCGACCGCTGGTATTCACTAACGGATGTTTCGACATTCTGCATCGCGGCCACGTCACCTACCTTGAGGAAGCCGCTGCATTAGGCAAAAGTCTTGTCATCGGCGTAAACAGTGACGCGTCAGTTCGACGTTTGGACAAGGGCCAGGATCGTCCTATTAACACACTGGAAGACAGGCTCGCCGTACTCGCGGCACTTGCAAGCGTCGATTTGGTAATTCCGTTTGATGAAGACACTCCACAAGTATTGATCGAGCAGGTCAAACCCGACTTCCTGGTCAAAGGTGGCGACTGGACACTCGATCAAATCGTCGGCAAAGACTTCGTAGAACAAAACGGTGGCGAAGTTTGCTCTATTCCTATTCGGTTCAAACGGTCTACCACTGATATTATTAGAAAAATCCAATCCGGCAATTGACTGTATAACGCTATCGTCAGACTCGCCAAGGCAACAACACAATACAGCGACGTGCTATGATTCCGTGCAAATCTACACATGGTCGAAATAAGAAAAAAACGTCTTTAACAGAGTAGCCTGATGCAATTCACGCGAATTTTATTGATTTTGACCTGCACCTTCGCCGCCATCGCGTCGAATGCGCAATCAACTGGAAGTCTGACGATGCGTGAGAAAATGCAGATGTTCCTGCAACAAGACGCATTCATAAAACCCGGTGTCGGATTTAGGCAAATCAGATTGGGAATTTCGTTTAGTGAAGTACTGGATCTCTGGGGTGTTCCGGAAAAGGATGAAAAATCCGTCCTGCCCGGCTCTAAACGCCACTGGTTCTATAAACCGGAAGGCGCGTCACTCATTATTATCTCAGGTAAAGACACTGTAGAAACTATAACTGTACGAGGCACTCCAGCTTCTATTTTTCAAACTCTGGAAGGCGCGCGCTTTGGCATCGCACCTGATCGCGTACTGCGGATTTACGGCGAACCAAGCAAAAAACCGAAAGAAGATTTAATTCGTTACCCCGAACTCGGAATCGAATTCGCCTTCGCTAATGAACGATTAGGACAAATAGATATTATTGAGAAAGACATCTAGAGGATTAGATGATCCCGCTTAAGTACGGTTTCAACTCATTCAACGCTTGTTCGTAGACACAGCGTTTGAATTTAACAATCTGTTTGAGAGGATCCCAGTAATCCACCCAGCGCCAGTCATCGAACTCAGGTTTTTCGCAGGCATTGAGACAAATATCTTCTTCTCGACCAATCAGGTGAAACAAAAACCAGATTTGTTTTTGTCCGCAAAAACCGTAGTCGCGTCGTCTTAAGAGTTTATTGGGAACATCGTAGTGCAGCCAATCCTGGGTGCGACCAACCAGGCGAACATGCCGGGGTAATAGACCGACTTCTTCCTGTAATTCACGATAAGCAGCTTGTTCCGCCGATTCGTTGGGTTCCATGCCACCCTGGGGGAATTGCCATCCATCACGACTGGCGCGCCTTGCCCATAAAACTTGCGTGGTGTCGTTACAGACAATGATACCGACGTTAGGCCGGTAACCCTCATCGTCCAGAAAATATTTTGGTTTGTTATGTGACAACGGTGTCAAGTTATCCTAAAAATACTCTCGCCGTATTAATCCACGAACAGAAACTGACGAAAATCGTTTGTACAACTTGACGTTGCGTAAGAAAATATTATCGAATTAGCCGAAACCGTCGATTTTGAGTTTAAGATCTGTCGCGCTGCTGGCGTGCTTGAGCGCTTCTCCCTCATCGATTTGCTCGGTCTTGACCAACTGAAACAAGTGTTCGTCGAATGAAAGCATGCCTTCAACAAGGCTGGTTTTTTTCAGCAGATCACCGATTTCTTTAGCCCGCAAGGGATCCAGTATTAACTCGCGAATACGCGCGTTAACGTGCATAACTTCTACCGCGGCAACACGGCCTTCACCGGATTTTCTAGGCAAAAGACGTTGGGCTATGACCGCACGTAAATTCGATGACAGTTTCGCACGAATCGTAACCTGGGATTCGCCGCTAAATTCCGCTGTCAAACGGGTAATGGTTTCCGGCGCTCCCGGTGCGTGTAATGTAGTAAATACCAGGTGACCCGTCTCCGCAGCAGTCAACGCCGCTTCCATGGTTTCCTTGTCACGCATTTCGCCGAGTAGAATGACATCGGGGTCTTCACGTAATGCGGCTTTCATGGCCTTGGAAAAGTCCGGTGCATCGATACCAATTTCACGTTGGGATACGATGGACTTTTTGTCCTCGAACATGAATTCGACCGGATCTTCGATAGTAATAATGTGTTTGGCGTAGTTGCGATTGATCTCGTCAATCAATGACGCGATCGTAGTTGATTTTCCGGAACCGGTTGCACCAGTTAAAATAACCAAACCACGTTCGAGATGCGCCGCGCGATCAATCGCTTCAGGCAAACCCATGTCGCGCATGTGCGGTACTTTGGTTTGCACAACACGCATGGCCATGGCAATGGTGCCCAACTGAAAATACGTATTAACCCGTAAACGACCACCGGTATCGGTAGCAACCGATGAGTCCACCTGCAATCCGTCTTGCAGCGTGTCCCATTGTTGCGATGTGAGAATAGCGCGAGCGAAATTCTCCATATCCTGTTCAGACAGAACAGGCAAGTGGCTGAGCACGTTAAGTACACTGTCAATTCGCGCTAATGGCGATCGCCCCGCGCGCAAGTGAATATCCGAAGCCCGCCGCTCGACGGAATCTTTCACCACCGTATTTAAAAATGCAATGGGATCACCCATTTCTGCTGCGGGTGTTACTTGCGGCGCTGGTGCTGTTTCAAGCGGTGTTTCCAAGTTTATTGTTTGCTCCTCGTTTACTGCCTCGTTCACATTCTGGCTCGCGATTTGTTGTTCCGTGGATTCTTTATCGAAAAATTGAAACGACTCGGCCCCCTTTGTGTTATCTGAACTCGACACCCCGTTTACATCCGGATTTAGCATAGTATACACCCCTGTTAGAAATACACCCACATTGTGTTTTTCGTTAAATCTAAAGAGGAGAAACGGTACGGAATCAGTATCAAATCATTGGTTCCACCTCAATCCACACTCTCACTTTATGTTGTTATCTTACGCTGCTGACTCCACCCATCAAGTGGGATTGTGTTAAAAACTGTAAGGATGTCGGTACACAACAAATCGGTTTATTCCTGGGCCTTCTACGACTGGGCCAACTCCGCCTTTGCCACCACTGTATTAGCCGGTTTTTTTCCTATATTTTTCAAAGAGTTTTGGAGTATCGGTACGGACGCGGCGGTCAGCACCTTCAGACTCGGCGCGGCCAATTCCGCCGCCAGCCTGATCATTGTCGTCCTGGCACCGATTCTGGGCGCTATGGCCGATGCCGGTGGTTCGCGCAAGCGCTGGTTGATGGTATTTGCCTTAATGGGGATTGTGATGACCGGCGCCTTGTATTTTATCGGGCAAGGCAGTTGGGGCGTGGCCATCGGGATTTACGCGATCGCCGCACTCGGATTCTCCGGTGCCAATATTTTCTACGACTCGCTGTTGGTCTCGGTCGCACCAGAAGACAAATTGCATTTCGTCTCTGGCCTCGGCTTCGCCATGGGTTATCTCGGTGGCGGTATCCTGTTTTCGTTCAATGTGTCGTTAACCCTGTGGCCGGAGTTTTTTGGTTTAAACGATGCAACTACCGCCGTGCGTCTTTCTTTTATTTGTGTCGCACTGTGGTGGGCCGTATTCAGCGTTCCATTACTGTTGTTTGTTAAAGAACCGGATCGCACATCGAATCAAAACAACGACAGCACTATCAAACGCGCAGTCAGGCAACTAAAGCTGACTTTTTCAAAAATTCGTCAGTTACGCATGGTGTTTCTGTTTCTGCTCGGTTACTGGTTTTATATCGACGGCGTGGATACCGTCATACGCATGGCCGTGGACTACGGTTTATCACTGGGATTTGACTCCAATGTTTTGATTGTCGCTTTACTGGTCACGCAATTTGTCGGTTTTCCGTCCGCTATTGTGTTCGGCAAACTGGGCGAAAAGACCGGCGCCAAACCCGGGATATTTATTTGCATTGGCGTCTACCTGGCCATAACCGTTTGGGCGGTGTTTATCGATGAGGTGTATGAGTTCTATGTCATGGCCATTGCCGTTGGCCTGGTACAAGGCGGCGTACAAGCGCTCAGTCGGTCCTTGTACGCACAGATCATCCCCAAACGCATGGCAGGTGAGTTTTTCGGTTTTTACAACATGTTGGGTAAATTCGCCGCCGTCATCGGGCCGGTATTGATGGGCTGGACTGGCCTGATTTTTGGTAACCCCCGCGTGTCAATTTTGTCCCTGGCTATTCTTTTTATAATTGGCGCTTTGCTGCTTTCGAAAGTTAACGTCGAGCAGGGCCAGGCGGCGGCGAAATCTGTTTGAGTATCGTAACCATGATTTATCACTACAACTGTCTGCAAAATGCAACAGCTGTAATGTCAATATTGAGTACAGATAAGCAAAAGGTTACAGTTCACGCATGACACAGAATCCTTTCCAACCGATATTCGAAGACCTGCCAGAAGCCTTGCCGGTCTTTCCATTAACCGGCGCAATCTTGCTGCCCAGGGCGCAACTGCCGCTGAATATTTTTGAACCCCGCTATCTCAGCATGACCCTGGATGCACTTGGAAAAGATCGTATGATTGGCATGATTCAACCGCGACAAAATAATGAAAGCAACAATGACGCGAACGGCGAAAAGGAAACTGACGGCCCGACACCGATTTACGAAATCGGTTGTGCCGGACGCATCACGTCGTTTAGCGAAACCGGTGATGGGCGTTTGTTTATTGTGCTGAGCGGCGTGTGTCGTTTTCGCGTGGAATCGGAAATAGAATCGTCAAAACCCTATCGTTTGGTGCAACCACAATGGGCAGAATTTAAAAGCGACCTCGAGCCAAAAGCATCAGTCGAAATAGATCTGTCTAACGTAAAATCCGTGGCAACAAACTATTTAAAAAACAAGAACATCGAATTCGACCCGGATGCATTTGAAAATGTTGAGGCTGATGAGCTTACCAATGTGTTGTCCATGCAGTTGCCGCTGGATGTACCCGACAAACAGGCTCTGGTCGAAGCTACCGACGTCTCCGCCCGCGCGCGTTTGCTGA
>Ga0224508_10001374_pt1 | contig 21934 bp, 19 predicted proteins | sample SF_Jan12_sed_USG_4_FD_170157 | JGI IMG/M metagenome (GOLD analysis project Ga0224508, IMG submission 170157) | Sediment microbial communities from San Francisco Bay, California, United States - SF_Jan12_sed_USGS_21 | ecosystem: Environmental > Aquatic > Marine > Sediment | place: USA... | reverse complement strand
TGGGGCGGCTACTGGGTAATCGCTCGCGACCGCTGGTGATCCCAACCGAGCAGAATCTTAAACCGGGAGACAATCTGCTGCTGGGCTTGTCCGAAGCTGCCCTGGTCAAGGCCAGCCTGACGGTTTATGGATTGCCATTGCTGGCAATGGTGATCACCGGTTTAATCGCAGCGTTGTTCGGCTGGCCGGATATCTGGGTGGCGTCATCCTCAGTCGCAGGCTTCCTGCTGGGCTATAAATTGGCCTCTCATTTCACTAGTAAACTTGAAGCCGACCAATTGTTACCCTATATCGTAGAAATTCGGGTGAACCCCAGCCCTTAAAGGGGGTCTTAAAACTGTATTAAAATTTACTGGAACGAGTTCATGAAATTTTTAAGCAAACATATTTATCAAATCATTTTAATCGCCGTTTTCAGCTTGCCGTTGACGACCCAGGCGGCGCTACCCGATTTCACCGAAATCGTCGATGAATCGAAAGATTCGGTTGTCAATATCAGCACCAAGAGCAAACCCAAGCGCAGCTCGTCGAAGAAGTACAATATTCCCGAGTTGCCCGAAGGTTCGCCTTTCGGGGAGTTGTTCGAAAAGTTTTTCGATCACGACGGGCTCGACCGTCGCCGTCGCGATTCGCAATCCCTGGGATCGGGATTCGTCATTTCAAAGGATGGCTACATTCTCACCAACCATCACGTGATCAACGGCGCCGACGAAGTCATCGTGCGCATGGCCAATCGCAAGGAATACGTGGCAAAGATTATCGGCTCCGACCAGGCTTCCGATGTCGCCGTACTGAAAATAGAGGCGGACGAGGAGTTACCGACGCTGAAAATCGGTGATTCGGATGATCTCAAGGTCGGTGAATGGGTGCTTGCGATCGGCTCTCCCTTTGGTTTCGATGCCACCGTAACGGCCGGTATCGTCAGCGCCAAGGGTCGTAGCCTGCCGAGCGACAACTACGTTCCTTTCATCCAGACCGACGTTGCCATCAATCCGGGTAACTCGGGTGGGCCGCTGTTCAATCTCGACGGTGAAGTCGTCGGTATCAATTCTCAAATTTACAGCCGTTCTGGCGGTTTCATGGGGTTGTCGTTCGCGATTCCGATCGAAATGGCGGTAGATGTCGCCAGCCAGATCAAGGAAACGGGATCGGTTTCACGCGGCTGGCTGGGCGTGCTGATTCAGGAAGTCACGCGCGAGCTGGCTGAATCCTTCGGTATGGACAATCCGCACGGCGCCCTGGTTGCCAAGGTGCTTGACGACAGTCCGGCCGCCGAGGCAGGACTGGAGGTCGGTGACGTGATCGTCGAGTTCAACGGTAAAAAGGTCATGCGCTCCAGTGGTCTTCCGCCGCTGGTCGGCCGGGCCAAGGTCGGAAAACAGTCGCAGGTGACCGTGATTCGGGACAAGAAGCGCCAGAAAATCGGAGTCGTGATTGCGCAACTGCCAACCACGATTACGCAGGCGGCGTTTACTCCCGAAGACAGCTCGGCGGACGAGAATTCGGCGCTGGGCATGAAGGTCGAGGAACTCGGCAGCGAGGCCAGCGAGCGGCTTAAGATCGAATCGGGTGTGCAGGTGGTCGAGGTAGACGAACTCGGCCCCGCCAGCGATGCCGGCATTCAAAAGGGCGATGTCATCACCATGATCGACAACCGCGAAGTCGAGACCATCGATGACTTCCAGGCGATTACCGATCAACTGCAGAACGGTAAATCGGTAGCCCTGCTGGTGCAGCGACGGGCTGGTCCGGTTTTCCTCGCGATCCGTCCCGAAGATTCCTGATCGAACAGGGTTTGATTGGAGTTAATTCTCTACTATCGCGAACAATGCCACCTGTGCGATGCCATGCGCAAAGCACTGGTGGCTTTTTCGTGCCGGCAGCAGGCGATTCACTGGCGTGAAGTCGACATCGACCGCGATACCGAACTGATTCGCCGCTTCGACGCGCGGGTGCCGGTGCTGTGTAACGGTAATATCGAAATCTGTCACTTTTTTTTCGATGAATCGGCATTGCTAGCTGCGTTGGCTTTAGCGTAAACTTCGCAAGTTTTGTATATCAAGGGCCGACCAGCACCCGGTCGGCAATCCACTTTTCCAGTAAACCGCGAAATCGGGCAGGGCGAACACCACATATGCGCATGGAGTTGATACGCAATTTTTCGATTATCGCTCATATCGATCACGGAAAATCCACCCTCGCGGACCGCTTTATCCAGCTTTGCGGCGGCTTGAGTGAACGCGAGATGGAAGCCCAGGTGCTCGACTCCATGGATCTGGAGCGCGAACGCGGCATCACCATCAAGGCGCAAAGTGTTTCCCTGCAGTACACGGCGCGCGACGGCAACGAGTATACGCTGAACATTATCGACACCCCGGGGCACGTGGATTTTTCTTACGAGGTTTCGCGCTCGCTCGCTGCCTGCGAAGGCGCCTTGCTGGTGGTGGATGCGTCGCAGGGCGTCGAGGCGCAAAGCGTCGCCAACTGTTACACCGCAATCGATCTCGATCTCGAAGTTCTGCCGGTATTGAACAAGATCGATTTGCCGGCCGCAGATCCGGATCGGGTCAAGCTCGAAATCGAGGAAATTATCGGCCTGGACGCGTCAGAGGCAATCGAGGTCAGCGCCAAGACCGGCGTCGGAATCGAGGACTTGCTGGAACAGATCATCGAAAAAATCCCGTCGCCGGCCGGTTCCGAAGACAACCGCACCAAGGCGCTGATCATTGATTCCTGGTTTGACAGCTATGTCGGCGTCATCACGCTGGTGCGCGTCGTCGAAGGCCTGATAAAGCCCAAGCAAAAGGTGCGAATGATGTCCAGCGGACACGACTTCCTGGTCGAAAAAGTCGGCATTTTCACGCCCAAACGCAAGAATACCGATCGTCTGCAGGCGGGTAGCGTCGGATACATCATCGCCGGCATTAAGGACATCGAATCGGCCCCGGTTGGCGACACAATCACCCTGGCGCAGCAACCAGCCGACGCCCCTCTGGCCGACTTCAAACAGGTGCAGCCGCGCGTGTTCGCCGGACTGTTTCCGATCAGCTCCGACGATTACGAGGACTGTCGTGAAGCGCTCAAAAAGTTGAAACTGAACGACGCCGCGCTGCAGTTCGAACCGGAGACCTCGCAGGCCCTGGGATTTGGCTTTCGATGCGGATTTCTCGGCATGTTGCACATGGAAATCGTGCAGGAACGCCTCGAACGAGAGTATGATCTGGACCTGATTACAACCGCGCCGACCGTGGTTTACCAGGTCGAGACCACGGCAGGCGACCTGGTCGAGATCCATAACCCGGCCGATTTGCCGCCAGTCAACAAGATTAATGAAATCCGGGAACCCATTATTCAGGCTAATATATTGCTGCCGGAGGATTATATCGGTGCCGTTATCTCGCTTTGCATCGAAAAGCGGGGGGTACAAAAGGATATGCAGTTTCTCGGCAACCAGGTTTCGCTGGTGTTCGAGTTGCCCTTGAGCGAGGTTGTACTAGACTTTTTTGATCGACTGAAATCGGTTAGCCGCGGGTACGCGTCTTTCGATTACGAGTTTTTACGTTTCGAAGCCTCGAATCTGGTCAAGCTCGACGTTTTGATCAATGGCGAAAAGGTCGATGCCCTGTCGCTCATCGTGCATCGCGCGAATGCGGATTACCGCGGACGCGAGCTGGCTTCGAAAATGAAGGAACTGATCCCGCGGCAAATGTTCGATGTCGCGATCCAGGCCGCGATTGGCTCGAATGTTATCGCACGAACCAACGTCAAGGCCTTGCGTAAGAACGTAACCGCCAAGTGCTACGGCGGCGATGTGACGCGAAAACGTAAATTGCTTGAGAAACAAAAAGCCGGTAAAAAGCGTATGAAGCAGGTCGGAAGCGTCGAAATTCCGCAGGATGCTTTTCTCGCAGTGTTAAAAGTTGATACCTGATTACGGCGTTGCACGGTAGAGGCATACTGAATGGTCCATTTTGATTTTGAGTTTTTGTTACTGATACTGACCGCGGTAACGGGCGTGGTGTGGCTGGCCGACCTGCTGCTGTTCGCCGGCATGCGCCGGAATTCCGCCTCCAAGGCAGCGCCGAAGGAACCCCTGGTGGTCGAGTATTCCAGGGCCTTTTTTCCGGTGCTGGCAATCGTTCTGGTGTTGCGCGCATTTGCCTACGAACCGTTCCGAATCCCGTCCGGGTCGATGATGCCTTCGCTGCTGGTCGGGGATTTCATACTGGTCAACAAGTATAGCTATGGCATACGGATGCCGGTTTGGCACAACCGCATCACCTATGGCGACCGTCCGCAGCACGGGGACGTGGTTGTGTTCCGTTACCCCAGGGATGAGTCGCAGGATTACATCAAACGCGTCGTTGGATTGCCCGGAGATCACATAACTTACTATAATCGTCGTTTATCGGTAAACGGCAAATCCTTGAAGATGGCAAAGGATCGTGAGTACCAGGGGCTGAGTGATCTCAACAACATGTCGAGTGCCGGTGGTTGCGATCGCAGAGGAGCGCGCTGCCAGGTATATTTCGAGAACAGCGGGGATGCGCGTTACACGGTAATGACCAATCCGGATGTGCCGATGGGCGTCAACGGCGAGGTGTTTGTTCCCAATGGCCATTATTTCGTCATGGGCGATAATCGCGATCACAGTAATGACAGTAGACTGTGGGGTTTCGTGCCGGAAGACAACCTGGTGGGCAAGGCTGTCATGATCTGGATGCACTGGGACTGGCGCGATGGCGGCACAGGTCTGGATATCTCCAGAATTGGCCAGAAAATTTCGGACTGAGGTAATTGGTTATGATGAGAAATTCGAAGCTTCGACATCGTCAAAAGGGATTGTCGTCTTTTGGCTGGATCGGGATAATCGCGATCTTCGCCTTCCTGATAATCACGTTTTTCAAGGCGTTTCCGATGTACTACGACAATTTCAAGGTCAAATCGGCACTGGAGGGCGTGCAACAGGATAGCGCTGTCGATGCGAAATCCAGGCGCGCGATCTGGGATGCATTGCTTAAACGCCTGTATATCAACGAGGTCAAGTACGTGAAGCGGGAAAACGTGACTATCGAGCGTAAGGATGGCAAAACTACGGTAACCGTCGACTATAAAACCGAGGACGACTATATCGGTAATCTGTACCTCGGCGCGCACTTCGTAGAATCGATAGTGATCGATCGGTGAATGCGGACAAGTTTGACGAACTAACCGGTTATCAATTCAGACAACAGGCCCTGCTGCTGCAGGCCCTGACTCATCGCAGCTATTCGCGTAGCAGCAATAACGAGAGGCTGGAGTTTCTCGGCGACAGCGTTCTTAACCTGATCATCTCAAACTTTATTTACCATCGTTTTGCCGACGCCGACGAGGGTGAACTCAGTCGAATTCGCGCCTCCCTGGTCAAGGAATCGACTCTGGCCGAGGTCGCGCGCGAAATAAGCCTCGGCGACTTTATCAACCTCGGTGGCGGAGAGCTCAAATCCGGGGGTTATCGGCGCGCTTCAATTCTTTCCGATGCGCTCGAGGCGGTGATCGGCGCTGTTTACCTGGACAGCGACTACCAGCAGACCGAAAAAGCGGTGCTGCGATTGTTTCAGGACTACCTCGATGGCATTACCGTCGGGGACAGCCTGAAAGATCCCAAGACCCGTCTGCAGGAATACCTGCAGTCCCGACAGCAGGGCCTGCCGGTCTACGTAGTCGAGAACACCACGGGCAAATCGCATTCGCAACTGTTTACCGTCAGTTGCAGCATCGAAGATCCCGCGCTGCAGACCCGGGGTAGCGGCACCAGTCGCAAGAAAGCCGAGCAACAGGCGGCGCAAAAAATGCTGCAGGGGCTCGGTCTGTGAACGACGGTTTTCAATGTGGTTATGTGGCCTTGATCGGCAAACCGAATACCGGCAAGTCGACCCTGATGAATGCGCTGGTCGGTGAAAAGCTGAGCATTACCGCCCATCGACCGCAAACCACGAGGCACCAGATACTCGGCATAAAAACCACCGAAACCTGTCAGTGTATCTTCGTCGATACCCCGGGAATCCACGACAATAACAGCAAGGCTATTCACCGTTATATGAACCGGGCGGCAACCAGCATGTTTGACGATGCCGACCTGATCTGCGTGTTACTGGATATCAATTTTTTCAACCAGGATGACGAGAAGATTCTGCAACGTGTCGCCGGCTATGAAAACGTGTTGATCGTGGTCAACAAGGTCGACCAGCTGACCCGGGAAGCCTGCTTGCCGCTGATGCAAAAGATTTCACAACAGGCGCCTCAATTCGAGTGTGTGCCGGTATCTGCCCTGACCGGCGACAACCTGGAAAGACTGGAACAGTTGATCGTCGCGCGTCTGCCTGTTGGGGTGCCGCATTTTCCCGACGATCAGCTGACCGACAAGTCGATGCGATTCATCAGCGCCGAGATCGTGCGCGAGAAACTTTTTCGCGCCCTCAAGCAGGAGTTGCCTTACTCGATAACCGTCAGTATCGATCACTACGTCGAGGAGGCCGATATTACCCGGATATCGGCGACAATCTGGGTGGAACGCAAATCGCAAAAAGCTATCGTCATCGGCAAAAAAGGGAACCAGCTGAAGAAAATCGGTTCGCTCGCGCGTGCCGATATCGAACGACTGCTGGGTAACCGGGTCTATCTGCAGCTATGGGTGAAAATTCGCGCCGACTGGGCCGATGACGAGCAATCGCTGGCCGCTTTCGGCTATTCTGATGGAAGCCCGGATTTCTGACCAGCCAGCGTTTATTCTGCGGCGGCGCGACTGGCGAAACAGCAGTCTGCTACTGGATTTGTTTACCCGCGATTACGGCTGCATCCGGCTGCTGGCAAGGGGCGCCAGGCGTAGCCCGGCGAAGGCGCCTTATCAGCCGTTTGCGCTGTTGACGGTTGGCTGGAGCGGCAAGCAGGAGCTGAAAACCCTGACCGGGTTAGAAGCCATTGCGCTGCCGGTCGATGAATGCAACTACCTGGCCCTGCTCTATGTCAATGAGTTAATCGTAACCCTGCTGCCACAGCAGGAGGCCAACCCCGATATCTTTTCTGGTTATCTCGATGTGTTAAAAAACGCCAACCAGAAAATTGACCAGGCCGGCTTGCGAGAGTTCGAACTCGGTTTAATGCGTAGCCTTGGATACTTTCCGGATATTTCGGTGGATGCGCAAAGCGGTCAGCCGATCCATGCGGACGGTTATTACCAGTTTGTTATCGGTAGCGGTTTTGTCGGCTGCGCCGAATCTGACAGCGATGCGGTCAGTGGCGACACAGTCAACGACTGGTCGCAGGGGAAATACCAGCGGCCGGGCGTACTACGCCTGGCCAAATCCGTGTTACGCAGCACGATCGACTTTAACTTGCATGGAAAAACGTTAAAATCGCGCGATGTAACCCTTGAGATGATGAGTAAAAGATGACCAACCCGATTACGCTGGGCGTAAATATCGATCACGTCGCTACCCTGCGCCAGGCGCGCGGTACACGCTTTCCCGACCCGGTTTACGCGGCGCAGATCGCCGAGTTCTCGGGTGCTGATTCGATTACCTTTCACTTGCGCGAGGATCGACGCCATATCCAGGAACGTGATGCCCTGTTACTGAAACAGGTGGTCAATACCAAGCTCAACCTGGAAATCGCGATCACCGACGAAATGCTCGATTTCGGTTGCCAGTTGAAACCCGAGGATGTTTGCCTGGTACCGGAGAAGCGTGAAGAGTTAACCACCGAAGGCGGGCTCGATGTCGCCGGTCAACTGCAACAGGTTCGGGTCGCCTGCGACCGGCTGGCGCAGGCGGGAACCCGGGTCTCGCCATTTATCGACGCCAGCCGAGAGCAAATCGATGCGGTTATCGAATGTGGCGCGCCCTGCATCGAGGTGCATACAGGGCACTATGCCGACGCGGTCGGCGAGCAACGGGCAGAATTGCTGGAAACCATCAACGATGCGATTGCCTACGCCCACGCAAAGGGATTGCAGGTCAATGCCGGTCACGGTCTCAATCGGCACAATGTTAGATCGATCGCCGCCAACCCTCTGGTCACCGAACTCAATATCGGTCACTCTATCGTCGCCGACGCGGTGTTTATCGGACTCGAGCAGGCGATCAGGGATATCAAGCAGCTGATGCTGACGGCAAGGTCCACCGGCCTGTGATTGCCGGCATCGGTGTCGATATCGTCGAGACGGCGCGGGTGCAAAGGCTGGCGGCTAAATTCGGCGAACGATTTGCAAGGCGAATTCTGACCGAAGACGAACTCCGCGAATTCAACCGGCGCCGGCAGTCGGGTAGTTTTCTGGCCACCCGTTTTGCCGCCAAGGAAGCGACCGCCAAGGCGCTCGGCACAGGGATCGGCGAGCAGTTTGGCTTTCACTCGGTGCAGGTCGAACATGACGACAATGGTAAGCCGCTGCTGAAGTTTCTCGATAACGGTCTCGAACTGATTACCAGGCGGAAGATCAGGCAGGCGATGATATCGCTGTCCGATGAAAAAAATTATGCCGTCGCCATGGTGGTGCTGGAAAGCCAGGATGGATGACCTGCAATGCCGGCGCGCATGCCGGTCAGGGATTCGCGGAGTGGGTCGAAACGCCGTTTTTATCCATTATTTGGAGATATCGATCGACTTCCTGTTTAACCTCGGCAAGCTCGCTGTTGAGTTCCGCTACCGAGTCTTGCAGCGGCGTGTTGCTGTCGTGCGCCAGCCGTTGCTGAAAGCCGAGCACCGAGCGCCTTAAACGCGGCAGGCTGGCATAACAGGTGACGCCGTGGAGTTTGTGGGCGATTGCCGCCAGCCTCGCCTGGTCCTGGTTTTGCAGTGCTTTATCGAGCTGTTGCTGCTGATCCGGTATATCGCGCTGTATGATTTCAAATATCTGTCTGAGCAACGATTCGTTGTCCGCCGAAAGCGATAGCGATCTGGCGTAGTCCACCGAACAATCGACACCGGGTTTCGCTTCCTGCGGCGGTCGATCGCCAGCAGCGCGACGTCGTGGATTGCCGTTGAGCAGCGAGCGAAACTTGTCTTCGTCAATCGGTTTACCGAGAAAATAGTCGAACCCGAGTTCCAGCAGGCGATCTGCTTCATCGTTCAATACGTTCGCGGTTAGCGCCACCACCGGTGTCTGGTCTTCGGGGTTGTGTTCTCGCATCATTTGCAGCAGGCTGACGCCGTCGATATCGGGCATTTGAATATCGAGAATGATCAGATCGAAAGACTGGCTGCTGTAAAACTCGAACGCCTTGCTGCCGTGATCCGCCTCGGTGACTTCGTGTCCCCAGAGACGAATCAGTTCGCTCGCCAGTTTCAGGTTCACCTGGTTGTCGTCAACCAGCAGCACCCGCTTGCTGTCCGAATTCCCGGCCTCGCTGGACGAATCCCCATGCGTCGCCTCGATGGGCTCGCTGTTGACCAGCTCGGCGATTGAACGACTGGTATTGATGATGGAAACAAACTCCACGTTGGCCGGCCTCGAAGCCGAATCGACGCCGCGGTCGTAATCCATCAGGATAATTCGAACCGGTCTTGCGAATCCTGTCTCGAGCATCTGGTCGAGGTCGATGTCGAGGTGGCGCAGGTCAAACACCAGCAGGTCGATGTAGGCCAGGTTGCGCTGGATGCACTCGAGAACGGGATCGATGCCGTCGTGGTTTTCAATCAGACTGCATTCGGTGTTGATGCCGGCGCGATCGAACAGTGTGCGCGTTTCCATCAAACAGGTATTGTCGGCGGCAAAAATCAATGCCCTGACCGGACTGCCTTCGGCGGCTGGCGAGTCGATATCTTTTTGCGCAATCCTGAAGGGCAGTTTGAGTACGAACTTCGATCCATGTCCAGGCGACGAATGCATTGTGATATCGCCACCCATCAGGGTTGCCAGGTTCTTGCTGATGACCAGTCCCAGTCCGGTACCGGCAAAACGCCTCGAGTCGGAGCTTTCGACCTGGCTGAAAGCCTGGAACAGGTTTTGCTGATCTTCCTCGGAAATTCCGATGCCGGTATCCTCGACCACAATCTCGATATCGATATCGTCCTGATGCTGATCTTCGATGCTGACCTTGATCACTACGCGCCCCTGGTCGGTAAACTTGATTGCATTACCCATCAGGTTCAGCAGGATTTGTTTCAGCCGCAGCTTGTCGCCAATCAGCCATCGCGGCGTATCGCTGTAAATGATCAGATTCAAATCGATATTCTTGGTCAGTACGTTGATAAACAGAATATCCCGGGTCTGTTCGATTACCTCGTAGAGATCGAATTCTTCGTCGACGATGTGCAGCTTGCCGGATTCCATTTTGGAAAAATCCAGGATTTCGTTGATGATGTTGGTCAGATCGGCGGTCGACTTCAGGACGATATCGACATAACGTTGCTGCGAGCGATCCAGCTTCGACTGGCTTAACAGGCTGATAAACCCCTTGATTCCGTTTATCGGGGTGCGTATTTCATGACTCATGTTGGCCAGGAACTCGGATTTACTGCGGTTCGCGTTCTGCGCTTCGTCGCGGGCGAATCCAAGCTCGCGGTTTTTCGACTCCAGGTCGGTGATCGCCTCGTTGAGTTGCTGGGTCGCCTGCTGTATGCGTTGATTCAGGTGCCGTCGATTAGTCAGCAGAGACTGGGTCATGCGGTTGAATCCTTTTTGCACCGCTCCGATTTCGTTTTCCTCGACGGGCTCGATGGTTTTGCCGAGCTGACCGGTTTCGACATCTTTCAGATGTTCCATCAGGCCAAAGATCGGCTGCGTTATACGGCGGCTAATGATCACCGTCAGACCGATCGCCATGATCAGAATCGAGACAAAAAAGACGATCGAGTCGAAAATGATTTCGCGGGCGGTCATTTCCAGCTGCTGCCTTGAAATGTACAGGTGCACCCAGCCGAGTGCGCTGGTCTGGCGGCTGTCGTCGAAATCGGGTGCAAATACGTCCGAGTGCTCGATGCTCTGCGATAAAATGCTCTGGCGGTAATAAAAATACTCGGTGGAGATGGATTCATCGAAGTCGTTTGCAGTGGATTCGGCTACCAGCCCGCCTTGCCGGTCGTAAACCGCGGCCTGCACGATATTATTGCTGCCGACCGACTGATCGAGCATGTACTGTATCTGACTGTCGTTGCCGGTGAACAGGTTGAACTCCGATGCGCCTGCAATCTGGCGAGCGATAATCTGTCCCTTGCTCTGCAGTAATTCGTTGGCCTGGCCTATGCTGTTGTCGATATGGTTGTAGGTAAAGAACAGGTCGATCAGGAACACCGGGATCAGGGTGATCAACAGGATCTGGTATTTAATGCCCAGCCGTTTCAAGGTTCCAGCCGGTCGAGTGCGGAGCGCAATTTGCTCTCCATGGGAAGATCGATGTCCAGCGCGCGTGCAACCCTGCGATTGGTGGAAATCGAATAAAAGCGGGCATATTCGTATTCCGGAGCCTTGTAACCGGGATTTTGCAGGCGCTTGTTGAGCAACAGCGCCAGATGCCTGCCGATATCGGTGGGCGACGAATAGATCGAGGCCAGGGCGCCCGATTTGACGTGAGCGGGGGAGTAGCTGATGACGGGTTTTCGATTACGATAGCTGGTCAGCAAAACGCCCTTGAGGCTGTCCCTGTTGTAAATCGATTGCCGCGGCAGCATCAGCAGTACGTCGCTTTGTCCCAGCAATTGGCGCAGAACGGGCAGTAGTTTATTGAACGGGTCGATACGGTATTGCCGCAGCTCCATTTGCAGCTTGCCTAGGAATTCAGACTGTTGTTTCTCGAGTTTTACCGGGTACTCGTCGAGAATGCCGACCGAGTCGACCGCAAGCATCAGTTTGCAGAACGCCAGATATCGATTCAGTGTTTGATCGAGCAATACCGCCAGCTGGTTTTTGCCGTTCAGGCGTTTGAATTGCTCGAGGGTGAGATAGGCGCTAATCGAGCGGGGCGGCTGGTCGAGGCGATTAACCGCCTCGGCGGCCGACTGTCCCAGGGTGACGTAAAGATTACCGCTATCGCCGTCTTTGATGCTGTCGGGCAGGTCCTTGACCATGATTACCTTGAATCGGACCGCCTTGTCTACGTGGCTGATCAGGGTTTCGATGCTTTGAGTGAAATATGCGTTATCGCTGCTCTTGACGATAATGACCTGATTCGCCGCCTGTTGTGCGACAGCTATTCCGGGAAGCAGTAGTAATATCCCGGCCAGTAATCCTTTATACCAGTTGTTAGTCACGATTCCATTCCTCACATTTGGCTAAAATCCACCCGATAGCCGCAGGTATATCACCTGGTCATGAACATTCTCTTCTTCGTAATCCTCGAAATCTTCGAGAAGATTCTGTCCGATGAGTTCAATATTGAGTTCATTGTTCAGATGATAGCTGTAACGCAGGTCCAGCCGCCGCGAGATAGGGACATCGGAGGTGCCGTCCAGCCAGGTGATTTCATCCTGGTAATAAAACGCGGAGGAAACTTCGTGTTTCCGGTTTATCCGATACAGAACACTGATGAAAGCGGTATAGTCCGGGATCGATTTTTCGAAATTCTCATTCGTCGCTTTCGCATCGACGAGGCTGAAACCGGCGTTGAATCCCACCTTTTCGTGGCCCGTATAGCCGACCCCGATTTCCACTCCCCTGACCTTGCTGGATTCGGCATTGGCGGAGGTGTCGACATCCTGTAAACCGAAAGGCGGTACCAGAACCTCTGTTTCCGCAGCGACAATATGCTTGCTGATTTCATAGCTGAACAATTTGATATCGGTTTCGAACCCGGAGGCTAGCTGGCTGTGCAGCCCGATTTCGTAGGATTCGATATCCTCGGGCTCGATATCGCTGTTGCCCATCCAGGTCGGTACGATGACGGTTCCGAAACCGGGCACGTTAGCCATGAACTCGGTTGCGCCATCATGCTCATACAGGATGGGATTGCGTTTAGCGGCCGAAGCAACCAGCCTGAGCGCATGGTTGCCGCCGAATTTTCGAATCAGCGAAATCCGCGGTGAATCTTCCATCGAGGTCAGGTCCGAATCTTCCAGCATGACACCCAGGTCGAGTAGCCAGTTGTCATCGATGCGCCATTCGATGCCGCCAAAAACGCGTTGAGTGTCGACGTTGTGGTAGCTATTGTCGTTCAGCAGGAATAGCGATTTGACCTTGTCCTGGCGCAGGCTGCCGCCGTAAACCAGGCGTACGCTATCGCCAACGTCATCGGTCTGGATGAATTCGAGGTCGGTACGGTTCGAAACGCGATCGAAATCGATGAAAGTGGTGACGTTGTTGATACCGTTGAAGGTAAATGGCCCGGGGTCGAAATGATCGATTACTTCCTGTTGGGTGTGCGTAAGTCGCGCGATTGTAGTACTCGAATCCCAGACCGCTTCCCACTGCAGGTTGAAATAGCTGTTTTGCACCTCTTCGCTGCGCTCGATATCCGTAGTGGCTCCGGACGAGGGCGGGAATCCACGGCCAGCCCTGCTGTCGCTGGTGCCCAGTTGCAGCGTCCACAACTGGTTGCTGCCTGCTCCCAGGTCCATGCGAAAGTTTGCCTTCGAGGTGCGGCGCGAATCGTTGACGGCGGCAAAGCCGCCATCGCTAAAGGTACCGAGACTGAGGCGCCAGTCGACAGCCCCGTGCTGGTGCCCGATGCGCAGGTAGCTATCTTCGATATCGGGGTTTGCGTTGTCGCTTGCGGTTACCGAATAGCTGGTGCCGATGTCTTCGGCGGCGTGACGGGTGATGATATTGATCGTCGCCAGAAACGCGTTAGCGCCGTAGGTAACCGCGTTGGGACCGCGAATTACCTCGATGCGTTCGATATCCTCGATCAGCAAAGGCAGGTTCGACCAGGGAACGCCACCGAAGGAAGGAATAAAAACCGACCTGCCGTCGATCAGCACCTGGATCTTGTTGCCGAATTCCCTGCCCAGGCCGTGATAGGTAACCACCGGTGATTGCCCGCCGTGGTAACCAACCACGAAGCCCGGAACCAGACGGAACAGGTCGGCGACTTCGCGCATGCCCGACGCCTCGATCATTTCGCGGTCGATGACGCTGACGCTGGCGGGCGATTCCAGCAGCGGTTTCGCCATCCTCGAAGCGGTAAGTATGAGCGGGCTGTCGGCGAAAAAATCGTCGGTAGTGGTAGCGTCGCTTTGCGCCTGGGCCGATAACTGCATCAGCGCCAGTGTCAGCAGGAATATTCTGCAGAATAATGGCAAGGAAGACTCCCTGTTACCCAGAAATCGCTTATCTGCGATTCCCTGTTAAAGTAAAATACTGTGTTCTGGACTTCCCATCTCGGATCGGACTTTTTGTTAGTTTATGTTTTTGCAGGATTATATCGGAAATACTCCCCTGGTAACATTGCAGCGTCTCGGCGCCGGCGTGGGTAACAGGCTGTCGGTGAAACTGGAGGGCAATAATCCGGCCGGTTCGGTCAAGGACCGTGCCGCCTACAGCATGATCCGGCACGCGGAGGCGCGCTCGGAGATTAAACCCGGCGACAGGCTGGTAGAAGCCACCAGCGGCAATACCGGTATCGCACTGGCGATGGTTGCGGCTATTCGCGGCTACCACATGACCCTGGTGATGCCGGACAACATGAGCCACGAGCGGCTATCGACCATGCGCGCCTACGGCGCCGAAATAATTCTGGTAAGCCAGGAAGAAGGCATGATCAAGGCGCGCGACATTGCCGAGGAGATGAATGCGCGCGGTCAGGCGAAGATGCTCGATCAGTTTGCCAATGCCGACAATCCGCTAGCGCATTACGAGACCACCGGGCCGGAAATCTGGCGCCAGACCGATCATCAGCTGACCCATTTTGTCAGTGCCATGGGTACTACCGGCACTATCATGGGTTGTTCGCGTTACTTTCGCGAAGTAAATCCCGATATCCGGATTATCGGCGTTCAACCGACCGATGGTTCATCCATTCCTGGAATTCGGCGCTGGCCTCCCGAGTATGTGCCGAAAATTTACCAGCCAAAGGAAGTGGATCAAATCATCGATGTATCGCGCGAGGACGCCGAGGTGTTTACCCGCGAACTGGCGGCGAAAGAGGGGATTTTTTGCGGTATTTCCTCGGGTGGCGCGGTCTGCGCCAGCCTGCGCCTGGCGGAGCAACTCCGCGATGCCAGCATCGTGACGATTATCTGCGATCGTGGCGATCGCTACCTGTCTACCGAGGTCTTTAAACAATGCTGATACGGACCAGTTCATGAACGTTTTCGTGTTCGATATTGAAACCATTCCCGACATCGACGGTTGTCGCAGGCTGTATGATTTGCACGGACTTTCCGAAGACGATGTTGCGCGCGCGGTTTATCAGATGCGTCGCCAGCAGGCCGGTAACGAGTTTCTGCGCCACCATCTGCACCGTGTCGTCGCCATATCGGCAGTGCTGCGCACGCGTGACCAGGTCAAGGTCTGGTCACTGGGCACGGCCGAATCTGACGAACAGGATTTGCTACAGCGGTTTTTCAGCGGTATCGAACGCTACACGCCACGGCTGGTTTCCTGGAACGGGGGCGGTTTTGACCTGCCGGTGATTCACTATCGCAGCCTGCTGTACCCGATCGACGCCGCGCATTACTGGGAGACGGGTCAAAACGATACCAGCTTCCGCTACAACAACTATCTCAGCCGCTATCACGAGCGGCATACCGACCTGATGGACGTGCTGGCCGGATTTCAGCCGCGCGCCAATGCACCGCTGGATGAAATTGCCAGCCTGTGCGGTTTTCCGGGCAAGATGGGTATGAGCGGTGCCAGGGTGTGGGATGCCTACCAGCAGGGCCAGATACAGGCCATTCGCGACTATTGCGAAACCGATGTGCTCAATACTTATCTGGTTTATCTCAACTTCGAACGCAGCCGCGGTCATCTCGATCAGCCGCAGTATCAAGCCGAATGCCAGCTGTTGAGAGACGAGCTGAAGTCTTCCGGATTACAGCATCTTCTCGATTTCGAATCCGCCTGGCTCGATGCCTGAACGGCAACTTCTGGTGACGATATCGAAACTGGCGCTAGCGTATGTCGGCAAGGCGTAGGCGTAGCCGACGCGCGCTGCGATCCGAGCCGCGTGAAGTCACGATCGAATCGATGTCGCACGAAGGCCGCGGCATTGCCCATGTCAATGGTAAAACCGTTTTCGTTTTTGGCGCCTTGCTGGGCGAAAGGGTGCTGATCCGGGTACAGCAGAGTAATCGGAATTTCGATCAGGCGACCACCCTGGAAGTACTCGAAGCTTCGCCGCAGCGTATCGAACCCCGCTGCGAGGCCTTTCAAACCTGTGGCGGATGCAGCCTGCAGCATCTGTCCGGTGACGACCAGCTGGCGCTGAAGCAACAATCTCTGCTCGATATGATGGAACATGCGAGGAACGATATCGGCCAGCTCATCCCGGCGTTACGCGCCGATAGCTGGGGCTATCGAAAAAAAGCCAGGCTGGGCGTCAAGTATGTTCCCGCCAAGGGTCGGGTTCTGGTCGGATTTCGTGAACGCAGCGCGCCATTCATCGCCGATATGCTGCGTTGTGAAGTATTGATCCCGCAAGTCGGGCATAAGCTCGAATTGCTGTCGCAGCTGATCGGCCAACTCGAAGCACGCGCGCAGATCCCGCAAATCGAGGTTGCCGCCGATGACAGCCAGGTGCAGCTGGTATTCCGGCATTTGCAACCGCTTTGCCAACAGGACCAGAAACTGCTGATCGATTTTGCCAGAGAGCACGATTATCTCATCCAGCTGCAGCCGGGCGGACCGGCAACGGTGCATAATCTTTACCCGGAGCAACAATCACTGGGTTTCGATCCGCTAGGTGACGGCACACTGAAGATTGGCTTTGGCGCGCTTGATTTTGTCCAGGTCAACAGCGGGATTAACCGCAAGATGGTCGCCCAGGCGCTCGAGTTTCTCGACCTGCAGCCGCAGGACCAGGTGCTGGACCTGTTTTGCGGCCTCGGCAATTTTACCCTGCCGATGGCGCTTAAGTGTGCACGGGTTACCGGTATTGAGGTTGATAGTGTGATGGTCGAACGGGCGCGCAAGTCGGCCGTTGCCAACGATATTCACAATACCGAATACCATGCCGTCGATTTAACCAGCCCCGATACGGGTTATGCATGGATGCAGCAGGAATATGACAAGATTTTACTCGATCCGCCCCGATCCGGCGCCCAGGAGATGGCCGAGTTTATCGGAAAATTCAACGCCAGTTGTATCGTTTACGTATCCTGCCAGCCTTCCAGCCTGGTGCGTGATGCTGCTATTATCTGCGGCCAGGGATACCGCATGACCCATCTTGGTATCATGGATATGTTTCCACAAACCGCGCACGTCGAGTCGATGGCGGTTTTTCAGCGAAAACCCGGAGGAAGCAGGTGAAAATCGTCAGTGCAATAGTCAAGCCGTTCAAGCTGGATGATGTCCGCAGCGCCCTGTCGGATATCGGGGTCGCGGGCCTGACCGTGTACGAGGTCAAGGGATTCGGCCGCCAGAAAGGACATACCGAGTTGTACCGCGGCGCCGAGTACGTGGTCGACTATATCCCCAAGGTCAAGATCGAAATTGCGGTTGACGATGACCTGGTCGAACGCGTGATCGACGCCATCGTCGATTCCGCCAAGACTGGAAAAATCGGCGACGGCAAGATATTCGTCACCAACCTCGAGTCGGTTGTTCGAATCAGAACCGGCGAATCGGGATCTTCCGCTTTGTAAAACAGCTGTTTTTTTATTAATCTTAGGTCTTTCAGGCTAATTGTACGAACAGAATTACTTGAAGCGGGGTTATTATGAATGCGAATTTGGAATTTGAAGAAGAGATAACGGCTCATCAATCGCATCACACCGGCCTTAGAAGCGGTTATTCGGCCAATCCATGGAAAATTCAGGCTGATCAGGGCGATTTCCAGGTAACCCGGGAACGGGTGACGTCTTTTGACCGCTGGATAGCGAAAAAGATGCTCGAGGTGGTGGGCAATCCGCCTATCGAACTCAGACTCTGGGATGGCGTGGTGGTATCGCCGGCGATCGAAACGCCGGTCGCAAGGCTGCAGTACAACAATCGCAGCGCAATGCTGAAAACCATCGTCAATCCCGAACTCTACTTCGGCGATCTGTATTCCAGCGGCCAGGCCAGTTTCAGCGGCGACCTGGTTCGATTTACCGAAATCATTTATTCCAATCTCGAAGCCAGCGGTCGTGGCGGCTGGCTGCGCCATTTGATCCTGTGGCTTGGGCATCGGCGGATTGCCAATTCCCACGACAAGGCGAAAGACAATATCTACCATCATTACGATATCGGTAACGATTTTTACAAGCTGTGGCTGGATACCGAGGAAATGCAATATACCTGCGCTTATTTCCCCGATCCGGATATGACGCTGGAGCAGGCGCAGGTCGCCAAGCTGCATCATGTTTGCCGCAAGCTGCAGTTGCAACCGGGAGATACGGTGGTCGAAGCCGGATGCGGCTGGGGTGGCCTGGCGCTTTTCATGGCGAGAAATTACGGCGTCAGGGTAAAGGCTTATAACATTTCCAGGGAGCAGGTCGCACACGCGCATTGCCGGGCTGAAAAAGAAGGGCTGGCCGGGCAGGTAGAATACGTGCTCGACGACTACCGTAACATCAGCGGACAATACGATGCTTTCGTTTCGGTCGGCATGCTGGAGCACGTCGGCAAAAACGATTTCGCCACGCTAGGCGAGGTGATCGACCGCTGTCTCAAGCCGGGCGGACGCGGTTTAGTCCACTCGATTGGTCGTAACCAGCCTGCGCCGATGAACGCCTGGATCGAACGCCGGATCTTCCCGGGCGCCTACCCGCCGAGCATAAGTGAAATGATGCAGATATTCGAGCCCAACCGGCTGTCGATTCTCGATATCGAAAATCTGCGCCTGCATTACTCCAGAACGTTGGAGCACTGGCTGCAGAGATACCAGGCGAACGAAGACAAGGTTCTGTCCATGATGGACAGGGAGTTTGTCAGGGCGTGGCGGCTTTACCTGGCCGGTTCCATTGCCGCCTTCAACGTCGGCGAGCTGCAATTGTTCCAGGTAGTGTTCAGCCGTAACAGAAATAACGATCTGCCCTGGTCGCGCGAACACCTGTATCGGGGTCAGGCGGGCAAGGTCGGGGCCAGCAAACCCGAACTGGTCGACGCCTGATAGCGGATCGAGGCGAATGTGGCCATAGCGCGCAACCTGAGGCTTTAAGCCTCGACCCGATTAGGTACCCCTGGAACCGTCATGCCCGCGAATGCGGCGATTCTTCCCATCGGCATCTTGCAATAACGGCGTGATGTCAATCCACTGTTGATGCTTGCCGGATTCCCGGCCTATTTTTTCAGCACGCACTTCTGATAGAGGTTTTTAAGCTTCTGCCCGGGATCGTATTTTTGCTTGAGCCTGTGATACTGGTCGCCGTCGTATAGCTGCCAGAAGGTATCTTCTTCGTAGTAGGCATCGGAGTAGAGCGATTTGATGCCGCCAAGCTCGCGCACCTTGTCTTCGATCTTGCGGTTGAAGTATCCCGCCGGCCGCTTGTCGGGATTGGGCACAATGTCCCAGAAGCCGAAATTGATGAATAGCCCGGCGCCATGCAGCGGGTAGAGCGGGAACTTGCGCGACAAATCGTGTCCGCCAATGGGGCACATCCACACTGGCCGTACGCCGATTTCGGCGAGGAAAAAACGCAGGAACTTGGCCGCGTTCTCGATCGGGATATCGACATCCTGCACCACGCCCTCGGGGTGTCGGTCCAGCCAGCGGTTGATGGTCGAGGTGAGGCCGATGCGATTGTTCCAGCGCATGACCTTTTGATAGGTAATCGAATTCAGCCGCTTTCGGCCTAGCAGCAATCGCATCGGCAGGTTTTGTACGTAAACATTCTTCGAGCACCAGAACCAGTCGGTATCCCAGCGCCAGATGTAGTCGCGTATTTTCAGGTAATCCTGCTGGCGTTGCTGGATCGAGCGGAAATACATTTTCAGCCAGCTGTAGTCGCTGCTCCAGGGCGCGGATTCAACCATTCGGCCCTCGCTCAGGTACATCTCGGATTCGCCGAAAACCGAGCCATCGACGAAATCCGCGTCGCCCTGGCAAGCCTCGGCCACGGCGGTAAAATACTCATCGGCCGTGCTGTAACGGCTGTGCCGCAGCTCGACGAAAGGTTTCACCGGCCTCGTTGCGGCAGTGAGTTTGAGGATGTATCCGAGCGTGCCGTAGGAATTGGGGATGCCGAAAAACAATTCGGCGTGCTCGTTATCGGGCGTGCAGGTAACCACTTCGCCGTCGCCCAGCAGGATATCCATGCTGTGCACCGATTCGTGCGGCAGACCGTAACGAAAAGAGCTCGATTCGATGCCAATACCGGAGACCGCGCCGCCGATGGTAATCGATTTCAGTTGCGGCACTACCAGCGGCATGCACTGCCGTTGCAGGCAGGCGTCGCTGAGATCGACATAAGTCGTCATGCCCTCGACCTCGACCAGCTGGTTGTTGGTATCGACCTCGAGCACCTGGTTGAGACTGCGCACGTCGAGCTTGCCGCCAGCGGTCTGTTCGCGAGTGCGGAACAGGTTCGAGGTACTTTTTTCCAGCCTTACACCGCCGGCGCTGGACTGCAACTGCTGACTTAGCGCGCGCTTTTTCTGCTCGTAAGCAACTTGCGTCATATCGCGACCTTCACGGTTTGAATCCTGGCCCGGGCGACCGGGCCAGCAGGAAAAATGGTGTCCCCGGCCCGGTTCGAACGGGCAACCTACGCCTTAGGAGGGCGTCGCGCTATCCAGTTGTGCCACGGGGACCCTGGAGGTGGATTGTAGCAGCAGTGCGTGTTCAGGAAAATTGAAAAACCGGTTAAGTCCGATATCGTTTGCGCTGGCGCCGGTGTCGAGGTTCATTCCTGGTAGTAGTAGTCGTATTTGACCAGCAGGTTACGCATGAACCCCCAGGCCTCGCTATAGGATAGCCCGCTGTCCTCGGGAATGATGATCTTGACGTAAAGGTTTTCACCCTGTTCGCGCTTCAGCTTGTCCAGCCGTTTTTCGACTTGCGCCAGGCTCAGGCGGCTGTAACCTTCGTCGCCGGGCTGGCGGTAGCGAATCACGTTGCCCGACTGGCCCTTGACGTAGTAAACCTCGGCGATGTATTTGCCCCTGGCGCTGCGCGCCGGTTTGATCAATTCCTCGTACTTCGACTTGACGGTTTCGTAGTCGCCCTTGAGTGTCAGCAATTGCTGGTTATAGGCTTCGATTTCCTGGTTGAGCAGCGTTTTATCCTGGGTCAACTGGCTGATGCTTTGTTGTTGCCGGGTGCTGGCCGCGGAAAGTTCTGCAATTTGCGTGCGCGCAATATCGAGCTGACTGCGGGTTTGTTCGTCGGCAAGCTGCCGCTGCTCCAGCTGCTGGTTCAGGGCCGCGATCTGTTGTGTCAGCTGCTGGTTCAGGGCCGTGATCTGTTGTGTCAGCTCCTGGTTCTGCGCGGTCGCCGCGTCGATTTCCAGGTTGGCCGCATCCAATTGCGCGCGGGTCTGCTGCAAATTCGTATCGAGTTCGCGATTGGCCAGCTCCAGCGAGGCGATACTGGTTTCCTGCTCGCGAATGGCACTGTGCGCGAGCTCGAGTTCCTCGTCTTTTTTCAGCACACGCAGGCGTAGTATCGAATTGCTCTGTTCGGCGTTGGCGAGGCGTTCCTCCAGGGTCGCGTTCTCCAGCGAGGTAGACTCGATCATCTGTGCCGCTATGTGCTCGGCCGCGATGCTTTCCTGGAGTTCCGCCACCAGTTGCCAGTTGCGCACCACCAGCAGGCTGGTGGCCATCAGGAAAATCATCGTGACGACCATCATGATGTCGGTAAACGATGGCCAAAAGCTGTTTTCGCCGCCAATGCCGGCGTGGCTGCCGCCGATCGGTGGGAAGTTGGCCGTCATGGTTAGCCTA
>Ga0224508_10001373_pt1 | contig 21941 bp, 35 predicted proteins | sample SF_Jan12_sed_USG_4_FD_170157 | JGI IMG/M metagenome (GOLD analysis project Ga0224508, IMG submission 170157) | Sediment microbial communities from San Francisco Bay, California, United States - SF_Jan12_sed_USGS_21 | ecosystem: Environmental > Aquatic > Marine > Sediment | place: USA... | reverse complement strand
GGTTCGCATCCTGTATTGTGTCGATTCGATACGGTATTGAGTATGGCTTAGTCCCCCTATCTTATCGAGTCCTTACGATAGAGGTATCGATTCTATACGTGTTCTAAAAGCCTTTGCATTCCATGAAGACAATTACGGTACTGTATCGATACAAAAATTGTCGTAACGTTGCAATTTTCGACGAGACGATGCTTGGGCCTCCCATGGACAGGGGCATCTAGTCCTTAATTCGGTGCGCTCGACTATACGGTGTCGGGAGCAAAACCGGGCGGGACCGCCACCTATGGGAGAGGTTGTTCGTCTCGCTGAGACCCTAACGGGCTGGAACGGCGAAACCTAATGGGTCGATACTTTCCGAGTCACCAGAACCTCTTGGTGGAGAACCTGGCGATTCTCAATTATAGTTGAACGGTTTCGCCTTAGCTGGCAGGAGTAGGAGAGAGACGAGACGTAGACTAGAGGGTATCACATTCGAACCCACCATGTAAAGCGGTTAATTTTGTAACGATTTGTAACTGATTCGACCTAACGGCTATACCCTTTGCTATCCTGGATGAGGTATGCTGGTGAGGTGCGAACTCCATGGAAGATAACGAGCTGATGACTAAGGCAGAGGCGATAGAGATCCGCGAGCTGATAGATCAGCATCGTGAGGTTCTTGAATGGGCCAAGATGGAGATGTCTAGCGCGTCTAAGCGAAAGGCTATGATGGCAAGGATTACCGAATCAACGTTAGGTCATCTCGTATGGATCGTCGTCGTAGGCACAGGAATCGCAATTTGGCAGTGGTTGAAGTCGAGCATCGCGAGCTAAAGCAACCCAGGGGTATAAAGCGGTCCGTTTTCAGCCTCAAATCGATTCTAAGCGCCGTTTTGGTAGTAACCATTGCCTACCTATTGTTCGAGCCGCAAATCGTCTCAGATTCGCCTATATTCCGTTATACGGTGGATCCATACGTTACGGACTTGAAGGGCACGAAGGATCCAGCGATAAGACCAGGCGATACGCTTGTTGCTCACTTCGAAGGCGAGATAAGGCGAGAGTGTCAGAAAGTGACGTACTTGCGTCATTTTATTCGGGTTCAGGGCGACTTTGAGCGAATCGAGAAGGTTCCTGCGCTTGATGCTACGTACGTTCGCCCAGGCGATTACAGCTTCAGCGTGAGCCAGGTTACTCCGCCGTTTCTCTATACTGGACGTTGGGTTTGGCGTGCTATTGAGCTAGCGGAGTGTTATCGTGGGGTTGTATGGCGTTCGCACCGTGATATGCCGTTCATCGTTATAGGACCATTGTCTAACGTTGAATGATTGATCTATATTTTCTCAATATTCTATTGAGTTGACGTTCTGTTACCCCCAATTCTTCAGCTATGGTATCTCTTCTTTCGCCAAGCACCATTCGGGTGATGATCTCTGCTTCTAGTTCGTCATGCTTCTTTAAGGCTTCTAGCGCTTCATGCAGTCTGTAGTAGTCTTCTGCAGTGTCTGGATATGTAATGTCTGCATCACGCTCTATTTCCTCTTTGGCCTTGGGGAAGCTTCTTAGGTGGCTGACAATCGCCCATCGGGTCTTTAGTTTTGCGTAATGCTTGAGCGTTGAGCCCTTGCTTTCGTCGTAAGTTTGGATCGCTTCGACTAAGGCTAAATAGGATTCGCTGGTTGCTTCGTCTCGATCTAGGTAGCCGTTAGCCCGTCTGACCCAGTAATTTACCTCTATAGCTAAGCTTCTTAGAATGTCTGAAATTTCTTCTTCAGGGATAGAGTAGTGCGACGCCAGTTTTTGTTGTATTGTCACATACGCGGCCTAAGGTAGGTTTTGCGTTTCCTTTGACCTTAGCAAATCACGAAAGAAGCTCCTTCCTAAATTTGTTGTCTGGTTGCCTTAGGCCGCATTTTTTTCATCGACTAACTTGGAAGTGCGGGCCGTCCCTGAACGAGCGCCAATCGCCGCCCCATGTCAGATCGAACCTATGCTGCGATGCGGATCGTTTCATTGCTCTAGCCAGATATTCATACAATGGCCAATCCCATCTGATCTTGCCGTCAACCAGTGCGGCTAGATCTATAGCATGTCCTGTCAGATGGTAGCTGTTCATCGTCTTGCTAGCCCCGATGCGTACAAGCTCTCGCTGGCGTTTCTTGCTGCGTAGACCTTCTATGATGACGAAGTCTATGGGGCTGGTATGCAACGCTTCTGTAGCCATCACAATCAGCCTGGGGTCAACGCCACGTAGGTTCCGCATGCTGCGTTTGCTGAATCTTCTGTTTTTCATTAGACTGAGAATCCATACCAAGCAGAGATCGCAAGGCTGATAACGATTGCATAAGCGATAATGGTCTTTGCGAGCTTTGATAGTTCCTGATCATTCATGGCTCTAAATCTCCAGACAAGTCGACTTTCAATGGGTTTCTTTTCGGACGCTTTCGTTCGTCTTCGATGTGATAACGAAAGGGCAACGGCTCGCATCTTTTGCACAGGGGCCAGACATTCCCAGGCCATTTTGAGCTAGCAAAGCGATCTTTTGATACATACGCTCCACATCCGGAGCAACGTCTTCGATCTAGGTGTTCGGTTCCTGTTTTGCTTTCCATTTTTGTAACGCCTCATATTCATTCTCAGCCATTTTTCGAGCTTTGGTTATGGTTACCCCATACCCCCATCGATTGTCGTCTAGAGGGAAGCTGGAGCCTTCCCAGATGATGGCCGCTCTTTCTGCTATCCATTCGTCACGTTCATTCATAAGTGATAGATCCCCGGTTTTCGTTTCGCTATTTCGTCGCAACGCCAACCAAACCAGGCATATTCGCTGTTGTCTGTTCCTTTTCCGTTTGCTGCCGGACCTTCGAAAGCGGCTCTTTTGCTGAGAACCCATTGATGCGATAGCGGGTTCTCTTCCCAGAATGGTTTTCTAGCTTGGCTTCCTAGCATTGATAAGCGACCTAGAAAAATTACTGATTGACATTCCAGCAAAAGTCGTTCTGCAAATTGGATCCATAGGCTAAATGGTGGGTTTGTAACGCATAATGAATATGTGTCGATGGCGATTTCAAAGGACAAATAGTCGTCGCCATCATCAAGTTCATAAGATGTGGCCTTTACATCGGCAAATTCATTCAGATTGAAAATAGAATCTATTATTCGTCCATCGCCAGCGCATGGCTCAATAAAGGTCTCGACATTGCCCCATTCGAGTTCTTTAAAGATCGCATCGATGCACCATTGGGGCGTATAATATTTGTCGGTTTTATTCATCGATCACGACCAATTCGAGTATTTCGGTATCCTCTTCGTTTTCTGCTATAGCGTCTGCTACGTTGTCGTAGCAGCTTAGAAAGCCTATCCCAGGGTTTTCTAATGCTGCGTCATCCCAGGCGTGCATATGCATCGGAATATAGACGGTTTTCATTATTTCATTCGCTTCTTGGTTCTGGCATATCGATCGTGGCCCAGTACTTAGGCTTTCGTATGTGCGTATTCTTAGCTTTCAGATAGTCGGATTCGCACCATCCATGCCATTCGTCGTAATATGCTATTTTGGGCGGAACTCCGCTTGTGCTTTGATAGAAGTACCAACCAGCTTTTGCCGGGTGGATTTGCCCGCCTATCCATTCAGCCTTCATCGCCTTGTTCCTTCTGCATCTCACGTTCGATTACGCGTCGTTCCGCTTCTTCTCGATAAGCAGCGACCCGAGTCGCGAAGTAAACGATATTCATAGCTCGTTGATCTAAATCGGTATAGCTGTTGCATCCAGAAGTTGCGTTTCCGTCTCCTATTAGTGCTATGATGTACTTGTCAAGTTCTGTGCTCTTTTCTTGACGTAAGAACTCAAGTGTTAGATTTAGTCTTTCGCTCATTGTCTTCCTTCGTTCTCTTTTTAAAGTGTTCGTAGACTGTCTTTATCGGATGCTTACTGATTGTTTCACCGCAATGCCAGCATATTTCTGATTGGCCGCTTACTAGCATTGCGCATCTAAAGCAGTAGGCTACTTTGTGTTCCTTCTTAGTCATTTGGACTGTCTATATCTAAGAGATTCGCTTTATAGAGGCTGATTACCTGATCTGTCTTATCTAATGTAGCTGCGAATTCTGCAGCGACGTTGATCAGCTCAATAAATTTATCGAGTATTTCGGTCATAGCTTGCCTTTCTTCATTGGTGAGACGTTCATCATGAAGGGCTAGATTTGCGCATACCTCATAGCTTGATAGTGTTATCGTGGTGCGGTAATCGTTTAACGCAAGCACTTCTTGCAAGTCTATTTTTTCTTCAAAGCTAAGCATTTTTGATCCTCCAAGCTCCGTATCGAGCGATTAAATAACTATCTGCAATTCCTATCCGTTTCTCTTTGCTCAAATGTTCCAGGCTATAGCTCGGCTCCATTGCGCCGAACATCGATAAACTAGCTGCTTTGTCTTTACCTTGGATCGAGTGGTGTTTCTTCCATTCGTTCGGTGTTGGGTAAGCGATAGGCCATCCAAAGGCCATGATCACCCCTTCGATAACCCCTACGCTTCGACCGAATCCGAACATCGAGGTAACGCCTTGTCCTGGCATTGCTGAAACCCTTTCGATGTAAGCACTCACTTCGTTTCCTGGCTTTGCTAAGTAGTTGATAGAATTAGAAAAATATCTCGCATCAATTTGGTTTCCTTTGCCGTAAGGTTTAGTTTCTATCTTGAAGTTAGCTGCAATAACGATGTTGTTGTGTTCCATGCTCCATATTGTGAACGCGCCTATTAAGCCTGGATCAATACCGATTACGAGCTTCATTCTTCTTTCCATCCTTTGCCAGCATCCGGAGTGTCTGGGGCTATCCATTGCCAGCCTTCGCCAACCTTGACCGCTCGAAACCCGGCTATGCGTCGTGCTTTTTGAACCGTATTCCAGGAGTACCCGCCACCTTGGCTATCCTTTCGCATGTCGCTAGGGATCAGAACGCCGCCTTGTTCCTTTGAGGTTGCTTCTAGCCATAGCATAAGTTCGCGGATTTCTTCATCGAGTCGATTCGTGGACGCCGAAAGCATGTCTAGATCTTCTTCATGCAGTGGCTCGCTATCCCATTCGACCGGGTTCTCTTCGTTGTCCGGGTCGACCTTGTAGGCGAACCCAAATCGAGCAGGTCCTAAGTTATTTTTGATGCAAAGCATCAATCGTCTATCCGGATCCGTTGGATCGAAAGCGACCAGATAGCTTGTCCTTGCTGCTCCGCTAAACTGGATCGAGCCTGATACTCGATAAAGCCCTGCTTGGTCGCTGCTCTTGTTCAGATGAGCAATGATGAGAAAAGCGACATTCTTTTCCATGATCATCTCTGCGATAGGTCTTAGCGCTCGCCTAACGCTGGTATCTCGATAGTTGTCGGTTTGTTCGCCGAAATATGCTGATATAGGGTCTAGGATGATCAGGCTTGGTTTGTATTCCTCTATAACGCTCTCCAATATGTCGATATCTTCAAGCGTGATTTGATGTACGAATTCTTCTTCATCTTGAGCCCATCCTTGAAGCTCGAAGACTCGGTCCAGGTCTGCGCCAAGCCTTTCCAGCCTAGGCCGTACGGTATCTCCGAAATCATCTTCGCAATTGATTAAAATGACGTTCCCTTGTTTGCCTTCCTGACCGTCTGGCCAATCAGTGCCCGTACTGACTCGAGATGCAATGTCTAAAGACAACCAACTTTTCCCGATACCTGGATCTCCAGCGATCAAGCTGATACGTCCTCGTGGAATTTTCTCGTGCCAAAGCCAGTCGACGTCGCGCGGTTCAATGTCCCGCAATCTATTGACGATAGGATTTCGCATTAAAACGGTATCTCGTCATCGGGATCTGATTTCTGTGGCAGTAGCGCTTCGCCATTGCCGTTCGATTCCGGTCTACGCTTCTTGAATCCGCTTCGAACGTTGGATCGGTTTTCTTGTGTACCTTCGTTGTTACCTTCACGCCAAACTGGTCGGCCGAAGTCGAAAATCTCTTTGTCGTCAATTTCCATCTTGGTTCCGCATATTTGGCAGATGCGGTCGTCTGGTACGCGATTGACTCCGTAGAGCGACACGGTTGCGTCTTCGTGACGGTCGTGCCCTGAAAAGACTAGGTTTCGGATGATGGCTAGATAGTCGCTTTCACGTGTGTATATCTTGACGACCGAGCCGCGTTGTAGCTCTTCTTCGTGTCCGACTACGCGAATTCCCCATTCGCCGCTGCGGAGCTTCATCGGTTTTGCACTTGCCTTAGCCATGGTTCAATTCTTCCTTCTTGGCGAGTTCAATCGCCGCTTTGATTTGTTCTAGTCTGCGCCGAGCTGCTGCCAGCAATACGATCGGCGCTGTGGTTGGTAGCTGAGTTTCGCCTTTAGCCCAATTTCTAATCGTAGTCGGTTCGACGCCGAAATCTTCGGCTAGCTGCGAAGCCCATTCGCGGCCATAGAGCACCTGGCCGATATGTCGGAATCTACAGTTTTGCATTAATATCGCTCATTGGGCTCGCCTTCGCTGTGCAGATAGTTGTGGACTAGATTGATTTGGCTTGCGACGCAGTTCGCGACGCCGCCATGCTGCATGAAGGTTCGGGAAGGGATCACGCTTAAGTTTGCGTATTCGTGAATGCGAACGAAATCGTTATTCTTAAGATTGTTGAGAATTTCGCGATCTTCGATGGTCAGGCTTTTCTCGTTCATCTCAAGGCTCCTCTGTGGTGGTAGCTTTCGTGTTTCGAAAGCCATGCACGTAGTATAGCAAAGGATTTTCGCTTGTCAACAAGTATTTGGCAAAAAGAAGCCCGGAAGAAATCCGGGCTAAGAGAGGAGGAGAATCAGACCACCTATGCCTAGGCCCTATCCTGCCGGAATTTCCGCCAAAGGACAAGCAGCGATCGCTTTCAAGGTTCGATAGGTTTCGATCCGCTTCATTCGTTCCGGAGTTTGCTCGAGAGATTCAGCCACTGCGATAAGCTGATCATAGGTCTGGCATGTCGCTATTTTTTGCTCTGGCGTCATCGCACAGCCAGAAATAAGAATAGTAATGAGCGCTGCGGCTAAGCTGAGACTAAACGTTAGGCTTTTCGTTCGGAACGAGGTAGACGATTGCGCCAGTGGAAATTGCAATAACGGTAAAGATCGTTGTGAGTGCATTGATCACTTCTCCGCTTAGGTCGTTTTGGAGCCCTAGTAAAGTTGCAAATCCGGATAAGACAGGAACCGCAATAGCTGCAACCGCTTTTCTGTATTCTGCGAATTTCATTGTCCGAGCTGCCTCCGAATAAGATCTGTTGCGAAACTAGAAAAGTCACCTGGAGCTGTTGGGGCTGGTCGTGGAGGGGGTTGACCTGGGACTGGCGCCGCTAGTTGTCTAAATCCTTCTCTAGCTTGACTCGCCGCGCCTCTAACCGCTTCCGCGCCTTGCTGAACGGTGCCGATAGCTTGTTGAGCAAAATCACCGCGAACGCCGAAATCATTTTGTGCGGTCATGATGTTAACCATCCTAGGCGTCACGCGGAAACCTAGCATTGACGACAAATTATCTGCTGCTGCTTTTGGCGTAGTTCTTCCGGTTTCCGCTTGGGCGAGCACGGCCCTAATGTCTTGTTCTGCGGTCATTCCCGCCAAGCGCGTCAATGATGATGGCGCTGCCAGGTCGAATCTTTTGATTGCGCCATCGTTAACGGCATTCGATGCGCCTCTATAGAGCGATTCTTGTACGCCAGAAATGTTTTCGAACCAAGCACGCACGCCTGTAACTCGGCTGGTGTACTCTGAAGGCGAAGGGAACAACCGAGATACCAATTCGTAATCGTTGCCGGTCAGTACGCCAAGTTTTTGTCGTTCTTTTTCCGTCAACCGCATCGCAATGATGCGCCGTGAAATCCCATCGAGCACGCGCCGCTCGTCTCGACTCCGTAGTCCGGTAATTTCGGAAACGTCAGGCAATATCTTCAGTATTGATGCGCTCAACGTTGCCGCTGACGCCAAAATGTTATCGCCGCTTCGACCAGCTTCTCCAAAGGCTCTAACAATCGAGTTCATCAGCGAGGGGAAAGCCTGCCCGTTCTCTTCGATGTAATTTGCTAGATCATTGATACCGCTGACCTGGCTGCGGATCACTTTTAGATCTGCTAGTGATTCTTTATTTTGAGCTTGGATAGTTTTTTCGCCATGCCCGAAGTCGTTTCGAAGCTGATTTTTCGTGTATTGGCTACCGAAGGCCACTTTTCCGTTAGACGAATTTTGCGCGACATCTTCTAACGTATAGTCTCGGCCACCTTCTAAAACCCTACCGCGTCTAACTTCGTTTTGAGGCAACGTTCTGCCTTGTCGCGTTGGAAGCGCGGTTTGCTTCTGCCTTGGCGCCGCTATGGTCGGCAGTGGTTCGCCTCGAATATAGGGCTGATTAGTGATTGGACTAGTGTCCGCTCTGCTTGGCGATGGTAACGAACGCGGTCGCGGTTGCGTTGGCTGGATCTGTTGGCCTTGAACTGCAACGCTCGGCTGAAGTTGGCGCAAATCAATTCCGAGTTCTTGTAGATTCTTCGCGACAATCGCATCCAGTTGCCCTCGAGAAATACGAGCGCTTCTCGTGCTTCCGGTACGGTCCACGCCAGCATCAAGATCAGAGACTGACGAGCTGGCGGTCGTTGAGACATTCGTTGCCATGGTCGCTTGAATGTCGTTAGCGACACCTTCGAGAAAGCCTGAATACAAAGACGTGTCGATACCTGCTCGGGCTAGCTGTGTTGCCGCATCTGTAGAACCTGCGATATTTAGCGCATTCTTCTTGTCCGCTGTCGCGCCTTCTTGCAACAAAGAAAACATTTGCGCATAAGGACCGCGAGCCTTTAGCGCCTCATTCTTCCGGCGAACTGCACCAACTTCCTGATTCAGCTTCTCAGCCTTCAGTACCTCTTGCTCCATCTTCGCGCCATTGACTCGCGCCATCTGCGCTTCGGCATTGAGGCCGCGCCCAGAAAGCGCGCGCGTGACTGCGTCTAGGTAGCCTTCCTGCCCTGGCTGCAAGCCGCTCTGTGCAACTTCAGCCTGCGCCTCTTGCATGAGCCTTGCCCGCTGCATTTTGCCGCTCTCGAGCCCTAGAGCGCCGCCTAGCGCGCTGCCTAAGCCTTGACCAGCGACGGCGCCGAGCGCTTGCCCCGGGCGCGCTCTTGAGAGGAGCTGTAGGTTCTGCGCGAACTGCGCTTGCTGGGTTTCTTGAGGCGTTGGCAATCCGAAGATATTAGGCATTAGAAAACCCCTTGAAGTGCGCCGAGAACGCCTTGACTTGAGCCCACGCTTTGGGCGCCTGGCGCTTGCGTCTGTCCTGAATCGCCAAACAATCCTCCAGCGAAGCCTCCAATAGAGTTCCCCAAGATCGAAAAGAAAGAATCGTTGAAATCGCCTGCACGTTGATTTGCGCTAGCTATTCCCGACAATCCAGCATTCGACGGGCGAAAAGCCGAGGCAATACCGGCTGTGCGCGCAATCTGGTTGTTGAGATTATTTTCGAGCCCGAAGAGTCCGCCGATCATGCCAAGCTGGCGCCCTTGCTCTTGCCGAGCTTGGTCAATTCGTGACATATCCGCACGTGCCAAGCCTTCCTCAAGCGCTGCGAGTTCGGGATTGAACATTTGCCCGGCTACCCCACCGCCAACGCCAACGCCTAAGCGCCCACGGTTGAAGAGCTGAGAGCGAAGCGAAGCTCTTAGCGCATCTTCGCGCGGCCGAGCAATGCCGCGAAGCCTGTCTACCTCGTTTTGCACGAATTCGGGATCTTGGAAGGTACCGAATAGGTTGGCGCGCGATCCGCGTATTCGGTTTAGATCGTTTTGCTGACCACCCGTTAGGCCAAGCGTGATCGCGTCACCTTCTCGTTGGAAGCTGCCGAATGGAGAATTGACGGAGGTCGGACCTTGCGAGGCGCTAAGCAACTGCTGTCCGCGATCGTCCTGATCGCCTTGCGTGAGCTGCTGACCAAGAAAGCCAACACCTGCGGAAATGAGCGGAGCGATTACAGCCATTGGATCCTCCTTATTTGTACTTGATGACCCAGTTGCAGATCACGAACGGATTCATAATGTCGACCGTTGCGCCGCCCCCTGTGCTCGCGGTAGCTCCAGAAAGCGAGTGGGTATGTGCCGATTCAGTTCCCGTGTTCACGGTCTCAAGGGTGTCGCCGCTTGCGGTATAGACGACACCCGCAGTGCTTCCGGCCCCTGAATACGCTGGGATCGAGTGCGAGTGCCCGCCATCCGATGCGGTCGCTAGCGTTCCTACGTCATGCGTATGGTCGGGCGGATCGGATTGCGTCCCTGCTCCACCATCCGATCCTTCGTCGCCCGTCCCCGTCGCATACGTGACGCCCGTATCTCGGCTCGCTGCGCCCTCAGCCGTTCCCATGTCGTCAGGGCCGACTGGTACGCGAAAGCGCAAATCGGGCAAATCGAACGTGCCAGCTCCACCCGAGTTGCCGTATGTCGTGCCAATGATGGCAAACAGGGCCGCATAGGTTCCTGTGTCCGACAGCGAGCGCCCGTCGCAAAACACCCACCCGGAAGGCTCAGACGTTCCGCCATAAGCGATCATCGAAGCGACTGGAAGCTCTCGCCCCCAAGTTACCGTGGATCCGCCGTCATCCCAGACAAGCGATTCGCCATCTTCAGGATTGCTCGGCTCGTCAACCTTGGTCGCGATGTGAAGCTCGATCGCCTCAAACTCGTCGTCCATGTCTTGGCCGACAATGATCTTGTTGGGATCGCCAGTCGCTAGGCCATCTTTGACGCTAAAGTCGTTGCCGAATGTGTAATCTGTCATCGGTTTAAGATCCTGCCGAGCTTGCCGATAAAATCGACCTCTTGAACGGCAAAATTACCGCCATTGATTGTAGCCCGAACGCCGAATTGAATTAATGCGCCATCGCCCGCGCCTTCGTACTTCTGCCGAACCAACGTACCAGAAGTACCCCACTCGGCGATCCCGAATTCGTCCTCGTTCCATTCGCTCACGTTGCCGACATCAAGCAACGCAGCCTCGCTAAAGCTCTCGCTTACGTAGTCGAACGACCAAGACAAGCTCACAGACTGGCTTAAATCCGCTTCGTAATAGCCTTCGGCTTGCTTCACGATCACGCTTTGCGCGCTGCGCCCGGTTAGCGGAAGCCATGGGCTTTTATATTCCCAAAGATAGGACTCGCCGCCATCGGCGAACCCCGTATAAGTCGCGATCCCGTCATTTTCGCCCAAATACAACGTACCGCCGATAGATGCGGCAGCCAGCCATCCGATCCCTTCCCAGGTCGACGCTTTAACTTGACGCTGATCGCGAACGTCAAAATACCAATACTTCGCGCCGATCTTGGCGACAATTGCGCCAAGCGGTCGGTGGTATTCCACCTTGATCGACAGTCCCGCATTGATCGCTGCATTGATGTCGACAGTCAGCGCAAGCTGAATTTGAGGAGCGATCGAGGTTAACGGCAAATTCTGCCCGATCAAGGCGCGCCGCAAGCTGCGAAGTCCCGAACGAGACAGATAGATCAGTTCAGTACCAACCGAAGCAAACGCATCGCGAGCGACAAGCCCATCGCCCGTAACCGCATCCTGTTGCCCTTCGGCCGTATCGACCGTTCCGCCAGCTAGCCCAAATTTAACGTTTGGATCTTCGAGCCCAGAAAAGACCAATATCGAGCGTTCGCCGAAAATAACAAGATAGTCGTTCCATTCCTCGAGCGCGACGCCAACGTCTCCACCCCTAGGCCAGATATTGCGCAAGTCAATCGCGCCAGCGCTCGCGCCGCCCCAATCGAACGGATCGAGTAGGGCGCACCATTTAACGGTCTGCATATCGTCATCAAACGCAAAGATACGCCCATGTGTCGCAACGGCCGCGTTGCCGTCTGGATGCGTGGCAACGTAGCCTGTTGCACCCGTGATATCTTCGAAATCGTCGCTTTGGCTCGCTTCAGTCGTGCCGGATGGCTCCCAAAAGATCGGTTCATGTCCCGCCTGGAAGCCAAGACAGAACCCGTTTAAGCTAACGAATTGCCAATCGCTTGCGGTCGGCTGTGTTAGCGGCGGATCGGCCGCATTCGAGCGATCGATTAGCGTAACCGTTCCCGAGTAGACCTGAGCGTCGGCGCCAGTTCCCGCCGCGCTTATGATGTAAGTAGTATCTGCATCTTCGACGAATTCATAAATCGTCTCGGTGTCTTCGCCATGGTTGCCGCCAGTCGTCGCAAGCACCCAACCATTGCGCGCGGCGATCCGGTTGCTTGCGTTGATCACCGCGTTTTTGAGCACCGTCGCCCATCGCGGATCCTGTATCGCTCCCTCTTGTTCGGTTACGACTCCGAAGACACCAGGACTTCGAAGCTGAAACGGTACAAGCTGACCCGCCATTAGACGACGCTCCAAGCGAAGACATTGCCGCCAGCCCTAGAGCCCTGGTCGACATCGATAGCTTTTTGCAGCGCGTCTTCTGCTTGCTCGAGGACTTCTACGGCAGAAGTACCGCCATCCTCGCCACGCTCGCGGATAGCTTGCGCAAACGCGAACAAGATCACCGGCGTCGATGGCACCAGCAATAGCGTAGCATCGGCCGTAATCGAGCCCTGCCCGACGTAGCCGTAAGCCGTGCAGCTATAGGCCGCATCCGGCGTTGGGTAGAACTGGACCTGCAAGTCTCCAGATGAGTCTGGGGCATACGGGCGATAGTAATAAGGTCGTGCATTGTCGATCGTCGTTGATAGCTGATTGAAAAACTGATCGCTTTTCACGACTGGGTAATAGTTCGCGCTTCCATCGACGAGCCTGATCGCCTTGCCAGGGCGAACCTGTTTTGACGTTTCGTCGGCAACGCCCAGAACGCCCCGGTCTTGCCAGCTAGTCAGCGCGTATTCTTGCGTGCCAGAAACGGTCGAGAATGAGGTTTCGGTATAGAGCGCCGACCATCTGTATTCACCTTCGACGTGCTCAACCGCATCGTTTACCAAGTCGCAAACCAGGCGAGAATAAGGCGTATCGGAGCACGAACCCACTTCGGAGCGGCGGAGCAAACGCATCACTGCGTTAACGGTTTGTATCAGTGTCTTTCGGCTCATTTGACTATCACCGTATAACAAACCTCTTCGTAGCGCGGTTTATTGCAATCGAGTCGAACATCTTCGACCTCGAAGCCTGCAAGCTGAAGCGCCATATGCCACCAATCGCGACCCTGCACAATCAGATGAGCATTGCGCCCGTTGGGCAGCTTGTGAGCCGCCTTGCAGGTCGAAATCGCGTGAAATCCAGCAACCTTCGTGAGCTCGCGGATATGGTCGAGAACCGAACGCACGCATTGCGGCTCGACATGCTCGAGCGCATCTGTGCTGACCACTATATCGCTTGGCTTCGGCAGATCTTGCTTGCCCTCTACGCCTGGATCATACTCCGAAACAGGAAAGCCCATGGACTCGGCTAGTCTCCCTTTGCCCGCTCCATAGTCCAAAACGTTTAGCGTCTTGTGCTCGACGCAAAGACGCTTGATCACGTCCGCATAGCGCGCACCTGTCGTCCCCCAATTCGGGTTCTTTTCGTGGTCCTGCTCTAGCAGCTTTTTGTAATTGGGCGTGATCAGCATCGTTACAAGCTTCGCTTTAACATCATCAAATAACGGCTGCTCACGTCGGAATTTGTGCCTTGATATAAGACAAACTCGCGCCCCTTGTCATCTAAAAAAAAGTCTGGGATCCCTAGCGCTCCAATATCGTTGGTAGCCGAGCCCAATCGATTAGAGCCTAGCGGATTGCTTGAGTTCGCTGTCCATGTGAGGAGATCCGTCGAGGTTGCCTTCGCCAGAAAGTGCGGCCAAGACGAATGCCCAGAGTCTGTGTTGAAGTCTGTTTTTAGCAAATGGTTATATCCCGTATACAGCAACTCGTAACCTCCAGACGCAACCAAGATCGAGGTTCCTGTTAGATCGTGACGATCCCAGGAATCCCCGGCGGATGGCGAAAGAACAGGCGATGCTGTGATCGTCCAATCTGTAACATCCGCGACTGGAGCTGAAGCATGACCTAAGGCGCCGGCCGTTCCTGCTGGCGAAGCTGTGCGACCGTCGAATATCATGTGCCAGTCGCCATCTGGCGAAAATTCAGGCGTAACAACGGCAGGATGTCTCGCGTACCTAAGCGGATCGGCGACAATGCCCGTTCCCGTTAGAATCGCTGTCCCGCCATTCGCAACTGTTAACGCTTCTGGATCTGACCCGGTGGCCAAAAAAATCTCGCCAGTGCCGCTGTTGTCATAAAAGACATAAAAAGTAGACCCATAGTAAACTGCGCAGATACCTCGACGACCCGCCGAAGAATAAACGTTTGTACTCGCGACCGTCCAGTTATGCGGATCATTCGTTGACGCGGTCGCTAACTGAAATTCGTTTTGGCCGTTGATCGCATAGTAGAGATACAACGTGTTCCCTACGCTAACGGTTGCGTGGCCGTCAATGTTCGCGCCTAAGTTGTCGATCTCCTTTACATAACTATAGTACTGGTAGGCACGGTTAGCCCACCTCGAAATGCCAAGGATTTCGCCTTCTGAAAGACCCGAGTCGTAAACCAGTACCCGATAAATCTCTCCTGTCATTCCTGAATCGACAACATCTGGATGACCTCCAATGACCAAAGGCCCTGACGTTGTGTCAATCGTGTCGGTATTGGCATCCTCAGCCGCAAGATAGCCATCGATCCAGTGCTGGAAGGCTGTTGCGGTTTTTGTCACGACATGACATCGGATCACGTCATCGTCTGAGCCTTCTGGGTTTGTCGTGATTAGCGTCCCAGCATCCCCAGCATATCGGCAGTGAGCCTCAAACCTAAAATTGTTCGTTCTGATTGATACCGAATCAGGACTGGTCGAGTCCTTATTAATCAAAAACCCATCAAGAGACAGAGCCCTATAGCGCGCAACGATTACATAAGTCGGGTTCGGCAAGTCCAGCTCGGTAGACGATGCAATCGTTAGTTTTTCGGTTCCGTCGAATGAAGCGATGCCATCTTCGAAGTGAGGACGAACCGCATCGCTATCAGCGATGGCATGATGTCCGTTCCCTGTCTTGTCCAGGACGTACCCTATCTCGCTCGTGGCCGTTGCCTTTGTCGTTCCTGCTGTGTCGGAAAACATCACGGATAAGTCGGTTAGATCAATATCGCAAACCAAACCAGGTATGTCACTAGGATTGGCCAGCGATTCGCCTAGCAACGCTATCCGGCGATGAGTGACTTTGCTCATGACATCATCATGATTGCTTTTGGAACAACCGCAACTCTCAGTGTCCCGTTCCCAAGGTCTCGGGTCACTCCGCTAAGATTCTGCAAAATCACTGTCACCGTATCATCCGATCCCACATATCCCGAGATTACCGTCCCAAGCTGCGAAACCTCCAGACTCGCCATGACAAAATCGCCAACTCTCGCGCCTTGAACAGTAACCGCCAGATTGGTCTGCGCCCCATCTAAAATCGAACTGGGGTTCCATGTCGTCTCTGCATAAAATCCTGATAATCTGCTCACGTTTAGATACTCCTACAATTGAACGCGGCTTGCGCTGCCTCGATGCCGGTATAGTTCTGGACTCGGGACTTTCGCGCCTTCTTCGATATTCGGCAAATTCCAGCCAGCCTCGACCAATCGATTAAGTTCAACGAGTGGATAGCTCACCATATCTGCGTACTCGACACGAGTTATGGATAAAATGTTGTCTCGATTGACATTGTAAAACTTTTGAAGAAAATCCGCTTCTTCTAGCCTGACAAGCATCTCAGAGCCTTTGAACCCCCATTTCGACAGCGATTGCTTTCGTTCTGCCTTTGGCCGCGACATTCTGACAATGTGTGCAGGCCCTGGCAGCTTAGTCGACAGCAATGCTCGAGCGATGCGCTTAACCGCTTTACCTTGCTCGAATCGACCCTTTTCGAAGAAACCAAACGGATTCGGTGCGTAAGATTTATCGACAAGCTTGATCGTGTTGGCTAGCTGGTAGTCTGCCTCTTGCACGTAGTTGATCGGCAATCCAGAATCGCGCAGCGTTCGCATCATCATCGATGTGCCTGAACGATGCGGACCAGTCACTAGGTAAAATGGTTCAGGCTGCATTTTTTCTCGGCCTCCCGCGCTTGCGTTTAGGTTTCGCCGCTTCCTTGGCTGCGATGAGTTCTTCTTCAGTCAGTAGCTCCCACTCCCGCGAATCCTGAATCATATAGTGCTCGCCATTGACCCATCCGAACGACAGCGGAACGATGCCGATCGGCGGGATCGTGAACTCATCGAGTATTGCGTGATACTCGACCCTTTCCCACTCGCTATAGGCGCCATCGTAATCGACTATTAAGCACTTCAATGGATGGCCACCTTGAACTGCCCAAAGCACCCGCGTCCCGCCATAAGACGACCAGAGGCGCCCATTTCTTGCCCAAAGCAAGGCGGGGTTGATCTGGCCGTCTTCGTCGAGAGACTTCATGATCGCTTGGCTTGACTCGAGGATGACTTTTGGGCCGCGCAATCGAACGCGCCAATTTTGGAAGCCCATCCCAGACGGAAGTCCGCCTATGCTGCCAGTCGCCGGATTGAAGTTCACAAAACCGGGCACGACCTTTTCGTGCTCCATCCTCTCGAGAACTCCGCGCCGAAGCGTCGGTATGGGTTCTAGCTCGCAATCTCGCCAATCAATCATAAGCGCCTCTTAAGCGGGCACGACAAACGCAACGGCTGCGTCATCGCGAAGCTCGGCAACGCCATAGATCACGTGAGCCATGATCAAATCGCCGATGTATTCCGCTTTGCGTTGGGTTTCGAATTTGACGTTGGTTTGCATCGCCAGCGCCAAGGCCGATTTGTGAAACATCATCCCAACGCGATAGCTCGTCGTCCCGGATGTGTTCGTGATCGTCGGGCACTGCGTCGACACAAAAACATCCATGCCGTAAATGCTGCCGATGCGACCGTTTCGGATCGAGTTGCCCTGCCCGCCTTCGCCGATGAACGCTTGCTCGGTATACCTTGGCAATCCAAGCAACGTCTTTTTAGTTACCGGGGGGATCACGATCGCTCGATCGTTCTCGGGTACGTCGACATCGTCGAGCGTTTGCATCATCGTTCGAACGCCTTCATCGGTTAGCGCCGTGCCGTTGCCCGAACTTGAAGCGCTCCATGCGGTCGTACCATCGCCGCCGATGACCTCAACGCCGCCTTGAACGCCTGAATAAAGCGCCAGCAAGTCGGAATCGATCACCTTGGCGATTTGATAGCCCATATCGTCAGTATAGAACTGCTCCATTGAGCCCAGCGCCTTAACCGAGGCGTTATCTTCAACGATCATCGGGACGACTTTATGCTTGTTTAGCAAAACCTGCTTAGTCGTTGACGTGTCGTTTTGTGCCGTAACCGGCGTTCCTTCGGATTTGTCGACCGCAGCCAAACGGCCAGGAACCGGAATATTGATAATGTCGCCCTTGCGGCCGACGTGGTTGAAACTAGTTACCAGTTGCCCCATGACAAGATTAGCCTTGTATGCGCCGATAACCTGATCGGACCAAAGTTCCGGAATGAAATCATCCGAAGCGGTGATCCCCTGAAAATTTGTCGGATCCCAAGCTGCCATTTAATTAACCTCGACCAAGAGCCGAGATGTTTCGCCCTTAGTCAACTACGCGCCCGTCTTTGTACGCTTGTTTGATGTCCGGTAGCAGCTCGTTATAACGTTGCGGATTAAACGCCAACATATTCTGAAGCTCTTTGCGTCGATAGACGTTGCCGCGCGGGGCTTTAGATGAGCCACGCTCGCCACTGCCCGCCGATGCCTTTTGCTTCGCATTTGCTTTCGTTGGCGTATTGCCGCCACGCTCCGATTTAAAGTCGGACAACAATTCGTCGGCCGCTTCAATGTCGCCCGAATCCGCTTGTGAGTACGCCGCCATGCGTTGCCGCTTTGACTGTACCCACTCCGCAAATTCTGGAGTTGCTACCACTTGTTCGAAGTCGCCGTGCTTCGCGCGCAATTGCTGCTTTAGCATCTCGCCGCGCATCTGGTCGAGTTCGTGTTTTACTGGATCGATCTTTTGCTCGATCGCGCCCGCTGGATTGTCGAAATAGTCGATCGGCTCAGGCGCTGGTTGCTGCGCCTGGATCGCGCTTAGAGCCTTTCGCAGCTCTCCTATCTCATTGCCTTGCTGGCCAAGCTTTCGCTTTAGATTCTCATTCTCTGCCGCGAAATCCGGTCCTGTCTCCGCTTGCGCATCGAGCGGCGCACGTCCTTCGAAGGTTTGACCCTCGAAACGATTGCCTCTGTTTTCGTCTGCTGGCGCCTCATTCGGCGTCGCGTCAACTAGTCGTTGCGACTCATTCATCGCTAAAGTCCTCTACTGATTGCAGATAATCGCGGGCGGCGGCAGCTCGATCGATAGCGAAGTCATACGCTTCGATCAAACCTTGCGCCCGCCATAATCCCCGCTCACTATCGATGCTGAACGGAAAATCTTCCATTATCTCGGCACGAGCCTCGCGCAGCTCGTCGAGATAGACGTTGAAATCAGCAAGATCGAGAAGCCTTTCAAGCGCTTCTGCTCTTACTGTGTCGTTTCGTTCTGTGATTCGTTGAACTCCCTAAGTGCTAGCTGTTGCTCTCGTTTTGCTTCGGCCTCGTCAGCCTTGATCCCGAGATTAAGTAGCTCGCGTTGATGTCGTTGAGTTGCTTCAAGTCGATTGGTTTCGGCCTCCTCTTGCTTGATGCGAAGTCCTGCTAGCGTCTCGCGGCCGCTCTGCTCACGTGCCGCTTGTTGCTCCTGGAGCTGGGCCATGATCAGCTCTTGATCTGGCGTCATTTGATCCGGCGCCATCGATTGCTCGATGAGCTGATCCACGATCTGAAGCACGTTTGTCTTTTCGCGGATCGCCGAGCCCTCGACGATGAGCCGCAAAATGGAAAGCTGCGCCGCGCCATTCGGTAATTGCGTCATCAATTGCGCCATCTGCTGGTTCTCCAGCTCGCGGATCATGATGCCGATCCCGCTGTTTATCTTCGGTCGACTCTCGAGCGCTGGGTAGCGGTTCGGGTCTAGCGCATTGAGGCGCTTCGCTGCCTTTTCTATCAGCGGAACGATGTAATCTCGCTCGATGTTCATGAGCGTTCGAGCGGAGCGCTTCACCGATGCGCCGAGAACCGCCGAAAGCGGACCGCTACCAGTACGCGACATGTCGCCAAGCGGTGACGCTGCCGTCATTTGACCCGTGGCTACCTCTATCATCCGTTGCAGTTCTATTGATTGCTGATAGGTGCCTGGATCTGGCCCGCCAAAAGAAATCGGTTGCAATGCTGTGCGCGCATCGCCTCGCACTGGAATATTGCGCCCAGGCCGCGCCGAGAATCGCTCGCTGCGCGGGACTTGGCGCGTGCTAACCGCCATCATAGGCACCGTCGAGAACGCGAGCGCATCTATTCGAGCGCGCATCTCCGCATCAAGCGCCTTTTGTGGCCAGTACGCCATTTCGGCGATTCCTCTACCCCATATCCGGCGCGGCACCGTATGCCATTGCGCAGAAACGAACGGCCGATCTGCGCCGAAAGGATTCGCCTCGCAGCGTAAAACAACGTCTTCGTTGGCGATCGTGCAAACCGCTTCGACTAGATTATCCTCGCCGATCGCTTCGTCGCTGAGCTGGTCTTTCGACTGGCGCGACTCGACCTCGCTTACGGGGATCAATCCCCACCATTCATGGATTTCAACGTAGTCAGAATCGCGCGGCTGCGCTTCATTTTCGTTGCGAATAACGAAATTCGGCGACGTGTCGAGATTAACCGATCGATATTTACCCTCATCCATGCCGCGCTCAACCACATGCTTCGGGACGAAAATATGATGAACGATGCCCATCGACTCATTAAATGAGTTTGCAGCCGGATCGACGATTAATTCAGTCGGGGCGAGCGCTTGGGTCGTCAATTTCGGCGTATTCCCATCGAAACTAACATCGATTTTCGAAACGACGTTGCCATAAAGAGCGCCGAGCAATACCGCTTCTTCGATATTCGGCCGATCGGTCCATAAATCAGCCAGTAAAAGATCGTCAAGCAGCGGATTACCCGTGTCAAGCCATTGCTCCTTTGAAAATAGCGCCTCGATCACCTCGGACACGGCCGCGTCGATAGCGTGCGCCGTGCTCGGCATGATGATCCTAGACTGCTCACTATCGCGGTTCTTTTCTTCGGTCGTCCACTCGCCGCGCCAAGTGCGATAATATTCGCGCCAGCGTTGGCCGTGTTCTTGATCGCGGAATCGACGCCAATCTGTCGCCTTGGCGATTAGGTCTTCTGCTAGAACGTCACTCATTAACTAGTAACCCACCGCCTTATCCATAGGTTGCCATTCCTCGAGCGGCTCATCGTCGCCAACCTCGCCATAATTCACGCCACACGCTAGCGCAAGCGCTCTCACCATATCGTCAGATCCTTTGCCAGTCGGAAACATTCCGAATTGGGCCGTCATTTCCTGCACGTAATCGCCAGGCTCAAACGTGATCCGCCCGCTCTCCAGCAATGGTTCAATGATCCACGTAGCCCGATCCGAATAACCCGAGTCCGTGTCCTTGATGCTCTCGAAGTACAAACCACGGTTGAAGCGACTCTCGCGCTCTTCGATGTGGTCGGCAATCGATGCGTATTGCTGCGCGCCGATCAGAAACGTATCCGGCGCATACTCACGGTCGAGCGCGAATAACTTAGTAGCCAGCCATCGCGCCGAGTCATTCGTTCGAAAGAAATCGAGCACGTGATACTTGTCGCCAACGATCCGCACAACCGCGATCGATGACATCGAAATGACCATCTGCCCCCACTCGTCCTGGCCTTGCTCGTCAAAGCTTCGCAACCGCACACCAACGACCGTATGCGCCTCGCGCGGTTTTAGATGTGCCTTCGGCTCGACCTTTATCAAGTCAGGATTGAGAACGACCGTTGCAACGTCGCCAAAGTCCGCCTCATATTCGCGCTTGAATACGGCCTCAGGCATCGTTGCTCGAGCGTCTTCGACTTCCGAATCAAGTATGAACGGCGAATCTTTCGTGAAGTACTTGAACGAGCGCCAGCCTTTCGCACCGTTCTTCTCGGCTTGGAAAAGCGAATAAAAATGGTTGCGCCTGTCTGGCGTGCCGATAAACAACGCCTTTGATTCTGGCGCCAGGTCCGCGAGCGTTGCTCTCAAGACGTACGTCCACACCTCAGCCCGCATACTTGCGTACTCGTCTGCGCAAAGATGAGACAAGCCAACGCCACGCAAGCGATCGGGCCTATCGGCCCCCTTGAGCTGAAGTACTCGCCCGTTGCAGAACTCGAATGTGAGGGAGCTTGGCCATGCCTTCGTGATGTAGTTCTCGCCCAGTCGCTCGACAAGCCTGTACATGATGTCTTTCGCTTGGCTAAACGTGGGCGCCACATAGTAGACATCGAAGTCATTCAGAACCTTGCCGCCCGCTTTCGTCTTCAGCACATTAGAGATAAGCCAGCAAGCGGCAAAATGCGTCTTTCCCCACCTTCGACCAGCCGCAACGACAACAAATCTCGTATCTGGTTGCTCGAACGCATCCCAAACTTCCTGCTGCCCATCGTGAAGCTCCCACACTGGAGCAGGAGCGGCTTTCGGCTTGATAGCAGCCCTTGGCAATGGTTTAGCCCTTCTTCGGCGCAGGAACGCCGCTAGACGGGCCTATAGGGTTTGGCGACTTGTTCGGGCGCATTCGATCGGTCTTGCCGCCCATGGGTTCGCGCTTGTTACCTGCGTGCTGCTTGGGCATCGGTTGGTTCTCCGAGTTAGTAAGTACTTGCAAGCCTATAGCATAACACGAGATGCTGATCTATCAGCTCGCGGATCTCTATCGCCTCTGCCTTAGTCATCAGCTCGTTATCTTCCATGGAGTTCGCACCTCACCAGCATACCTCATCCA
>Ga0224508_10001372_pt1 | contig 21943 bp, 23 predicted proteins | sample SF_Jan12_sed_USG_4_FD_170157 | JGI IMG/M metagenome (GOLD analysis project Ga0224508, IMG submission 170157) | Sediment microbial communities from San Francisco Bay, California, United States - SF_Jan12_sed_USGS_21 | ecosystem: Environmental > Aquatic > Marine > Sediment | place: USA... | reverse complement strand
ATCGCCCGCGCATACGGCCGGCAGCCCGGGTACCCACACTGTGCGCATTGCGTCTGCGGCAACAATTCATTGACTTGCTCAACGAGTTCCCCGGAGTCGGCTGGCAAGGACTGCGATGCGTAGCTCAATGCGAGCCCGGCGAGCAATGCAATGGCAGCGACAATTAGGATGGCGACCCACATGCGGCATCACATCCGTCACGGCCTGGCCATGCCGGAGAATCCCATGAACGCCAGGGACATGATGCCCGCGGTCAGCAACGCGATTGCAGTGCCACGAAACGGGGCAGGAATATCGGCAGCCTCCAGACGCTCGCGGATCGTTGCGAACATCACGAGTACCAGGGCAAAGCCCGCCGATGCACCGAAGCCGAAGAATACAGACTGCACGAATCCCTTGGATTGCTGCACGTTAAGCAAGGCGACGCCAAGCACCGCACAATTCGTTGCAATCAGCGGTATGAAGATACCCAGTACCTGGTTCAGCAGTGGACTCAGACGCCGCACCATGATCTCGGTGAATTGCACACTTGCAGCGATGACGAGAATGAAACTGATGGTGCGCAGATACTCGAGGTTTAGCGGTACAAGAATATATTGGTGCAACAGGTAGGCCGTAGCCGACGACAACGTCAGTACGAACGCCGTCGCAAGCGACATTCCTGTCGCCGCTTCCAGGTTGCGGGACACGCCCATGAACGGGCAGAGACCCAGAAACCGCACCAGCACGAAGTTGTTGACGAGTACGGTGCCGACAAGAATGACGATGAGTTCTGTCATGGTCGGCCTGTTTTACTTGACGCGCATTCCTGGTTCGGCGCCGTCATCCGGCGACAGCAGAAATATATCTTCACCACCGGGCCCGGCAGCGAGCACCATCCCTTCGGAAATGCCAAAGCGCATCTTGCGCGGCGCCAGGTTGGCGACGACGATCACGTGCCGGCCGACCAGACTATCGGCAGCGTATGCGGCCTTGATGCCTGCGAACACATTTCGCGTAGAATCGCCGACATTGAGGGTCAGTGCCAATAGCTTGTCCGCACCCTCGACCGGTTCTGCTTTTTCGATTCGTGCAATACGCAAATCGACTTTCATGAAGTCGTCGATGCTGATGGTGTCATCTTCGGTCACGGTTTCAGATTCCTTCATGCTATCCCTGGACTGCTCCACCATGTTGTTGACCCTGTCCGGCTCAACACGTGTGAGTAGTGGTTTGAATTTGTTGATTCTGCTGCCTTTGAGGGGCTCGAGGGCATCTTCCCATTGCCAGTCGTCTTCACCGAGAAATGCACGGGCATCTGCCGCTACCGCCGGAATGACCGGCGCCAGATAGATCATCAGGCTGCGGAACATGTTGATCCCCTGCGTGCAGACCAGCTGGACCGATTCCGTCAATCGTTCGTCCTTGATCATGACCCAGGGTTTGTTGCTGTCGATGTAGCGATTTGCCATGTCGGCAAGATCCATGATCTTGCGCATCGCTTTCGAGTACTCGCGCCGCTCATAGTGTCGTGCAATTTCCTCGGCTGCCTCCGCGATCGGTTCGAACAATTCCGGCTCGGGCATTTGGTCCGCCAGCTGACCCGCAAAATTCTTGTTGATGAATCCGGCGCAGCGGCTGGCGATGTTGATCAGTTTGCCGACAAGATCGGAGTTTACGCGTGCGGTGAAGTCATCGAGATTGAGATCGATGTCCTCGATTGTCGGTCCCAGCTTGGCGGCGTAGTAGTAGCGCAGGTAGGCCGGGTTCAAATTATCGAGGTACGTGCGCGCCTTAATGAAAGTGCCGCGGGACTTCGACATCTTCATGCCATTGACAGTCAGGAAGCCGTGCGCAAAGACGCTGGTCGGAGTCCGGAATCCCGAGCCTTGTAAAACAGCGGGCCAGAACAGCGTATGAAAATACATGATGTCCTTGCCGATGAAGTGGTACACCTCGGTATCATGGCCTGGCCGCCAGTATTCGTCGAAGTTGAGGTCATCACGACGCTTGCACAGGTGCTTGAAGCTCGCCGGGTATCCGACCGGCGCATCGAGCCAGACGTAGAAGAACTTGTCTTGCGTGCCGGGAATGCGGAATCCGAAATACGGTGCGTCGCGCGAGATATCCCAGTCCTGCAGGCCCGCTGCAAACCACTCTTCGAGTTTGGCCAGGATGTTCTTGTCCAGGGTCGCGTCACGCATCCAGTCTCGCAGGCGCTCGCCGTACTCGCTGAGCTTGAAGAAATAGTGTTCGGACTCACGTCTGACCGGCGTCGTTCCGGACAGTACCGAGACCGGATCGATCAGGTCGGATGGGGTGTAGGTGGCGCCGCAGACTTCACAGGCGTCGCCGTGCTGGTCTGCGCTCTTGCAGCGCGGGCAGGTGCCTCTGACAAAGCGGTCGGGCAGAAACATGCCCTCTTTTTCATCGTAGGCCTGCTCGATCGTGCGCGTGTAGATATCGCCCGATGCACTCAGAACCTCGAACATTTCAACGGTGAGCGCCTCATTTTCAGGCGAGTGCGTCGTGTGGTAATTGTCCATGTCGACGCCAAAGTCCTGGAATACGTCGACAAACTCCTTCGAGATCGTCGTCGTGAGTTGCTCGGGTGTAATGCCGAGTTCGCGGGCCTTGAGCATGATCGGCGTGCCGTGGGCGTCGCTCGCGCATACGTAGATACAAGAGTGCCCGCGCAGCTTCTGAAAGCGGACCCAGATGTCGGTCTGGATGTACTCGACCATATGCCCCATGTGTGGCGGGCCGTTGACGTACGGCAGGGCGCTGGTGACAAGTATTTTTCTTGGCTTAGTGGCCATTTGTGACTATCGGAGTTTACGCGGTGTCAAAGGCCGCGATTATGCCACGTGTCGCCCGCTGCGATGTGATTTATCGCAGCCCTAGGTATCGTCTTTGAGTCGCTCGAAGTTGGATTTGTTGTTGGCCTGCTGATAGGCCTCACGGCCTGACACGAACGCTTTTTCAACGAGCTCCATCAGAGCCGAGTCCATCGTCTGCATACCCACATTGGCGCCGGATTGCATGGCCGTCTCGAGCTGATCCAGCTTGCCCTGGCGAATCAGATTGGACACTGCCGACGTATTGATCAGCACCTCGAGCGCCGCGATTCGACCAGGTTTGTGCTTGGTAGGCAGTAACTGCTGTGAGACCACGCCGCGCAGGGACGTCGAAATCATCGTGCGGATGTGGCTTTGCTTGTCCGCCGGGAACGAGTTGATGATGCGATCCACCGTCTGGGCGGCACCGTTTGTGTGCAAAGTGCCCATGACCAGGATGCCCATTTCGGCCGCAGTGACCGCGACACTAATCGTCTCGAGGTCGCGCATTTCGCCGACCAGAACGACATCGGGATCTTCGCGCAAGGCCGAGTGAAGTGCTTCGGCAAACGTGTTGCTGTGTACACCGATCTCACGCTGGCTGACCAAGCAGTTTTGCGTCTTGTGAACGAATTCGACCGGGTCCTCGATCGTCAGTATATGGCCTTTCATGGACTTGTTGATGGAGTCGATCATCGCAGCAAGCGTCGTCGATTTACCGGAACCGGTCTTGCCGGTTACGAGAATCATGCCCGAGGTCTGTCGGCACAGATCGTGAATCACTGGTGGCATGTCCAGTTCTTCGAGCGTCAGTGCTTTTGACGGAATGGCGCGGAAAATCGCACCGATACCGTTCAGATGGCGAAATACATTGACACGGAATCGCGACACATCCGGAATGTCGTAGGCGAAATCGGCTGCCTCGTCCCTCTCGAACGCGCGCTGCGTGGTGGCGTCCATGATTTGGAACATGGCTTCCTGAACGGTTTCAGTTTCTATGCGTTCATCTATCATGACCTGCAAATTTCCGTGAACACGGGCCCGCACCGGGTCGCCCGATATGAGATGCAAATCGGAAGCATTCTGCTTCAGCGCCTGCTGCAAATATTGATCGATTTTGTTCATTGATTGCGTAGCTTCTCGTTACCGCCGGTATCGACAATTGGAACAATTTCAGTATCGGTTACGAAGCGTGCGAACTTCCGCTTGTCGGAAGCAAATCGATAAGCATCATCGGGATCGACCTGCTTCTTGTTAATCGCGTCGAGCAAAGCCTGATCCATTAACTGCATGCCCAGATCCCTGCCGGTCTGCAGCTGTGATGGAATCTGGTGGGTCTGATCGGTCGTGATCAGCTTTGCGATCGCGCGATTATTGACGAGAATTTCCAGTACTGCTCGCCGGCCGCGACCATCCGGTGTCTTGCACAGGACCTGCGTGACGACGGCCTTCAGACTCATCGACAAGAACGCTTTGGTTTGCTCGCGCAACTCGCCGGGTAGTGCATCGATCACGCGGTCGATTGTCTTCACGGCACTTGTCGTATGCAGGGTTCCGAGCACCAGGTGTCCCGTTTCGGCGGCGGTCATCGCCATGGAGATTGTCTCGGCGTCACGCAATTCGCCGACCAGAATGACATCCGGATCTTCGCGCATTGCTGAGCGGACGCCATCGGCAAATGATGTCAGATGCGTACCGAGTTCGCGTTGCACGACCTGACAGTTCTTGCTCGGATGCACGAATTCGATTGGGTCTTCGAGACTGATGATATTGACGTTGCGAGTATGATTAAGGTGATTGATCATCGCCGCCAGAGTTGTCGACTTGCCGGTACCGGTCGAACCGGTGACCAGCACCATGCCCTGATGATAGTCACAAAACTTGGTCAGGATATCCGGAACGTCAAGACTCTCCAGCGTTGGGACATCGCCTGGAATGAAACGGAATACGGCGCCGTAACCGGTAATTTTGCGGAATACGTTGACGCGAAAACGACCACCTTCCTCGCCGACGTAAGAAAAATCGAGATCGTGTCCCTGCTCGAGCATTTCCTGTTGGTTCTTGGTCAGAATCTCGAGGATGTACGTTTCGAGTTCGGTCTCCGATAACTGGCGGAATTTGATCGGCATCAGGTCGCCGTTCATACGCAACATGGGTGGCACGCCCACCGACAGGTGCACGTCCGAGCAACCCTGTGCGAGACCGAGCTTCAAGAATGCGTCGATGCGAGCCATTGCGGCCTGAACTCCACTAAATCAGATAGTTGCGTCTATCCTAGGCGGAAATTATGTCGCATTCCAGAGCAACATCACACTTTTGACGATTGCCGGGATCTACAGTGAGATTTGGTCGAGCGCCTCGGTCAGCTCTTCCATCGACTGGTAGCGCTTGGTCTTGTCGACCGACATGGCTTTGGCAATGATTTCGGCAAATTCGTCCGGAATATCGGCATTGATCTCCTGACAGAGTGTGGCTTTGCCTTGCACGTGCTGATACATAACGGACATATGGTCGCCGCGGCTATAGGGTGGTATCCCGGTGACCATTTCGTACATGATGACGCCGATGCTATAGACATCGGCGGTCTCATCGACTTTCTTGCCGAGAATCTGCTCGGGCGCCATGTACTTCGGTGAGCCAATGACATAGCCGGTCTTGGTCAACTGTGTATCGCCGCTCGATGCGGCGGCAGCAACGCCAAAGTCCACAATCTTCAGCAAGCCGTCATCATTGACGAGAATATTGGCCGGTTTGAGGTCGCGGTGAATAACGCCGGCCTGGTGAGCGATGGCCATGCCGGTGGCCATATCGCGCGAGAATTTCAGCGCTTTCTTCATGTCCATCGGTTTGTTATTCGGAATTTCGCCACTCAAGGTATGCGACGGGAAATATTCCATCGAGATCGCGTAGGCCCCTTGCAGGTGCAGAAAGTCATAAATACGGATGACATTGCGATGTGTGATTTTGCGCGAGTAACGCAGCTCGTGGACAAAACGCTTCATCATTTCTTCGTCTGAGGAGACGTTCGGGTTCAAGAATTTGAGGATCAGGCGCTCGTCGACAACTTCATCCTGCATCAGCAAGACAGTGCCGAAAGCGCCTTTGCCGATTTTCTCGATGTATTTGTAACGGCCTTCCAGCACATCGCCCGGATTTAGCGTCGAGATGTCGAGCATCGCCGGCGGTGCTGCCGCGGCCGCCGCCTCGCTGGCCGCCGCTTCGCTGGCCGCCGCAGCATCTGCAGCCGCCTGCGCCTGCGCCTCTGCCTGTGCGCTGAGCATTTTATCCAGGTCGTCATTGTCGAGCAGCAGCGTTTTCGTGTGTGCGCCGATTTTCTTGGCACGCTCGTTCTCGGCAAGCACGGTGGCGGAGAAACGCGCATCCAGGTCCTTGAGGGCCTTATCGGCACTGTTGATGATGGTGTCTTCGTTGGTCTGTTTTATCTTCTGCAGCACACCGCGCACAGTTTCGGCGTGCGTTTCATCCGCCAATGCGGAAATCGCCCTGATCGCTTCGACCTGAATCTGTCGTTCGGGGCTATTAAGCATAGGCACGATCTTCGTGATGTGTTTCTGGCTGCCGATCTTGCTTATCGCCCGAATAATAACGGTGTCGGTCTTGGCGTCCTGGCCAAGCATTTCCTCGAGGCGCGGCAGGGCTTTGGGGCTGCCAATCTTCGACAGGGCATCCACGGCTCGCTCGCGTACCCACCAATCAGAGTCATGTGTCGCCTTGATCAGGGCGTCGACGGCGCGCTCATCCTTGGTCGCATTCAAGATTTCAATCGCAGTGCGGCGGATCTCTTCGTCTTCATCTTTGATTAACGACACCACCGAATCCACAACTTTGGGGCCACCGATTTCGGCCAGCGCATCGCCGGCTCGAGAGCGTACCCACCAATCATCGTCCCTGAGTACGTTGAACAACTCTTTAACCGAATCCACCGTACCAATCTCGTTGAGAACTTCGACGGCAGAGCGACGTGCATACTCGGACTCATCCTTCAGGGCCTCGGTCAGATACTTGACTGTCTCGGGATGATTTATCATGACCATCATGTCGACAGCCTTGTTTTGCACATCGATATCGGGATCTTGTAACAGCTTGCTCACGGCCGCGATGTTCACAGCATTACCGCGGGACGCAAGCGCGCTCAATGCGGCGCTGCGCACCATCTTGTTGCTGTCCTTGAGCTGCATTTCGAGAGCCTGATTGACCTCGGGCCGCTTGAATCGTGTGATCAGGTTGATGATGTGCACCTTGATGACCGGATCACGACCACCCAGTCTCGAAATCAGATCCGGCACCATTTCGGGCTTGATCGTGTCTTCAATGATCTTGAACAGTGCAGCCGATTCTTTCGGCTCGGATTCGTAGGCGCGCTGCAGGAGCTGATGCACATTCAGATCCTGCTTGTGAACACGCAGTACCTCGATCAGGGCAGGTTTGGAAACCTCCTGGTCATCGAAGAAATCGAGCAAGTTGTTGGCGTTGTAATCCGTGCTGCTGGAAAGCGCCCAGGACGTACCGGAGACGACGCGCTCGTTACCATCGGCGAGGCCTTCCCGGTACAGCTCCAGAGTCTTGTCGTTAACCAGGCTCGAGAGGATATCGACAAATACCATCGTGTGTGACTTGTCGGACAGCGCGAGGGCATCAATCGCCCTGGGGATCACTTTCGGGCCGACTTTCTTGATCCGGCCGATGAGTCGCTTGGCGCTGGGAGAGTCGGGCTGCTGCTCGGCGACAAGCTGATTGACCAGCTGGTCGGCACGAAATCCGCTGAGAAAACTCATGGCTGCGCGCTCCGGCCAGGGCTGACCGCACATGGCGACCCTGCACACGAAATCTCGGCGCGTATCCTATAAACAATCAACTGTCGTTTCGCTTTGGCCCAAGCGAAGCAAGATGTACGCCACCTTGCGGCGCAAACTTCGCCTCATGAATCCCCAATGCAGCTTTATACCACATCACCTGTGCGACATTGTCGGGCAAGCCGTTGAAAACCAATGCTTGGTTCCCGCTGCAGCTTCGTTACAATGTGCGCGCGCGAGCCTCCATCAGGAAGCTCTTGCGCCTGATTTTACCTAATACACAGGGCGGAAATGTGACGGTGTCAACAGAATCTGATGTGAATAAGTTCCTGAATTCCATTGAGTTGCCGGGAATCGGCCGCACGATCGGCGCTGTCGGACGTGTTATCGGTGCCAAGGCTGCCGAGGACACGGTCGAAGCGCAGATCGAGCTCGGTTTCCCCGCGCAGAGCAGACATGAAGAATTTCGATCGCACATTGCGGCGGCGCTGGCGGCAGAAACCAATTGCACTGCTATCAACGTCGAGCTGTCGACCAAGATTGTTGCGCATGGGGTGCAGCGAAACCTGAAGCCGCTGCCCAATGTGCGCAATATCATCGCGGTCGCGTCCGGCAAAGGTGGTGTCGGCAAGTCGACAGTCGCCGTCAATATGGCACTTGCGCTGGCTGCCGACGGCGCGTCAGTCGGCCTGCTCGATGCCGATATTTACGGACCGAGTCAGCCGCACATGGTTGGCCTGGCGGGTGAACAGCCACAGAGCGAGGACGGCCAGACGATGCGACCGCTCCTGGCCCACGGTCTTCAGGTCATGTCGATCGGCTTTTTGATTGATGCGGATCAACCCATGATCTGGCGCGGCCCGATGGTGACCTCGGCGCTGCAGCAACTCCTGCATCAGACGACCTGGGAAGATCTCGATTATCTGATCGTCGATATGCCGCCGGGAACCGGCGACATCCAGCTGACCTTGTCGCAGCAGGTGCCGGTCAGCGGCGCTGTGATTGTGACGACACCACAGAATATTGCGACGCTCGATGCCCGCAAGGGCCTGGCAATGTTCCGCAAGGTGTCAGTGCCCGTGCTGGGCGTAATCGAGAATATGAGTACCCACGTGTGCAGCGAGTGCGGCCACGAAGAACCGATCTTCGGCGCTGGTGGTGGCACGCAAATGGCCGACGATTTTGACGTCGTCTTACTGGGGCAGCTTCCGCTCGACGCGAAGATCCGCGAGCAGACGGACAGTGGCAGGCCGACAGTGCTTGCCGATCCGGACTCGGCTGCAGCCACCGCCTATCGTCTCGCAGCGCAACGCATGGCCGCGGCGCAGGCCGAACAAGGACGTGATTACAGCAGCAAATTCCCGAATATCGTCATCGAGGAGAGCTGATGAGCATCAAGTCGGATCGCTGGATCCGTCGCATGGCACAAGAATGGGGAATGATCGAACCGTTCCAACCCGGACAGGTGCGAACCAACGGCGATCATCGTATTGTCTCCTACGGAACCTCGAGCTATGGCTACGACGTGCGCTGTTCCGACGAATTCAAGATATTCACCAACATCAACTCTGCAATCGTGGATCCGAAGTCGTTTGACGAGACGAGTTTCGTCGACATGAAAAACGATGTTTGCGTCATTCCACCCAATTCTTTCGCACTGGCGCGCACGGTCGAGTATTTTCGTATTCCGAGAAACGTGCTGACGATCTGCCTTGGCAAGTCAACCTACGCGCGCTGCGGCATTATCGTCAATGTGACACCGCTGGAGCCGGAGTGGGAAGGGCATGTGACCCTGGAGTTCTCCAATACCACGCCGTTGCCCGCCAAAATCTACGCCAACGAAGGTGTTGCCCAGATGTTGTTTCTGGAATCCGACGAAGAGTGCGAGACCTCGTACAAGGATCGCGGCGGCAAGTATCAGGGGCAGGTCGGAGTCACGTTGCCAAAAGCATGACCTGATAAACTGTGGCGCATTAGCGTACACCCTGCTTTGCGAGGGAACCAAAGATGCCGATGACATCGCGTGAACGAGTGCTCACTACGATTCAGCACGAACAACCCGACCGCGTGCCACTGGTCCTCGGCGTCAGCAATGCGACCGGGATCAAGATGCAGCCCTACCGTGGCATCAAGAACATCATCGGCGTCGAGGCGCCGGATAATTACCTCTACGACTGGCCTGAGTTGGGCACGGCGGAAATTGACGAAGCAACGATGCGCCGATTGCGAAGCGATGTTCGCGGCGTGCTGGACCTGGAACCTGAGCAGGTACGCAAGCGCAATCGAGAACGTGAACTGCACAGCGACTACATCGATTCGTGGGGCAGCGGCCAGTCAGAGGTAAAGCCCGGGCACTGGTATCCCGGCGTCCACCCTATGCCCGAGGCTCGGGCTGTCGAAGAACTCGATGCGTATCAGGGATGGCCCGATATGAGCGATCCGACGCGCATTGCGCACGTGCGAGAAACTGCCAGAGCCCTGGCCGATGAGAATCAATTCGCGATCATGGCAACGCCCTGGCTGCTATTCCCGTTCGAACGTGCGCATGCGATGCAGGGATTGGAGAAATTTCTCTTGAATATGGCCATTGAACCCGAGTTTGCGCGCGCCATGCTGGAAAAGATCAATGGTTACTGCAAACAATTGATGGGGCGATTTCTGAATGAACTCGGTGAAAATGTCGACATCATCAAGATCGGTGATGACCTGGGAACCGAGAAAAGTCTGCTGATATCACCGCGCATGTATCGCGACATTCTCAAACCGATTCACGCAGACCTCATAGACTTCATCAAGGCCCGCACCAATGCCAAAATTTTCTTTCACTCCGATGGTGATGTGGCGCCGCTGATCGAGGATTTTATCGAGATCGGCGTCGATATTCTGAATCCAATTCAGACCTCGGCAGGGTCAATGGCCGATCTTGCTGCACTCAAAAAGCGATTCGGCAGCAATATCGTCTTCTGCGGCGGGATCGACTCGCAGAATATCCTGCCGCATGGCAGTACCGAGGACGTGCGTCGCGAGGTGCAGCGCGTTATGCGAATACTGGGACCCGGCGGCGGCTGCATGATCGGTGCCGTGCACACCGTTATGAACGATGTTCCGCCCGAGAATGTTTTGGCAATGGTCGATGCAGTGGAAGAGTTCGGCCACTACCCGCTGCAATAATGATCCGAGGCTTATGAGAAGTCGGCGATCACCGGCGATTCGAGCCGTCTTCCGTCAAGCCAGGCGGCACCAGCCCTGAATTCGAGTCGACCCTGGCCGAACCAGTTAGCAGCCTCGGGATAGATTTGGTGTTCGACGGCCTGCACCCGCGCACATAATTCTTCCGCGGTCTCGCTACGGTCGACTGGTAGCCTGCCTTGCAAAATCCGCGGGCCGCCATCGAGTTGCTCAGTCACGAAATGCACGGTACTGCCGTGCCAGGATTCACCGGCATCGAGTACGCGCTGGTGCGTATCGAGTCCCGGGTAGGCGGGCAGTAGCGCCGGATGGATATTGAGCACACGCCCGGCGTAACGATCGACAAACCACGGACTCAGAATGCGCATGAATCCGGCGAGGATCAGCAAATCCGGCTGCCACGCGTCCAGTCTGGCCGCAACCGCGCGATCGAAATCTTCACGATCGCTGTAGCAGCCATGTTCGATGCACGCGGTCGCAATGCCGGCGTCTTTCGCACGCACCAGCCCGTAGGCAGCAGGGCGATTACTGAATACGACACTCAGATCAAGATCGATGTCGCCCGAGGAAGCCCGATCAATAAAGGATTGCAGATTGCTGCCCGACCCGGAAATCAAGACCGCTGTTTTGCATGTCGCGGGACTCAAAGGTATTGGACCGGAGCGGCGCCTTCTGCAACCTGACCGATCTGCCAGGCCGATTCACCGAGGTCCTCGAGTGTCGCAAGCGCTGTCGCGAGATCGGCGTCGCTGACCGCGACGATCATGCCGACGCCGCAATTAAACGTGCGTCGCATTTCGATGTCGGAAATATTGCCTTGTTCGGCGAGCCAGTCAAAGCTCGGTCCCTGCCGCCAACTGGACGTGTCCACGATGGCGTGAACGTCTGCCGGTAGTACGCGCGGCAAATTCTCACTGATGCCGCCACCCGTGATGTGCGATAAGCCCTTTACGCTGACTTGCTTGATCAGTGCGAGTATTGGCTTGACGTAGATACGCGTCGGCTCCAGTAGCGCCTCGCTCGCCGGCCGCCCGTCGATAACGGTCCCGGTTGCAACATCCAGTACTTTGCGAATCAGTGAATAGCCATTGGAATGCGGCCCACTTGAGGCAATGCCGATCAGGGCATCACCGGCGCCAATCGTCCCGCCATCGATCAACTCCGCGCGCTCCACGGCTCCGACGCAAAATCCTGCCAGATCGTATTCGCCATCAGGGTACATATCCGGCATTTCCGCGGTTTCGCCGCCAATCAGGGCGGCGCCTGCCTGATGACAGCCTTCGGCAATGCCGGCAACCACATCAGTTGCGACGTCGACATCGAGTCGGCCGCAGGCGAAATAGTCGAGGAAGAATAACGGTTCGGCGCCCTGGACGAGCACGTCATTCACGCACATTGCGACCAGGTCGATGCCGATCGTGTCGTGCCGGCGGAGGTGCTGCGCCAGCATCAACTTGGTGCCCACACCGTCAGTTCCGGAAACCAGCACGGGCTCGCGGTATTTGTCCGCCGGCAGGGCGAACAAGCCTCCGAATCCGCCGAGGCCGGCAAGGACCTCGGGACGATGGGTGCGCTTGACCAGTGGCTTGATTCGGTCCACCAGGGCATTACCGGCGTCGATATCAACTCCGGCATCTTTATAGGTCATAGGCTTCATCGGCGATATAATAGTGCTTGGGCATCCACGGGGAAACCACCCTTGCTGAAATCTCTTTGGGCGATGCTGGTATTGGCATTCGTCGTAGCGCCCGCTTGGGCTGTCGAAGTGACGTCGTTGTACACGGCGCAGGTTCCACTCGATCCGGAGGCGGAGGACGGGCGCGATCGCGCCTATGAAACCGCGCTGGCCGAGGTGTTGTTGCGCGTTTCGGGGTCGGAATTGAGCGCAGATGCGGAGATGGTGGAGCTGCTATTTCCGAATCCGGCGTCCTACGTCGTGCGCTTTCGTCCGGGGGCGGATGAGACCTTGTGGGTCTCGTTCGACGGCCAAGCAATCGAAGACGTGTTACGCCGGTCTGGCCAGACCGTCTGGGGTGGCGATCGGCCGCTGACGCTGATCTGGCTGGCGGTCGACTGGGGGCAGGGCAAGCGCGAGATCATTTCGGCCGATGATCCGCAACGCCGCGTCGACGCGGCGCGATCGATCGACCGAAATCGACTCCTGCGACAGCGCATCCTGGATATCGCGGATCGACGCGGCTTGCCGGTCGTGTTTCCACTACTGGACACGGTGGACCTGCAGAATGTCAGTTTCAGCGATATTTGGGGAGGTTTCGACGCGGCTTTGATCGCCGCATCGCAGCGTTATGCAGCAAATTCGATTCTCGTTGGACGTATCCGCCCGGTGTCGAGCCAGCGCAACCGTTGGACCTACTACTTTGGCGACGAGAAGCGGAGCTGGAACGGCGAGCCTGAGGTTGTGCTGAATCTGGTTGGCGATCTGCTTGCTGACGAGTTTGCGATCAGCGGCAATGCTGCACCTCAAACCGTCGATCTGAGTATCGCCGGAATTGACTCCGTGGAAGCTTTCGCATCTGTGCAAAAGTTATTGGCTGCCGTGACGCTGATTGAGAATTTCTCCATTGCGGAGGTCGAGGGCGATCGAATCCGTTATCGTGTCGAAGCTCTTGGAGGTACAGACCGCCTGAGCCGGGCATTGCGATTCAACGGTCTTATCGAACAAAATGGATTTGAAGGCGATCGATTCGATCGCAACATGCTTGATCGTACACTGGAATTTTTCTACAGCCCCTAGAAGAAAGAAGATGGACCTAAGCTGGATACCCAACGCAATATCCATATCGCGCATTCTGTTGATTGCGCCAATTATCATATTGTTTGTAAACGACGAGTTTGGCTGGGCTCTGGCCTTGTTTTCGATCGCCGGCCTTTCAGACGGCATCGACGGGTATATTGCCAAGAAATACGATTGGTCCACGCGGCTTGGCGCGTTTCTCGATCCGGCCGGCGACAAGCTGCTTGTCGCATGGTCTTTCGGCACGCTTGCATTTTTGGGGCACATACCGGTTTGGCTGGCAGTAATCGTCATTGCGCGCGACGTCATCATTGTCGCAGGGTCTTTCATGTACCACTATCTTGTCAGGCGCCTCGAGGGTGATCCTACCTTCATCAGCAAGCTCAACACGGGTCTGGAATTCGCGTTCCTGATTTTCGTCATGGCACGCGCGGGATTTGGCAGGCCCGACGAGATTACGATTACCGTTGTTGGCGCGGCTGTCCTTGTGACGGTCGTAATTAGCGGCTACGACTATGTGTCGAACTGGATCCGCAGTGCACGAATCGAGGGCTGAGTGATGAATCCGAGCCTTCGCATGAACTGGCTGATCGCGATCGCGCTGTCCGGATGGTTGCTGTATCTGCTCGCACCGGTCCTGACGCCCTTCGTCGCGGCTGCGCTGCTTGCGTATATCGGCGATCCGCTTGCCGATCGTCTGCAACAACTCAAGCTGCCGAGGACACTTGCTGTCGTGGTGGTATTCCTGCTGACGTTCTTGATGCTCGGGCTTCTGGTGTTGTTGGTAGGGCCGCTAATTCGCACGCAGGTTGGCGCACTGCTTGATGCGCTGCCGGACATCGTACGCCAGTTCGAGCAAGTATGGTTGCCGAACATCGCCGAGTTGCTCGATCTCGAGACCGGCGAAGACGTTGGCATTGGCGCATTTGTGGCGCGCTATGGCGATATGGCCGGTAGCTGGGGCACAAAAGTACTGGTATCGGTAACTCAATCGGGGGGTGCGGTTGCCGCCGCCGTGCTGAGCTTGTTTCTTGTGCCGATATTGACGTTCTACCTGCTTCGCGACTGGGACTCGATCACGGCTCACCTTGGCGCACTGATTCCCAGCGAGCAGCGCGACACGGTGATCGGTCTGGCGCAGGAAACCGATGAGGTCCTTGGCGGATTCCTGCGCGGCCAGCTTCTCGTCATGCTGGCTTTGTCGATCATTTACTCGCTGGGCCTGGGCCTGGTGGGGCTGAAATACGCAATTGCGATCGGCGTCGTATCGGGGCTAGTCAGCTTCGTTCCGTACCTCGGCTTTGTTTTCGGCATCGCTCTTGCGTCCTTGACCGTTGTTCTCGAACCGGATCCATTGTGGAAGCTCGTCGGCGTTGTCGCCACTTTTTCGATTGCGCAAGTCATCGAGGGGTCGCTGCTCACCCCCAAGCTTGTCGGCGATCGCATCGGATTGCATCCGGTGTTGATTATTTTCGCCGTGGCTGCAGGTGGCCAGCTGTTTGGCTTCTTCGGCATTTTGCTGGCGTTGCCCGCGGCTTCGGTGCTTTCGGTTCTGGTGCGTTTCGCCTATGACCGCTATCTCAAGGAACACCCTGAAATCGTCGAAGAACTCGCCGATGAACTTGCCGACGAAGTCTAGAGCAGGGGCGGAACCGTCGTGACTCAGATGGCTCTGCCATTGCGGCTTGCCGATCATGCGGTATTCGACAGCTTTGTCAGTGCGGGCAATGAAGCCCTCGTGGCAACCCTCAATGACCTTGCGACCGGCGATGCCGGCCCGGGTTGCTGGCTCTGGGGTGCGGCGGCAGTCGGCAAGACACATCTGTTGCAAGCGGTGTGCGACCGCGCCGGTGATCTTTCGGTTTACGTTCCATTGCGCAGGCTCGTCGATGCCGGGCCGGACATCTTGCACGGCCTTGAAAGCCGCAATCTTATTTGTCTGGATGATATTGAAACGGTCGCGGGCAAACCTGACTGGGAGGGCGCGTTGTTCGAGCTATGCAACCAGGTTTTTGATGCGAATCGAAACATGATCGTGGCGGCTGCGATGTCGCCGCGCGAATGCCCAATCACACTTCCGGACTTGCAAAGCCGGCTGCTGCGCCTGCCGATATTCAAGATTCACCCTCTGGGTGATAGGGAGCGCGTGATGGCGCTGCAACTGCGCGCCAGGCACCGTGGACTCGATTTGCCCGATGAAACAGCCAATTATCTGTTGAGTCGCAGTCGACGCGATATGGCCAGCCTCTATGGCTTGCTGGACAAGCTCGATCTCGAGGCGCTGCGCGCAAAACGGCGCCTGACCATCCCGTTCGTGAAAGAGGTCATGAAGCACTTGTAGCATTGGCTTGGGTCGCGCGTGCTACACATCCCGCACGGGATACCGGATCTACAGCAACTTCAATGCGATCTCGGCAACTCGGGCGCCCAGCGCGCGCGCGAGCGTCTTCTCGTCGTCGGACAGTGAGTCGGTCTTGCGGCCGAACGTGACGTGGCTTGCGCCATACGGGGTGCCACCCGTCGTCGTCGTCGACAGTGCCTCCTCGGTCCACGGTATGCCGACGTACAACATGCCATGATGAATGAGTGGCAGGGCCATCGTCAGCAATGTCGATTCCTGTCCACCGTGCAGGCTTGACGTTGTCGTGAAGACACCTGCTGGCTTGCCGACCGCTGCGGCCGCCAGCCATTCGTTCACGGTTCCATCCAGGTAATGCTTCAACGCGGCGTCCATGTTGCCAAATCGAGTCGGACTCCCCATGACAAGGCCCGCGCACTCGACCAGGTCCCTGGGTGTCGCGTACGGCGGGCCCGACTCCGGGATTTCGCTGGCTGTGGCCTCGGCGACCGTGGAAACAGCAGGAACGGTTCGTAGCCGGGAGGATATGCCGGACACCGAGTCCACCCCGCGGCATACTTCGCGCGCCAGCGCTTCGGTTGCGCCGCTCGCCGAGTAATAAAGGACAAGAATTTCGCTCATTTGCCGATCAACTCCAATACATTTTCTGGCGGCCGCCCCACAACGGCCTTGTTATTCGCCTCGTCGACAACGATGGGTCGTTCGATGACCTTTGGGTGCGCCTCGAGCCAGGTCGCGAGCGCCGCATCATCATCCAGATCGGGCAGATCAGTGGCGTCTTTGAATTCGGCCTCGCCGCGACGCAGCAGGTCGGCGACCGCTATGCCGAGGATTGCCGCATGCCGAAGCGTCGTGGCAGCCGCAGGTGGAGTGCTCAGATACTCGACGATCCTGGGGCGAACGCCGGATTCCTCCAGTAATTGCAGTGTTTTCCGGGACTTGGAACAGCGTGGATTGTGGTAGATGGTGATTGACATTATGTCCTCGTCCTTGGTAGCGTTGAGCGGTTGCGGATAATAAGAATAACAATGCTTTCCAGTGGTTTGACAGTTTTCCTGCGTGGCGTATTGCTCGTGGCGTGCTTATTGGCCGCTGCTTGCCAGACCGCGCCTCCGGTGCAGGAGATGTCGGATGCGCGTCAGGCGATCAGCGTCGCGGTCGAGGCTGGTGCAGAGCAGCACGCTGCTGCCGCGCTCAGAGCCGCGAATGCCCATCTCGACAGCGCTGAACGATATCTGAGTACCCGCAATTATGCGATCGCCCGTCGCGAGGCCATAGAGGCCAAGACGAAGGCGCTGGAAGCGCTCGAACGCAGCGCAGCCTTTCAGGAAGCGGAAGACTAGCCCCAGCGTATGACCGCCGCCCGCCGCTTCACGATCAGAGGCCGTGTTCAGGGTGTTTTTTTCCGAGACAGTACGCGACGCGTCGCCGAATCGTTGGGTATCACCGGACATGCTATCAACCTCCGCAACGGGGACGTTGAAGTCTTCGCATGTGGTGAAGCCGAGGCGCTCGAAAAACTGGCAATCTGGCTCAACGACGGCCCACCCATGGCCCAGGTCACCGATGTCATCCAGGAAGACGCGGACTGGCAGTCGATCAGCGGATTTGTAACTGGCTAGGACGGCGGGGGATTCCTCGATCCTTATCCCTGGTACCACTTCCTGCTGAGCTTATCGATCACCTTGTTCGGATATTTGCGCTTGCCCAGGCTGCCGTTATAACGCCCCAGCGCCCGTCGCAGATCGCCTTGTTCCTTATCCAGGTAGAACTTCAAGATGGTACAGCCGTAACGAAGATTGGTGTCGAGACGAATCAGGTTGTCGTCCGGCCGGCCGATTTCCTCGCGCCAGAACGGCATGACCTGCATCAGGCCCAGCGCCCCCGCGACGGAGATCGCGTAGCGGTCGAAGTTACTCTCGACCTCAATCACGGCCAGAACCAATTCCGGCGGCAATTCGGCACGGGCTGCCTCGTAATGAACTCGGGTCAGGATCTCGATGCGCTCGTCGGCGTCGCCAACCTGGCGTTCAAGCCGCGCCGACATGTCGGTGAGCCAGACTTCTGCGTCGAAGCGGTCGTCAAAGCTGTCGGCCGCGCTCGCCGCCTGGCGTAGTATTTCGCGCAACTCGGGGTCGGGTAGCTGTTCGCCCACGGCCGATACTGGCGCGAGCACGGCCAGCAGGATACAGGCAAATACGATATGGCGTCCGATCTCCATGGATCAATCTATTGTAACGAATACACTAGCTTATAGCGCTTTCTTTGAGCAAATTGAGAGCAGCTTCACGGTTCAGACTGCGGGCTTCGTCGTCGCGCCGATGGCGGTACTCGAGTTCATCGGCCTCGAGACCGCGTTCCGAAACAACCAGCCGTTGCGGAATCCCGATCAATTCGGCATCGGCAAATTTGACGCCTGGCCGCACGTCGCGATCGTCAAACAGTACTTCGAGGCCCATGCCCTGCAGTTCCTCATAGAGCGTCTCGGCGGCTTCACGGACGGTCTCGGAACGATGCATGTTGATCGGTACGAGTACGACATCGAACGGCGCGAGCGGCTCGGGCCAGATAATTCCATTGTCATCGTGATTCTGTTCGATCGCCGCCCCAACGATGCGTGTGATGCCTATGCCATAGCACCCCATCGCCATGATGCGATCCTTGCCGTCGCTGTCCTGCACAGACGCGCCCATGGCCTCACTGTATTTTGTCCCGAGCTGGAAAATGTGTCCGACCTCGATGCCACGCGCGATGCTCAGTGTACCTTTGCCGCCGGGGACCGGGTCGCCGGCAACGACATTACGAATATCCACCGTCTCGGGTGACGGCAGGTCGCGCTCAAAATTGACACCGGTATAGTGAAAACCAACCTCGTTCGCGCCACAACTGAAGTCCGCCATGCTGGCGACGCCGTGATCGAAAACCACTGGCATCTCAAGGCCAACCGGCCCCAGCGACCCCGGGTCGCTACCCGTCGCCTTGCGAATAGTCGGCGCATCAGCCATCGTCAAGGGTGATGCGATTCCGTCGATCTTCTGTGCTTTGACCGGGTTGAGTTCGTGATCGCCACGCAAGACCACTGCTACGGGCCCGTCGGTACCCTCGACGATCAGTGTCTTCACCGTCTGCGCGGCGCTGATGTCGAGCAATTCACATAAATCCCGGATTGACTGTACACCGGGAGTCGCGATCTTCTGCAAGGTTTGCGATGCGTCCGGACGCTTGTCGCCAGTCGGCAGTGTCGCCGCCGTCTCGATATTCGATGCGTAATCGTCTTGTTCGCTGTACGCGATGGCGTCTTCGCCCGATTCGGCGATAACGTGAAATTCCTGCGACTTGCTGCCACCGATTTCTCCACTGTCTGCCCACACAATGCGGTAATTCAAGCCAAGACGGTCGAATATCGCCGAATAAGCCGCGTGCATCTTCTGGTATGAGATTTCGAGGCCGTCCGCATCGATATCGAATGAATAGGCGTCTTTCATGATGAATTCGCGTGAGCGCATGACGCCGAATCGCGGCCGGATTTCGTCACGGAATTTCGTCTGGATTTGATAGAAATTGACCGGCAGCTGTTTGTAGCTGCGCAGTTCCCTGCAGGCGATGTCGGTAATGACCTCCTCATGGGTCGGGCCGAAGCAGTACTCGCGGTCGTGCCGATCCGACATGCGCAGCAGCAACGGGCCGTACTGGTCCCAGCGACCGGTTTTTTGCCACAGCTCAGCCGGTTGCACGGCGGGCATCAGCAATTCGAGGGCCCCGGCACGGTTCATTTCCTCGCGCACCACGGTCTCGACTTTCCGCAACACCCTGAGGCCGAGCGGCATCCAGGTAAACAGGCCAGAGGCCAGCCGCCGGATCAACCCGGCTCTGAGCATCAGTTTGTGGCTGACGATTTCTGCTTCCGCAGGCACTTCCTTGAGCGTCGTCAGGCCGAATTCGGAAAATCGCATCAAATATCAACCTTCGTGAGACAAGCCGCGGATTCTAGTGCATTTAGAGTATCTCTAATACCAAAAACGTATTGACTCGACGCTCAAAGAAGGGGATCGTCGCGGCTCTTTGTGTTGCGCAGGCTTGCTCGTGGAAGGTAGACGAAACCCGTTTGTTGCCCGTGAGGGTATTCCCTTCCTGATCATCGCCGTCCTGGCCTTCGGCCTCGCCCTGCAATATCTCGACATCCTGTTCGTCGTGGCAACGGCGCTTCTGGTTTTTGTTTTCATACTCATATTCCGCGATCCACGCCGCGACATACCAGCATCGCCACTCGGCGTCGTCAGCCCCGTCGATGGCCGGGTTATCGAAGTCGATCTCGTCGACAAACGTGTACTGCACGGTGAAGCCCATCGTGTTCGCATCCGTATCGATAGCTTCGGGACCTACACGGCGCGCGCCCCTGTCGAGGGCAAGATCATGGATTTGCGATCGGTCAATGGCGACAAGATTGTCGACTATCGCACCAATGCACTGTGGATTCAGAGCGACGAAGGCTATGACGTTGTCCTGCAATTCCACGGCTACCGATTCGGCCTGGCGCCACAGTCATTCATTCGCTTCGGCGAACGAGTCGGTCAGGGACAGCGCTGCGCTTACTTAAGGCTGACGCGCATTGCAGAGTTGCACCTGCCGATCGCGAGCACGATCCTGGTCAAGCCGGGCCAGGTTGTTACTGCCGGCACCGACCTGATTGGCAAAGTCCCGCACGCCTGAGTGTAGAATATCCGGATGATTCAGTCCGAACAGCAGCGACGCGCCTACCTCGAGGCGCTGGGCATCGATGTCTGGCTCCCGAAAGAACAGGCCGACCCCGAGGAGCAGTGTGTCGGCTCTGCGCCCGACACCGGGGGCTTGGACTGGTCCGAGTTGCGCAGCTCGGTGGCCGCATGCACGCGCTGCGCACTGCACGAAAGTCGCACGCAGACCGTTTTTGGTGTCGGTGATCCCGATTCTGACTGGATGATAATTGGCGAGGCGCCTGGAGCGGAAGAAGACCGGCGCGGCGAGCCGTTTGTCGGTCGAGCCGGCAAATTACTGGACGAAATGTTGCGGGCCGTCGGTCAGGCCCGGGACAGTGTCTTTATCGCCAACATTCTCAAATGCCGGCCGCCGAACAATCGCGATCCCAAGGCTGAGGAATCGTCCGCCTGCCGCGACTACCTCGAACGACAAATTGAGCTGGTGCAGCCGAAGATAATTCTTGCTGTTGGCCGCGTCGCTGCCCAGTTATTGCTCGATACCGACTCGCCTGTGGGCAGATTGCGCGGCTCGCGGCATCAACTCGGCAGTACGCCGCTTGTCGTTACGTATCATCCTGCCTACTTGTTGCGGAGTCCGTCTCAGAAGCGCAAAGCCTGGGATGATTTGTGTCTGGCAAAGCACATAGCGGCGGACGCATCGCTATGATCCGGCCGGTCCCAGAGTCCCATGTGGTTATTCGAACAATGACCCACGAAGACCTGCCACATGTTTCGGACATCGAACGGCGCAGCTACGAATTTCCATGGAGCCACGGTGTATTCCGCGACTGCCTGCTCGCCGGTTATCAATGCGTGGTGCTGGAGCGTGACGGTGAAGTCGCGGGTTACAGCATCTTGTCGGTGGCGGCAGGTGAGGCGCACATACTGAATCTATGCATAGAGCCTTCTTATCGCTCGCACGGGTTCGGCGAGAAACTGCTCGATGAAATCCTGTTTCGTGCGCGCACTTCGTCGGTACGCGAGATATTCCTGGAGGTGCGGCCAACGAATACCAGTGCGATGGCGCTATATAAAAAGAAGGGCTTTCATCAGGTTGCGAATCGTCCCGCTTATTATCAGGCGCGCGATGGGCGTGAGGACGCGGCCGTACTTGCAAAAAAACTGACGACCGACGATTGAAGTAATATGTCGGTAATTCAAGAGCAGGTCCTTAAACGGCGCAGCTTTGCGATTATTTCGCATCCGGATGCGGGCAAGACAACGCTGACAGAAAAGCTGTTGCTATATGGCGGAGCGATTCAGCTTGCAGGGAC
>Ga0224508_10001371_pt1 | contig 21947 bp, 19 predicted proteins | sample SF_Jan12_sed_USG_4_FD_170157 | JGI IMG/M metagenome (GOLD analysis project Ga0224508, IMG submission 170157) | Sediment microbial communities from San Francisco Bay, California, United States - SF_Jan12_sed_USGS_21 | ecosystem: Environmental > Aquatic > Marine > Sediment | place: USA... | reverse complement strand
CTCCTCACCGGCTACGCGGACCTGGATGCCGTGGAGGGCTCGATCAACGAGAGCGAAGTCTTCCGGTTTCTGACCAAACCGTGCCCGCCCCAGCAGCTTCGCGACACCATAGAGCTCGCCGCCAGAGTCGCCCAGGAAGCGCCCGCAGTGGCGGGGCCCCGCGAGCACGGCGAAAGTGACGACCCGGACGTGTTGGAGCCGGAACGCCTGGAAATAATCCTGCAGGCGGATACCGCTCACGAGATGAGTGATACCGCTCCGGAGCCGGAAGAGCAGGCAGCTCTTGCAGAGCCGCGCGCCGCTCCGCCGCCCCCCGCCGACACAGCGGAACCCGAACCGGTGAATTCGGGCACGCAACGGCTCGCGCAGCCGAATCTGCCCGACTCTGCGCAGACGCAGACGCAGGCGCCGGCGCCTGCGCCACGACCGCCCGCGAAGCGCCGCCTGGCCACCGGCATGGGCGTCATCGTCTTTACGGCCGAGGACGAGGTCGTCCAGACGGTCCAACAGGCCGTGCGGGGCCGGCTGCCCGTCTATCAGGCGACCAATGTGGTTCAAGTCGTCAAGATCCTGAAGGAGAAACGCCCGGGCGTCCTAATGACGGATATCTCCGAAGACCGGGCGACCATCCAGTCCATGACGGCGCAACTGAAAGAGCACCTGCCCGAGCTCGTCACGATCGCCATCTCTCAACATCGAGATGTCCTGGATATGGTCTGGTTGATCAATCACGGGCAGATCTTCAGGTTCTTGAGAAAGCCGATTTCTACCGGGCGCTGCGCCGTCAGCCTGCAAGCTGCGCTGCAGCACCACCGCACGCTGTTGAAGAATCCGGAACTGGTCCAGCGACATGAGGTCACCGCGAGTCGGGACGCCAGCATGGTGAGCGGGGTGCTGGACAAGATCAAATCAGTCAGGCGGCTTTGGGCATCGGCATGAGCGGTACCGAAGACAACCGACAGGATTCCACGGACGTTCTGTTGCTGCTCGGTGGCCTCGTGGTCGCCGGCGTCGCCCTGAGCTGGCTGCTGTTGTCCAAGCCGTGGGAGGCGCTCTCGAGTGACGAACGCGTCGTGCCACCACCTGTCGTGGTAGCAGCGACTCAGCCTGCCGCTGAACCCCGGGCCCCCGAGCCCGCGCTCGAGACCACGCTGGACGATCCGTTGAGGATGGCGCGACTTGCCTTCGAGGCGGGCATGTTGGTTGAGCCCGCCGGCTTGAGCGCATGGTCGCTATACGAGCAGATCCTCGAGGATACGCCCGGGCAGCCCGAAGCGTTGGACGGACTGACCCTGATCGCGGACAGCCTGGTCGCGCGGGGGGCCGTTGCGCTCGAACAGGGCCGAGTGAACGACGCGCGCGATATCGTCGAGCGCATCCTCGGCGCCCTGCCCAACCACGACGGCGCTCGGGCCCTGGCGGGCGAGCTCGGTGAGCCGGTCCAGCGGGTCACGTCCAGAGTACCCGTCATCTCCAGCCCGCCGGACCCATCGATCGTAGAGGCCAAACCGGCCATGGTTACCATTGTGCAACCCCCTCAGATCATCGAAACCCCCGTCGTTGAGGCGCCGGCCCCTGCGCCACCGCCGGTCGACCCGATGGTGGAACTGGGAGAAGCATTCGATCAGGCCATGGTCGACAACCGCTTGCTGACCCCGACGGATGAGAACGCCAGGCACTTTTTGAACGCCATGCTCAGCTTGGACCCTGAAGCGGAGGTCGTCGTCGAGGCACAGGCGCAACTCTTCAACGAGTTTCTCCGCCGGGCATCCGCCGGCACCGAAACGCTGGATGCCGACGCGGCAAAGACCTGGATCGACGCGGCCGAGTCGGTGCGTGACGATGCGCCCGCCATCGAACGGGCGCGGGCACAGCTCACGAACCGCCTGATCGAGGCCGAGTCCATGAGACCCGTGCCGGCGTCGGAACTGGAGTTCATCGAGTACGTCCCGCCCCGCTACCCCATGCCGGCCCGGACACGAAACATCGAAGGCTGGGTCGATCTGGAGTTCACCGTCACGCCGGAAGGAGCCACACGGGACATCGCCGTGACCGACGCATCCCACGAGACCTATTTCCGAGAACAGGCGGTCGCCGCTGCCGAGCAGTGGCAGTTCGTGCCGCGTGTCTTTCTGGGGCGCACGATCGAGCAGCGAGTCCAGACGCGACTTCGATTCGCTCTCCAGTGATCCACGCTTCCCCTGGCGCTAACCCGAGGCCAGGCGATGCGCCCGACGCGTCGTCTCCGGAAGCCGGTAACGCGGCGTCAGGCCGAGCACCAGGTCGATGGCCCGGGACAGGGTGATCTTGTGGCCGACAGACACGTAGACGGGCTTCACCCCGACGCGTGTACGTAAGACGGCGCCGAGCACCTCTTCCCCATCCAGCAGCGGAACCCAGGCACCCTTCTCGTCGGGCACGGGCTCATGCGCCCCGATCAGGCGCGACTTCGCGACTCCAATACTGGGAATGTCGGTGATGACGCCCAGGTGGCAGGCCAGTCCAAACCGGCGGGGGTGGGCGTAGCCCTGCCCGTCGCACACCAGGATGTCCGGGCGTCGTGTCAGTCGATCCAGCGCGGCGAGGGCGGCCGGGCATTCCCGGAATGACAGCAGCCCCGGCACGTAGGGGAAGCGCGTCTTGCGACGCGCGATGGCTTCCTCGACCACCTCCAGCTCAGGATAGGTCAAGACCACCGCCGCGGCACGAGTGACCTGACCGGCCTGCTCGAACCCGATGTCGATCCCGGCGACGAGGGCGGGAACCGCCGGCCCGATATCCCGTTGCACGACGAGGGCGCGCAACTCTTCCTGAATCTCCCGCGCCGCCTTCGGCGACAGGTTCCACGAATGCGAAATCGTCACAAATCGTTCCGGTTAAACATAACTGCCTATACGACCACACTCACTGCGCTAAGATAACGCTGAACAACACTCCCAATACAACGGCACACTTAAGAATGCCCAAACAGGGGGATCGACATGTACAAATTCTTGTTACTGCCCGCAGCATTCCTTCTCAGCACCTCGCAGACTGCACTTAGCCAAACACAGTCGTCGAGCATTGCCGGCGCGCCCGCTGCGACCGGGTCGTCAGGCATGGCAGACGAGCAACCGTTGATCAGGGTCGAACCGGAGTATCCCGCGCGCGCGCGCGCCCAGGCGATCGAAGGATCGGTGACAGTCGAGTTCACGGTCAACGCTTTCGGCGAGGTCGAGGATGCCCGCGTAGCCGAATCAAACCCAAGGGGTATATTCGATCAATCCGCCCTGGCCGCCGTGCAGCGGTGGCGTTATGCCGCGGACGCCGAACGAGAAGCGACCTTAGTCAGCGAACGACTGGACTTCAGCTTGACCGACCTCGTCTGGCAACTGACAGCGGATTCGGGGCCGTCCTCCGGGATCACGCCCCGGAATGATTGTGTCCGGGAGAACATCGCTTACGACTTTGGTGAGATGGTGGAAGTTGGCCTCATCAACTCCTGCGCGGAACCATTGCTGGTTTTCGGCTGCGCGCTCGGCACCGGCCAACACTCAGGCAAGTGGGTCTGTATCGACTCCGAGCGAGCGGAGACGGTCCTGCTGCGTCCCGGTGACGGGCGCATCGGCAGCTCCGCCTTCATCAGTACGGTGGCGGGTACCCGCAGTTTCTCTTATGGAGAAAATATCTTCCTGGCGCGAGCACCCAACACGCAGTACTGGTGGATTGCCTGTCGGCAGGCCGACGGGCCATGCCGCGACAGCGCAAGGCAATGGGTCCGATCGGTCGACCGCCAGCTGGCGAGCGTGGATCCACAGGCGCGTGCAGCGGTCGCCGTGGCGAGATCGCACTAGCGGAAGCGTTACTGGCGAGCGCCGCGGGCTACTGGCGCCATCTGACGCCGATCATGGATTGGCTGCGCACGTAGGCCGCTCTGGGGTCGCTTGAAGCGATATCCTCTGACCAGAGCTCTGCGGACAGTGCCAGCCGGGGTGTTATCCGGTACTCCATGGTCAGCTCTGCGCTCACGTCCTCGAGATCCTTGGGCCCGGCCGCCGGGTCGTTGAACGCAAAGGCCCGGGAATACTCGTAGGTCCTGGATACGGCAGCGATCGAGAGCCGGAATCTGCGACCGGGGCGGAAGGTGGTCCCCAGACGGTAAACGTGCTGATCGTAGTCGTAGTAACCGGCGAACTGATCCATGCGATCGATTCGCAGGTAGTCGAATTCCAGACGGAAAAGGCGCCCGAAGTCATGCTCCATGCCTACCTCAACGCCCCGATACTTGTATCGCAGGGGAGGATTGGTGCTCAGCAGATCACCGTTACGATCCCTCGACAATCGTTCATCGTAGAACCGGCGATAGTAGCGGCCACCGAGCTTCAATCGTGTGCTGTCGGTAATCGCGTATTCGGTCCCGGCGCGGGTGTAGTAGAGCTCGTGGTCGTAGTTCTGGACGAGCGGGGTATCGTCATACTGACGCCGCTCGAAGCGAAGATTGAAACCCCAGGTCCATCGCCCGATGGTGTGCCCGAAGTCGCTCCTGATGCCGGCAGCGCCATATGAATAGCGCTGCGAGATATCGACGCCGTTGATATCTCGATCCAGACCATCGTCAGGGTCGAAATTCGATTCCCGATGGTCCCGAACGAAGAATGCGGAGTCCAGGTCGATGTTCTTCCGCCGTCCCATCTCGATATCCGCTCCGAGCTCGAAGCGCTGTGAGATCTGGTTTGCGTTGCTGAACTCGGATCCGTAGAAATCGCCATTCAGGACATAGGTGAAGTTGAAATCGGTGTCGCCTGCCTCGTTGAACAGCACATACTCTGCCAGGAGGTCGAGCGGCATGAAGCTCGCAGATTGGACCACGGGTGTCACCAGTGGCTGACCCGGCTGTGCAAGATCAACGTAAGGCTCCGACGGCGTGCGATAGATGTTGTCGTCCTGACCCAGACGAGCGAGAGCAATGAAATTGAACTCGCCAACACGCTGATCCGTCGGCGTCACGAAACGCCGGCTGGTTCTCGTACCGGATGCTGCCTGGCTCGGAGCCGTGACGGATTGGAGCGCACGTTCCGACAGGGTTCTGAGCTCCCGCCGATCGGCCCGCTCCAATGAGAGCCTGAACCAGCGTTCGGCCGCAGCCGGTTCGCCCTTGGCGCGGCTCGTGAGACCCAGGTTATACAGTGCCAGCGGCGCTAATCTCGGATCTGCGGCCGCGCGCTCCAGAGCGGCCTCCGCATCATCGTAGCGCTCCACCTTGTAGCTGGTCACGCCGAGGTTGTAGTGCAGGAGGGGGATATCCAGGCCAGCGGCGCTGGCCTCCCGATACCGCAGCAGCGCCGCCCGATAGAGCCCGTCCCGAAAGAGCTCGTTTCCCTCGAGCATCAGTGCGCGACCGTCCACCTGTGCCGGCACCGAGAGCGGCACCAGCGCGGCCAGAACGATCAGTAGCGATCCCGCAGTTCGGCGTTTCATGGTTCCTCGCCCACCCGGTGGAAGGCCGTCAAAAAAATCTCGAAGCGATCATCCGAGACCTCACTCTAGGCCGCTGAAAGCACACAGGAAAGGACTCGGTTCACAGGCTGAGCGACCGGTCTCGGGGTGACTTCCGGGGTGGATCGGGGCCAGAAAAAACCCCCGCCGGGGCGGGGGTTTCGTGCCGTCTGAGGCTGGAGCGCACCGTTCAGCCCCGGGGAGTTTCAACACCAGGGTCTGGCCCCAGGACTCGCTCAGACCAGATCGCCATCTTCCTCGGCAATGTCGTCTCCGACGACATCCTCGATGGACTCGACATCAGACTCGGCTGCGACGTCGTCACTCATGTCTTCCTCGAGATCGGACCCATCGGCGACATCCTCGCCCTCAACGCCGTCCTCGCCTTCGAGCTCACCGTCCATCTCGTGCTCCGGCTCCTCCTCGACGTCGTGATCCTCCACATCGCCCTCGCCTTCCTCGTCGTGCTCGACACCCAACGCATCCTCCGCGAGATCGGCGACGCGCTCGTCGTCACCGAACCCGGCATCCGCTTGACGCGCCTCACGCTCGCTATCCTCCGAGCCAGCCGACGCTTCATCCTCGCCGTCCAGCTCCTCTTCGTCTTCCACCGCGAGCAGCTCAGCATCGATGTCTTCCAGATCGTCCAGGACAAAGTCCATGGTGACCTCATCGAGATCGTCGTCCGCGAAGGCGGCGGGCGCTGCGCCCAAGCCCAGCGCGAAGATCGCGCCTGTCAGTATTGATATCCCTTTCATCGCTCCGTACTCCCTTTGGTATTTCGAATCACGTCTGATTTCGTCATCAGATGACGGCAACACGCACGGTGAAGACTTTCTCATCACCTTCATGCTGCAGGCGGGCCACCAGCTCACCGCCCGATCCACCGATCGCGACGAGTTGCAGTGGCAGCACATTCTTCCCTTCCCGAAGACGGGTGGTCCAGCTCACTTCATCCAACCCCCGGTACTCGGCGAGCTCCACGCCATCAGGCAGAGCGACCGTGAGCGAGACGCCCTCCAATTCGGTTGCGGAGGCAAAGACCAGGTTCAAGGTGCGGGTTTCGTGCACGGCCATGCTCACGCCGGCCACGGGATCGCTCCCGGTAGGCTGGGGGTTGTGGAGAAGCAGGCCGCCCACCACCAGGACCGCGATACCCGCCGCCAGGGCGCCGGCGTGGCGCCGGCTCCATCGTTTGGGGTCCGCAGGCCTCGCACTCTCCCGCGCCGCTTCCAGCGCGCGATCGAAGAACCCCGGCGTCGGCCCGCTCACCGGGTACGCGCCCAGCGCCCGCTGCAGCTGCTGGCCACGTTCCAGAATCGCCCGGCACGAGCCGCAGTACTGAAGATGCGCCTCCAGCTCCCAACGGGCATCCGGGGCGACGGCTCCGTCCAGATAATCATCCAGCTCGGTTTTAATTCGATCGCATGTCACGGTTGCTTCCTCTCTACCCCTGATACACGCCGCTCGGTGCCAGAAGGTTCCATCTCCTCCAGAAGCGCTCGAACCCGCGCGCGCGCGCGGTGCAGTCTGGATTTCAGGGTACCCACGGGTATGCCCGTAATCCTATGAATTTCTTCAAGTTTATAGCCCTCCGAGTCGTGCATCAGAAGCACCGTGCGATGCTCGAGGCTGAGTGCCGCCAGGGCGTCGGACAGTCGTGTTATGTCGAACGCCTGATCGGCCGCCTCCGCGGGACCCGGATCCGTGGAGGCCAGGTTCCCCAGGACATCGTCCGGGGCGCCGTCCCCGGCCCCGGCGGCGCCAACCAGCCGGAGGCGCTTTCGAGCGTACTGGCGTTGCCGGTCAATGAACTGGTTGTAAAGCACCCGGGAGAGCCACGGACCCAGGTCTTCGATGCTCGAGAGCTCGTCCCGACGCTGATAGAGCTTTACCAGCACGTCCTGCAGGAGATCCTCCGCATCGGCCACCTGGCCCGTGAATCGGTATGCCAGCCTGTAGAGCTTCTCGAGATAAGGCTCGAGGAGCTGCTCGAAGCTCGGAGCGTCATCGGGACGGTCGGTACGCATCTAACACTCGTCGGCGCGGGCGAGTGAGATAGGTTAGGATTATGTCGAAGAAAAACCGTGACCCGGATCATAGTCCAGCATGATTGCGAACATCCGCGCTGATCGAATGTCAGATGAGCTGTGAGCCGGGAAGAACAACGCCGCTGGGAGGACGTTGATGCTCAAGCGGAACTCGTTTCTAGTCACGCTCCTGCTCGGCCTGGTCTGCTCGCCGGGCTCGGCACGAACGCTTCAGCAGGTGCTGAACGATGGCACGATGCGCGTCGGGGTCGCGCTCTACACGCCCTGGGCCATGCGAAGCCCGTCGGGCGAGCTGATCGGCTTTGAGATCGACGTCGGGCGGAAACTGGCCGAGGACATGGGCGTCGACGTCGAATTCAGCGTCTACCCATGGGAGCGCATTATTCTCGCGCTGCAGTCGGGAGAGATCGACTTAATCGCTGCGGGCCTTTCGATCACGCCGGAAAGAGCGCTGCACGTCAATTTCAGTCAACCCTACTCGCGCGGCGGCACCGCGCTGGCGACCAATCTGGAAACGACCGCGGCGGTGGGAAGTCTCGATGACCTGAACGACGCCGCCTATACCGTGGCCGCGGTCTCCGGGACGGTCGCCGAGGAGCTCGTGGATCGAATTTTTCCCAGGGCCGAGCTGGTGCCCTACGAAGATCCCGAGGCGGCCAGCGCCGCACTGATCGAGGGCACGGTCGACGCGTACCTCGAGGACGAACCCATACCGACTTTCCTGGCGCTCGAGAACCCGACGAAGGTGGACGTTCCGGTGCCGGATCCGCTCCTCGAGACCCCGGCCGGTTTCGCGGTGAACAAGGGGGACCCTGACTTCATCATCTTCCTGAACGCCTGGATTACGGCGCGAGAATCCGATACCTGGCTGCCCACGCTTCACGGCTACTGGTTCGAGACGCTGCGTTGGAGGAATCAGCTTGGGGCGGCCCGGTAGGCGATTCGGCATCTGGGCGCCGCTTGCCGTCGCGCAGGCCGCCTGGAGCCAGGTGGAGCCACCTCCGCCGCCGAGCGTGCTCGAGGATGAGCCGGGCGATGCCATCCTGGCCGAGCTCCCGGAGGACCGGCAGGAGGAGATGGAGGAGATCGTCGTGATCGGCGAGAGTGTGGATGAGTGGCGGCTGCCGGACCTGGGCGCTGCCTGGCGACTGGAGAACGAGACGCCGCAGAGGACTCGCCTCGCCGTACGCTTCCTCCCGCTCTACGATCCTGAATCAGCCGGCCGCCTGCCGGACATCTTCATTATCAATAAGCAACAGGAGAGGATCGGTTCTCTGGAGTTCTTTCGGATCCGCTTTGGGGCGGAGCCCCAGAGGACGATCGTCCCTACGGTCGCGGAGCCGGATCCGTAAAGCCCCCGGGGTCGGGGAAACCGGACGACTCGATCGCCGTCCGGTAATCCTCGACGCCTCAGAGGGTGGTTTCCTCCGAGTCGCGTCCGCCCCGACCACGAAAACCGCCACCGGGCCTGCGCGGACGTTCATCCCGGCTGATGACCCCGTCGCCATTTTCGTCCAGACGAGCGAAGCGCTCCTCGGTCATCTCCGGACGAACGGCCTGCAACTCCGAGAAAGACACCGCACCGTCGCCGTCCGTGTCGATCTCGCCCGGCCCGAAACCCCGGCGCCCGCCGTGGCGACGCCCGGCCGCAAGCTCTTCCATTGTCAGCAGGCCATCACCATCGGTATCCAGCCGCGCGAACCTTTCCTCGCCCATGGCTTGGAACTCCGGGAGCGAGACCGCCCCGTCACCGTCGGTATCCATCGGCATCTGGGACCAGGCGGTCCCGCTCACCAACACGCCCAACCACAAAGCAAGCTTTGATTTCATCATCCTAATACCTCCGCGTCACATATCGTTTTCCTGAACCTGGAACATTCAACGCCACGGAGCCCGGGAGGTGTACCCAGGACAACCGAAGAAAGCTTGAGAAAGCTTAAGCGCTAAAATGCTGCCCACACACCGTTGGGAATGAATGCATGGAATTTCTCGAAGAGGCAGCAATTTTTCTGGGCACCGCGATCATCGCCGTGCCGCTGTTTCGGCGGCTGGGTTTCGGCTCCGTGTTGGGTTATCTCGCAGCGGGTGTCGTGATCGGACCCTGGGGGCTGGGCCTCATCGGCAACGGCGAGAATATCCTTCATTTCGCGGAGCTCGGGGTCGTCTTTCTCTTGTTCATCATCGGGCTGGAGCTACAGCCGAGCAGACTCTGGGTGCTGCGCAAGCAGGTTTTTGGTCTGGGCCTCGCGCAAGTGCTCACCACCGGCGCGATATTGACGGGTGTCGGGGTTCTCATGGGGCTCGGCCGAAACGTGGCGTTGTTGACCGGCTTCGGGCTCGCGTTGTCCTCGACGGCGTTCGTGCTTCAAATGCTGGCCGAGAAACACCAGCTGACGACCCTGCATGGCCGCTGGTCGTTCGCCGTGCTGCTCTTCCAGGACCTGGCCGTCATCCCGCTGCTCGCGCTGGTCCCGTTGCTCGCGACCGAAGCCGTCGCCGAGGGAAGCCCGGCCCCGGGCCAGCTCCTCGCAAGCATTGCGCTCATCGTGGTGGTCTTTGCGGGCGCGCGGTTCGCGTTACGGCCCATATTCCATGCCATCGCGCGCTGGGGATCGGAGGAAACCTTCACGGCCGCGGCGCTTCTGGTGGTGATCGGCGCATCGCTCCTGATGGAGTCGGCGCACCTCTCCATGGGGCTCGGGGCGTTTCTCGCAGGCATGCTGCTCGCGGATTCGGAGTTCCGCCACCAGCTGGAGGCGGATATCGCACCCTTCAAGGGACTACTGCTGGGGCTCTTCTTTATCGCGGTCGGCATGGGCGCGAATATCGATCTCCTCGCAGCCCGCTGGGATACCGTTGTCGCGCTCACGGTCGGGCTCCTGGCCATCAAGGCGCTCATCCTCTTCGCGCTGGCCCGGCTGTTCGGCCTGGCCAACGGGCCGGCCCGGCACCTCAGTCTGATCCTGCCTCAGGGGGGCGAATTCGCCTTCGTGCTCTTCACGGCTGGCATGTCGTATCAGGTCATCGGCAGAGAAGACGCGGAGTTGGCCATCCTGGTGATTACCCTCTCGATGGCGGCGACGCCGCTGTTGTTTTTATTCAACGAGCGGGTCTTGAACCCCTGGTTCGGGGCCGGCAAGGCCCGGCCTTTCGACGTGATTCCGGAAGAGGAGACATCGATCGTGATCGCCGGATTCGGACGCGTCGGGCAGATCGTGGGCCGAATTCTCGCCATGCGCGGGATGCACTTCACGGCGATCGACTCCAGCGTCGAGCAGGTCGACATCGTGCGCCGCTTCGGAAACAAGGTCTACTACGGAGAAGCCCATCGACTCGAGATCCTGAGGGCTGCCGGCCTGGACTCCTGCACCCTGTTTGTCGCCGCGATCGAAGATCCGGAGGAATCCCTCAAGACGGTCCAGACGGTCAGGCACCACTTCCCGAAGGTTCGCATCTATGCGCGCGCTCGCAACCGTTACCATGCGTTGCGGTTGATGGATATGGGTGCGCACTACATTGTCCGTGACACATTGCTGTCGAGCCTCGACCTGTCCCGGGAAGTGCTCCAGGGACTGGGGGCCAGCGCCGCAGACGCCGCCGAATCCGTCAGGATGTTCGAAGATTTCGACCGCGTGCTGCTCGAGCGACAGCAGGCGGTGCACCATGATGAGTCTCGCTTCATCCAGAGTGCCAAGGAAGCCGCCGAGGAGCTTCGCGAGCTCTTCGAGAGACAAGCCGCCGAGAATCCCGCGGGCAGGATAGAGACGAAGGGCGTGTCATGACCCGCCGAGAGACGGTGGAGTTCCCGGGTTTTCCGGCAGCGACCGTGAGGTTTCTCGAGGAGCTTGCCAGCCATAACGAGCGGGCCTGGTTTCAGGCGAACAAGCGTCGTTACGAGGAGGATGTGCTCGCCCCGGCGCTTCAGTTCATTGGCGCGATGGGACCCCGCCTGGAGCAGATCTCCCGGCGTTTCGTGGCCATCCCGAAGCGCATGGGCGGCTCGCTGATGCGGGTCTATAGAGACACGCGATTCTCGAGAAACAAAGCCCCCTACAAGACCAACATCGGGATCCAGTTTCGTCACGAGCTCGGCAAGGACGTCCACGCCCCCGGCTTCTACGTTCACATCGAGCCCCGGGGCTCTTTTCTCGGCGTCGGGATCTGGCACCCCGAGTCGAGCGCATTGGCCGCGATCCGGGACAGGATCGTAGAGGACCCCGGCGCGTGGCGACGCGCGCGCAACGCCAAACGGTTTCGCGAGCGCTTCGAGTTGTCCGGAGACAGCCTCAAGCGAGCGCCGCGGGGCTACCCGCAAGACCATCCCTGCCTGGACGACTTGAAGCGAAAAGACTTCATCGGCGTGTCGGAGTTCGACGTCGAGGACGCGGGGGATCCGCAATTCGCGGACCGGGTCGCATCGGACTTCGCCGCGGCCAAACCGTTGATGAGATTCCTGTGCGCCGCGCTCGAGCTGCGCTTCTGAAGACCCGCCACCGGCAGACAAGCCCCGAAAAGAGCCTCACTGCCGCGACGTCAATCCCGACAAATACCTATCTGGAACAAGGCGTTAGATGCCCCCTGATTAGGGGAAACCCGCAAGCTTTTCGTGCTTATGTCACATCGAATCGGCCGTCGCGGAACGCAGTTCACAGGCCCGGTGAAACCCGCTTCAGAAGCGCAAAGGGGGGTCGATTAGGAGGTTAGGCGGGGAGACTCGGACGTCCCGCCGTGCGCAACTTATGATCGATCACAACTCATTCAAGCACGCAGTATTAATCGTCGAAGACGACGCCCGGCTTCGCGTACAGGCGCGCACCGAGCTCGAGCAGGCCGGTTTCTGGGTATCGGAGGCGAGTGACGGCAAGAGCGCCATCGACGCGCTCAAGCGCGAGAAGCCAACCATGATTCTGATGGGCTCGAGAATACAGGGCATGGATGGGTTCGAGCTCTGCAGCGTGATTCGTGGCATGCCCGGGTTCGGGAATCTGCCCATCGTGATGATCCTCGCCCAGGAAGATACCGAGTCGATCAATCGAGCCTACGAGGTCGGCGCCACTGATTTCATCGGCAACCAGGACGGCTGGCCGCTGCTCGCCCATCGGGTTCGCTACATCATGCGCAGCCACCAGATCAGCCAGGGCCTGCGCGCGAGCGAGGCCAAGAATCGCGCATTTATCCAGGCGATTCCGGACACGATGCTGGTCGTCGACAAGAACGGTAGTCTCGTGGCGCAGTATGGTGGTCGCGACAACCGGTTCTTATTCGATCTGAGGAAGGCGGGAAAGCCGTCGGTCCTCGAAGCTCTGCCGGCCAAGCTGGCGGAGCACTGGCAGCAACAGATCGCGCTGGTGCTCGGGAGCAGTGAGACGCAGGTCGGTGAGTTCAGCCTCACCCGCAAAGACAAGACCCGGAATTACGAGACCCGGATGGTGCCGTATACGGAAGACAACGTGCTGATCATCATTCGGGATATCTCCGAGCGCAAACAGGCGAGCCAGAAAGTACGCCAACTCGCTTATTACGACACCTTGACGGGCCTTCCCAATCGCCAGTCATTCCTGACGGAACTCTCGGCCGCTATCCGCACCTGTGAGGCCAACGACACGATGCTGGCCGTGCTCTACATCGATCTGGATCACTTCAAACGAATCAACGACGCGCTGGGGCACAACGTCGGCGATCAGCTCCTTAAGACCGTAGGCAAGCGCCTCGCCAGTGCCGTCCGGAGAGACGACTACGTCGCCCGCTACGGCCGCGGAGGCTCGCGGCTGCAACTCGCGAGGCTCGGCGGGGATGAGTTCACGATCATCCTGGGAGATCTGCACAGTGCGGAAGAGGCGGAAACGATCGCGGAGCGAATAACGAACGCCCTGAAGAAACCGCTTGCGCACGACGGGCACGAGTTCGTGATAACGCCCAGTATAGGCATCGCGGTCTACCCCGAAGACGGTGCGGACATTGACACGCTGGTCAAGAATGCGGATGTGGCGATGTATCAAGCGAAGGCGGCGGGTCGCAACAGTCACTGCATGTTCTCCGGCACGATGTCCGTTCGATCCCTCGAACGAATGGAGCTCGAGGACGCGCTCCGACGGAGCCTCAACAACGGAGACCTGGAACTCCACTATCAACCCAAGATGCGTCTGGCTTCCGGAGAAGTCACCGGAATGGAGGCGCTATTGAGATGGGACCACCCGGAGCGCGGTCCCATTTCCCCGGCAAAATTCATCCCCATGGCCGAGGAGGCGAATCTGATCATCGAGCTCGGGCAGTGGGTGCTCCAGGCCGCATGCAGGCAGATCAAGGCCTGGCAAGGCGGGCCGCTCGCAGGCATCCCTGTCGCCATCAACCTGTCCGGGCAGCAGTTCTACCACAGCGACGTGCACCGTAACGTCGTACAGGCCCTCGAGGAGGCATCGATCACCCCCAACCTGCTGGAGCTCGAGCTGACGGAGAGCATGTTGATGCGTGATGCCGACGAGACCATCGCCAGCCTCAGGCGACTGAAGGAGGCCGGGTTATCGCTCGCGGTCGACGACTTCGGAACGGGATACTCCTCGTTGGCCTATCTGAAGAAATTCCCCATCGATGCGTTGAAGATCGACAGGTCTTTCGTATCGGAGCTCAAGGCCGTGGGCGAGGACATCTCGATATGTTCTGCCATCATCGCACTCGCACACAGTCTGGATCTGAAGGTCATCGCCGAAGGTGTCGAGACCGAGGAGCAGCTCGAGCTGCTCAAGCGCTACGCCTGCGACGAGGTGCAGGGCTACTACTTCGCCAAACCCCAATCCGCCGAGGAAGTGGCACGGTTCCTGTGCGCTTACCGGTCCAACGATGACGGAGACGCCGGCGTAGCGACACAGCTCGCGAGCGCATGAAAGGGCTGTCTGACTAACGCTCTATGTTCCACTGCATGGTCGCCGGGTTGAACTCATAAATCAGATAGATCACGGACAGCACGAAGAACACCCAGGCGAATATCTCCCCGCCCCTGTGCTTTGGCACCTCGCGCATGAAGGTTCGGGTCTTGTGTGCGCCGTAGCCCCTGATGTCGAGCGCCATCGCCTGAGTCTGACCGTTGCGCAGCCCCAGGACGAGCATGGCGAACGTCAGGTGCCTCATGCGGATCCACTTGCGCTTGAACCAGTTCGTATTCTGGCCGAGATCACGAATTCGCTGAGTAATCGAAATCTCGCGACCCAGCTCCAGGAACGAGGGGAACAGCACGAGCCCCAGTACCGGAGCGTGCACCAACCGATAGTCCCAGCCGCGCCTGGAGAGGTTCTGCACCATGTCCGTCGGATGCGTCGTGAAGGCGAACGCCAGGCCGGCCGTGGCCAGGGCCAGGAACCTCAGCGCCAGGAGCGCGCCGAACCCGAGCGCAGCCCACGACAGATCCTTGATAGGCGTGCGCAGCGCGATCGTGTCCGAGCCCACCGTGGCCTGCCCACCATAGAAGAAGGGGAACACCACGGCCAGGATGAGGATGAAGGGGAGGATGATCCTGCCAAGCGCCCAGTACTGCCTCACCGGCACGCCCGTAAAGAACACGGCTAGGACGACACAGAAGACGAACAGGCCCGCCCCGACATAGAGATTGGTGTTGAAGATCGCCACGAACGATACGCTCAGGACGAGTAATAACTTCGAGAACGGCGTCATCCGATGAAACAGCGAGTCTCCTTTCTTGAAGGACAGCTCGACTCTAGCCACGGATCTCCTCCTGAATGATTTCTATGAGGGCGGGTGTCGTGAGAACCGGTTCCTTCAGGAGCCGGGCGGCAAACTCGTAGACGGACGGCGGCTTCAATCGCGCCCTTTCCAGGACCTCGCCGGCGGCGAACAACCCCGACGGCGTCCCGTCAAAGATGATCTCGCCGTCGCACAGAACGGCCGAGCGGTCTGCGTACTCGGCCACCAGGCGCATGTCGTGAGTGATGAACACGACGGCGGCCCCGTCGTCGGCGAGCTGCCTCAGGAGCCGCATCAGATTTCTGGCCTGATAGTAGTCCTGGCCGAAAGTCGGCTCGTCGAGGACCACGACCTCCGGCTGACCGACCACCATGGCCGCAACGGACAGTCGTCGTTTCTGTCCGTGACTCAGGACATAAGGACTCGCTTCACGGCGATCGAGAAGACGGACGGTCTTCAAGAACTCGACCGTGCGCTCGTCCACCTCTGCTTCGCTCAACTCCAGCGCCCGGAGGCCATGTGCGATCTCATCATAGACGGTGTTGCGCACGAACTGCTTCTCCGGCATCTGAAAGATGTGCGCGACCCGTTTGGCGAGCTGCGCGAAGTCATAGTCCACCGTTGGAATACCATCGACCAGCACGACGCCCGAGTCAGGCTGCGCGATCCCGTTGAAAAGCGAGGCGAGGGTCGACTTCCCGGAGCCGTTCTGACCGACGATGGCGAGCAGCTCGTTGCGGCGGGCCGTGCAGGTGACCCCCGTCAACACCTGACGATCGCCGTAGCTGAAGCTGACGTCCTGGACCTCGATGACCGCGGGGGGCGGCGCCTTGGCGGTCCTCGGCGAGCTTCGCGGCACGCGCGCGGCGAAAGGGATAGCGCAACCCTGCGCCTCCACCGCGGCCACCAGCTCGTCTCCATTGAGGGGAACAGTCCCCAGATCGATCCCCTGCGCTCGCAGCTCGAGCGCCACCTCCGCAGCCTGCGGGATCCACAGTCCCATCTCGTCGCGCACGTAGAGCCCGCGTTCTTCGATGAACTGGCGCGGCGTGAACGGGCCGAGCACCCGTTGATCCTCGACCAGGAGTACCGAATCGACCCGGTCGAAGACCTCGTCCACCTCGTGCTCGATCACCAGGACGGTCAGCCCGAGGCGCGCCCTCACCCGATCGATCGTCGTCAGCACGTCGGCGGTACCCGCGGGATCGAGGTTGGAGGTGGGTTCGTCGAGAATCAGGACGGACGGCTCCAGGGCGAGCATTGCGGCCAGCGCCACCCGCTGCTTCTCGCCGCCGGATAGCTGAAGCATCTGTCGCTCACGAAACCCCGTGAGGCCGACGAGGTCCAGGGCCCGGTCGATACGACGATGGATTTCCGGCGGCTCGAACAGATAATTCTCGAGCGCGAAACCGACCTCCTCCTCGACCGTCAGCGTGACGATCTGGTCTTCGGGGCTCTGAAACAGCATGTTGACGCGCCTGAAGCGCTCCGCCGCCGCGAGCTCCCGCCGATTGATGAGGCCGCGCTCCGGGTCGCGGATGAGCATCCGCCCCTGATTGCGGCCACCGAAGTAATCGGGATAGATGCCGACCAGGTTCAGAGCGAGCGTGCTCTTTCCCGACCCGCTGCGACCCAGGATCAGCACGAAGTCGCCGGCGCCGATCTCGAACGAGACATCGACCAGGGCCGCCGGGCCCTCGGGTTGCCCCGCCGGGGGCTTGAACCAGAAGCTGTAGTCCTCGAGGACGAGAGCGGGTTCGCCAGACTTCACGCGTGCTCGATCTCATCCCCGCCGAGGGCGGGGGGGCGGTCGAGAGAGGGGACCCCGGCGTGCTCGAGCCCACGCCCCAGGTACCAGGCAGTCACGCCCCAGATCAGGCCGCCGAACCCCGCGACCGACATCGAGATCAACGCCCACGTGGTACCGTCCGCCAGCTGAAACCCGCCCTGGCCGATGAAGGTCGCGACCTGGTTCGCGACGGCTGTGACCGCCACCGCAAGGGCGAACAGGAGCCTCCCACCCCGCCAGCGCATCAGAGCCAGCGCCGCCGCACCGAATGTCGCCGGAAACAGGCCATAGAAGAGCAGCACCGGGCCATCAGGGTCGCCTGCGAACCAACGGACCAGCGCGGTGACCGTCACCGCCAGCATGACCACGACGGCGCGCTTTCGCAGGTACACGCCTGCGTAGAACAGGATCCAGGTGGTGCCGTTATAGAACGCGTAAATCACGAATCCCACCGGTCCGGTCGCCCATACGGTTCGCTCCAGGAACCCGAGGAGCCCGACGATCTCGATGACGGCCTGGATGACGCCCAACAGGACCGCGACCACGATGTCCATCGTGTCGAGCTTGAAGTCCTCCCCGAGCCGGTAGGACCTGGTGACTGCCGTTCCTGCGTTGGCCACTGTCAGTCTCCTGTTGGTGCGCCTTGTTCCACCGCGCTGGTTGAGTGGTGTCGGCACACGGAATCGAGCCGCGGACCTGAGGTTTGGGGATTAGTTCTCGCTAACTCGCGCCAGCATACTACCACTTACGATGTCCTAGCTTAACTGATTGTTATATAAGAGAAAGCTTACGCGTTCCAAGACAGCCACACAGCCCGCCCCGAAATCGAGACCACGTGTACCGAGCGTCAGCCAAGCCAATACCCAACCATGGCCACCGGTAGATGGGAACCGCCAGTCGGAGCGACCACGCGTAGAGCCTCGCGAATCGGTAGAATCTGGGCCATCGAGACACCAACGCGCCCCAAGAAGAACTCTCAAATGGCACGTGCTTCCATCGAGCTCTATCGCAAAACGATCGGCATTGGCCACCCCGTCTTCATCATTGCTGAGGCCGGCAGCAATCACAACGGCGATCTCGATACCGCGATCAGACTCATCGACATCGCGGCCGAGGCGCAGGCGGACGCCATCAAGTTTCAGACCTTCAAGGCACGACGTCTCTATCCGGAAAGCGCCGGCACGAGTGATTATCTCGGTTCGGCGACGCCGATATTCGACATCATCGAAGCGCTGGAGATGCCGGACAACTGGCTGCCGACGCTCGCCGAGCACGCCCATGAGCGAGACCTGGCCTTCATCTCCTCGGTCTTTCACGAGGAGGCTGTGGAGCTGCTGAGGCCGTTTGTCGATGCTTACAAGATCGCGTCTTACGAGCTGACGCACGTACCACTGCTGCGCGCGGTCGGGCGCGCCGGCAAACCGGTTATCTTCTCGACCGGCGCAGCAACTCTTGAAGAGGCGAGGAGCGCATCCGACTGTCTACAGGCCGCCGGATGCCGCGAGCTCATCGCCCTGCAGTGCACCGCCGCGTACCCGGCACCGCCCGAGAGAGCCAACGTTCGGATCGTCGAAACACTGGCGCGCGAACTCGGTCTGCTCAGCGGTCTGTCCGACCACACTCGCGATCCGACCGCAGCACCGATGGCCGCCGCGGCGCTTGGCGCGGTCGTCATCGAGAAGCACTTTACATTGAGCAATAGACTCCCGGGGCCCGACCACGCGTTCGCGGTCGAGCCCGACGAGCTCGCACGACTCGTTCAGGCGGTGCGCCGCGTAGAAGCGGTCCTCGGGAGTAGCGAGAAAACAGTCGAGAGTGAGGAGGAGGAACTCTTTGCTTTCGCACGCAGAAGCATCTTTGCGACCCGAGATATTCAATCGGGCGAGCCGTTTACACAAGATAACGTAGACGTCCTGCGTAACGGCAAGCTCGGGCCCGGCCTCGCGCCCGTGGAGCTCGACCGAGTCCTTCGCTCCGTCGCAAGCCACGACCTGAGCACAGAACGGCCGTTGCAAGAGAGCGATATTGCGTTGAGCCGTGACGCATGAAAGCCGAGCCCATCACGCTGCGACCAGCAGGCTCCGCCGATTGCCGCATTGTCTTCAGGTGGGCGAACGATCCGGAAACGCGTGCTGCATCATTCCATACCCAGACGATAGCCTTCGACGAACACGAAACCTGGTTTGACGCGGCGATTGCCCCGCGCGACTCATTGTTCATCATCGAAGCAGGACACGAGCCAGTCGGAGTTGCAAGAATCGAGGCGGCCGACGGCGACATCGCTGAAGTCAGCATCAACCTTGCTCCCACTGCCCGCGGACAGGGCCTCGCACACACGGTGCTGAACGCCCTCGTGCCTCTCGCGAGTGCCCGAGGCTTCAGGAAACTCCTCGCCCGCGTTCGGGCGGACAACCTTCGCAGTCAACGGGCATTCGAGAAGAGCGGGTTTACGCGCGAAAGCGTAAGCGTGATCAACGGAGCGCAGGCTCTGGTGTTCGCTCGAGAAACCGCTGGATCGAGTGACCGCGGCCGCCTGGTTGGCGATAAATGAAGACGATCGAACACTTCGACGCGATCATATTCGGCGCCGGCACACGGGGGCTGATCGCGGCGTACGTCCTGAACATGATGGGCTATCGGGCTGCCGTGCTCGAACGCTCGCCCGATCTCGGAGGCGGGGACGGATCATTCCAACTCAGCGATGGGGCCTGGTTCGACTATGGCCTGCACCTGCTGGACGAAGACAGATCCGAAATAGCGACGAAGCTCTTTCGCCATGTCATCGACGATAAAGTCCACCGGGTGCGGCTGCGTCGCGCGATCGTTCTGCGCAACGCAATCATGCCCTATGCGCCGGAGCGCCATCAGATGCCAGAGATACTCCGGGAAATGCTCCCGGAGTCGACAGTATTGGACGATCTCGAAAACCAAGAGCCAAGCCGCGAGAATCTCAGTCGGTGTTACGGAGAAGCGTTTACCAACCTGATCTTCGACGAGGTGCTGCCTTCGTACCCGACGGAGTCGCGTCACCTTGCGTTTGGGGTCCACGAGTCGAAGCTCCTCGCCAACATTTACCCATGGTTCTTTCCTCGCGCACGACGCAGTCTCAAGCTCGGAGATGAATCACGCCGGTTCCATGAGAGACTCCGCCAGGGCGTGGACCAATTCGTAATTTACCCACGCGAGGGGGGGTTCGCGGAGTTCTGCCGTGCATTCGCCAGAAAGCTCGACCCCGGTCGCGTCGAGGTTATCAAGAACGCTGGAGAAATCCGGATCGACGTGGATCAACGAGAGCACCGATTCCGTGGTGTCGCGATCGAGGATCGCTGTCTGGAGGCCGAGCGCTACTTCTGGGCCTCCTCGTGGCCCGAGCTCTGCAACCTGCTCGGTATTCCCTGCTCGGACCCCCATACGGATCGCATAGTACTCGGGAGCCTGCGCCTGGACAGGCCTGTGCTCACGGACTTCCACGAAATTCTCGTTGGCGATCCGTCCCATTTAATCAACCGCGTGCATTTTCCTGGTGCCGTGAGACAGACAGACAATACCCTCGTGCAGGTAGAGTTTGCATTCCCGGAGGCCGAGTCGTCTCCGAAGGACTCCCAATACTGGCGAGACGTGTGGAGATCCAGTCTGCTCTCACTTGGCATCATTGACGGTGATCACGAGATCAAGATCTTCGATTTCAAAACCAGACCGTTGCACTTCAACAGCTACGGCATGGAGGGAGTCGCAATGCAGGATGCGGACGCGGACCTGATTGACGCTCACAGCAATGTATTTCCTATCGTCCCGTCAATGGCGAACCTGAATCTCAACTCGCATGTTCCGCGCGACATCGACTACGTGACGTCGGCGCTTACCCGATCCGGCGCGGCCAACCTGGCGGAGGCGGCCGAGTGATCCACCCAAGCCCGTCAGAGCCGTGACGCACACCGGAGCGAAACTGTTTTTCCGAGTCGATGCTTCGACCGCGATGGGGGTCGGTCACTTCATGCGTTGTTTTGCGTTCGCCGAGTACTGGCGCGAATCAAGGCGCGAGGTAACCTTCATTGGGCGGTACCCAGCATCGCTCAGAGGCCGATTAGCCGAGATCGGCATCGGGAGTCGGACTCTGGAGGCAGCGCATCCCGACGAGAGCGATCTACGCGCCACGCTGGAGATCATTCCGGATCGATCGATCGTCGTGGTCGACGGCTATCATTTCGATGAATGTTACCAGCGCGCGCTGGCTGATCGGTACCAACTGCTCGTGATTGATGACTCCGGCGCAGACACACCCTGCTGCGGCGTCGCGCTGCTGAACCAGAACCCCGGCGCCGATGAGATCACACCCGTAGCACCGCCCCCGTTGTGCATGCTCGGTCCCAAGTATGCCCTGCTGCGAAGCGAGTTCCGAAAGAGGGCCGGCACAGCCAGGCGTCACGAGGAACGGGCGACTCGCATCCTCCTCAACATGGGCGGCGGCGATGCAGCCAACGTGACGCTCGAGGTGCTGCGAGTCCTCCTGACTCTCGAGATTGCGGGCGTTCAGATTCGCATCCTCGCCGGTCCGGCGAACCCGCATGCGGAGGCGTTGAGGGGGCACACGCGGGACCTGGATTGCGTCGTACTCCTCGAGCATACGCAAGACGTAGCGGCCGAGATGGCCTGGGCGGACCTGGCGGTAACGGCCGCGGGAACGACCTGCCTCGAGCTTGCGGCGATGGGCCTGCCGAGCGTTCTTCTCACCGTGGCGGAAAATCAGATCCCCTCGGCCCTCACAATGAACCGGTTGCAGGCCTCGGTCTATGGCGGCGACGCACACGATTTGGATGTCGACGCTCTGGGCGCGACGATCGGGCAACTTGTCGAGAGTCGGGAGACGCGAGAAGCGATGGGCAGGGCGGCTGAACGACTTGTCGATGGAAACGGCGTCCGCCGCGTGGAGCGCGCCC